>Ga0265798_10001288_pt1 | contig 39300 bp, 30 predicted proteins | sample P3T30metagenome_FD_192430 | JGI IMG/M metagenome (GOLD analysis project Ga0265798, IMG submission 192430) | Plant litter microbial communities from East Loma Ridge, Irvine, California - P3 T30 | ecosystem: Environmental > Terrestrial > Plant litter > Unclassified | place: USA: California...
GGGGGAGAGAGAGAGAGAGAGAGAGAGAGAGGAGCATCCAGAAGCGTTCGAGAAAAATAAAATCTCACCACCAACTTGATCATGTCTTTCAATACTTTCATCTTCCCTTCGATCTCTTCCACCATTGTTTGCAGGGCTTCGAGCTGCTCGACCTCGATTTCGTCTTTTTCTTCGCCTGGGTAGACAGCGTCGTTGGGGCGGTTGGGACGTTTTCGCTTGCGGACGCCGGGATGGCCTTTGTAGTCTGATGTTGGTGAGCTGATCGGTTCCATGTCCATTGCTTTTGCCGGAGGTGCTTGTTGACTGGGCTGCTGTGTTGTAATGGAGAGTTCGATTGTGCTTAGAATTGAGTGTTATCTGCCGGGACAGGCTATACCAACGTAGGGCATTTCGAAAAGGAAAAACGGGGTATCTGCATTTCAAAGTCGTGTGAAATCTATCATCTACAACTTCATCTCAGATGATCAATCATGAGCAAGTCGAAATGGCAAAGCGAGTCGGAGACGCCAGCACGGTGACCTCCCTACAAGACCTCCTTCCTCTCCTCGCTGTTGTTGTCACTCTCCAACCTCCCCGCCGCCCTCGCCTTCTCGCTCTTCTCGTTCTCCTCCAATTGCGCCGCAACAGAACCGTTCCTACGGTTCATGCCCGCCTCCAGGAACTCCTGCTTCCTAGCGCCATTCTTGTCGTACATGAAGGGCTCTTTGATGGAGATGGGAACCACGTTGAAGACGTTTGTGGTCTTCTTGAAGATCATGTCCATTTCTTCAAGGGATCGGTATCTCGTCTCTGGGAAGAAGAGGTAGACGGTGGGGAAAATAAAGGCGTTGATCACGGCGAAGATGATATAGGTCTGGAATAGGAAGTCAAAATTTTGGCTCTTTTGCTCTATCGAAGAAGAGCATGTCTGAACTTACCTGGTAGCCAATGGTATCGAAAGCGACAGGCGTGATCATCACGACCATGAAGTTGAAGATCCTAAGTTTGAATTAATAAGTGAAGGTTCGAGATCGCATCTTGGCCAACTTACCAGTTGCCGGAGGTGGCGAGGGCGTTCGTTGGCGCGCGGATCTTGAGAGGGACAATTTCGGCCGGGTATCTGTAAACCTAGTCAGCATTGCGGTCAAGCATTCTGCCGAAGAGGAAGTTGGAACTCACAGCCACGTCATTCCGAGCCAGCCAACGGCGAAGAAGCTGTTGAAAACGAAGAGGAAAACGGCTTGTGCGACTCCAGCCTGGGCGTTAATGTTGTTCGGATCCTTGGTCACGTAGTAGTTCGAGATTGCAAGAGCGGCCATCGACAGGGCCATGCCTGCGGAACCGAAGAGCATGAGAGGACGGCGGCCGACCTTCTCGACAATGAAGATGGGGATGAACGATGCCATGAGATACTCCGTGCCGTTGCATGCGGCAAGAAGCTTGGGGTAGTTATTTTGTCCGAGACCAATGCCTGCGTAGAGTGTGGGGGCATAGTATCTGTATTAATCGTCAGTGTGTATCCAGAGAACTTCCAACAGGTGCATCGTACGTGATCAAGTTGATACCAGAGATCTGCTGATACATCTGGTTGACGTAGGCGAGGATAACTCTGTGGAACTCGCGGTATTCGGTCATCTCGAACAAGCTGCGGTAAGAGCCCTTTGACATTTCGATGACGGTCTGCTTCACATCATCAAATTCGGTGATGATTGCAGGGTCGTCGCGGTGCAAGTCGTTGACATATTCCAGGACTTCCAGGGCCTCTTCTTCTCTGCCCTGCATGATAAGCCAACGGGGGCTCTCGGGCAGGTTCAAGATCATTCCGAAGATAATCAGACAGAAAAAGATTTGGAAGGCCAGAGGGAACCTCCAAGCAACCTCATTCTCGCCAATCCAAGCACTGGGATTGGTCAGTGATTTGTTCTTAGTGCATGTTTAATATTCTAAGACTTACAAGCCATAGTTAATCCAGTAACTGAGAGTGATACCGGCGGTGATCAACATGCCTTCAATCATGACAAGCTTTCCACGTTGGTGGGGAGGGCATGTCTCTGGACTTGCTGATTAGCAACAAGTGCGAGTGGAGACGGGAGGAGTTCCAAATACCTGATTGCCACATAGGGACTGTCGAGGTGTTCATTCCGTTGCCCCATCCAGTGACAAGTCGTCCAATAATCCATTGAGGGAGATCATAGGATGTACATTGAAGCAGCGCGCCAATTGTCATGATGATCGATCCATAGAAGATGGTCCTCTTGCGCCCAAGTGTGTTTCCGACGAAGATGGTGAATACAGCACCGCAGAAGCAGCCCAAGTTGTAGGAAGCCACGGCAATGCCTTGGTATGTCGAGCGAGTAGAGGACGGGAGGTCGGAAGTGGCTGAGGAGGTAGTGTCGATCGACGGGAAGTATTTGACGAAACTGGGAAGATCCAAGAGTCCTCCTGTCACACCTTGGTCGTAACCGAAGAGTCTTTGTGAACACTGTCAGCATTGCTCGATGTTGGTTGCAAAGTGTTTCTTTGAACGTACAAGAAATCCAGGCCAGCAATGAATGAGATTGCATAGGCGAGGCTGCCGCCTCGCAGGCCGTAGTACTTCTTAACTCCAAGCATCGTTGCGGTGTTGGTCAAGACTTGTGAGAGTCTAGACAAAAGTGAAAGAAGAGCGATGGGTAGTCGCGTGTCTACAGATCAAAAGAGGAAAGAGAGAGACATGTGGACTGGCGGAGACGGACATATAAAAAGGACGGAGCATCGACACGACGTGCAACACCCATGGGCCGGTCGAAACTCTCTCTGCATGGGTAGCGGCGAACTCCCCACGACCATGTGGCCTGCAACGCCTGCTAAACAGCATGTTCATGTCTTGGCCGATCGAAGAATGGCCCCGAGAGCGTCCGGAGGAGTGGTGCAGTCTCCACCGTCCGCGGTCAGAGCGTGTGTCGCGACCATACAGATTGCCAGACGCGAGCCCCAAGCATCCCCAAGTCGTCTGGGGCCGAGCGTGGAGATTCCGAGGGGAGGCTTGATGTCACTTGGAAATGCGCGTCGTCGGTTTGCCTGAATCGGACTGAAGCGTAGCGAAAATGGGCGGGACGACGTAACGGTCTCGGGTTAATCGGCAGGCAACATGGTGCGGCTCTGCGGGAGATGGCATGGGTGTTAATTCAGCCCCCATCGTATAACGAACATCGAATGTCGTGATGTTGACTTTCGCGACTTCCATCTCCCAAGCAAAGGTCACGTCCAATGGCTAAGAGTGCAAAGAAGGACTTGGTCGAATTCTTGACACACCAAGCACTCTTGTCATCTCCACGCACATGTCAAGCACCAGCGCCGAGAGGCCCAGCATTCGCGGCTTAGGCGAGATAAGATCGGGATATGGAGCGACGCTAGATCCGACTAAAACTCGTGATCGGCCATGGCTGCAGCCTGCCACGACGAGGCGTTTTTCCTTCGCAACCACTCCCTTCTCGTGGCTTCGAGAGTGTAATTCAGCCTTGCGATGGACTCGAGACTACCGACCTCTTACCACAAGCGGTATCACGGTCGCATCTCGCCACGAACAAACACAACACCAGCAAGAGTGTAATCTACTCGCGTGTAACGGCATGCTCGCCGCCTTCTCTCGGCTTCCCCGATGAGGTTAAGCGTAGTTGACTGACGACCCACCTCCATGATATGCTTCACTCGTGAAAGTAGGTTGTGGAGCACCATGGGGTCTTGAGGTGGGAGTGGAACCCGTCCTGCTTTGCCATCGGGTTCGAAGTCCGGGCAATTCAGACCAGCCACCAGCAACGTTGAAAAATATCGATTCATGGATGTCTGATCATCGAGCCATCGACGTCATCATCGATATTTCAATATCGAGAAGCGCCGCACGCTACTGCAAAATTGCCTCGCGGGCGATTTTGATAGGGCACTTTGATTCGGTGGTTTTGGACAAATCGTAGTTCGAGACGCTGTGGTTGGCCCTTTGCTCAATCATATCGGAGCAAAGTCCTTTTGCAAAAGTGGACAGGCTCGCTTGCGAATTTGTGGAGGGCAGAGGCCAGCTTGGTGTCTGCGAGTCGAGAGACTTGATCTTTAAGGAGAGCAACTTTGTCATTTACCATCTCAAACCCCCTTATGATGCAGTCAAGAGGATGGATCTTCATCCGTCGGCCAGCAACGATCGTGCATCAAGCACGTCTTACGAGCTGCCATTTCTTCAAGCCTCAAGACCAGGTTGAAGCTTGGCCTTTTTCAAGCTACATCTCCAACGATGGTATTTTTCCCCAACATACCAATCACTTTTGGCGAGCTTTCCTTCCATGTCTATCGAAGCTTTCCTGGAAAGTCATCATGGTGCTTGCAACTCACGGCGGAATGGCATCGACAGTCGCCTTTCGCGAATCGAAAAAATTTGCACCGAAAAGTTCGGTCTCATCGATCTATCAGTCAGGCAACCAGCGCCATGCTCATGAATGGGATGATTGCGATACAGCAGACATCGCGAAAGACGCTTTTGCTATCCATCTCGTGATCGAGCGTGCTGCTGAGCAGTATAAACAACAAATTTTTGGATTACTCCAACAATCCCTCGCCCCCATAGTTTAACGGTTAGAACAGAGGTCTCATATTACAAGACATATGATCGTAGCCGTAGCTACGGGCCATCCTCAGATGTGAGTTCGATTCTCACTGGAGGCAGTGTTTCTTTTGCATTTTATCGTGTTTTTACGTCGATTGGAGTCTATCTCATCCTTTTGGCGTTGGTAGGGAAGGGGCGCGAGCATGTAAGTGAAACAGTGTGCGGAATCTGCGGGAACCTCACATCTGAGGATATCTACCCCAGTCCCAACATGGATGTTCTCCGTTTATTCTATGCCAAGGGTTGTCGAGTGGACAGTATTCTCACTAGGACCAGCATGTTTGAAGCGTACTATGCCTGCCGATACTACCGCCTGCGAAAGCCTGATCCATTGAGATAACGATATTCGGAGGCTGCTCTCTCACTGGCACAAGGGTTACTTGAACATAAGGAAGTTGCTGATACCACCATGGATCGACAAACTTTAGCATGAACTGAGATTGCAGCCGAGAAAGGAAGACCTGTTCCACGTGTGAGAGGAAGCATTGGTCTCTCGCATCTTGTTCATCTTTTGCATCGATACAAATCGATCTCATCGTATTGGGATTGGTAGGGAAAGTGGGAGGCTTGACGACCCTAACCCTGCTAACCACAATTTGACTCGTCGATAATCTGTGGAACAACATCACGACGATGCAATCGGTGTTTATACAGGTTGAATAGGGGCTCATGCAGCTCCTGGGAATTGTTTCTTGGTTCATTATGATTGTTGCGATGGTGGTTGGCGACTGACATGCCTCGAACATGCCCGTTGTGCTTCAATCGAATTGAGTAATGAGGTCAATGCAGTGATTGGTCAACTGTTGACGGAAAATATGTACAATCAATATTATTGCAATTACCAAACATCAAGAATAACAAAGGTCACACACGCAAGTAAGCAAGTCCTCACCACCGTCTAATCACATCTCGCCACGCCACCATGCCTGCTGGGGTCGTGTTGCCCGAAGTATACAGTCCCTCACCCCAACCCTGAACAAAACCAGGCCGGATATAAGCGGCTGCGCCATGCCAATCCACCATCATCGGAATATCTTCAGCTGGCTAAACCTCGATGTACTCAACCTTGAGGTCGATGTCGGCGCAGCTCTTGGGCAGCGAAGTGTTGTAGCCAGCAAGACGGAAGAAGAGCTGCGGGACGCCTGTAACGAAGGACGAACCATGTTAGTAGATGTGTCTTCCGTAGTGATATGCAAGTAGGAGCGGTGACTTACCGTGCCACCAATCACAGACGACCCAGCCATCGAACTGGTTGCTGGCAGTTGTGGAGCCGGAAGCGCTGTTCCACTGCAACCCAGTGGAGTTGATAAAGAATCCGTTGCTGCCTGCCGCCGAACCACCATAGCCAAGGTTGATGCGCACAGGCTGCCAGCCGGAGTAGGCGACTTGGGTGTAATCCATATACATGGACCTACTGTATGGTCAGCTGGAGTAATATGACAGGGGTTAGAGCGTTGTATCGGACCCAGGAATCTCGCTGCCGGGAAACTCGAACGACTGCACGTTGCTGTTGCCGGTGCCATTCAAATACCCAACAGCTGCGTCGGACTGGTTCTTGATGAAGGTGGCATCGTTGAGACCAGCGCCCGTATGGTAGGCTTGAACGTAAAGGGTATTGTAGCTGCTCTTTGAGCGCTGGTGAGGCTTCACCTCTGTCACGAGGCGGTAGTGCTGAGATTCGGCGGTGGCGAGAGCCGTGGTGGCAATAGAGGCCAGGGCGAGGAGGGTAGAGAAGTTGTACATGTTTGACGACTGTCTGTGAGAGAAAAAATGTCGATTATGGAGCGATTGTAGTTGCTGATTGATAGATCGTGTGGAGAGTTGCTGAGTTGCTGAGAGATGCTGAGGGATGTCGAGGTCTTAAGAGTCGATCATCGTGGTACTTATATGTTCTTGCCTTGGATCGTTTGACATCATCAAGGTAGGAACCACTATGTATAGAGTCGTCAAAAGCTGGAAGCAGTCACTCAGCCGCAAACGTTGTTCATCTTCTCGTATTCCGGTGCAGTGGTGTGTTGAAGGATAGCTATTTCTGCACGTAACTTCATGACGATCAGCAACTAGCCGTCCTGTACGATTCATCCCGCAGCGAAGGATGGACGCTCAAGTGAGAATCTACACTTCTCGAGCCCATAGCAATCATCTCACCAAACGACTTGTGGTCGGTGGGCTGAAGGCTCTACATCGCCATGGACGCCTAAGCTGGTGTGATATCATGGATGTATACGGGACCTTGGACACCATTGATAAAGCTTGTCCATGCTTGTCGACACTTTGTGTTTGCTTAGCTGCGGAAGACTGAACTACGGAAGCCGAAGATCGCCGTTGACTCTACCTTACTCGATATGCCGGAGCAGTCATTCTGGTAAGGCCAGCTGAAGGGGGCGTGCATCAAAGGTTACATCGAGCGGTCGGATTCCTCGGTGGAATTCTGAGCATGTCGTAAGTGACGTTGAATACAAACCATACCTAGTATGTGTGGTGTGACCTCGGGAGTGTGATCCAGGTGGTGGAGGGAAGAAGTATGTTGTGAGATCCTCGGCAGCAACGATCCGAGAGGAAGGGCACGTGCAACAGCACTTACATCACGTGCTTTCGCGTTCGCGTCACTTAGACCCATTGCCGGATCAATCTATCGACGCCACACGACAAACGATTACCCACACTCACAACGACACACCTCTACTGATGGACTCAGCATTCGATGTTCCAGACTCTACGGACTGGCTAAATACACCTCTCGCTGCCGTCGCCGATCTCGAAAGCGCACTTCACTGCCAAATATGCAAGGAGTTCTACGACACGCCGATGATCACATCGTGCTCGCACACCTTTTGCTCCCGATGTATCCGCACTTCACTATCAGCTGATGGCCGATGTCCGGCTTGTCGCGCGTCCGATCAAGCAAGCAAACTGCGCAACAATTGGCAACTACAGGAAGTCGTATCGACATTTCTGGTTGCTAGACCGCAAGCGATCAAGATAGCGAGAGAGGAGCGGGACAAAGCAGACAATGCGAAAAAGTCGACCAAGCGAAAGCGTGCAATACTGGAATCAGATGAAGCCGCTGCGGTGGAGAAGGAGGGTAGAACAACTCGCAGCAAGAGCAGACGGACTATTGTATCGCAGGGCTCGCAGGCAGATGCAATCGAAGTAGACGACTCTGACGAAGACGCGAGCTTTGAGCCGGAAGAGCCTCAGGATGATGGCCTGGTGGAGTGTCCGCTTGGATGTGGAAAGCGCATGAAGATTGAGTCGGTCGAGCCTCACCTGGACCGATGCGAGGAGGAGAAAGCGGCGGAGAAACGAGCAAAATCGCGTACACCCGTGGCTGGGCTGAGTAGCTCAAGAACTTCATCACGGAACACGCCACGGATCACACCACGACCTCAAGATCGAATATCGGAGCTCAACTATTCATTGTTGAAGGAAACAGCAATGCGCAAGAAGATGGATGAGCTTGGTCTTCCAGGTTTCGGTAGCAAGCAGCTGATGGTGAGACGGCATACCGAATGGGTCAATCTATGGAATGCGAATTGTGATTCTAGCAGTCCGAGAAGTAAGAGGGAGCTACTGCAGGACCTTGACACATGGGAGAGGACACAGGGAGGAAGAGCACCAGCCACCAATCAAGGATACGGAATCATGCGAAAGGACTTCGATGGCGATGGATGGGCAAATAAGAACAAGGTTGACTTCGCTCGTTTGATTGCAGATGCCAAGCGAAAGAAAGCAACCGCTGCAACAGCTCCCGAATTTGATAAGAAGGAGAAAGATGATGGTCCACATGATTCAGAAAGCGAACGCAGCAGTCTGCTTCCTGGTACAGACCCAACATCGCAAGCTCCCGGCAATCCAACCAATCCTGACCAGGCTGTTATCACGCCCGAGCCACCTGTTCATATGAATGGACTCCAATCACATCCGACAGATACGCCAGAACTCAAGGGCGACCTCGACTCAACAAATTCAGCCTTGCAACACCCAGTGCAACCTCTCGTTGGGCCGAGTGTTACACCATCAGACCCAATACATAAAGAGAGCCGCGACTATCACCTGAGCCAGCAGGACGGGAAGGAGCCTTGCGACTTGCCATCACATCTCGCCACTTCATCAGTAAGAAAGGTGCCAATGTTTTCAGTACCGGAGGAGTATGCTCGAAACTTCGATACGGGTGACGGAGTTAGGAAGGATTGACTGGGGATGCGTAATTGTACGACCATCACATTAAAGGATGATGCTGGAAATTTTGGGAAACGTACTTCGATAGGGTATTCTTCAAGCGATTGAACTCGGGAGAACGATCGAATGCAGCGTAATAGCCGGCCAAGGAGCTGGAGTTGACAGCTACCTGAAGAGTCTGTCACTACGACCAAAGGGTCCATCCCATTGCATGGCGGCCGGAGTGGTTCGCGATCGTGAGCGGTGAGACTGGAAGTCGAACAGGATGTTCGGCATCGGAGACCCTGGTAAACGGCACTGCCTTCATGTGAGACATCTGAGCGCATGGTATGACGAACATGGGTCTCACGCCATCTGACTCGTGAACCCTGCATGCTTCATGGTTAAACCCTCCGCGGCGCTGCGAGGACATGATCATCACAACTGGCGTGGAAGTACCAAAGAAGTGGAAGAGCAAGGGTGGAACAGCTACCATGCGTTGTCCCCGTATAAGCCGATCTGTTAATAGATCGGCTACGTCCAGTTACATCATTCGAGAAGATCGGACGGAACTATGAATTGTAATAAAGAGACCAAATCGTCACCAGTCGCCTTTCCTTACTTTCCGTCAAGAACCCAAGTCTGCCAACTCGATACCGCAATACATCTCCAGGAAACAATCGACCCACCCCTAACGGACGCCTCGCAACCACACATATCACCACCGCCCGTCACAAAATAAAACGACCAAGACCGAAGAAACATCTCACCCAGCATGCGTCTCTCGACCCTCCTCGTCTCAGCATCGACCGCCCTCCTCTCCTCACTCCCTCCCACTACCGCCCGCATCACAGGCTTCTACGCCCCAGCCACCGTCGTCCCCGGCGAAACCCTTCCCATCCTGATCCGAGCCGAAAACTACATCCAATCAGTCCAAGACGTCGCAGTAGCATTCGGCATAACACCAGTGGAAGACTACTACCCGGGCACGCTCGGCACGTTCATGGGAGAGACGTCGATAGGACCTGGTGAGTGACGCCTCCCCCCCCCGAGAAGAAAATCTAGGCATGCACCTAGCAAGAGTAATGGACTGACGTGGATTTCTTTCGCCGATAACAGGTAACTCCAACATCATCGGAAACATCACAGCCAACATCTCGGTTCCTACTAGTCGACCTGAGGGCAAGGCGACGATCACTGCGGCTCTCTTTGCGCTTTATGGGAGGAGTTTGAGCGGGAGCTTGGAGTATTTTGCTGTCAATGTGACGGTTGGGAATGAGACTTCGGCGGAGTATGTGGTGTCGGAGTATGAGATCTTGGAATCAGTTCAGGCAAGGAAGTGGAGGGCTTGATCTAGGCTTTGGTCTTGTTTTTTTTCTTTCGGTGTTAGGTTGAGCATCTTTCGATCATGAATCGATGCTTCGTGAGGCATCCGATTTACATGCACTTCGTGTCCGATGTTCTTGATAATGATTAGATGATCGGCATCGGGACCACCGTCACCTCGATTGTTTGTCGCCCATGACCATTACTGCAGCAAGCGTATCGAAAGTGAGAGGTTTAAAGCTGTACGGTAAGCTCTTGTTGCATTTGAGGTGACAACAAGTCTTTCTGTGCCCGTCACTAACTCTCCGTGGAAGAAGTCTCTTTCGTTGCACACACATCAAACCCACTGATAACACAATCAACAAACCCGAAGGACAACCATGTGTCTCATCATCGAGATCCGTCTCGCGTGCGGCCACTCCGAATTCCATCCAACACCATGTGAGATGGCTCTCAATACCGCCTGGAATGCAGGCGTCTTCGACGCTGACCGTGTAAGATGCCCGATGCCGGAAACGAAGCTCGCCTGGTCGCTCGCCTGCTGCGAGCCCTGTTTCCAAGAGTTCTTCAACAGCCTGAAAGACGGCGCATGCATCATGTGTCGCGACTGGATGGACATAAGGTGGCAGAGGGAGGTCGGGCGGATGTTTGAGCGGGGGCTCGACCGGGATATTGAGGCGTTCGTGCTGGCACCGATGGAATAGGTTGGGGAGATTGCTGGTGTTGGAGTCCTGGACATCATGCGTACGACTTGCGACTATCGATCACAGCTTGGTGGAGGGATGTTGTCGGGCTGTAGCTCCTCTACTACCAAAGACGTAACCTGTGGCGACGGGACTGAAGCCACCGGTGCCTGGCATAGGGAATGGTGACTTTCGCCACGCTTCGGAAAAGAAGACTGGGTGGACGGTGGCTGGGTTGAAGGTGTGGTGCGGTATTGATTGATTGATAGGGATTTGACTTGGAGGCATTGCTTCCATCTGATTTTTGGGTGCGATGATCTTCGGTGGTGAGGATGTTGATGTTGTACGGGTCTGTTGTTGGTGCATGGGGTTTTGAGTTTGTGGGCCAGAGACCTGTTCGATGTGAGTATGCAAGTTCTAGATCAAGCAGGACAGATATCTACCTTGGGCCTTGAAGGTTGAAGTGATGAGAACATGTTGTTGCGTGATGTAGTGATGCTCGACAAATGTTGGTGGACGAAGATAAGATGTCGTGTTGGTGAAGAGCTGCTTGTCAAACCCCGCGCTCTCAGATGCCGAGGGACGGCAGCAACTCCTACGATGATGTAGCATTGGAGGGTACATGCGTGTACTCCATCCAGTATACTTACATGTAGTGTATCATTCATTCATTGGAAGCATGTGGAGGAGAGCGTTGGTACGAACCCAGCCATGGCGTACCCACGTTACAACAACCCAGCATCCATGTCAACGACACACATCCACCAAGCCAGTCATTGACATCCTTGACGGCACCTTTTTCAGGCAGCATCCCTCTACTATCACCCGAGAAGCGAACCCGCCGCTCTTCCCAAACCTCTCATACACCCTCTCGAGCTCCAGTAACCCGGGCGAACCCCAGTTCTGGTCCGTGATCTCACCCTCTTCGATCGCGCGAACGACTTTCCTCCAGATCCTTGCCGGCCAGCACATCTGTCTACCGCCGACCGCGCGTCGCTATCCCGCCCTCTCCGACGCGCACACTACGATCCAGCATGCGATCAAGTATGTGGGTTTCGACGCTGAGCGTGGGACAGGAGTTGGCGGAACGGGAGTCCGAGGCGCATACCTGAGCGCTCGCTACGAGAGTCGGCGCGAGGAAACGGACTTTACCGTTCTGGACTACTTGACTGGACACACAGAACTCAATGCTCTCGAGCGAGAAGAGATGGCCGGGGAGAAAGAGGCGCTTCAAGAGATCACACAGCAATTGGACCTGGCGAGCTTGATGGACATGCCTGTTGCGAACTTGAGCAACGGACAGACACGGCGGGCTAGGATTGCGAAGTCGTTGATGGAGCGGCCAGAGGTGCTCCTGCTGGATGGACCGTTCATGGGACTGGATCCAAGGACATTGTTGAGACTTTCTAGCGTGCTGAGACGCTTGGCTGAGAGAGGCCAACCTAGGCTGGTAATCAGTTTGAGGCCCGAAGACGGCGTGCCAGACTGGATCTCTCATGTTGTCGTCGTGGACGAAAACCTCAAGGTGCTCGACCAAGGACCGAAAGCGAAAGTACTGGACGCCACCAAGGACTTCTTCACGCACGGCTCTGCTATCGAAGCAGGCACACATCAGTTGTCCCGCGACGGATTCCCTAAACACTCACCATCTCTCCCCAAAGGCGAAGCCCTTGTTGAACTCAACGGCGTCCGAGTCTCCTACGGCTCCAAAACAGTCCTCGGAGACTGGCAACAACCCGATAAACCGCAGCCAGGCCTCTGGTGGTCCCTCCACCGCGGACAACGCTGTGGAATCTTCGGTCCAAACGGTAGTGGGAAAACAACAATGCTGTCGCTAATCACCTCCGACCACCCGCAAACCTACGGACTACCAATCAAGCTCTTCGGCCGCTCGCGTCTCCCAGCGCCAGGACAGCCAGGCATCAGCGTTTTCGACCTGCAGCGCAAAATGGGCCACTCGAGTCCCGAAGTCCACGCCTTCTTCCCGAAAAATATCTCACTACGCCGCACCCTCGAGTCGGCATGGGCAGACGCGCCACTCGCGAAACCTACGCTAGACCAGGCCACGACGAAACGCGTAGACGCCACTTTGCGCTGGTTCGCCAAAGACCTGCGGCCGCAGCAACGAGGACCTCAAGCCCAAAATCAAGCCGAATCAACAACCGACCTCTCGTGGGCGAAAGACCTCCGTTTTGCCGAGTTGTCGTTCTCAGCGCAACGGCTCGCTCTCTTCCTGCGAGCGATCGTGCACAGCCCGCCCCTGATCATTCTCGACGAAGCTTTCAGCGGGATGGACGAAGCAGTGCGCGATCGGGCGTTATACTTCCTCTCACACGGCGATAAAAGCAAGGATGGGTCAGCAGACGCTGCTGCTGTCATGGAAGGACTAGGCGAGGAGCAGGCGCTGCTTGTCATCAGCCATGCCAAAGAAGACGTGCCCGGGTGCGTGAGAGAGTGGATTTGCTTACCTGAGCCTGGCGAGCAAAAGGGCCCGAGGATGGGAGAGTTGGCTGGGCCATTGGAGCTGAATCCTGAGGGATGGGAGGCGGTTTGGGGGAGTGAGAGGTGAGGGTTGTCTTGTAATTCACATAGACATATAGACATGTTGGCACCTATATTGGGTTGGAGATTTCGTGTACATTGGCGTCTTCTAGAGAACATTTGTTCGAAGCTAGATACGAGATTCACTGCTGCTACCGGCGATGAATATCCCTCTCGCACACCACCGTTCTGAATTGAAACACATGCACATCTGGGGTCACAGGAAAGTGGAAGTTGTGAGATCAGATCATACCGTTCATTGACAAGTAAACTACGAGTACACTACGTCACGCTCAAAAAATTCCGGACTATCTTCAACTCATCTCGTCTACGAGACAACAGCCGTGATCTTCCCATCCTTCAACGTGAGCGTCCCCGTAAACATCGCGCGTCCGTTTCCATAATTCGCATGCCAAACGGCGTGGTCTCCATTGACAGCAACATCCAATCCGCCCGGCGCCTGGAAACCAAGAGTTCCTCCAGTCTTGAACAGACTGCCCGAACGTTTATATGGTCCGACGATATTGTCCGCGATGGCGTACGAGACGTCGTACTTTGGAGTCGTGTAGCACTGCGGCGAGTAGAATAGGACGTACTTCCCATTCATGTAGTTGAGGGCCGGGGCCTCGACGTAAGGGCCGTCGGCGACGGTGTTGGTCAGGATTTGCAGCGGAGGGCCGATCAAGCCGTAGCCGTTGTTGAGATCGACTTGCTGGATGAGGATCGGTGTAGGGACGATGGGCTTGACTGTGTTGCCACACTCGCCACCGTGGCCGATTGCGTTGCCGTCGATTTTGTACACGACGTAGCGCTTATTTGTCGATTTGTCGTAGAAGCCCGAAACGTCTATTGCGCCGCCCTGTTTGAGGGGGCAGATCCAGGGTTTGGCGGAGTTGTCGACGAAGGGGCCTTCGATGTTGTTGCTTGTGGCGTAGCCGAGACAGTGAATGGCGCCGTTGCTCTCCAGAGACGCTGTGTAGTACAGTATGAATTTCCCGTTTGCGAGGGCCACGACGTCGGGAGCCCAGACTTTTTGTTTCTTCTTATTGACCCAGCCGGCGAGGTTGGGCATGGCGTCTTTCTGGCCACGGAACTCCCATACTTTGAAGTCGCGGGTGTATGCGATCGGCACATGGATCTTCTTGCTGTCTACCGTCACTTCGGTGGCATATGCTCTCCAGCCATCGTCCGCGCGGATGATGGCAGGATCAGGAAAGTTCCGGCCACCCAGGCGTGGTGTAGCAGCGGCGTCGGCTCCAAGGGTGAATAGCGCAACGGTGGCAGCGAAGGCTGTGGTGAGGGTCGAACCAAGCATGGCGAGTTCGCCTGTGGGTTCTATGCGCAGAGAGTAGCTTGTTGATATCGAGTTGCTCTCAGATGAGCCCAGAATATCGTGGCAACTGTTCTCGGTTGGAGACGTTAAACAGTAGACAATGTCTGGTGTAACAACTGGACGGAGACAAGGATCTGGATAATCACCTTATATTCATTGTCACTTGACGCTGTTGGCAGTGCCGAGCACGACGCGCCACTCGACACGTGAACCAAGTACAAAGGAATTCACTCATAGTCCCTTTCATAAGGAATATTGCCGATGCTGGAATTTCCCTTATTGTCGAATCAGGCTGGACTCACGACAACAAAGGCAATGATGATCAGATTCGAGTAAGGGTGCTGGTAGCCTGGCACAAGAGCAGAAAACCACAGTGAATGGCAGATGTCATTGTGTATTGGCTGGTAGCTCACATGTGTATGTTCGATAACAATCGCTTTCATTTGTTGTAGAGAGCGTGTTGACACAAGAGATCCAAGAGAATAGCTTCAGGAACCCCTCGGAAGGCCGCATGTCATGAAGGTACGCTCTGCATTTGTTAGACACATGTGAGCAGCATGCCGAGCCGTCGTTGAGCTTTTGCGAAGACGCGATCATGGATCTGTAGGTATCGTTCGTTGCAAAGCCATGAACAGGCTTGTGATTGCTAGCGGACGGTAAGCGCTTAGCGAACGGCTTGAACAAAATCAAATCGATGCGTTTAGATGGGATTTAGTGGCCATCTTCGCCGGTCGTTCTTTATTAGCAGCGGCCACGGTGTGTAGTTGTGTCGTCACATGCAGCGAGAATGGTTCATCAAGAAGGTGCCGAACAAGGCATTTAGCTTCCTTGCTCGTACCGACATGCCGAATTTCAGGCGTGTACGGCTTTAGAGTCCTCGAGTAGGTACGGTGCGCGACCAACAAATGTGAGTCCCTGTTCGTAGCATGCTTTCACTCAATGCCAGGGACGATCGCGGGATTCGTCGTCTTCATAGTCCGGGGGCAGGACATCGTCTGCATTCAAGCCCATGGACTCACCAACATTTCTAACGACCTCCTTCAGCGCCTGGCATGCTGGAGATTCGGAAAAGTTATCGAAGAAGCTCTCTCCAAAGTCGCAGCTCATGCCGATTCTGGGATCCAAGGGCACAGCACCAAGGAACGGGATACCAGTGTCTTTGGCCAATTGCCGGCCACCGCCAGTCGTAGCTCTGAAGATCTCTGATTGATGTGTGCAGTTCGGGCAAACGAATCCAGACATGTTCTCAACGAGGCCGAGGATGTTGATACCGGCTTTCCTGCAGAAGTCGATCTCTTTGCGAACATCCAGCAAACTGACTTCCTGGGGTGTAGTGACTAGAACAGCTCCATCGATACCTGACTCTTTCAGGAAGCTGGTCACAGACAAATGTTCGTCTGAAGTACCAGGAGGAGTGTCCACAACCAGGTAGTCCATTTCACCCCACTCGACATCCTTCAAGAATTGCTTGATCAGTCCGTTCTTTTTCGGCCCGCGCCAGATGACAGCGTCGTCGCGGTTCGGCAACATGAACTGAACGCTCATGACTCCCAGGTTATCGCTCACCCACACGGGCTCCCATCCGGTGTTGGTGACGTGAATCGTCTCGGCCTCAACTCCCATCATCTTTGGTATGCTAGGCCCACAAATATCGGTGTCCATGATGCCCACCATGTTGTCCGCATTGCTGGCGAAAGCGTGCGCTAGCATGGTTGTGAATGTACTCTTGCCAACTCCTCCCTTTCCACTTAGGACGAGAATCTTGTGTTTGACACCGGCCAGACGTTGCGTGATGACTGGAATATCAGGATCCGGGCCCTTTGGTGCTGATGCACAAATTGCTTGGTTTGGGCATCCTGCGCAAGCGTCCCCTTTGCCTGCACTCTGCGATTCGGGTCCAGGGCAGTGCTCTGGTTCTGGTGCGACAAGAGCGGGCGCTTTCTTCAGATGTGAGTCGAGAGCGTCGTCCACGGGCTGAATAGGTTCTTCCAGAGAGGGCGACATGGCTGCAGTGTGGTGAGTGTCTTACAGCAGGTGTCAAAGTTGAAGTGGCAAGGAAGTGGGAAGATGGTTGTGTCTTTTTCCGCCTCGTCCGCCTATCTCTACATGATTACCAATTGTCGACGAGCGAGAACGGAGGAAGGACCTTGGACCCCGCTCCTCGCGCGATGAAGTCAGCACGACTCGCGCCCATATCGCCTACACCGCCGCAAGCTTCAGTGTCCGTTCCCCTCTCCATACATCTAGGTACATGTACCATTCAAGATCCGAGTGACCGCTTCATTGCATGCCTACGACCACATGCAGATCTGTGACTCTCAGCCGAGCGGTGTTCGTCGTTTCGCAAGAACGGGCGCGTGCATGATAGGCAGATGTGGTCGTGGACACCGACACGCTCATATAGAGGAAGAGCCTTTTCATTGAGGTTACAAGAGGAGCGATGTCGTACTATGTGTCCATCCAATGGTTATGTACAAATTTCGCGTTGTCTTCTACCAATACCACGATCATTATCGCTCACAGAAGAAGAACAGTCTCAAAACCTCATCGGAAGAGCCTGCACGTGGTATGTGCAGCCGCAAGAACACTGAAGTCGGCACTGTCCACGACATCAACTTGGTGACATCCGGGCATGTTGTGACTCAGGTCGTCTGTCCATTCTAGACGCGAAAACGGGTGTGGTGGATCCAACATTCGCATTTGGCTCGAAAAATACGGAAATTGCTTACATTACTCCTCGCGATGACCATGTGCATGTGCAGCTCTCACAAATGTTCTCAGCGAAATGGCCATTTTCTCCATGTACTAATCTTACAGCCACGAGATATCGAGAGTAATCTGGTGACCCAATATCAGCGACTCAGCAGGTCAGCGGATGCCCAAAGGAGACTCACTAGGATAGCCATCGCCTACATTCACCAAGCGTATGCCACGGACTCCCTCACATGGCTTTGTTGCTGGCGCCATGTGCTCGGAACTCGCGATCGGCTTTCCTTTGTCCTTGCGAAGTCTTGCGAACACACCCTCGGCAAGCTGAACTGATACTGTTTAGTGTCGCCAGGACGTGATCATTCACCGAGCGGCCAGATCTAACATGTATGTTAGTAATACTCCCGACAAGAAGCAGTTGCTCGCCATGCGGAGACAGTCGTACTAAATTCCCTGCCTGATCGTGGTATCGGTATAGTCTTCTTTGTCCGCTTGCAGTAGCCCAGCTTCCAGCAATCTCGGCAAACAGGAAGATCAAAGAACCACCGAAGCTACCAAACGTTCAAACGTAGGAACTCCCGGATTGGCACCGCTTCATCTCACACTCTTCAATCTTTCCACAAGCGCAAGAGGCACTTCTCAACAGCAATCCGGAACCGCAGGCTCAGCAGCATTTCGTATCGACTTTTTAGACCGACACTAGATCTTGCCGAGCATCGGAACCGGCCTCTTGCGATCATTTATCTCAATCTACCTGCTAATACTATGAATTCGTTCGGAGTGCAGAACGACATGCTGTCCATATTGCAATACCAACACCGGCTGTACACTTCCGAGCTGGCAAAGTCCCACGGCACTCTGAGCAAACTGTATAAGAAGCTTGAGAGAATCGAGCGGGGACTGTCAGAGTGGCAAGACCGGGGTCTTACACGCAAAGACAAAAAGAAACTACAATGGGAACGTTCGACAGCCAAAACCGCCGTCAAACACGCCGAGGCTAACCAAGCGCTTCTACATGAGTATCTTCGCCAGTCCAACGACCTCATTGCGTCGTACAGTCCGTACTTCTGCCAAAGCTCGCCAGTATCATGGGTCTCGCCGCTGTCACCCACGGCCATGTCATTCGCACCGACTAGTTCCATGCCGCCGACACCTTGGACCGCAGGCCCATTTGAAGAGAGAACCGTCTGGGGTAACTCTCCAGCGCCTCAGTACTGGGATCTGTCGATGTTGCGAGAACGGCAGTCACCAGAACGGTCTGGTTCTCCAGATTTTGGCTTCTATGAGCCTACAAGACGAGGCGTCAATGGCCGCATGGAGAGCGCCAACGAGACCCAGCCAGGGCGTCTCGCAACCAGATCATCTCAACATCCCGTGCCAAGTCACAGGTCTTCACTGTCGTCCGACCAAGACCTGCTACCTGAGCTTTTCACACCGTCTTCACCAACCAGGGTTGGCGCAGAGATCGCAGAGAGCTCTCACAAGCGCCGATACTCGGAGAATGCGATCCAGATGATCGAGAGTCGCTTGATGGCAAACAAATCACGAGTCTGTTCTGTGCCGCCTTCGAAGTGGGTGGCGTTGGAAACAAGCGGCAGCAAGGAGGAATAATGACTTAGACTGAAAGGGGAAACAATGTCTCTGTCCAGGCTTGAATTATCTGTTCGATAGGTCAAACTGTAAGCGCATAATGTATGACATAGATCACTCTCCTAACAGTCAGTTCGTGAATCATCCCTCGGACATCCTCGCTCGTGAGCATTCGTCGTAGGCAGAGCCGCAGAGATGCGGGCATCCTTCCACTTTATCCCTTTGCTACGTATCTGGCAGTGTCCCAAACAGGCGTTGGTAGCATCTTAATACCGGCGACCCGGTCCCATCGTCTCCATCAGCACAGGGTTGCGTCTCGGCTGACTGCGAACCGCTGCCGTGGCGTTGCACAACGTGGTGCCGATGCAGCTTCAACCGCTGGTGGCGTTCGGGGAACTGGAGAGCGACGTTAGCTCCCCTCGGTCGCCATGCTGGCATCTCCTTCGACAACGTGCACGACAGCAGACGAGACGGGAACACACATTGTGATTTGGAGTGTCAGCCGCTATTCTCTGATCCGGCTTGTCGCTGCCGCAGCGGAGCACACATCGTCTACATGTCTTGCACGCCGCGATCCCCTTGCAAGGGCATGTGTCAGGTTGGTTTAGGTCAGTGAGCCGACCTGTCATCTGTCCCGTTCAAAAACCCATTGATCTGGTAAGGCATTCGTCGCTTATGCACAGGTCCATCACATCAATATGGCCGGGTTTCCGCGTACCGGTTCGAGAACCTAGCAGATGCAGCGTCTGGTTCGTTGGGCGCCCTCGAAACACTTTCGCCGCTGGCAGTGCACTGCATCTGCGCCTTTCCTTGGGAGCGCCGAAAGTAAGTGATGTGGTGGTGGCGTAACAGCAAGTTCGTTAGCCAGAGCTTGCTTGACTATGGTGAGCTTCAAGCGTGGGTGGCTAGCTGAAGCGTGCGCTGCAATGCTAGTTGATGTGTTGATGATTCAGATTGGGCTGCCTGAGCATGTTACATTCCTAGGGAAGTCACGTTGGAGGCTGTGAAGTCAGTATGTTCCAACCTTCCTTCCTTGCCTTGCCTTGCGAGAAGGTTGAGAAACGCGGCCTGCCAGACCCATCCATATATAAAATTCACAACACGTGATTGCCTATTATGTATCAACAACCATGGAACACATAGAACCTCACTTCTGCCTCATCATATGAGCCCTCACTTCTCTTCACTGCAAGTCTTCACCTTATCCTTGTTCCTCACTCATCACCCATCTCCCACCGCCCTGCGCCTCCTGCAGGTTCCGACCTTTTGACAGCCGTTGTTTTCCACCTTGGTGTAACAACCACCACTATCGTTTGCTCTCTTAACCGCATACGAAACCCTGCAAAATTTCTAACCGCCACCAAGAACAAACGCAGCCAGACTTGCCAGACTTTGCTAGACTCGCATGCCGCCAACGTGGTACATATGACGAGCGTCGCCGCGTGTGAATCCTTTTTGTCCACCTCATTGCCCTGAGCCTACACCCTCGTCATGCTCACAGACCCTCTGTCCTAGAAAGGTTCTCTGATATAAGCTGCCATCAGCTCTTTTCGATCGTTACACGCAAACATTTCCTGGTCGTACTACTCTTCGGATCACTCCTCACCTGGATAAAGCTTTGAACTAAAGTCAAGAATACCAACATGACTGGCCTCACCAATGGTTGTGACTTTGATCACAAGTCTCAGCCTCTTTCTTCTTCGCGTGGGCGAGAATCACCCTCGGACCCGCAAGAGACCAACTGGTCAAGCCAGGAGCCCAGTCAAGGCCTCAGACACGCTGTTGCAGCATCTCTTCAGTCGGCGCTTGCTCGACAACAGACTCTCCAAAGCTTGCAGAGGGAAGCAAATGAGGACCACTCACCGGCAAACGACGGAGCACATCTCTCCACGCATGAGACTGGGTGGCCTGTTGTCTCTAGGTCCTCTTCACTCAATAGTGAGCGAAGGGTTGGCCGACTGGTGAAGTCCGAAGCTCAGCACAATGCAAATGGTCTTAGCTCCCGGTCCCCATCGCTCAACAGCGAGCGCGGTTTGAGCTCGCCCAGGCAACTGTCGTCAGAAGGAGGCTTGAGTAGGACCGTCTCTCTGAGAGAGCAGGCCTGTGTCTCGCGTCGCTCGTCTCTAGCGACATTGCACGAAATGCCAAATGCCGCACATCCTGAGAAAATCCCGCAACTGCCTCCACCCCAAGCAATGGTCACGGCGCTACCGAGGAAGCAGCTACTCCGACACTCCTCGCTGCGACATCAACTCAGACCTCTGGATGATGGTCCTGAAGTACCTCGTCCCTCATTTGGTACCGTTAACGGTCCCACGCCCAATCAATTGCAGGCGACTGGCAAGGTTAGGCCTAAGAGTCTTCCACCTCATAGGTCGCAAGCTTCAGGGCAATTCTTGAACAACAGCAACGACGATGACGATTTGACCTCGTCCATAACCTTGGTCGGTTCCCAGTCGAATGACCCGTGGCGTCTTCCAGAACTGCCCCGGAACACACCGCAAACGCCAAAATTGACGTACAAATCTTCGTCTCGCCCACCCAGCCTTACACTCAAGCGACTATCCAGTCTCGACCAGTTCATCGGCTACCAGGAGGACAAGAAGTTGTGGAAACGCGAGTCGTTTGTGTCATCCGCTCCTCAGCTTCCAGACCCAGCAAATGCGGATCATGACCCAATGCCTGCAGCAGCTGCACCAGTGGATATCCGAGACGCTCCGCAAACGACCACAGAGAAGTCATCAATCGCAGTAGAGAGAGAGCTCGGTGCAACGCCCGAACGTCAGGGCGAGCAAAACAAGTTCCGGCACTTCGCAGCAGAGGTGGGCTTCTGTTTCACCATCGCGATGACACAGCTTCTAGCCGAGTATCTGATCTCGGGCTTCGCAATCGTGCTCCCTAATCTGTTCGACGCCGCCTCTAGCGAAGGCGCGGGGATGACAGGCCTCTTCTGGCCCGCTGCTCTGCTGTCGCTGATCCTCAGCGCTTTCCTCCTGACTTTCGCTCGGGTCTCTGACATGTACGGCGGGTACGGTCCATTTATGTTCGGCCTCATCTGGCTCACGATCTGGACGTTGATCCCGGGCTTCTTCAGCTCCAGTCTGTTGCTCAACGTGTCCAGGGCCAATCAAGGGCTGGCCATTGCTGCATTTACGCCTTCGACCTTCTCGATGGTTGGCAGCATCTATCCTGAAGGCCCTCGACGGAATGTCGTTCTGGGGCTGTACGGTGCGTGCGCACCGCTTGGGTTCTTCGCCGGGTTCCTTGCGGGTGGAGCCCTGCCGGCAGATGAGTCCAGGTGGTACTTCTGGATCGCGTCTGCTTTGGCCTTCGTCACGACGGTCACGGCGTATCTGTCTGTCCCCCATGACAGGACTGACAGGGCCCGCCTCAACTTGAAGATGGACTGGCTTGGAGCGTTCCTGATCACAAGTGGCCTGATCTTGGTTACGTACGCGTTATCGGTTCAGCCGTATGCCAACGCCGACAATCTCTCACGCAATGGTTTCACCTTCGTGATAGTTTATGCTCCGTTGTCGAGCGGCGCCGCTTGCCTTGCCGTAGCGTTCTGGGTAGAAGGTTGGTATGCAAGCTGCCCTCTGTTGCCGTTCGAGTTCTTCAAACCGCAAGGCGTAAAGCCGTTCTCGATCGCTTGTCTCTTCTTCTATGGATCTTTTGGAGTGTGGCTCTACAACTCTGCCGAATAGTAAGTGGACGCCGATGTGTTCTCCACGGGCAACCTACTGACTGAAATCACAGCTTCGTCTCTCCCTCCGTGACACATGACCCTGATAGCATCAAGGGCATCATGTTGTCGCTCTGGTACACGCCAATGGCCGTGGGCGGAATAATATTCTGCGTCATCGGTAGCTCATTGCTTCACATCGTGCCAATCAAGCTGCTACTCATCCTCTCCGGACTGGCCTGGATCGGCGCACCGCTCGTTTTCGCAGTCGGACCTATCCCTTTGACGTACTGGGGTGAAGTCTTACCTTCGATGATCTGCGGCACGCTCGGCATTGACTTGACCTTCACCATTGCCGCGATCTTCCTTTCCTCCTCGCAGCCGCTTAAATTCCAAGGAGTCGCGGGCGCCGTGTCTTCGATCTTGGTCAATCTAGCCATGTCGTTTTCGCTGCCCATTTCACTAATTGTCAAGGAAGCGGCTGCGATTCACATTTTGGATGACACGCTCGACAACGAAGCCGACGCTACGGTCTGGGGTTTCCGCGCAGCTTTCATTTACGGCGCGGCATCGGCCGGTTGCGGCTTGATTGTTTGCATTTTCTTCGTGAGAATCTCGCGGTCGGTTGTCAGTAGGAGGAAGAGGGAGGACGATGAGGAGAGGCCGAAGATCTCGTCCACGCCGGCTTCTACGTGTGCGGCGGCGGATGACGCCAGGTGCTCGCACAGTGTGTGATGGAATCCGATGTAGTCGATCTGGAGATGCAAGAGACATCGCCACACACACACACACGAATTGTGGTAACGACGTAACGTTGACTCCGGAGTGGGACCCGTTCTTGAGTGCGTGGTCCCACAGGAACGCTTCTTTGGGCAGGTGATGTGACCATGCATGGGGTGGCAGGCATTTCTACAGTGTGCACAGGAAAAAAGGGCCACGGCAGAAGGGCGGATAGACAAGACAAAAGCCTCGAGGCATTTCGGGAGGTTTGACTTGGTAGAATTAGTATGCGGCATATTTTTACAAGACCAGAACGAATATCATGAGCGTCAATCTGAGGCATCTCTTCCTTTTCCTTTCCCCTCCACGGCGAGAAGGAGACTAGGTAGCTGTCAATAATGGGGAGTGCTAAGGTCGTCCCACACACACACAACCTAGCCGTGCGGACAAGCGGCGGCCCGCCTTCGACTTCATTGTGTCTGCCGCCTGCGAGCGTGAAGCAGTGAAGGCCCACTTCTCGAGGTCACCAATACCAAGCATTATTACAGTAACTGCTCCAACTCGGTAAAAGTGAAGGCAAGAACGCTAAGTGACTTCACACCCACGCGCGGTGCCTGCCCCGCCCTCCCACCGGGCCCTCTCCCACCCAAACTTGGCCTTTGCAGTATATGTGGCTTCAACCTTTACCTCCACCTCAGTAGAGCTCAACGTCTGCTCCTCCATCCATTCTCCTCCGTGCTCTTCATGACTTTTTGGTGTATTTAACTACCCAATTGCTCTCTGCCTCTTTTACACAAAGCTGCCGATCGACGACTTCAACAAGCATGTCGTCCGCGAATGACGGCCTCGGCGTCAACACCGAAGGCTTGCGAGAAAGGCTGGCCCAGCAAGCTGAAGCTCCTGTCAAGACCGGGAATGTGCACACAGCTTCTGATGCTGTCAAGACACTCAACGAGAAAGAAGCTGGTGATCAGAAAGATGAGAAAGACAAGAAGACGTTTGGCAGGACACCGGATGGCACAGGTGCGTACAAGACTGACACCCTCCCTCGGTGGATTGAAAGGCTCGACTCGAAATGCGCGGGGTAGCATTTATACAGTAACAAGGAAGGCCAAGAATGCCTGCAAACCGAGCTCGCTCCTCCCCCAGTCCCGTTCTTCATCCTCCAAACTAACATTACTGATGCCGTGATGACAGTCTTCACCGTGCCTCACACGGAAGACATGGTCTCCCAGCTCTTCGACCCAACGCAACCAAAAAACGGCTCCGACATCGCTATTGTCACCGTGCTGGCCTACCTATGCGGCCTCTTGTACTTCCTGCCCGAGCGACTCCGCGTGCCCGTCTTTGCCGTGATTTTCCTCTTCTGGCGCGCCTGCTACAACGGTGGCATCGGCTGGCTCCTACACAACCAATCCCACCATAAGCGCCTTACCAAATGGGCGCAACGCTCTGGGATTTTCGAACGCCCCGATTCCGGAAAAAACTCTCGTCCCTTCTTGTACAAATTCCTCAAGCAGGAGCTCGAGGCCAAAATTCCAAAGGACTACAAGTTCGAGGAGGCCCCGTTGGAGTACAACACCTGGCTCTTGTTCCGCCGCGTCGTAGACTTGATCCTGATGTGCGACTTTGTATCGTACTGCCTCTTCGCCATCGCCAGCGGCGGTCGTCCGGTCGGCGAAAACCTTCTGATGACCGTCGCTCGATGGATCTGCGGCATTGCCCTTGTCCTGTTCAACCTTTGGGTGAAACTGGACGCCCACCGTGTGGTAAAAGACTTCGCGTGGTACTGGGGCGACTTCTTCTATCTCATCGATCAGGAGCTGACCTTCGACGGTGTATTCGAGCTCGCCCCGCACCCGATGTATTCAGTCGGCTATGCCGGATACTATGGAATCTCCCTCATGGCGGCGAGCTATAAAGTGCTGTTCATCTCGATCGTGGCTCACGCTGCGCAATTGATCTTCCTTACCTTTGTCGAGAACCCGCACATTGAAAAGACATACAATGCTCCACCGCCACCACCCAAACGCGCCAACGTCGACCAGCTGCCTGGACCAAATGATACTGAGCGCCCACAATATCAATCGCGCCTCTTGAGCGTAGGTAACGTCAACGAGCCCGCCACATTGCCCATAAGCGACGGACCCTCACAAGTCCACAACCTCCTCGGTCTCCAAAACGTTGATCTTTTCCGCGTCACAGACACTTCTGTGATCTTGCTACAGGTTTACATGTACAGCGTTGCTTTCCTCACCCCCTCGAACCTCACATGGCAGGCCTTTTTCCTCTTAGGTGCCTTCGCCTGGCGCCTCTGGTACTCGATCGGCCTCGGCGTTATCCTCGACCGCCAGTCCAACAAGAAGCGATGGACCCGACACTTTGTCAAGTACGGCGAGGGCGTTGACGAAGCTTGGCGCCAGTGGAAAGGCATCTACCATCTCAGCATGGTGATGTGCTACACCAGCTTCATCTGCGCCACCTGGAAGATGTACTCCCTGCCGGCCGACTGGACCTACGGCATGACCATCTTACGTCACGTCATTGGGTTCGCTTTGATCGCGCTTCAGATCTGGACCGCGACGAGCATCTACGAGTCGCTTGGCGAATTCGGTTGGTTCTTTGGCGACTTTTTCTACGATGGGCCTCAGAAACTTACCTACGATGGCATCTACCGTTTCTTGAACAACCCCGAACGCACCATTGGCCTCGCCGGTGTGTGGGGTGCGGCCATCTTGACCTGGAGCAAGTCGATCTTCTTCCTGGCGCTTTTGAGTCACGCTCTCACGCTTGCCTTTATCCAGTTCATCGAGCGGCCGCACATGGAAAAGCTCTACCGCCAGACTCTTCGTGAAATGTCTGGGGTGTCCAAGAATATCCAGCGCTCTCTGCCGCCGCCATTGCAAAAGTGGTCAGGCAGCGTCGACAAAGTCCTCGACGAGACTCTGGACTTTGTCGAAGACTTCCTTGACGCGGCGCGCCCGAAGTTGGCGGCTGGTTTCAGCAGCTTTGTTCAAGACTCGAAGACTTTGTTCACCAACTACCCTGCTCGTATTAGTATCACCAGGCTCGCTCCAGATCTCGCAGGCTTCAACATCAGGGACTACTCGCTTGAAGTCGACACTACTGCACCAGCAGTTCACACGCTGAGCCCGCCACTGAGCGGCCGCGAAGGATGGGCTGGCGAGAAGCCACTGCACCGGACTGACAGCTTCAAGCGTCTGGTCGTGGAGTACGGCGCGCCGATCAGAGTCAAGTGGACCGCCCCACTGAACCACAGTAAGAAAGACTGGGTCGGCCTGTACATGGTCGCCGACAACGCGTCGCGTGAAGTGACCAAAGTCTCGACCCAGGGTAGATGGGTCGCCACAAACCCAGGCGAGATCGACTTCGCCGACGCCGACAAAGGCATCCTCGTCGCTGACACTCGCGTCTCGGCGGCCGAGCGCAAAGATGGCGAGCCGCGCGACTTCCTGTCCGGCGAGCTGGAATTTTCGGGCGACAAACTCTGGTGGACCCAAGGCGTCTTCGAGTTCCGCTACCACCACGCCGAGAAGCACAACGTCATGGCCATCTCGCTGCCCTTCGAAGTGCGCATCGACCGCTTCGACGAGGACGACGTCGAGGTCGACGCCCACGGCATCGTGCGCGGCGCCGTCGAGAAAGCCATCCTGCCAGTCGTCCAGAACTGCTTCGATCGGGATCCAGACACGGCTCCTCGCACGGCAGATGAGCCTTTTGGCCCGGCGCTTGAGCGCGAGGGCAAGTACGCCAAGCGCGTCGTTTACGCTATCCAGCAGATGTTTGGCATCGAGTTTGCGCCCGAGGTCGTGCAGGCGGACGGCAACGTGCGTAACTTGGCTTGGAGGATTTGTAATGCGAAGAAAGTGTTGGCGCCGTACAGTATGTCGCACTCGAAGGGCACGGCGACGCCGACGTAGTGCATGGGCTTTTCCTTTTATTCTCCGCGCTGTTTGGGGAAGTTGGGGACTCTGTGTGCCGCGGTGGCGGTAGGCAGGTGATGTAGTCTGTTGGGTTAGTGCGGTTGGCATGGCAAGGATATGCACAAGCAGACCGAAGTGGATGGGATGATGGGGTGATGATGATGGAAAGAAAGACGAAAAACAGGGCTTGGTTAATAAGATCGTCAGGTATATACGGGCAGGCGACGATGTGAAATAAACACGGAAAGTACATGATTCGAGAATGCTCTTACTCACTTGGGGCAACGCACATGGGTATCTATGATCCCTCGTCTATCTGGAGGATGCGCGTCATGCATACAGTGGTTATATGTACATTAGCTACAAGGATGTACTGTAGGTTGAAACAAAGGGCGCTAGAAAGGCTAAGACCCGGACTCTCGGGCGCGTCTTCGATTGGAAAGCCTTCAATTCGTCACAGGGGTTGATGCGATTGTTGGATTTGCCTCCTTCCCGACGCTACGGGTCACATGTACAGTAATTAAGTACTCGGTCGAGATCTACTAGGGCAGAGCAGATGCCAGATAGAACGATTGGCAATGACTTAATTGATCTAGGTGATCTAACTACTGGACAGTACTGCCGACTAATAGTAAGATCGCAGATGCCTACTTGTGCCATGCTGCTGTCGTCCTTATCTGGTGGGCCGCCTCCAACGGCGCAGATGATCACGCCACAGCCGAACATCTCCCTTACGAGGTGTCCAGGTAGATGGCACGAGGCCGGCGAGTCGATCAGGTACCGGCTCAGGGACTAGGCACAGACAGCAAGAGACAAATACCTAGGTGAGCTCGGTGAGCCAGCCACGCCCAAGCCAGGCTGCAACGGTCGGCCGCAAGCCCCCAGGAGTCATGTCGAACACTAGTATAGTAGGCCAGGAACATGGTGAACCTGTTCGTCGGCTCTCGGTACATAGTATTTTTGACCCTGGCTATACTGGCGACAGCGAATACTATACCGGAAACGTATGCAAGAATATCAGGCAGTCCGTGTGATGCCCAATGTTGTCGACGTGGCCAATCCGGAGGCTTTCCTGGACTGACATGGACAATTGGCATGCGGTGATGGCGCTCATGCGAAACAGGCCGCCCGCAATCTCTCTCGCCCAACGCTACAGCGCTAGAGCCTGGGAGCCGTCGACATGGCGAGAACCTTGCTGTCGCTGCCGGCACCACCTCTGACCCGACTCCCTTGAAAGACATGGAGATCGCCCTCCCCGATGAAGACTTGACCCGTTGCCCGCTGCTGTTGCTGTTTCTGTAGGTCTTGGACGTGCCGTTTCTTCACCATCACCGTCGTCGTCCACCACCTGCACCACCACCATCAACACTACAGCCATCTGCATCACGCCGCGCAGTCTGGCAATTGCTTTGCAGATGCACCATCACCACAGTCTCTTCTGAACACCCTACGATCCTTACACCCACTCACTACACCCCGTCTCCTTGCAGAGGCATGCCATTCCTTACCACAGGCCGTCGCCTGGCCGTGCAGGCGTCCGTTCTTTTCCTTCTACTTCAGCTCGTCGCCACCACATCAGCACAACAATGCTTTTACCCAGATGGAACGATTTCACCAGACACGCCCTGTAGCACAGACAGTGGCCACTCGGCATGCTGCGGGGCCAGCTCGTTTTGCATGGACAACGGACTATGTTTTGGCGGTGGAATTTTGAGCCGAGGAAGCTGCACAGATGAGAACTGGGAGAGCGATGCGTGCGCTGGGTATTGCAAAAAAGGTAAGACGAAGGTCCAGCGATTACCACAATATACTGGAGAGCAAATTGACTAATATGTCTACGCGCAGAAAACCCAAGCTCAGGCGTTTCGATTACACCTTGCAGAGACGCGGGCAAGAACAGCACCTTCACATGTGGCCTCAGCAATCGAGGATGTCAATTCGATACTTTTCAACTACGAGGCAGCGACGCTATCGTCCTTCGACCTACACAAATCGCAGAACTCGTCGAGCCCGCACTATCAAGCATGTCGGCAAGCATGACAGCGAGCGCGACATCAACACTGAGCTCCCAAACCGATGTGGCTACACCCGACCCGACATCAGTCCCCGAACTCACGGCTTCACACCTCGCAGCCGCCAACGGAACCAAGGTGTACACATCCAGCGACATGGCAGGCCTCGGCTGCGGACTCGGCTTACCCTTGACCTTCTTTCTGGTAGTCGCCCTTTGCGCCCTCTACAAAGAACGACAAAACCACACCGGCCCCAAGCTCATGTACAAACTCCCCGACAACCACGAAGAATTTGACTTCCGGAAACCCAACCCCATCCTCCGCGCGCACTCGAACTACTCCGTCGACTCGCGGTATACATCACGCACGACTTTCGACAACGGCAAGCCCGCAAACCCACACTCCTTCCTCGACCGCTACGACTCAATGAAGCGCGAAGGCAAAATCTCCGAGTTCCAGGTGCACGAGATGGACGGCGTGTCGCCCCACGAGCCGGCTTTCCGGCACGAGTTGCCTGACAAGCGCTTTTCGAAGCCCGGCGGGCCTTCTTCATGATCTTTCCTTTTCTTTTCCTTGTCTATATCCAACCTCTTGTCTCTATTTTTTCTGTTCTTTTTGCGTCATTTTGCATCTTTGGGAGGGCGGCTCTCATGTGGCTTCGAAAAGAAAAACTTACCAGGGGCGTTTTGTGTGTGTTAAAACGGTACGACACGACTTATACAGTACAAGCTGTCAACAGTATGCAGGGGCGGCACGTTTTCTTGACACAGCGATGTACGATGTAATACAAGACTTGATGCCTCTATCTTCTTTTTGTTTTGGATTTGCCGACGTGCGACAGTGTCGCCGGGTACCACCGTGTCACCCGACGATGTTGGCGTTTTGGGAGAGGTTTGCCTGCTGGAGACATTCTAATTCAGTTTTGAGAGTTTGATCATATCGGCTGAACATCAACTAAAAATGCTAAACTCTCTTACAGGAAGTCCAGTAGGTATCCTGGCATTTTCCAAGTTCCAGATATACATAAACAGCGGTTGTGCCTTCGCGACTATCGGCTCTTTCTCTTCCTTTAGTGCTTTCCTGCCCTGGTACTGCGTTGCACCTTCGCCTCAATAAGCCATGGAGAAAAACAACCTCAGATTGATGCATTTCTGGATACACAAGCCTTCGAGTCGTAACACTAAGCGCTTCTAACAAAGACTAAACGTACCCTTATACGTACAACATACATGTACAAACAAGTCCCTCGCTGAGCATTGGAAACCCGCAACCCTTTCAGCAAACATGCTTCGACTCGCTATCAGCATCATCCTGCTCTTCAGCATAGACACACTCTCACTCCCTCTCAACACACCACTACTGGCATCGTATGACTACATAATCGTTGGCGGTGGACCATCGGGACTGACAGTGGCGAATCGGCTATCCGAAGACCCAAATGTAAACGTTCTCCTCCTTGAAGCCGGCCCAGCAGACGTGGGCGAGGATATAGTCTATATACCCGGATTCGTTGGCCATGACATCGGCGGTCGCTATGACTGGAACCTCTCCACCGTCCCGCAGACCTACCTCGACGGCAATCCCAGATCTATCCCTCAAGGCCGCGCTCTGGGCGGAGGCACTCTGCTCAATGGCATGCTATGGAACCGAGGCGGCAAAGCAGACTATGATGACTGGGTACAACTGGGAAACCCAGGCTGGGGCTGGGACGACATGCTGCCATACCTAAAGAAGAGCGAAAGCTATACTCCGATCCAGTCGGAGGAGATCGCCGAGCAGTACTCGAGTCGCGAGAATGAGGAAGTCCACGGGTATGACGGGCCTGTCAATGTGAGTTTCCCGCATTACGCTTGGAACGCTTCGATCAATCTCTTCGCTGGGCTGGATGAGCTTGGGGTTCCGACGGCTTGGGACCCTAATTCGGGCGATGTGGCCGGCGCGAGCTACTTGCCATTTGATCTTGAGCCGGTCACGCAGACGAGGAGTACGGCGAGGCATGCGTACTTCGACTCGGTTGTTGGTAGGCCTAATCTGTGGGTGGCCACTGAGCAAACTGTCACTCAGCTGTTTTTTGATGGGGAGAAGGGGAATGAGGACGCTTCTACTCCTGTCACGAAGGAGAATTCGCTCGGTCAGGGGAGCTCGCCAGGAACGATGGACGGGATATTTGGTGATGGCTCGGTCTTGAACATTACTTCGTTGCCACCAAATCACCCGCCTTCCCGTATTGGACTTGTGAAACGCAGAATCATGGACTTCCTCTGGACTGGCGTCGCGATTCCAGCCAAACTCTTCCGAAAGCAGACTTTTACGCCTTCAGGTCCGACTGTGATCGTTACCGGCGTCGAGTTTGCACCTAACGCGCAGAGCAAGCGCCAAACCGTCCGCGCCACGCGAGAAGTAATCCTCGCCGCCGGAGCAATACATACGCCTCAACTCCTCATGCTCTCCGGCATAGGCCCAACGGAACAACTCGAATCTCTCGGAATCCAAACACTCTTAGATCTCCCCGGTGTAGGAAACAACCTCCAGGACCACATGCAAGTCTGGTGCATGTACCCTTACCACAACCCATACACCACGAACCCCACCGCCCTCAACACCGACCAAGCCTTTGTCAACGCCTCCTGGAACGATTACTGGACCAGTAGAACTGGACCGTTCACTTCCGGCGCAATCGCAGGCGTAGCATTCCCCTCCCTCCCACACATCACCTCCTACGACATCGCCGACGAACTCTCCAGCCTAGCCGCACACCAACACCCCCCCATATACCTCGCCCCAGACCTCCCCTCCCCCTCCACTTTGTTAGCAGGCTACAGCGCCCAACTCTCCCTCCTTGCCTCAGCTCTCCGCGACCCCCAAAGAGCCGCCTACGAACTCATAAACGCCAACGACGGCGACCTAACCGTAGCCTCCATGCGCCCGCTAAGCCGTGGAACCCTCCGCCTCGCCTCCCCACAACCCTTCACTTCCCCCTTGATCGATCCCCGCTACGGCAGCAACCCGATCGACCTCCTGGTCCTCCAAGCCGCGATAAACTTCAACACGCGCCTCATCGCAACCGAAAGCATGGCCCTCTTGCTCCCCGAGTTCAGCTCTCCGCGCGCGAACTCGACCGACGAGGAGCTTCTGGGGTACATTCGTGCGAGGGGCCAGACGGAATACCACCCGAGTGGGACGGCGGCGATGATGCCGCTGGAGATGGGCGGGGTGGTGGATCCGGAGCTGAGGGTGTATGGGACGGGGAATCTGAGGGTGGTGGACGCGAGTATGATGCCGCTGGTGGTGGCGGGGCATTTGCAGGCTGTGGTGTATGCGGTGGCTGAGAAGGTGAGATTGCCGTCCCTGTTTCTTGCTCTTTCCCCCTCAGCTTGTGCTTTTGTCGTTTTCCGAGTTTAGTCTAGCACATCGATCCGGACACGACCGAGGGTTTTGTCGAAAACGGGTGGGATGACCGGCCGAACGAACGATCGGAAAGCAGAGCAGAGCCAAAAAGCTGACCAAGACAATCTCCAACATCCGCAGGCAGCAGACATCATCAAAGCAGCAGCAGTCTCATCCTCAACCTCAACAGTAGCCTCAGCAGCGTCCCCTCCAGACACGGACCCAGATCAAACAGAAGCACAACCAGAACCATCCTTCTCTTACGACACCGAAGAACCTCCCAGCTCCAATCCGACAACGACAACCCGACCTCCCGCGCTACCGACAGGCCTAGTAGTCGACGTGACGACCGTCACGATGACTACGTTCATCACCGTTTTCGTCTGAACCTGACCGCCAAGAACGTGAGAGACATCCTACGCCTTTGGGAGGAAACCAAAAAGACCGAGGTTCAAGCATCTTGTATGAGGAAAGCATGTAACAAGGCCTATAGATGCTAGAGAATAATGACCACAATATAGCTAAAAATATCTTAGTAATTCCTTCCTTCCCGGTTCAACCAAGAACACACCAGTCAAGAAATTCAAATTTTGTGAGGAAATTTTGTCTGTTATTGGGTAAATTGTTGACTGAGCTACGGGTATCGAAACCTGAAGACGCTACTGCTGCTACTGCTGCTGCTGCTGCTAAACCAAATCAAAATAAAGCCTTACCGGAAGAAAAAAGAAAAATTATGCGATCCTGCGCTACTGTTTTATGTGCAAGAAAAGGTGAGGGTAACGAGAAAAGGGAACATCCCAGACCAGACCGACGCCGATTATCAGACTCTTCACGTTCGCAGCGCACCTGCTCGAGAGTTCGCCTTCCTCGGAAGTCAAGCGCAGCCGAGTCGAGTCCAATGAGAATACACGGGAGGAGCTCAACAGGCGCCGGCAGAGGGAACGTAGAGATTTGTTGCCGCCGTATGATGTTTCGACATCGACACAGATTTTATGCTCTTCAAGCCGGTTGGTCGCCCTGGCTGTTGGGGTAGTACCAGGCCGCAAGCGCGATGATGAGGTATGTGATGTTGAGCATAACGCCTTCGAGCCAATGACTCTTGCCGTCCTGCGTGTGCGAGTCAGTGATTTGTTGCGGTGCTGGAAAGGGACTGGAGAGAAATAGCTTACTTGGATCAGGTAGTTGACGAGGATGATGGAGATGAAAAGAACAGCGACCTGGAAACCGTCGAGATTAAGCGTCATGTCCTCCGGTTGGCCGAGACCGATCCAGCCGATGATAACCATCAAGGGGAAAACGAGGAGTGCGATTTGCAGACTTGAGCCTACTGCGACACCGATGGCGAGGTCCATTTTGTCTTTGATGGCGACTGTGACTGCGGTGGCGTGCTCAGCGGCGTTGCCGACGATGGGCAGCAAGATCAAGCCAACAAATTCTTCAGTCACTCTGCCTCCTTTTGTTAGGTCGTCGATCGAGCTGACCATGTACTCGGCGCAGAAGGCGACCAAGACCGTTGATCCAGCAAGAGTGATCAGTGCACCGAGCCGGCTAAGCTGAGGAACTTCTTCTTCGTCGTCCTCTTCATGGACCAAGTGCTGCTGGTTGATTCCGCCACCCGCCGCCGCAGCCGTGCCGGCACCCATGGTCGCGATACCACGCAGAACATCGCCAGACTCCTTTCTACCGGACTGCTTCTTTGGCACTTTCTGACTGGGTTCGTTGTACATGGTGGCGTGCGTGCTGAGCTGGAAGTAGAGGTAGCACCCGTATACGACGAGGAGCATGACGGCGGTTCCCCTTGACAGAGGCGCCACACCAGTCTGTCTGTCTTCGAAGATGCGGAACGCGGTCGGGATGATCAGACTTCCAATGGCAAGGGCCAGGAGTGAGGCCGCGGTTTGCGCCACTGTAACGTTGAAAAACTGTTCTGTGCGTTTGAGACCGCCAAAGAAGAAGCACATGCCTAGGACGAGCAGCAAGTTGGAAAGCATCGATCCGACCAACGAAGTCTGCACGATGACGATCTTCCCCTTGGCCAGGGCGATAATAGAGACAATGAGCTCCACGGCGTTTCCGAAGCTGGCGTTCAAAAGGCCACCCAGTGTCTCTCCGACGTAAATGGCCAGTTCCTCGGTGGCGAAAGACAGCATTGCGGCCAATGGTATGATGGCCAAAAAGTTGATGATGAAGACGACGATTCCATTGATACTGTCGATTTGTGCCAAGGCAATGCCGACCGGGACGAAGACCAGCATGAGGTTGATCCACGATGCGAAGACGGCCTTGAATTGTTGGCCGACCGATGGCTTGGGCCACTTCTTCTTCTTTGACTCTCCTGTTTCTGTGCGCTGGAGCTCCGTCTCGTCCTCGCCGTCCTCACCATGCTTCTTGCCCATGAACGGTATGAACTTGCGCATCTTTCGTTTCCTAGGTCCGCCTTCTGTGCCTACTGACCGGTCGGTGATGCCGTCCTGCGGTACCTCGGAATGTAGTCGTGCGGAACCGCTGGAGTTGCTATCGAGGCGGTCTTCGTCCTTTTCGTTGGTGGTTGTCATGGGCTCGGCGGCCTCGAATGTGCGCGGCGGCATGCTGCCGGGTGGTCCTGGCGGGAATGTGCCGGCCTTCTTGGTGCCACCAAAGTTGTTGGCTTCGAAGTCGGAAGGCCTTTGCTGGTCGAGAGGCGAAGACACGGTGTGCGCCAGAGCCCCGCCGTCTGCCTCGGGGTCTGTCGCTCGTCGGGGCATGGAGTTGATGCGTCCGAAAAAGTTGTAGGTTTTGTTGTCGCCATCGAGCTGATTATACCAGGCCTGCCTTCGGGCAGCGCGCTTGATGGAGTCTGGGCGATGATGTTAGCTTTTGAATTACCCCAGACTTCCAAACTTCCAATGCAATCGCACATGGGTGAAGACAGTAGGGGCAAACTCACGCATGTTGTAAGTCGGGTCGAGTGGTGGGATGTGAAGTGAGGCGTGTTGGTTTTCGCAGTGGAAGTGCTAAGCGAGCGGGTGGTGTTGTTGTTATGAAAGATTGCAACAGGGCGAAGGTTCCTGCTCGCGTCAATAGTCAGTGGGCTCACGGAGACCCTGACACGTAGAGAAGAGGCGCGGTGAAGGAAATGACGAGCAAAAGAGTGGCGCGGAAAAGAGAGTGACGATGAGGGAGTGACGGGTTTGTTGTGCGCGCGTAGCACTGCGTTGTTGCTCCTCTCTCCTTGTTTGGTCGACGGGTGATGATCTCCACGCGCGAGCATGCGGACTAGCGTGATGTGGCGTTTCGCTCAGAGAAACACGGTTAACGTCGAAGCTCAAATTGATGATTTGCAAAGGGAGGCGTTGGGGCCAAGTGGCTGTGGTATCATGGGTATTTGCCCTTCGTACCATTTTATGGCTCACGGTATTTCAATCATTCTGCACAGCCTACCTACTGTGTATGGACGAGCGAGGTGCCGCTTGTCCCTCATCGTACTTGCAAGCCCTTCAGCCACCAGCACCGTCATCGCGCTTGTTTCGTGGCAAAGTCAAACAAGACGGTAGACATGCAGAGTCGATCTCCCCCAGTGCTAAACAGGTTCTTTCGGGAGTCATCAGATCAGAAGAGCCGGTCTGTCGGTGGCGCACCTGCGAAACAAGGAAGTAAAGGTCCCTTGGTCGCTGTTGCAGATACCCGTTCACCAGCCAAGCCAAGTGTAGACGTCAGAAAGAAGCATGCTTTCACCTTGGCAGTCCACCTTGTCGAAGCTTGGGTGTCTTGTGTTTTTCGGATGGTCAAATACACGGTTGCAGAAATTATTGTGGCCTTGTTTCTCGACGACTGTTAGTGTGCTGTCGAGTATCTCAAGTTCTGGAACAGGTTGGCAATCGTGTTACTTCTTGCAGTTTTCATCTGACGCGATACAACCCCATACTAAAACACAGGCTTTGAGTCCGCGACTCGTACCAGCAACAGTTCCTACATACATTGTAATACATGGCGAACGCGCCCCATCTGCCAATGACCCCACGAAACATATCCCCCATCAGACATACTGCCACAACTCCGGATCCAAATTCACAACATCATTCCAATCTGCCCCAAGCACGTCTCCTAACTCCAAAGGTAACTCTCCAGCCGAATCGGCCAACCCACTACCATCGCCCACACTGAAATCAAAGTCATCACTAGCAAGCCTCTTCCGATCCATCATCTCAATCTTCGCCGCCAGCTCCCCTTCGGGTCGCGCTTTCGTTCCCAGAGCAGCAGCTACTGCTAATGTGCCATTGCCGCTGTAGTCGTCTGCCACCCCCGAAAGACAATATGAGCATTTCATCTGCAGCACAATGCGATGGTCGCCGTGCACCACCGTCCAGCATGTCCCCACGGCTTCGGCGTGGGCGCACACGATGATGGGTAGGAGTTCGCCGTGACCACATGAACACCAGATGATTTCTTGCGTGCACATCTCTCGCTGTTCCACGATGCGCGAAGCGGGCGCGTGTCGTATCCTGGGTTGGTATGGTTTTCGCTCACTTGCTGGGTGTTTGAGAGGAGTGGTGGCTGTCCCGAAGGCGATATTTCAGGTGTCCGTTCGTTCGTTATCGCAAATTTGTGTAGAGCCACACGCTGATGATGGAAGGGCCTATTTGGCTCTTTCGCAGCAAACTTCGATACGTCTAGAGCGCGAGGGAGGTAAGCACCATGACTCTCTCCATCTCTCGGAAATACCGCAAGCATGGCAAACAATAAGCGTCCTCGAGATTGACGACGCCGATGGGATTCGCGCATTTCGGAGTGTGCTCGTTGATGGGGATGCGGTTGCCAAAATGAGAGCACCTGGCGTAGTAGGTCCAAGAATAGCCACACATGCTTTTTTCCTTCTCGGCCGGGGTGAGTAGAAGTTGGTATTTCGCCTTGCCACATCCGATTGCAGACAGCTATATCATCGTCTTGCGTGCTGAGGTTTGCGATTGACATCTTGGTTTCATCGCGAGAAGTGGATCGATCGCCCATCTGACAACACCAGATTACTGCGCAAGCGGAAGCCAACCTTGAGCTACGCACACTCTGACTCAATCTGCACCCACGGTGTATCGGTCGATAACATTGAAGATCTTCAGATTAGATACCGAGCAGTCCTCCCCCGGCGCGCGACATCCAAGTTCCTGTTCCAGCTCATGGCCAGCGTTCGGCGTGAACGTCCGGATCGTGTTTGCAGCAACCTGACAAGAAGACCTTCCATCGTGATATGAGGAGGTACTCTGCGGCATGTCCTGGGGGGCGGGTACATTCTGAGGGTGACCGTAGCCGTTCATATAAGACATCTGATCGTTTCCTGGGATGTTGTAGCCGTGGAGAAGAGGGTAGTGCGAGGATTCGAGGCCGATAGGAGAGTACAGAGATTCGGAGGATTGTTCGCGACCCTGAAGGACGGCGGGACTGGTCATCTGGCCCATGTACTGCGGAGTCGACGCTGCGGAGGACACAGGGGGGATGGATTCCTGGTAAGTGTTCGGTTGGCGAGGCAATTGGACTGGAACTTGGGGAGGCGCTGGCTGAGGTTGGCGAGAAGAATCCGCCACGGGCTGGCACCCATCGCCTGGTCCACATGGTTGACGATAAGCAATCATGGCCTCCAGCATGTCTGCTGCAGCCGTTCCTTGAGTGCCACTGGCGCCATCAATTTCGACTTCGGAGATTCCGTAAGCCCTCAACAGCTCACGGAGGCGTCGGTTCTCCTCAGCGACGCCCTTTGCCGCTGCTTGCAGTTCAGTCGAAGCCGAGACGCCGATTTGCTCGCAGTTGCGATATCTCGTCTCGAGTTCCTTGAGGTAGTCCTTTCGCCTGGCGCGCGATCGCCGCTGGTTGTCGCGGATCCGAGCCAGATTCGCAGTTTTCTGCGTGTCGCAATCCTGTTAGCCACAACGTTTATTCCCTCTGCCATGTAGCAGTTACATGTACGTACCTGCGAATCTGTCTCCGCGTCTAGCGTTTCCGGCATGATAGTGGCGGCCTGAATGCTACTTTGTCGAAGGAACAGATAGGTACAGCCCGGTTTTGGTGGCGCAGTAGTTCAAGGTGATCCTGGTGTCAGTCCTTGCGACCCATGTCTGGCATGCGCAACACTTTGGGGATATGAGTTGAAGAGATCGCGGAGCATGACGGGCACACGCAATGAAAAGCGCGTCAATGCGGTGGCTTAGCTGACTTGGGAAGCTGGGCGCGAATCAAAGTTTCGATGGTCGATTCTAGACTGGCGTTTTTCTTTGGTTCACTGGTCCCGCATACCGTAGCGCCTCGGCAGAGAGGCAAGAGAGGGTGGTGAGACCATCAAACATCCTATGGACCGGCTGTCACCAAAAATGTATGGATACAACTTACAAGTATGTTCATATGATGTACAGTGTGTCCAACGTCTGCGCATGTTTATGTTAAATGATGTTCTGGCACTACATGGCGAGACTACATATACCTCCCAAGACATTCCACGGCAAAAAAATTCGTGACATTGAACTATACATTATTACTGACATGCAGCTGAAATCACACGCAGCATTTCTGCCCAAAAGAAAGATTTCCTCGCTGGTGAGACCCGATTTATATGTACCAAATTCGCCCATGTGG
>Ga0265798_10001290_pt1 | contig 39260 bp, 41 predicted proteins | sample P3T30metagenome_FD_192430 | JGI IMG/M metagenome (GOLD analysis project Ga0265798, IMG submission 192430) | Plant litter microbial communities from East Loma Ridge, Irvine, California - P3 T30 | ecosystem: Environmental > Terrestrial > Plant litter > Unclassified | place: USA: California...
GTCCGTAAACACTGTCTCTGGTAATCCTGTTGATTTTCAAAGAAATTTTCTTGAATACTTCACCTTCATATTCTTCACCGATTTCAGGGATGATGATCTCTTTTCCGGCAAAATCGCCCATGTAAATGCCGTAGTATTCCTTGTAAATTTCAGGAGCTACCACAGAGTCTTTTTTTGCTGAAATGTTTTTTGAAGAGGTATCTGCCGGTGAATCTTTTTTGCAGCTTATTACGCTGGCCGTCAGTAATCCGGCTAATGCTAATGGTACAATTTTCATATCTGTTTTTTTGTGATTAAGTATTCAATTAATAATATATTCGGAACCCAGCCCAGCCATGCAATAATCTGATAAACATCCATCGGATTCGGATGGAATAAATATACAATAATTACCTTCCACATTCTTAGGGTGATTGCAGATAATGTAAGGGCAAAGCTCCGCCACATCCACTGTTTATGTTCCTTAAACTTCTTCTGTTTTGCCAGCTGGTAGGCTTTAAAGGTTGAAAACCACCACAGACATCCCAGAATAACGAAAGAAATTTTCGATAAGATTCCGCCATTGGCAAAAATACCCATGTAAATTCCGGATGGTGCGGCAAGAATTAAGATGAGAAAAATATAAATTTTCCCTGCGTTTCTATGGAAATTTTTTAATCCGAAATTTTTTCTGAGCATGGCTGAAAACCCGCACAGCAAAACAAAAATACTGGTATAAACGTGAATGTAGAAAAAATAAAGATACTCCGGCCGCTGTCCGATTTCTGTCTGTTTGATCATTAAAAAGCTTACATCCGTTTTTAAAGGAATATATTCTAATGTGATTTTCAGCATCAGCCAAAAGAAATATCCGAACCCGATGATTAAAAGGATTTTAAGTGTGTTTGGAATATTTTTTTTAGCTAAAAGCATTTTAACTGTTTGTATTCATTATCATAAATTTACATCGGGTTTGTCATTCTGACGAAGGAAGAATCTAAGTTGTAATAATTAAGATTTTTACTCCATTTGTTTCGTTCCGAATGATCGGTTTATAAATTATTTAAATCCTGCGCAATCAGCCATGCCTCACTCCAGCACGCCTGGAAATTAAAGCCGCCCGTAACCGCATCAATATTTAAAACTTCCCCGGCAACGTAAAAATCAGGTAAAATTTTTGAAGCCATGTTTTTAAAGTTAATTTCCTTTAAATCAATGCCTCCGGCGGTTACAAACTCATCTTTAAAAGTCGATTTCCCGGTTACCCGGAACTTCTTTCTGCATACATTTTCAAGTATTGTCTGCATTTCCTTTCCTGAAAGTTGTGCCACCTGTTTATTCAAATCAACCTTTGAAACTTCCAGAATCCTTTGCCAAAAACGGTTTGTAATATCAAATATTTTTGACTGCCCGATGGTTTTTTTCGGATTCGACTGCCTGAAATGCTGGAATAATTCTTCCGCATCATCCATATCTCTGGAAATAAAATTGACTTCAATTTCAAAGTTATATTTTGCTTTCGCCAGGTTGATCGCTTCCCATGCCGAAATTTTCAGAATCGCTGGACCCGAAAGTCCCCAATGCGTAATTAACAGCGGTCCGCTTTCTTCTGTTTTCAAGGCCGGAATAGATGTTTCCGCCATTTCAAAGCTTGTTCCGGCAAGATCTTTCAGCAAGTCATCTTTAATATTGAAGGTGAAAAGTGACGGAACCAGATCAATGATTTTATGGCCTAAATTTTCAATCATTTTCAGTGATTTCGGGGAACTTCCGGTTGCATAGATCACAAAATCAGCATCAAAATCGCCCAGGCTGGTTTTAAGGATATATTTCCCGGCTAATTTTTCAATTTCCTTAACGGAGCACTTCGTCTTGACCTCAACATTTTTCTGTTGGATTTCCTGCAATAAAGTATTGATAATGGTTTGTGAAGAATTGCTTTCAGGGAAAACCCGGTTGTCATTTTCTATTTTCAAAGGCACATTGCGCTGCTCGAACCAATCCATGGTATCACCCGGCTGGAATTTGGTAAAAACACTTAACAGTTCCTTGTTTCCACGGGGATAGAACTGAACCAGTTCCCGCGGATCAAAGCAGGCATGGGTTACATTGCAGCGGCCTCCCCCGGAAATTTTAACTTTCTGAAGGACATCCGAATTCTGTTCAAGAATCGTAATTTTATATTTTGTTTCGTCAAGGTTGGCTGCACAGAAAAAGCCTGATGCACCGCCCCCGATAATGATAATTTGCTTCATAGTCTTTTAATCTTATGCTCAAGATTATTTTTGCAAAACTACAATTTTTATAAACCATCTTATTTGAGTAATTTTGAAGAATATAATTTAATGATACTAAACAGATTTCTAAATGATATTTTACCATAAATTCGAAGTACGCTGGAGCGATCTTGATGCCAACAAACATTTGGCAAATTCATCGTATGTACAATATTGCGCACAGACCAGAATGGCTTTTATGAAGCAGGAAAAAATGGGTGTTACCCAGATGAGCCGATGGGGAATAGGTCCGGTGATCATGCATGAAAGATTTTCTTTTTTCAAGGAAATATTTGCAGATCAGACCGTTATTGTAAGCCTGGAAATTGATGGCTGTGCGGAAGACTGTTCCATTTATCGTTTCGTGCACAAATTTTATACGCCTGAAGGGGAGCATTGTGCCACCGCAGAAGCAACGGGAGTATGGATTGATACGATGCTGAGAAAGATGACCACGCCGCCGGAAGATGTGGTAGAAGCAATGAATAAATATAAATCCCCGGAAACCGTAGTTTTAACAAGGGAGGATTTCAAAAAACTTCCTTTCCGCCCGGAAAATATTGATCCGGCAAAACTTAACTAATTATGATAGGAGATAAATGACTTATAATAAACTTTTAAAATCATTTGTCGCCCATCAGTCATTACTTATAATTAAAAGATATGTTTGAAGATAAAGAACCGGAATTGACACCGATTTCAAAATTAGGGGAATTCGGACTGATAAAACACCTGACAGAGCATTTCCCGTTAGCCAACGGATCTTCTGAGCTTGGGGTGGGAGACGATGCAGCCGTTATCAATCCTGAAAATAAAAAAGTAATCCTTACCACCGATGTTTTGGCAGAAGGGGTACATTTCAATTTAGGTTACGTGCCGTTGAAACACCTGGGGTATAAAGCTGTTGTGGTGAACCTGAGTGATATTGCTGCAATGAATGCAACGCCGACACAGATTTTAGTTTCCCTGGCGGTTTCCAACCGTTTTCCGGTGGAAGCGCTGGAAGAGATCTATGCCGGAATCCAGGCGGCCTGCAAAAGGTATAAGGTTGACTTAATTGGCGGAGATACAACGAGTTCCAATGCCGGACTGGTGATGAGCATTACCGCTGTCGGACTTGAAAATGACGAAAATATTGTGAAAAGAAGTACCGCAAAACCAAATGACCTTCTTGTGGTAACCGGGGATTTAGGCGGAGCGTATATGGGACTTCAGATCTTAGAAAGAGAGCATGCGGTGTTCTTAGCCGATCCGAATATGCAGCCTGAAATGGAAGGCTATGATTATATTCTGGAAAGACAGTTGAAGCCGGAAGCAAGAACCGATGTAAAATCAATTTTAGAACAACTTGATATCAAACCGACTTCGATGATCGATGTTTCAGACGGTCTGGCTTCGGAAATCCTGCATCTTTCTGACCAGTCACAGGTTGGATTCAGGCTGTATGAAGAGAAAGTTCCGATGGATAATCTGACGATTACAACGGCAGATGAATTTAATTTAAATCCGGTGATGGCCGCTTTAAGCGGAGGTGAAGATTATGAACTGCTGTTCACCATTTCTCCGAATGATTTCGATAAAATGAAAAACCACCCTGATTTTACGATTATCGGCCACGCCGTTGAGAAAGAAGAAGGAAACTTTATGGTAGCCAGGGGCTCTAATCAATTGGTTGCTTTAACCGCGCAAGGCTGGGATGCTTTTCTTGGAAATCAGCAAGGATAGAATAATTTGCTTTTATATATTAAAACCACTGCAATAGCAGTGGTTTTTACTGTTTATTAATCTTTTTTAATATCTGCTTTTGCGTCCTGGTAGGTTTTATCTACAGCATTTGCACCTTTTTTAGCGGTTTTCTTAGTCCATTTTGCCGCTTTTTTTACACCTTTTTTTGTAGCATCATAGCCCTTTTCTGCAGTTCTGCCGGTCCATTCTGCACCATCTTTAACAGCTGTTCCTACTTTTTTAGCATCTGTTTTTATCTCTTGCTTTACTGAATCAGTTTTTTGTGCAGATATGCCGATTCCAAATAAAAGAATCAATGCAGCTGAATATAATCTCTTTTTCATTTTTAAATTTTTTGTTTTTAATAGTTTGTCAAAAATCAGACCATTAATTTTTAAAAAAATTCAGGACGAATTTTTAATTAATTGATTTTTAGTCTTTTAAATGGCAATTTTCAGTTTCATACACACAAGAAAGACTGCCTTAAAGACAGTCTTTTTTAGTTAATATAAAAATAATAGTTACGCTTTTACAATATTAATAATAACCTCAACGGCTTTCTCCATGCTTTCCAGTGCTACATATTCATACGGTCCGTGGAAATTCATGCCGCCGGCAAAAATATTCGGGCAAGGTAATCCCATATAGGATAATTGCGCTCCGTCTGTTCCTCCTCTGATTGCTTTGATTTTAGGCTCGATTCCTGCTTCTTTCATGGCTTCTGCGGCAATATCAATGATGTGCATTTTGCCTTCAAACTGCTGCTTCATGTTTCTGTACTGCTCTTTAATCTCAACTTCGGCCGTTCCTTCGCCGTGTTTTTGATTAAACTCCGCTACTTTTTCTTCCATGAATTTTTTTCTTGCTTCAAATTTATCAGCATCGTGGTCACGGATGATGTACTGAAGTTTAGCCTCGGAAATATCAGCATTCAGGTCCATTAAATGATAAAATCCGTCAAAACCTTTCGTGGTAGCCGGCGTTTCATCAGCCGGAAGCATCTGGGCAAATTCTGAAGCTAAAAGAGCTGCATTTACCATTTTTCCATAAGCATAACCCGGGTGAACACTCAAACCGTGAATTTTAACAACAGCGCCTGCCGCGTTGAAGTTTTCATATTCCAGTTCTCCCACTTCACTTCCGTCCATGGTATAGGCAAATTCTGCCCCGAATTTGGCAACATCGAATTTATGTGCACCTCTTCCGATTTCTTCATCGGGCGTAAATCCTACAGCAATTCTTCCATGCTTGATTTCCGGGTGGGCAATCAGGTATTCTGCGGCCGTTACAATTTCTGCGCAGCCGGCTTTATCATCAGCTCCGAGAAGCGTGTTTCCGTCTGTTGTAATTAATGTCTGGCCGGTATATTGTTTTAAACTTTCAAATTTTGAAGGCGATAAAGTAAATCCTGTAGCCTGGTTCAGAAGCAGGTCATTCCCGTCATAATTTTCCCAAACCTGAGGCCTTACATTTTCCCCGCTGAAATCCGGCGAAGTATCATAATGCGAAATAAATCCAATTGTAGGCCGGTCATTATTTTCAAGGTTTGAAGGGACGTAGCCCATGATATAACCGTTATCATCAATTGAAACATCCTCCAGGCCGATGGTTCTTAATTCTTCAAACATATGTTTTGCGATGTCCCATTGTCTTTCTGTAGAAGGGGTTGCTTCACTTTCTGCATCGCTGGTCGAATATATTTTTACGTAAGTAAGAAAACGGTTCAGTAACTTTTCTTTCCATAGTTGGTTAAATTCTATTGCGCTCATTATTCTTATAAATTTTATGCAAATATACAATGTAATTTTCATAAGCGATGGGATCGCCGAAGGGTGTTCTTATTTCCGGTGATCTGGCTATTATGTTTCAGGCATCAAAAGAATTATAAATTGTGGTGATCAAATTCTGAAGCCGGATCATCAGTTCTATTTTATTGTCTGATATTATTTCAGAACATGTTTATATTCCTCACCCGGTATAAAGTATCCGGCATCTTGATATCCGGCATTGAATTTTTAAATCGGATATAAAAGATTGAGAATCAAAATAATGTTACCTTTGTTCAGCGCATAAACTAAATTGTTTAGTTTTATTATATTTGAAAAAATCAAAAAGTAAAAATGTTTCTTACTGAATGTCCACGAGATGCCATGCAGGGTTGGGGGGAATTTATCCCTACAAATCAAAAAATAGACTACATCAATTCTTTAATGGATGTGGGTTTTGATGTCCTGGATTGCCTGAGCTTCGTATCTCCCAAAGCAATTCCCCAGATGGCTGATTCTGCTGAAGTAGCCGAAAATATAGATAAATCCCGTTCCAACACGAAAGTTTCTGCCATTGTAGCCAATTACAGAGGGGCGGAGAAAGCGCTGAAACACCAGTCGGTGGATGTGATCGGGTTCCCATTTTCCATTTCCGAAACCTTCCAGCACAGGAATACCAACAAAAGCCAGGAAGAGGCTTTTGGGGAGACGGTTAAAATGCTGGAGCTTGTGAAACAGGAAGGTCGGCAGCTGAATATTTACTTTTCCATGGCATTCGGAAATCCGTACGGTGAAATGTGGAAATGGGAAGATGTGGATTTCTGGGCACAGCGGTTTTCAGAAATAGGCGTTAAAGATGTTTTACTGTCAGATACCACAGGAGTTGCCACACCGGAAAGCATTGCTCTTCTGTTTGAAAAAATACCTTCAAAATATCCTGATATCAATTTCGGGGGACATTTCCATAACCGTTATGAAGATTCCTATTCCAAATTAAAGGCGGCATATGACCAGGGCTGTACAAGATTTGACAGTGCTATTAAAGGGATCGGAGGCTGCCCGATGGCAAAAGACGACCTGGTTGGGAATATGCCTACGGAACAGGTGATTAATTTTATGAGCGTAGAAAAAGCGGAACACAAATTGAATCTGTTAAACTTTGAAAGTTCTTACAATAAAGCAAAAGATATCTTTCATTTTTAAGACAGGTCTTTTTTTTAAATTTAAATATTATGACATCAAAAATAACATACATCGGCGGACTGAGGTGTTCAGCAGAACATTTACAGTCCGGAACCGTCATTGAAAGTGATGCGCCGACAGACAATCACGGGAAAGGAGAAAAATTCTCACCTACAGATTTATGTGCAACCTCTCTGGCAGAATGTGCACTGACGACAGTTGCTATTCTGGGTAAAGACAGAAATATAAATATCGACGGCGCGTACTGCACGCTGCAGAAAATTATGAAAACCGAACCGAGAAGAATTGGCGAGATCGTTTGTAATTTTGTGTTTCCGGGTACTTTTTCAGATGCACAAAAGGCATTTATTGAAGAAACCGTTCACAATTGCCCGGTTTCAAGGAGCCTTCATCCGGATCTGGTACAGACCATGATTTTTATATACCAATAGAAAAACCGCAGAAATCTCTGCGGTTTTTTATTTTTAAAATCTGAATTTAAAGCATTCCCAGCTCAAATTTCGCCTCTTCACTCATCATGTCTTTGTTCCAGGTTGGTTCGAAAGTAAGTTCCAGATCTACTTCTTTCACATTTTCCACTTCTTTCACTTTGTCCTTAACCTCCTGCGGAAGACTCTCTGCAACGGGACAGTTAGGGCTCGTTAAGGTCATTATGATTTTAACATCCGCATCTTCGGAGATCTGAACATCATAAACCAGTCCCAGTTCGTAAATATCTACCGGAATTTCAGGGTCATACACGGTTTTCATGACTTTGATTATTTCTTCACCAATGTCAGCAATCTGATCGTCTGTAAATTTCATTTTTTAATCTAAATTGATATACCTTTTCAACAAATCTTCCTGACGCATGCGCCGGAAAATGTTTGCCAAAGTTAACACATCTTTTTCACAATAGTCAACAATTCGCTGCAAGTCTTTCTCTATGTAGTAGATTGATGAAACCATTGATCCGTCAATATCATCTTTAGGCGTAGGAATCCCGAAAAGATGGGCCAGGAGTTCAAGCGATACAAAACTTTTGTAATCCCCGAATTTCCACAGTTCCATGGTATCCAGATGAGGAATTTCCCATGGCTTTTTTCCAAACATCTGAAACGGTATGGGAGGCATTGTCCCGTTGATTAAAAACCGCCTTGCGATCCACGGGAAATCAAATTCTTTTCCGTTGTGGGCACAGAGGATCACATCCCGGAGCCGCGGACTGTTGAAAATCTCTCCGAATTCAAGCAAGAGCTTTTTCTCGTCATCACCGGCAAAGCTTTTTATTTTTAAGGTGTCGTTTTTTTCAATCATCCCGATCGTGATGCAGATGATCTTGCCGAACTCAGCCATGATACCGGCTTTTTCCGAATAAAATTCCTCTGCCGTGCCTTCATCTTTTCTCTGGAACCTGGTTTTTTTATCCCAGAGCATCTGTTCTGTTTCTGATAAATGTTCCCAGGCCCCGAAGCCCGGAACCGTTTCTATGTCAAGGAATAAGATTCTTTCTAAAGGAATATTCTGTATCATTGGTTTTTAATTTTTTGATGAGTTGAACTGACAAATGATGAGGTAAATTTGTGTGTCAGATTGAAATTAACCGACCGGCATTCCGTTTTTTGCGGGCAGGGAAGGGGTAAGAAGGGTAACGTCTGTTTTATCATCACCGTAAACCCCTAGCACCAGGCATTCACTGAAAAAGTTGGCAATCTGTTTTTCAGGGAAATTAACAACAGCCAGGATCTGTTTTCCCATCAGGTCTTCTTTTCTGTACAATGAAGTAATCTGTGCGGAAGATTTTTTAATACCTAATTCTCCGAAGTCTATTTCCAGCTGATAAGAAGGGTTTCTGGCTTTTTCAAAATCATTTACAGAAATAACAGTGCCGCATCTGATGTCTATCTTTTCAAAATCTGCCCATGAGATTTCAGGTTTTATAGTCATGATATTGATGGATTAATTATATATTTGATCTTAGTACTGATTGATATTGCAGGCATCTGAACCTGCTATAGACAAATGTATTAAATTAATGAAATCTACAGTAATTTTCAAGCCGGAAATTCCGGACGGGTCATAAACATTATCAAAGTGTACTCAGGATTTTTGAAGATCTGTTACTTTTTAATCCACCACTGGCTGTCTTTTCTGTCAGATCTTTTTACACCGTTATCCAGCAGATAGGAAAACCCGACCCCCAGTGTCTGTTTCAGCTGTGTCCTTTTAATCTGGTTATGGTCATACATAAGGTCAACCGTAATATTGGAAGAGATAAATTTATTCACTTTCAGGTTTAAAATCATTCCGTATGACAGTACCAGCCTTTCGGGATGGTTAAGATAATTGGAAAAAACAGAAGCAGTATTGGTAATATGGATGTTTTCCATCAACTTGAATTTATACAGAGCTGTTCCCAGAAAACCGAACTGCAGCAAAGAGTTATCGCCGTCAGCTTTTAAGCCATATGTTCCCGCGGTCTGCAGTTCTTTGTCTAAAACCAGAGTCCATCTCGCGTTGCTGGGGCGCAGCGTAATATTTACATTGTCGCTGGGCCTGTAGGTGATCCCCATCCCGAGGTTCAGGTAGCCTGGGGCCATAAAATTGGAGATTTTCTTGGCTTCAGGATTATTGCCGTCCTCATATCCTACAGTAAACTGAGACTGCACGCCTGCTCCTACGGAAAGATACCAGCTGTCTGAAACCTTCCTGCCGTAATTGGTGGAAACATTAATGACATCCTGGGTTTTTCTGATTCCCAGCCCTTTGGTATCATTCTGACCGTAATTTAAAAGAATAAGATTTTCCCACAGGTCCTTGTCTTTTTCATAGGTAATGTTGTAATCAACCCCCAGAAGCCAGCCTACGTTATTTGCTCCTCCGCCAACCCAGTTTGAAAAGGCCGCCTGGTTGATCATTAAAGACTGTTTTCCTAAAACCGACCAGCTTTTTACCGTATCGGTAACCATAGAATCTTTTTTTATTTCTTCCTGTGCGCTGGCAAAAAAACCAGAAGAAAAAGTAAGCAGTAATAAAAACTTCTTCATTATTAATGATTTCATTTCACAAAAACTCTGCACAAAAGTATTAAATATAAATTTGACGCCTTAGGGTTAAACGCTTCAGCATTTTCCATGATATAGCATTATTCACTGTTAATTTTACTTGATTTTGAATATTCTAATGACAAAACAATACAGGAAAAGCGAAAAGAAGTGAAAATCATTACTTTTTGGCTGAAACAGTTTAAAGACAAAATAATTCATCGACAATTTTTCCGAAATTTATCATTGGCTTTTCATTTGACGTAAAAACGGTATGTTAAAAAACAATGTAATTTCCAAAAAGGCAATCGTCAATCCTTTGCTGATGCTCATGGCCATGTGGTCTGGCTATTTCCTGCAGCTGCACGGCTTTTTTGGAAGTTGCTTCGGTGCTATTATCCCATTGCTGCCGGAAGGCCTGCTGGGGATTATAACCGCTCCGCTCCTGCATGGGAATATAGATCATATTGTAGGAAATTCTATCCCGATTGCGGCGCTGATGTTCCTGCTGTATCAGTTTTATCCTTTGGTGGCAAATAAGGTTTTCGTTATAGGATGGCTGGCCACTGGGCTGCTGGTCTGGCTCCTTCCCCCGATTGATATCATGACGGGACATTACCTTTATACCTGTACCATCGGGGCGAGCGGCGTAGTCTATGTACTGGCTTTTTTCCTGTTTTTCAGCGGCATTTTCAAATGGAATATGACGTTGCTTACTATTTCCTTACTGGTCGTTCTGTATTACGGAAGCCTGATTTGGGGAATGCTGCCGGAGGAACTGTTCAGCAATCTTGAAGAGCCCAGTAAAATTTCCTGGCAGGCCCACCTTGCCGGAGCCGTGGTAGGGGTTACCCTGGCCTTTATGTTTAAAAGAGTAGGGGATAAAAAGAAAAGATACATCTGGGAATTCCCGAATTACTACAGCGAAAAAGATGATAAGCTCTGGCAGGAATACAAAGAAAACCACCCTGATGATTTCCTTGAGATGCCCTACAAGAAAAAAGATGACATCTGGGACCGTTTGGATGAATTGAGAGGAAAATAAAAGAGAATTTCCTACATTTGTGAAAACAGCACAAATGTACTCTGAAGAACATCTTTATGCCATTGCTTTACGCCAATGCGCCTTTATCGGTGATATTAATTTTTACAAACTGGTCCGTACTTTCGGGGGTGCCAGACAGGCCTGGGAACAGACAAAGAACGAATATAAAAAACTCGATGGTTTCGGAAAAAAAATGATTGCCGATATCGGAAATCCTGAACATCTGAAATTCGCCGAAGAAGAACTTAAATTCTGTGAACAGAACAGCATCAAAATTAATCTCAGGCACCTTAACGGGCTTCCGCAGCTTTTAAACGAATGCGATGATGCCCCGGCGATTCTCTACCAGAAAGGGAATTTGGATGACCGAAAAGAAAAAGTGAGCATTGTCGGTACCCGGAACATGACTTCTTACGGAAGCCATTTTATTCAGGATTTTTTTGAAGAAACACAATCCTGCCGTTACAGTTCAGTGAGCGGCCTGGCCTTAGGTGTTGATAAAGAGGTTCATGAGCAGTCTATCCTGCGAAGTATCCCTACTGTCGCAGTGCTGGCTCACGGCTTTCACCTGTTATATCCTGCAAAAAACAGGAAGCTGTCTGAAAAGATCCTGCAGGAAGGTGGTGCCCTACTGACGGAGTTCAATTCGTCCCGGAAACCGGACCGGGAAAATTTTATTCAGAGAAACAGGATTGTTGCCGGTATTTCACCATCCACCATTGTTGTGGAAACTGCATTCGGGGGCGGATCAATCAGTACCGCCACATTTGCCAACCAGTATAACCGGGAAGTTTTTGCACTTCCGGGAAAGATCACCGACAAACAGAGCCAGGGGTGCAACCATCTGATTTATCAGAATAAGGCCGCGGCAATTTCTACCGTTAAAGATCTTGTAGACAACCTTGGATTTAATAAAGCTGAAGCGAAAACCGGAGACCTGTTTCCCAAAAGCGAAGTGATGGTCCAGTTAACTGAGATCCAGAAATTAATATTATCTGTTATTTCAGACCATCCCAAGATTTCCCTGGATGATATGATTGAGAAAATCAGCCTCTCTTCCCATAAAATTTTACCGGTAATTTTAGAATTGGAACTTTTAGGGAAAGTAAAATCACTTTCGGGGAGGCAATTTATAGCCATATGACAATTAATGATTTCTTAATATTGCATTGTTTTACAGATAATATTTACTTTTTAATAACATTAACGGGTAAATTATTGATTTAATAATATTAAGTATTTATTTTATTAAACTTTAAACAATCATCAATTAAGGTGTTGTGAATCTTGAAAAAAAAATTAAATTTGTTGACAATAATATTCAACCCTAATATATGGAACAATATAATATTGACCAGAAAATCCAAGAATTTATAGCAAAAATTGAGGCCAAAAACCCTAATGAGCCCGAGTTTTTACAAGCCGTAAAAGAAGTTGCTGTTACCGTAATTCCGTTTATTATGACGAAAAAGGAATATACGGGAATGAAACTTCTTGAAAGAATGGCGGAAGCTGAAAGAATTATCATCTTCAGAGTTCCATGGGTTGATGATAAAGGCGAGATCCAGGTAAACAGAGGTTTCAGAATTCAGATGAACTCTGCCATCGGACCTTATAAAGGGGGAATCCGTTTCCATCCTACTGTGAACCTTTCGGTACTGAAGTTCCTTGCTTTTGAACAGGTATTTAAAAATTCCTTAACCACACTTCCGATGGGAGGCGGAAAAGGAGGTTCAGACTTTGATCCGCAGGGGAAATCTGATATGGAAGTAATGCGTTTCTGCCAGGCTTTCATGACGGAGCTCTGCAAGCATATCGGTCCTGAGACTGACGTTCCTGCGGGAGACATCGGTGTAGGAGCAAGAGAGATCGGCTATTTATTCGGCCAGTACAAGAAAATCAGAAATGAATTTACGGGCGTTCTTACCGGGAAAGGCCTTGCTTATGGAGGTTCACTGATCCGTCCTGAGGCTACAGGTTACGGAGTGGTATATTTCGCTGAGCAGATGCTTAAGACCATCGGGCAGACTTTCAAAGATAAGACAGTAACAGTATCAGGTTTCGGAAACGTGGCATGGGGTGTGATCAAAAAAATATCTGAACTTGGAGGAAAAGTAGTAACGATTTCCGGGCCGGACGGCTATATCTATGATAAAGACGGTATCGACGGAGAAAAAATCGATTACTTACTGGAACTGAGATCTTCAGGAAACAACAGAGCGGAGGATTATGCTAAAAAATATCCTTCTGCAGTATTTTATGCAGGGAAACGCCCTTGGGAAGTAAAATGTGACGTAGCCATCCCTTCTGCTACCCAGAACGAACTTGATCTTGAAGATGCCAAATTACTGGTAGAAAACGGATGTCTTTGTGTAACTGAGGCAGCCAATATGCCTTCAACATTAGACGCGATTAATTATTTCCTGGATAATAAAGTATTATTCTCTCCGGGGAAAGCTTCCAACGCCGGCGGTGTTGCCACTTCCGGATTGGAAATGACGCAAAACTCCATCCGTCTGAACTGGACTTCTGAAGAAGTGGATGCAAGGCTGAAAGAAATCATGATCGGGATCCACAAAGCATGCAGAGACTACGGAAAAGAGGAAGATGGTTATGTAAACTACGTAAAAGGCGCCAATATCGCCGGATTCGTAAAAGTTGCAGAAGCCATGTTAGCTCAGGGAGTCGTATAAAATATAAACAAAGGTTGGGGAATCCCGGCCTTTTTTGATATAACCCTGTTCCCGGGAATATAAATGGGAAAAAAGTAAAAAGTGAAAGGAGAAAGCGTTGAATATTCAACGCTTTTTTTATTGGCAGTAAATTTGAAAATAAAAAATCCTGAAATTAATTTCAGGATTGGTATCATTTATATTCTATCTTGTTTTTTTCTTCGTTTTTCTGGTGTCTCTGTCCGTCGAACGTGTCGTGTCATTTTTCGATCTGTCCCAATCGCTGCTCTGGTTCATTGTTCCTGTTGTACCGTTAGTTGATCCGTTATTCAGGGTACCGGTATCTCCACTGTTCAATGTTCCGTTGTTCATGGTTCCGGTAGTCCCGTTGGTTCTGGTACCATTATTCAGCGTCCCATTGTTCATTGTTCCTGTAGTCCCATTGGTTCCTGTGGTTCCGTTAGTTCCATTATTCATCGTCCCGTTGGTTCCATTGTTGAGGTTACCGTTATTCAGCGTTCCGTTGCTGTTTCTGGTCCCCTGGTTTGAACTGTTGGTTGTTGAACCTGAAGTTGACGTATCGGTTCTCGTCGTCTGTGCAGTGGCTGTAATCATACCGCCTAATACAAATGCTGCTGTTAAAATTAAATTTTTCATAATACTGATATTTTGGTGTATTATGTTAAATACAATTATCGTACAAAGTGGTATGCCTAAAAATTCTTTTTAACGTGATTTATAAATTTTTAAGAAAATTTACATTATAAGTTACCACAAAAAATCCTGAAATAAGATATTTCAGGACTTCATTCTACTTTGAATATTTATAACTACTTCGATTTCTTACTCTTAGATTTACTTTTTACAGTCTTGTCTTTAGGTTTTGTAGCGTCTGCATTCTGATCCGGTGATGCCGTTACTGCAGTATCATCTACAGCAGTGGTCACTTTGGAGGTATCCGCTACCGTAGCTGCCGATGCTTCCTTTCCCGGAACTTCTGTTGCGGTCGTAATCCCGGAACCGGAGTTGGCCTGGGTGTTCTGTTTTGCCGGCGCAGCCTGGCTGCTCGTACTTTGCGGTGTTGTTGTCTGGGCTGATGCTGCACCTAATCCGATTAGGGTAAATGCTGCGGTTAAAACTAATTTTTTCATATTATTTAAATGGTTTGTTTACATGAAACGATGGGAATTCGCTCAATCGTATAACAGGATTCTTTATTTAACGTAGTTTATTATTCTTTAAGATTAATTGGCAGTGCCGGTTATTTTTCTGAATTTTTTATCATCCGTTCTACAAATTCATACGCTGCAGGGCATATAACGGTGTTTTTGATCATCAGGTCATTGATCTGATAAATCTTTTTCCGGTCGGTATGAGGGTACTCCCTGCATGCTTTCGGGCGCACATCATAAATTGAACAGGTATTGTCTTCATTTAAAAAAAAGCAGGGAAGGTTCTGTAAAACTTTATCATTATCTTCATCCGTCTTCAGGAACTTCGACTCAAAATCAGCAGGTTTCATCCGGAGATGCCTGGCAATCCTTTCAATGTCTTTTTCCGTATACAGGGGCCCTGTGGTTCTGCAGCAGTTGGCGCACTGAAGGCAGTCCACCTTTTCAAAGACTTCATCATGCGTTTCCTGAACAGTATAATCGAGGTTCTTAGGCGGTTTCTTTTTCAGCCCGTCCAGAAATTTTTTATGTTCTTTCTGCTTCTGTAAAGCCTGTTTTCTGTAAAGTTCTACATTCATTATCATTATTCTTTCTTACTTCAGCGCAGGAAGATCTGCTTTCTGATAGTGGTTGATTTTATCCAGATCAAGAACTGTGGAGAGGTTACGGCTGTCAGGATAATACATCGGGATAAATTTAGCACCGTAGATAATTTCGCCGGAAATATAGGAAGACCTCTGGACTACTGTGTTTGAAAAAACTTCATCAAAAGCGCGCACATGGATGATAATCTCAATATCCGTATTTCTGAAATCTTCTTCACCAAAACCATAAAACGGTGAATCTTCATCTATAATATGCACAACCGTCCAGTTAAGTGCCAGGCTGTTAATCTTGCTCAGTTGAGTTTTCAAGGTGTAAAAATGACTTTTTGGAATGTCCTTTTCCATTACTTCTATAGCAGCAGAGACAATTACCTCGGCATCTGTTAATGCATTGTTTTTATAAGGCGCAAGCCTGAACATTAAAGCCGCCTGTTCCTTAAAAGGAGCCACCAGTGCAATATCCGAAAATTTCAGATAGGCCCTCGGCCTGGAAAACCTTCCGTAGAAAAGTCCGGTTGCAATGGCAAAGGTAAGCAATCCCAGGAAAGCCTCAAACGTAGCCACCATACTTGCCATGAAGCCTACCGGAGCAATCCTGCCGTAGCCAACGGTGGTAAAAGTCTGGGAACTGAAAAAAAACACATCAATAAACTCATTCATCGGGTCGCTTTTGTCAATCCCGGTCAGGTGTTCTACACCGATGAGGTAATAGATCAGGGCAAAGAAAATATTAACAAGAATGTAGGCAATAACCAGATAAGACAGAAACCTGAACGTCGAAAGTTCAAGCATCGTATGGTACCAGCTGAACCGGGTAAGAACGTTAACCCCTTTCCGGTTAACATTCGGGAGTCCGTTTTTATTGATAAACCGTCCCGGAGCATGCTCGCCGAAGCCACTGTTTTCCGTATTTTTCTGGTTGATTTTTTCCCTGAATCCTTTTGCCATTTATCTCATCTGTTTTATCTGTTTTGTCTTGAGCTTATCGGAAGCTGTTTAATTTTCAGCATACAGAACCGGATCAATTTTATTTCCGTGCTCCGCTTTTAATTTTGTGCAAAGATAAAATATTGTTTTCATGAAATTTATCAAAAACTTTTGATAAAGTCTGTGAACATTTGTAGACTAAATACGAGCGCAAATCAAAATAATAGAATTTAATTATTAAGTGGTTTTGTGAGATTTTCCGAGTGACCGGATCTGATCACTTTATTTTTTAAATATAATTTCTCAAAATGTCGTATCATTAAACAAAGTTTCATAAATTTACAGAGTATGAGTTAATGTAACAAATTATGAAAATAGGATATGCCCGGGTCTCAACCAAAGACCAAAATTTAGATTTGCAAATTGAAGCTCTTGAAAAAGCAGGTTGCGAAAAAATCTATCAGGAGAAAATTTCCGGTACAACAAAAAATCGTCCGGAGCTAGATAAAATGATTGAGCAGTTTCGGGAAGGTGATGAACTTTATGTGTGGAGACTGGACCGGTTAGGAAGAAGTCTGAAAAATATTATTGATCTTGTCTTAAGTTTAAGTGACAAAGGTATTATAATAAAAGGTATTACTGATGGCGTAGATACTTCTACTATGAACGGCAGGCTCTTCTTAAATATAATGGCATCCTTATCTGAATATGAACGTGAGTTAATCCGAGAGAGAACCAATGCCGGTTTGCAATCTGCTAGGGCAAGAGGAAGGTTAGGAGGAAGGCCGAAGGGATATACTAAAGAAACAATTTCCAAACTTTTACTTTTGCGTAATATATATAAGGATGTAACGAAACGTCCGGAAGAAATTTATAAACCATTTGGATTGACCAGGGCAACCTTTTATAGGTATGCTAAAATTCTAGATAATCATACGGATGAAGAAATAAAAAATATGGGAATTAAAAATAGCTAAATTAAACTAGTTCGTAAAAATTTATTATTCTTAGTTCTACAGTTTAATAAGTTGCTGTCAAAATTTCTTAAATATAAACATATCTAACAGAAAAATTCGTTAGAAACTAATAATCAATTCATCAAAATAAAATTTTATATTAGTAGTATAAATGGCTTTGCGAATATCATATAGTTGGATTGACGCAATACGTAAATTTTAAAGCTATGTGCAATTTTTACCACAAAACTCATGACTGAATTAATTATACAATTAATAAATTTAAGATTGCTTCTACAAAATTCAATCTATGTAGATATAGATAATATTGCTGAAAAAATGAGCAATATTAAACTTTCAGAACATGGAATGTATTTAGAAAGTATATTAAGGGAAGAGTTTGAAGAATTTCCAAAATTAATAAAGTTTGCGATATTAAAAGATGGCTACTCAGAAGATTTTCATATTGAGTTAACCAACGAAAACATTGAAATGTTTAAAAAAAATATTTCTGAACTTCTAATAAATAAAGATATAATTGTACCATGGGTTTTTGGAAGAGAATTATATGATTATTATTACGATATTTTTGATACCCAAGAAAAAACATTAGATTATAATGATACTCTTAAATTAATGCACAGTAACCATTATGGAGTGTTCCAAATTGATCACATAATTATTTCATCATTAGGAATTATTGATAGTAAAAATTATAGATCAATTTATCCAAAATTAAATATGAATCTTTATCATTGTTCTGATCCATCATGTCCTCAATTTCACAATGTTTCATTTTCGTCTCATGATAATGAAATATTATTTGAAATATGTGAAGAACTTGACTCAATTACCTCGATTAAAGATACACTTAGTATAAACGAATATTTACTAGAGATAGATAATTTAAATTATTATGATGAGTATAATACAGAGTCATTACCACAGTTACTATTTGACTCCTTCTCACTTGAAGAATTAAAATTAATATTATTAAATCTTCTAAATAAATATCAACTTAGAAATGTTATTCCCCAATTTTTAAATAAAGGTTCAAATCATGAAATAATCGAATCATTGAATAAATCCGAAATTTTATCTTTAATACTGATTGAAAAAAATAACATAATTATTGAATGTGCGGAAGAACTAATTATAAATAATGAACTTAAAATAAACAATATAGATATTAGAACTCCAAATGACCCTGAATACTTTGGTACTCATAATTCATTTTTAGAATTTAGTAATTTAGGTTTCAGAACAAAATCGTATGATTTAACAGGTCCTATAAAAAAAATGAAAAATCTTATTAAAAACATATATTTTGATAGGAATTATAAAGAGCAGTTAGAATGGAGACTTAGAAATATCAGCAATGGAAGTTCAATAGAAGATAAATTAAATATATATTTAGAGAATTCATCCCCTGAAGAAATAGTGCAAAATTTAATTTTCTCTGGACCGGTCCAATTAAAGAATACATTTCAAATAATACCTGGATATTTTTCTTTCCCCAGCACTAAGGATGAAGAATTATATATATCTAATAAAATTATTTGGAAGTTAGGATTTAATATAGCTCCATATAGTAAAAATTTAAGTGACATTTGGAGATATATTGACCTTTTTAAAGATGATGTTTTTGCTTCTACAATTTATAACGAAAATGACAAAGAAAAAATAAGAAGTTCTGCTGTAAATGTATTTGTAGCTTTAGAGCAAATACTTCAAGAAAGCTTGTGCTTTACTACATGGGTATTACTTTCGGACCATTACTTAGATACAAATTTTGTTTACACATATAATAAAGCAAAATTAGTAATGTTCGATACTTTGAATAATTATGAATATTCAGAAGGAGAAAATTTAATTATAGACAAAAATGGTAAGAACACTTTGTTTCCCTTAATTACAGGTTTCAATTGCTTAGCCAAAATTTGCAAGGAAATTATTGATACAAAAGATAATTATGAAAGATTACAAAACGAGTTCCCAAGTTTTCATGGAAAAAATACTTTATCAGAATTTCCATTTTCTTATAAACCTTTACTTCTAAATTTATTACAAAAAGACTTAGAGCAGATTTTACAAAATCTTGGAAGAATAACAAGTGACTTTAATAAAGGAAATGTTCTAAATGTGAGAAATCGATTGCAGCATAGCAGAGAAGATTTTCCTATGCAAGATGAGATTTCTAATAGTATTAATTCAATTGTAGATGTTTTAACATTAATAGAGGAAAGTAATTTTTATCCAACGACTTATAGAAAAATAAAAACTATTATTGACGAATATGATCGTACAAAATTTACTTTAGAAAATTATAAAGGTAAAAAGTATGAATTTTATGATTATTCTGAATTAGGTGGATCAAAAATTTCATTACCGAGTACTCATACAATTATTTTTGAAAATATATTTTATCCAAATACAAGATATCCACTACTTCTTACCTATAGTGAAGATTCGTATTACCAAAATTATTGGAGTAATTATCCTAGAAAAAAATTAAAAAAGATTGCTGAGTAAAAAGTTGCAGATAATATTGTTTTGCGAAATGCGGGGTTAAGTGCTTCGATTAAACATTTGTATAAGTTTAACAGTAGAATTCTATTGAATTTTTGTGCTAAGAATTCCTGCCTTCAGCAAGCCCGAAATTTTATCCATAGATAAAATTAAGTCTCAAAACACGATAATAAAAATCTTTAAATTTTTATATTAATGTGCTCGCAAAAGTAGAAGTAATGACCATATGGAAACAAAAGACATAGTAACTTTAGTTGGAATAATTTTCACATTTCTTGTAGGTGCTACGGGCCTTTTTATTAGTCTATGGAACACCCGAAAAACTACATTTATAAATGCCATAACAAGTTCGAGAATTAAGTACATACAAGATATTAGAAATAGTATATCAGAATATTGCGGGTTATTTTATAGATATAAGATCCTTCTAGATCATGAATCAACACTTTCTAATGAAAAACTTGAAGTGCTAAAGTCGATAGATAAGCTGAAATACCAAATAATGCTATTCTTAAATCCAGAAGACGATACATGGGACAATAAGATAATAACACTTATTGAAGAATTGCGATTAAAAATAGATGAAAATCCAGAAGCTCAAATAAAAGAACTTATTACAATAACACAATATCTTCTCAAACTTGAATGGGAAGGTGCAAAATTAGAATCAAGAAAAGGTCTTGTTACCAATAAAGAAAAAAGAAATCTTAGTAAAAAGTACTTTAAAAAATATTTAAACCATAAAAATGAAGCATAATTTTTTAATAATCTTAATATCTGTTTTGATTATATTAGGGTTTTTACTTATTGGCATTTCTGTGGATATACTTCTAAATATGAATTATTCATTCCTAATAATAGGACTTGGAACTGGACTATTAGTAATTGCAATGTATTTAGAAGTTCTAAGACGAGATGAAGAAAATAGGAATTAGCCGACTACCTCAGAAAAATAAGGCGTTTAGCTCTTAGATAAAATAGATCTAAAAAACGATAAAAATAACCATATAAACCATTAGATTGTAAATTGCTGAATGTTTAGTGTGTTTTACAGTAGCAATTTGCTAATTACTTATTTAAATATATTGGTTATAATGATTATATAACTAAATAATTCTCACAAATAAATACGGCTTACCGTAAAGAAGTTTACTTTTTAGAAGATAATTTTAAAGATTAAAATTAATACTAATATAAAACGATAAATAATTTTCCATGAAACTTAAATTTGAAACGTGGATTAAAGAAAACCATTATTCACCTAATGTATTAGCTCTTTTTAAATCATCAGTTGATTGTTATAAAGCCCAGGTATATCCGGCATCGCTACTGATGGGCTATTTAGCATTCATGAGCGTCTTAAAAGATAGGATCATGGAAGCAAATATACCATTTAACTTTCCGCAACAAACATGGAAGGATACTGTGAAAGAACTGCAAGACGAAGACAAGTGGGAAGCAGCTGCTTTTGATGCAGTAGTTAGACAGAACAAATCACAAGGTAAAAATGCCGGACCTCCTTTCTTTCCTATAAATGAAAATATTAGAACACAAATCAAATATTGGAAAGATCGCAGAAACGACTGTGCTCATAATAAGGATAACGAAATTAATATTTCCCATGTAGAAAGCTTTTGGGGCTTTTTAGAATCAAATCTTCAGAAAATTACTATAGAGGGTGGAAAGATCACACTTATAAACAAATTTAAAAAGCATTATGACCTGTCTTATACACCTGCTAACCGAGATGTCGTACCGCTTATTTTAGAAATCAACAGAGCTGTATCTAAAGGCGATCTGAATGATTTTTGGAAAGAGCTTTTCGATGCTGTTTCAGATCTATATGACTATTCTACTGAAATTTCTTTGATTAAAAATATTTTTAAGATCAATAATCCAGTTCTTACAAATTCGCTTACTTCTTACATCAAAACGGATAAATATTTACTAAAAAATCTATTAAATCATGAGCCTTATTTTTTACAATATTTAGGTTTTTCTAAGGAAGAAATCAGAAATTTTTGGCAAAAAAAGCTTAATAACATGAACAATGGACTTTCTGTGTTTGCTTCTATGCTGCGAAATAATCTTATTCCAGAAGAGGAAATTAAAGAAGCATGTGCGAAAATGGTTTTTTACGAACGTTATCCTCAAAACATAGATGATCATAATATTTTGGCAGCAAATGGTTTTGGAGATTTCCTTTATGAACATCTTTTTGTTACTCATAGTAAAGCGCAAAAGAAATATTGGGAATTCATGAATACAAACGTAAAACGATACATCGACTATATAGAAAATTATCCATTGAAGGATGAAACGGTGCAAATCCTGTGTGAAGAGCTGGGGAAAGAAGTTTTTACTTCATATCTTTTGGTAGACAATCTGTCAAATTTGTTTTCCACAAAACGATCTAAAATGAATGAATTTAGTAAAATTGCTGCACGAATTGGAGCTACTTTGCCTAAAAAAATTACTATGTCAAAAAATTAATTGCATTAATATAATTCTTAATATTATGTTGAATATTATTTTAATATAGATAATCTAGCACTTAATGCAAATTAAGTTGCATGATTGAGGACATCCTCGAAAGATATTATCTTTTGAATAGTAGTAAAACAGAAAATGAAATTCTACTCACAGAAATCTATACGCCATTTGAAAATTACATATACGCTGAAAATTTACACTTTGATATTGCAATCCCAATTTTGTTTATTCAATTTGACCAGGGTGAATTTCATGTCAACGAAGATATTATTGTTAGAAAAATAAAAGATGAACATCAAATTGCAAGATATGACATCAAAAGTTGCACACTTGCAATCACTGATGCTATTATATCAACTGCCACTCACGAAGTTTTTTTTTAAAATTATTTTTTAAAAAAAGCAACAAATTTTTTGATAACAGATTATCTGATGAAAAAGCTTTTCCCTTGGAGAGATCGAAATGTTTTTTAATTCAATAAAAGTTGCCATCAATATAAATTCTGGATTTGCTCAAATTTTAATATATCCACATAACTGGGTTGACTTTTATCAATCTGACATGGTGCCTGTGAAGGGGCTATCCTTAAAGAAATATCCTAATTATTTTGACGATTATTTTTGGAACAAAGGAATAAGTAAATAAATAAAGATAGAAAGTAGCGAAGAGAAAATCATAAATCAATTCAAAAAGTAATAGTTATAGAAATTAGACAATAACGGAAAAGCTAATAGTTATAACCTAATAATACCTACTTTTGAAGTAATATTACTTCAAAAGTAGGTATTATTAGGATTAAAAACAACTATATGGCATATTTTGTCCAGTTTTTTATTTAAAAAACTGGACATTTTTGTATCTTTGCTGAAACAACAATAGAAATGAAAGTGTCTGATATTGTATCAAATAAGATTGATAGACTTCCTAATGGATATATATTTACCTATAAAGATCTTTCATTGTCAGTGGAAGATAGAGAAGCTACTATAAAATCATTAAATAGACTAGTTGAAAAGGGAAAAATAAATAAAATTTCAAAAGGAAAATTTTACAAACCCGAGATAACAATTTTTGGGTCCTTAATCCCAAATCAATATCAAATTGTAAAAGACTTGTTAGAAGAAGATAATAAAATTATAGGATATTTAACTGGTTATAGCATATACAACTCACTTGGTTTTACAACGCAGGTTAGCAATATTATACAAATTGGAAAAAACAATTTAAGACCAAACTTAAAAAGAGAACGTTATCTAATAAAGTTTGTCAAACAAAATAATATAATTAACAAAGATAATATCCCCTATTTACAGCTATTAGATTGTCTAAAAAATATTAAAAGAATACCAGATACAACTATTGATAGATCTATAGAAATGTTTATCTCAATTTTTTCTGACTATAAGTTAAAAGATATAAAACAAATTGTACGATTAGCTCAAAAATACCCACCTTCTACTCGAGCTTTATTAGGAGCTTTACTAGATGAATTACAACTTGAAAAATATTCTAAAACTCTCTTACAAACATTAAATCCTATTACCAGATATGATTTTTTAGGAATAAATGATAAATTAACCCAATTTAAAAAATGGAATTTAATATGAATCTTCATAATGACCAAAAAATATTTAGACAAGCAATTCAATACACATCTGATCAAATGCAAATTCTTCCAATTTATGTTGAAAAAGATTATTGGGTGACATTTGCGCTATATAGAATTGTAAATGCTCCAATTGGAAAGGATACAATTTTTAAAGGAGGTACAGCCTTATCTAAATGTTATAAAATAATAGAACGTTTTTCGGAAGATATAGATTTAGTCGCATTAAGAAATGTAGGTGAAACTGACAGTAAACTTAAATCAAAATTAAAAAAAATCAGTAATTCAATTATTGATGTTCTACCTGAAGTGGATATTGAAGGAATAACAAGAAAAATGGGTATGAATCGAAAGACGGCACATTCTTATAAGAAACTTTTTTCAGGTAATTATGGACAAGTACGAGATATTTTAATTTTAGAATCAAGTTGGCTAGGTTATTATGAGCCCTTCAGTAAAAAGAGTATTATTTCTTTTGTTGGAGAAACATTAGAAAAAAATAAACAAAGTGAAATGGTTCAGAAATATGGCCTACAATCTTTTGAAATGAATGTTCTTGAGCCTTCCAGAACAATCTGTGAAAAGATAATGAGTCTAGTTAGGTTTTCATATACAGAATCGCCAATTCAAGATTTAAAGAAAAAAATAAGGCATGCATATGATATTTACAAGTTACTTCAACAACGCGAATTCAAAGATTTTGTAGAATCTGAAGAGTTTACGATTATGTTAATTAAAGTTGCTAACGATGACGTTGCAAGCTTTAAAAACAATAACATTTGGCTAAAAAACCATCCAAACGAAAGTCTTTTTTTCAATGAAATTGAAGAACTATGGAATAATGAGTTAATGGAAGTTTATACAGCTGACTTCAAAAATCTAGTTTACGGAGAGCTGCCAGAAGAAAATAAAGTTTTAGAAAGTTTGAAATATTTAAAATGCCGGATGACAAAAATTACGTGGGATATTAAAGTAAAATGACACACAAGCATTTAAATATAATAAAATCTAACCAGGCTCTAAAACCTTGTTTTACTAATCATAAATGTTGAATATTAAGTGGATTAAAATTTAATCTTGAAAGTCTCAAAAAACGATTATTTAGTTATTTAAATTATATAACTAATATAATCAAAAAAAAATGATCAATGTAAATTGAAAGTTAGAGGGTACTAAAAAAAAGAATATCTAAAATATTCAATAATGAAAAGATATGTTTTAATAATTATTTTTATTGTAAGTACTAATATAATATTTGGGCAGACGAAAAATTATGATGGAATTGTCGCGCGTCAAATTTGGGGTGTGGGGCACACTATTTCTAATAGTGGTGAAAAGAACTTTTTAACATTATATCCTGAAAACATCAAATTTCTTCCCGAAAACATCAAACCTTTGTTGATTAATTTTGCAACCTACATTCCTGTTGACATTAATTATACAAATGAGTTAGCCAAACTTTTGGGCTTTTCATCATTCAAAAAAGCAACCGATTATTCTGATAAATGGATTGCGGATATCCCAGTCATTGATAATATGGAAGGATTTTCAAAAAGTTTATCAATTGCTTATTTAAATAACAAGATTTATTTCTTTAACGATGACAGGGGTATTAATGTCTTAGTATTCGAAGAAAACAAAAACAGTCAAATTGTTTTTAAAGAACAATATAATAATCGTGCAATGAATCGAACAGAATCACCTGACGATATAAAGGCTCGTCTAAAGTATGAGAAAAGCCATTTTGCAAATAATGATAAAGGCGTGGTAATTAATGGCTTAAGGTGGGCAACACGTAATGTTGGAACACCAAATAAATTTGTAATGAATCAGGAAGATTTTGGAATGTATTATCAATTTAATAGAAAAATGGGGTGGAATGAATATAGTAAAGAGCAATGGGATAAAACTATTCCCACTGGAACTACTTGGGAAAAAGTAAATAATCCCTGCCCTGAAGGATGGAGATTGCCAACCAGTGAAGAATTAAAGACTTTATTGGATACGACAAAAGTTTATTCTGAATGGACAATTCACAACGGCATCAGTATTGTGAAATTTACAGATAAACTTACTAAAGAGCAGATATTCCTGCCTTTATCCGGCTCTCGAGATTGGGAAAATGGCATATTGCATAAAGGGGACGGAAACTATTGGAGTAGTCAACAAAGTGCACCACAAGAAACTGACTGTAATGATAGTCCTCAGTGTAGATATATGCATTACCTTTATTTTGATACTTCTAGGAAGGTATATTTAAACAGGTGGAATCCAAATATTGGGTTAAGTGTGCGTTGTTTATCTGAATAATTAGTGTTGAAAAAAGAGATCGCCTAACAACGATTTTGTAAAAGATCGGGTTAAGTGTTTAATTTAAGGCTTGTGCATTTAATCCGCTTTTTCGCACAGCCGCAAGCCGTTACTAATTTATAATTAAATCTCAAAAAACGATGAATAGACAAATCACAAAACTTAATTTTAAACTCTGGTTAGAATTTGAAGAAGTCGACACTAAAAATTGGGACATTGAAAACGAGTTTTGTAATATTCACGTTGACCTAGAAGACGGACGACATTATGGAATTAATGTTTGGACTTATAAGTTTTTACAAACCGCGATTGACGATGACAAGAAAACAGGACAAAATTTAAGTGGTCTTTATCAAAAACCGCCTGACTTGTTTGTAAAAGAATTAACGAGAGAATGCATTGAACAAACTATTCAAGACTTACTTAAAATTGGCGACCTTGAGAAAGTTTTGAACCCAAGTATTTATTACAGCGGAAGCAACAAATAGAAACTGGCTATATCATCAGTTTGGCAAAATGGGGGTTTTATGCTAAATTCAACAGTTGTTCTTCGGTTCAACTTTTGTGCAAAATTGAAGATTTATGCTTCGATTTCCGTCACTTCGTCAAGCTGAAAAACGTTATTCTTGAAAGTCTCAAAAAACGATATAATAGTGATACCTATCAATCAATTCTTTTAAAATACCCTTACTTAATCTGTTGGTATCTTGACTTAAATATGCCTTTACCTGAAAGACTTCTAAAACATCAGGCTTTAATTAATTTTCCTGTAAATTTGAGTTATGAAAAAGTTGGAATCACGCGAAGATATTGAGCATCTTATCAATTCATTTTATGCTAAAGTGGTTAAGGATGAAATGATTGGGTTTTTCTTTAATGATGTTGCCAAAGTTGATTGGGATAAACATCTGCCGAAGATGTATGCCTTCTGGGAGTCCGTGCTCTTCGGGCAGATGACGTATAAAGGAAACCCGATGGGTGCCCATTTTCCCATCAATGAAATTCAGGCGATGGAGCAGAAGCACTTCGACCGCTGGCTGCATCTCTGGACGACCACGATTGAAGAAAACTTTAAAGGGGAAAATGCAGACACCGCCATTTACAAAGCTGAGAATATTGCCAGACTGATGGCATTTAAAATGGATCTGGCAAGAAGGCTGTAAAATTCACTTATATTTATTTTAAAACCAGGGCTTTAAGGAACAATGACTGTAAAAATATAGGCGGCCAGGTTAACCAGCAATACTGTACCGTACAGGATATTGGTTTTTCCGCGGCTCAGAGAAAGCATCACAATAAATACCGACAGGGAAAGAAGGATAATGTCTTTTTTATCCAGACCCAATACCAAAGGGATATTATACATGATACAGACCAAGGAAACAGCGGGAATTGTCAGTCCGATACTTGCCAGGGCAGAGCCTAATGCCAGGTTTAAACTCGACTGGATCTGATTGCTCCGTGCCGCCCTGATGGCAGCCAAGCCTTCCGGAAGCAGTACAACCGCTGCGATAATTACACCAACCAAAGATTTCGGTGCCCCGAAACTCTGTACCATATCCTCAATGGTTGAAGAAAGTCCTTTTGAAATCATGACAACAATCGCCAGGCAGATCACCAGGAAAATGAAGCTGATGACGGTTTTTTTCATGGAAGGGATATAAAGCTCTTCAGGATGTTCATCGGGAGGGATAAAGTAATTTCTGTGTCTGATGGTCTGAACCATCAGGAAAACCCCATAGATTACAAGGCAGGCAATAGAAACAAAGATAAGCTGTGCTTTATTGTAGAAAGGTCCGTTGACACTTGAGGTGAAATTCGGGAGTACCAGTGTTAAAATAAGGATGGAAACAATGCTTACCAGATAGGTTGTGGCAGAAGTCCTGGCAAAAAACTGTTCATAATACTTTACGCCTCCTACCAAGATACAAATCCCGATGATCCCGTTCAGGATAAGCATTACTGCGGCAAACACCGTATCTCTTGCCAGTGTTATGGCCTGTTCGCCGCCGGCCACCATGAGCGAAATAATCAGGGCTACTTCCAGGATCGTGATACATAAGGCTAAGATAATTGTTCCGAAGGGTTCACCTACCTTATGCGCCACCACTTCTGCATGATGAACCGCCGAGATTACACTTCCGGTCAAAAGAATTCCGGCAATTACATCAAAAATAATACCCGTACCCATCAGTCCGGAAAAATAATAACCTACTGCCAGAAAAGGGAAAATGTACGTATAATGTAAAAAGTCATTTATTCTCATAGTGTCTACAAAATACAAAAAATCTATGATGTTTGGAATATCAAAAGAAATTATTAATAATATGCTGATCTGAATTCTGTTTCTATTCCTGAATAAAGATCTTATGACCTTAAGTCCGGTTTTATCCGGTTAATGGTTCCAGAGATAAAAATCCTGGAGGTCCGTCAGCATATGAAAAAGCAGTCCGATAGCGATAACTCTGATATTTCCTTTAAAAAAAAGCATCAAAAAATACACCGCAATGGCATAATAAGAATGTAAAAAGTGAAATCCCACACTGGCCCGGTCCGGATCGAAAATAGGGTCTGCAAACAGGTGGTCCAGGTCTACCAGCATGGTGGCAAGTAAAATCAGGTATGCTTTTTTCCAGTTCTTACGATAAAAAACCAGCGCAATAAAAACCGGAAACACAAAATGTAAAAAATAGTGTGTGAAGGTTTTCAGCAATCCGGTGTCTAAAAATTCCATTGATAAGCTGTATTAAATGTATTTACCACTTCAGGATTAACGGGAGTTCCTCTTTTTTAAATTTCAGACTCAGATAATAGTACTGATCATTGTTTCCGTAGAAGATATAATCTAAGCCTGAAATTATTTTCTTTTCGGCAGCCGTTAAAGAGTTAAAAGAAGAAGATAACAAAGCATTGTTTCTGATAAAAATAAAATTTTCTTTTAACGATGGAGATAAAGATAGCAGTCTTCCGGTTGATTTTATTTCAAAGCTAGCTTCAGTCCGGGTCATTATATTCGGCTGGAACGGAATTGCCGTAAACTGGTTCCGGGCATTCATCCATTTTTTATTCTGAAAATAAAGCTGTGTTTTTTCTGAATCTGAACTTTGAAGCGCAATCACATAATCAGGCTGAATAATTTTCTGAACCGTTTTTTTTTCAGTTTCATTGAAATTATCATCGTAGCCATAGGTAATGATGGTGTCGTTTACCTGCTTTAGTGTTGCCGCAGTTCTGAAATGACTCACCTGAGAAGAATCTGCAAAGTTTTTATTAAAGAAAGAAGTGAATTTTCTGATGTTTTCTTTATCCAGCTCAGCTTCCAGAAAGAACTTGTTTTGCTGCAGCTTGGAAATAACCGTGGAAAAATCTTTTACATCCGACCTGTTTTTAATTTCAATGGCATCTGAAAGCAGGTCAATAGAAAAATTTCGGATTTGCCTGCCTGAAATGAATGAAATGCTTCCTGAACTGCCGTCCAGAAAAGAACCGGCATGATAAGGCTTCTTTCCTGAAAATTGAAAAATCCCGGTATTTGAATTTAAATCAGAAGTTGAGAGAATGCATTTCTCACCGTCAATTTTAATATACATCTGGTCTTTCTGGAAGACCTCTTTTCCTTTGCTGATAAACTGCTCCTGCTTTAAATATCTTAAAAACTGCTGTTTATCAGTAAGCTCAACAATGCTGTACCATTGAGAATACCGGGTGTTTTTAAGATGGAATACCTGAAAAAAATCGGGAATTTTCACTCCCGATTTTAGTATAGAAATTGTATTTTTTTTATTGCTTTTGCCTTCAAACCATTGGGCAGGATGCGTGGCAAGACTTGAAATGTACTGCCTCGTAAGGTTTTTTACATCCACCAGAACCACAACATCTGCATTTTCCGGAATATATTCCAGCGTTTTATCTTTATGGTAAAACACAAAATACATGGCGGCTGCGAACAGAATAAATGCTAAAATAACAAGCTTTTTCTTCATTATAAGACTGGTGTTTTCTTTTCAGATTCTTTGATTTTATAAATTTCATCTACCAAATCGAAAAAATACATTAAGCTGTTTTCCGAAGAACTCTTGATGCCATAATCCATTTCCGTCTCTATCCGGTCACCTTTTGCTTCGGTCTTAAAATATACTTCCCCTACGTTTTTCTTAAAGACATCCATAATTTTTCTTTCAGAAGTACTCTTGAATTCCGTTTCCAGGCCAATCAGAAGCCTCTGGATATCAAATCTTCCGGACAATGCATATTTTGAAGCATCTTTCGCCCATCTTTTAGAAACCTCAGACTGGTTTTTAGGCAGGATATTATCTTTAGAAGTTGTTACGTAAACCACGCCGTCTTTTACCGTAAAGAAGAACTGATCCAGGTATCCGCCTGATTTTTCTTCTTTAAATTCATAAAAGTCCCCTTTTTTAGAGAAGTTTTTGGCTGTATTTTTATAGCTTGCCAAAACATTAAAGATGTGGTTCCAGTATCCCTCATTTTCTGTAGCAAAGGCAAAAGTGAAATCCGGTACCATCACTTCCTTCTTTTTCTTTACTTCTTTTTCATTGTAATCATCATCGTAATCATAATCCGTATATTCTACCGTTTTGGATTTTAATTCATTCAGTACAAAAATACCGTTTCCGGGTGCAATTTTGGTAATGGCCTCTTCATCCAGAACAATCTTCATCGTTTCCATCATCAGTTCCATTTCCTTCCGGTATCCGCCTTCACCTGAGTTTTTAAGCAGGCTGTACATCAGGTCAAAATACCTGCTTCCGTCAACATTCATGGCATAATATCCCATGCTTTTATCGTTGATTAAAGCCATCAGCTTTTTATTTTTCCTGCCTTTGTAAACTGCCGAAATCTGTTTCTGAACTTCCGGATCTTTGTGCTGGTAACTGTTGACCAGCCTCACTTTATCATTGTCGAAATACAGGTTATATGAAGAATTTGAATTGTAAAAATTACTGAAAAACTGCCCGAATTCATACTGTTTAGACATTCTGCCGTAAATTCCCTCGTTCACGATCCTGCCATAATCGGCATACACAAAAACATCGGAATTAGGGTCACGGGCTGAAAGCGTTTCTTTAGAAACTTCAATTTCAAAGTTCGAGCTGAAATAAGTATTGAAATCATTTTCTGCCAGCATTTTCACCATTTTGAATTTTTCAATTCTCAAAGAGTCAAATTCCTTTTCATAAGCCAGATCGCCTGTATTTTCTTCAGTTTCCATGTCTTCCATATCTTCGTGCTCGTCCTGAACCGGTGGTGGTAATACTTCAACAGAATCTTCAGAATAATTTTTATCTGTAGACCCTTTCTTTTCTTTCGGATATTCGTGATGTTTTTCAAGATATTTGATGTCTTTCTGCATTTTTGCGATTTCCGCATTATGCTGTTTGATATCTTCTTTTAAATATTTAATATCATCTTTCAGAATCCGGATTTCATCTTTGTAATTAAAAGGCTGTTCCGGTTCTTCGGCGTAAACACTGTCTATACCCACTATTTCAGTACTGTCTACAGTTGCCACAACGCTGTCTGTTATAACAGTATCGTCTTCCATATCATATCTGTATGGTTTGCTGTAGCTTAGCATTTTTAAGACCGCACGGTTCCCGTTCCAGGCAACAAAAATATCATCATCCAGGTTAACGTAGGAATAATTGTTTTTCTGGGTAACCTCCAATCCTTTTTTCTTGGTTGAATTGATAAACTCCTGAAATTTTTCTTTATTGTCTACAATAAAATGAGCCGTGTAGGCTTTTACAGAATCATTGAACGTCGCATAGTGATATTGTGTGGCATCATATTTTATCCCTGTTTTGGAATAATCATTCCAGGAAGGTTTCTCTTTGCCTTCTTTAGCCACATCCAATAAAAAAGGATTCAGCTTCTGCCAGTTGATTTTTTTGTCGAGCTGCTTACCGTTGATTTCCATATAGAAAATGGCATCATGCGGAAGCTTCATTTTCTGCTGCGCGAAGGTGAGCACTGATAAAAACAGGAGAAAGGTCAGGTTTATTTTTTGTAAAATAGCTTTCATGGTTTCAGTAAATTATTGGAATAGGATATTATTTTGAATTTGTTTTTTCTGAAGGATAAAATCCAGCACTTTGGCTTCCAGTTTTACGGCTTTCCGATTTGGGGAAAGCAGGTAAGCACTGTTGGTCTGGGACTTTATCGTGTTTTCGAACTGCAGGACAGAGGTGTATTTGGCATCATTAAAGATTTCTTTATCTGCCTTGCTCATTTTGTCGTACTCGTTTTTAAATGTATTGATTTTGTTTCTGGTAAACGTTTTCTTAGCTAAATTCTGGCTGTAAATCTGAGTCGGGATCATTTTACCCAAGATATTTTTAGCTTTTAACTGTTCCAGACCGGCGTTGATGTTTTCAATTTTTTTGAAGTTACAGCTCAGCCTGATGATGTAGTTGTCAAAATCCATCGACGTTTTTACATTGGAAATTCCGGGGGTTGCTTTAAAGATCCTTGCCGCTTCATTAATTTTGGCTTCAATCTCAGGCTTTTTAGGAACTTTTTTACCGTTAACTGTTTCCATTTTGGAAATGGAGGCCAGCCGGGTTTTGCTTTTGCTGGCATTGAGGATAAGGGTATACTCACCGCTGCCATCTGTTTTTACACTGGCTTTGTCTACAATATCAAAACAGCTTGTGAGTAGTAATAAAGGGATAAACAGGAGAACCTGTCTGAAAAAAAACTTCATAATCTGGCTTTAAAGAACAAAAATACAATCTTATTTTCTAAATCCTGCCTTTTAAATAATCCTGCCGCACTTTGTCATCCAGTTTTTCAATGGCATATCGCAGGCAGGTTCTCGGCATTTCCCGGTAGTGCTGATTAAGGTAGGTAATAAGTTCAGCTTCGTTTTTATTTCCCATCTCCCGCAGCATCCAGCCGTTGGCTTTGTGCATCAGGTCATGCAGATGATGTAAATTCTTTGTGACGAGTTCTTTCGTGAGGTTAAATGATCCTTTCCTGATATAGTACAGTGTTCCGACAACCGCAATTCTTTTGTGCCACATCTCATCAGAAGCAGAAAGTTCCCTTAACAGGTCTTCTCTCTGATTTTCAAAAGCATACCGGCCTAAAATCTTGTAACAGCTTGTGTCCACCAGATCCCAGTTGTTGATATAGGGCAGGTGGTTTAAATAAAAACTAATGATTTCATCTTTTATGGCTTGATCTTTTGTTTTTTCAAATTTTAAAATCAAGATCAGTAAAGCGGTTAACCGGTGCTCATGGTATTCTGAAGAAAGAAGTTGACTCAATTCATCCAAAGAAATTTTAGCATAATAATCTTTCGCTACCACCCTCTGGTCGGGTACAGTGATGCCCAGAAAAAGGTCTCCTTCGCCATATTCGCCATTTCCGGTTTTAAAAAACTTCGGGAAAAATACCGCTTTTTCAGGAATTGACAAGACGGCTAAAGCTTCCTGGATTTCTTTGATCATCATCTTAATCCAATCTCATTCCTCCGACTAATTTTACAAAGATTTGTTTGCTTCCCATGGAATACATGGTAAGCATACTTCCGTCAGGGAGTATTTTTATTTCCTGCTTAAAATCTCTTACCGTACCATATCCTCTTAAGTCATCTATTCTTTTAATGACATCTCCTGCCCAGATGACACAGATCGGGGAATCTGCAGAATTACCGGTTCCGCTGTTTTTTACTGTGTTTTCAATTGCATGGTATTGGCGGTCAGACAATTCAGATTTAGTTTTATCATCCAAAGCATTGTAAATGTTAAAAAGGCCTCTCAGGATTTCTTTATCTAATGGATATCTTGCATAGGTTTCTTCTGCTTTTGAAACAATTTTCTGCGCCTTGCTTTTGGAAATGCTTCTTTTGGAGGCAGGGGTCCAGATTTCTTTGGACTGATTGCTGTAAACGGATAAATTATAATCCAGCTTAACAAACCGGCTTCCGTAATACAGTTGGTTCATTTCTTCTTGGGTGAGCTTTGAGGGATCTTTTTTGAACATTTCAAGATAATCGTAAAAATATTTCTGAGGATTTTCTGTAGCATTCTTCTTTATTTCCTCCACATTGATCTGAGAGAAAAACAGCAGGGAATGTAGCAACAGCAGTAAAGCAGATATTTTTTTCAAGATAAATACGTTTTATTAGTGTATAAATAATTATTGTTCTTCTTTTAAAGCAACGGTTTCCAGAATCTCTTCTTCTTTCGCAATCTTGTTTGGGTTGGCTACCTTTCCAATGGTAAGCCCCTGAACGATAATTGAGAATACAACGACACAGTAGGTAATACTTAAAATGATTTCACTGTACTCGCTTTTCGGGATAGACATCGCCAGCGCAATAGAAACACCGCCCCGGATTCCTCCCCAGATCAGAACTTTTACAGTCTGCGGGCTGAAGGTTCTTTTCATAAACTTGGTAGGGCCCCAGATGGAAATTACCCTGGCCAGTAAAACAATAACAATAGCCGCCAATCCCGGAATAATAAAATGCCTTAAATCTTTGATCATTAATAACTCAAAACCGATGAACAGGAACAGAACCGCATTCAGGATTTCATCAATAAGTTCCCAGAATTTGATCAGGTAATCCTGTGTGATGGATTTCATTTTGAATTTAACATTAAAATTCCCCATAAACAATCCTGCTGCAACCATGGTAAGAGGTCCGGAAATGTGCATCTGTCTTGCAATCAGATAGCCTCCCATAACCACAGAAAGGGTTACCAGAACAGAAATTATGTAGTCATCCACCTCACGCATCAGCCTGGAAGTAATCCATCCAAGTACAATCCCCAGCAGCAAGCCTCCGCCCGCTTCTTTCAGCAGCAGCAGACCAATGCTTTCAAGCCCAAGGTCTACTTTTTCTCCGATGGCCAGCTGTAAAACAACGGAAAATACCACAACCGCCATACCGTCGTTAAAAAGAGATTCTCCCGCCACTTTCGTTTCCAGTGATTTTGAGACATTGGCCTGCTTCAGAATACTTAAAACGGCCACAGGATCGGTAGGTGAGATCAGGGCTCCGAAAAGGAGACAGTAGATAAAAGGCAGGTGGATCCCTAAAAAAGGCAGTAGATAAAACATCCCGAATCCCACTACAAAAGTGGAGATAACCACTCCCAGTGTAGAAAAAATCAGCACGGGCCGGAACTGTTCTTTGAGATCGTCTAAATTGATATGGATACCTCCCGCAAAGAGAAGGAAATTAAGCATGGCTCCCATCAGGACTTCCGTAAAATCAATGCTGCTCATCAGGCTGTGAAGGTGCCCGAATGTCCGGGGTAAAACCGTTTCCCCAAAGGAAACCAGAAAAATAGAAACTACAATGGCGATCACCATAATCCCGATGGTGCTCGGAAGTTTAAGGAATCTGTAATTAAGATATGCGAATATGGATGCTAAAACAATTAAGGCTGAAAATGAATAATATAATTCCAAAGGTGTTTTTAAATTTATTTGAGTTGATTAATAATCGATATACAGTACTTTGATGTATATCTTGGTATTGTCTTTCTCCCAGATATCCAGGACTCCGTCTTTCATGGATTTGGATCCGCGGGTATACTCCTTGCCGATGTTCAGGATATTTAACAGAATATATTCATCACCCACAGAATTGACCAGGAAAGGGGTTTTATCAGATTTTCCGTCTCCGGAACCTTTTAAGGCATCGGTCAGTACCCGGAACTGGTCAAAATGATGGATGAAGTTTTTCCCGTCTTTTTTTGAGTCGTATGCTTTCAGCAAGATCAGGAGAATATCGAGGTTTGTCGGATCCCTGTTGTATAAAATTTCCCCCTGTCTGATGCATTCATCAAAATCACCTTTTTTAAAAGCTTCTGCCAGGGTTTTAAAGTCATCATCTGTGGTTGAAACCAGATCTTTTCTGAAATTTCTTCCGTAATACAGATGTTGTGCTTCCAGCGTATCCAGAGATTTCGGATACGCTTTATACTTAAAAATCAGTTTCTCGTAATGATACGGAGACTTATCACTTTTAAGTTCTTTTTCGATGGCTTTAAAGCTGATTTTAGGCTGCTGTGCAAAACCGAAAACCGAAACCAGAAGCAGGAAGAGGAAAAAGTTATATTTCATTAATCTCTGTTGTGTTCTTCGTCGTCATTATCGAAATATTCGAAAAGGAAATCATTGTATGGGAATCTTGAAATATGGATTTTCATTACCTCATCATAGATCATCTTTTTCATATCCGGGAAGTTTTCTTTTGTTAAAGCTGAAATGAAAACCGTAGGATATTTGGATTTGGCCATCCAGGTATTTTTCCATTCTTCCAGGGAAATATTCTTTTTGGTAGACGGGGTCAGATCATCTTCATCCTTTTTATCATAACTGAAATCATCTATTTTGTTGAAAACCATGATCATCGGTTTCTGATGTGCATTGATTTCCATAAGGATCTGATTTACGGAGTCAATATGGTCTTCAAAACTTTCATGGGAAATATCCACAACATGAATCAGAAGATCTGCTTCACGCACTTCATCCAAGGTGGATTTGAAGGATTCAACGAGTTGAGTCGGCAATTTCCGAATGAATCCTACCGTATCCGTCAGCAGGAAAGGCAGGTTCCCGATTACCACTTTTCTTACCGTGGTATCCAGTGTGGCAAACAGCTTGTTCTCCGCAAAAACTTCAGATTTTGAAAGGGCATTCATCAGGGTGGATTTTCCTACATTGGTATAGCCTACCAGAGCGGCGCGTACTACTTTCCCTCTGTTGTTTCTTTGGGTAGCCATCTGTTTATCAATGGTCTTCAGCTTGTCTTTCAGCAATGAAATCCGGTCGCGGATGATACGCCTGTCGGTTTCAATCTCCGTTTCTCCGGGGCCTCTCATCCCGATTCCTCCTTTCTGGCGTTCCAGGTGGGTCCACATTCTGGTCAGTCGGGGAAGAAGGTATTGGTACTGGGCCAGTTCTACCTGTGTTCTGGCGTAGGAAGTCTGGGCTCTCTGGGCAAAAATATCAAGGATCAGGTTGGTACGGTCCAGGATCTTTATCTCCATTTCCTTTTCCAGGTTTTTAAGCTGGGAGGGAGATAATTCATCATCAAAGATTACCGTTCCTATTTCGTTTTCTTTTACGTATTCTTTTATTTCCTGTGCCTTTCCGCTTCCTATGAAGGTTTTGGAATCCGGCTGTGTCAGTTTCTGGGTAAAACGCCTGTCTACGGTAGCTCCGGCTGTAAAGGCCAAAAACTCCAGCTCATCCATATATTCAATCAGCTTTTCCTCATCCTGGTTCTGTGTAATGACACCTACCAAAACAGCTTTCTCGTAATTATGTTCTTTCTTGTCTAGCATTAGGTTCTATCTATATTGTGTGAGATTTACAAGATAGCATTTTTACTGAAAAAAACCAAGGTGAAATTTCAGGTTTGCGGTATTTATTATGAATTCAAGGACAGAATATTGATTTTTAGCTTAATAAAAAACTAATCCCAGTCTGCCGCTATAAACTTCATGGTCTTTCCCTGATCATCCTTTACCGTTAGAAAATGTCCTTCTACGGAGTACGATGTCATATTTTTAAAACTTTTTGAAAAATGATCTTCCAGTTTCATATCCGGGCAGGCCATCATTGTTGAACCCAGGCCTGAAATTTTCAGTTGACCATTGTTTTTAAACTCGGAAGAAAAAAACATCTGGTTGCACCCCATAAAAGCACTCCCTTTGATTTTCCCGTTTTCAGCAGATGCTGTAAGATTAATTCCCGCTTTGTATTTTATTAAATCCGGCTTTGCATACTCCTCAAAAGAAACCAGCATCCATTCTCTCTGGATCTGCTGATTTTTCATCGGAACCGAGGAACAATTCAGGATAAATCCAAGACATAAAACAGCTAAAACGCTAAGCATTATTTTGTTCATAACACGCTCAGATCCATTTTCATACCATCACGGGCATGAATCCGTAAAAAAATTAGTAAATTAGCGACACAAAAATTATTTTATAAAATGAAAAGAATACTTCTACTATTCACTTTCCTTTTAAGTTTTGTCCAGATGAGGGCTGACGAGGGAATGTGGCTGTTAATGCTCGTGAAAAGACTTAATGGTGTAGATATGCAAAAAGAAGGCTTGCATCTTACACCTGAAGAAATTTATTCAGTTAATAACTCAAGCTTAAAAGACGCAATCGTAAGCTTCGGAGGTTTTTGTACGGGAGAAATTGTTTCCGGGCAGGGGCTTATTTTTACCAATCACCATTGCGGATACGGTGCTGTGGCTGCAGCTTCAACACCTGAAAAAGATTATCTGAAGAATGGGTTCTGGGCCATGAAGCAGAAAGATGAATTTAATGCAAAAGATCTGTATGTTAGATTTTTGGTAAGAATGGATGATGCTACACAAAGGATCAATTCCAAACTTAACAATAAGATGTCTGCTGCAGAAAGAAGAGCGGTAATTGATGCGGAAACAAAAGCAATCCAGTCTGAAAACTCCGAAAACGGAAAATATACCGTGGTGGTAAAAGACTTTTTTAACGGAAACGAGTTCTATTATTTCGTATATCAGGATTACAAAGATATCAGATTGGTAGGGGCACCGCCTTCTTCATTAGGAAAGTTCGGTGGAGATACAGATAACTGGGAATGGCCGAGACATACTGCAGACTTTACGGTTTTCAGAGTGTATGCTGATGCTGCAGGAAACCCTGCGGAGTTTGCTCCGACCAATGTTCCTCTGAAGCCTAAGCATTTCTTACCTGTTTCTCTTAAAGGGGTAAAGCCAGGCGATTTCTCTATGATCTTAGGATATCCGGGAAGAACAAACCGTTATTTAACTTCTTACGGAATCCAGCAGATGGTTAACAAAGATTATCCGGCCTGGGTGGAAGCTTCTAAATTGGCGATGGACGTTATGAAGAAGTATATGGACAAAGACAAAGCAACTCAGCTTAATTATGCTTCTCAGTATGCTTCTGTAGCCAACTACTGGAAAAAC
>Ga0265798_10001291_pt1 | contig 39258 bp, 36 predicted proteins | sample P3T30metagenome_FD_192430 | JGI IMG/M metagenome (GOLD analysis project Ga0265798, IMG submission 192430) | Plant litter microbial communities from East Loma Ridge, Irvine, California - P3 T30 | ecosystem: Environmental > Terrestrial > Plant litter > Unclassified | place: USA: California...
AACCACGTTACATCTATTTCTAGTTATGCAACGGCACATTATATGCTGTACCCGTTCTCCTCGACTCCAGTAGAATACATGGCAATATCTACACTCCCATAAGTTGAAGTAGTGCTGCCCTCCCGGGATGGCAAAGCCACGACTTCCTGATTGATCGCCCGGGCCCAGCACCATAGCACAGCACGTCTGAGTATCGTGGTGATGCTTGATCTCATGGACAGTGTGCGAGGTGCTGTATCCACAAGTAGCACACGTTCACCAAGCAGGCAGCATGTGGGCTCGGTCTGACTCGCCAACTTCGCCAAGGTCCCATAATATGCCCAGGTGAATGTCGAGTCCCAACAAGACTGCCGTATCTTTTGTCTCTTGAAGTGACATGGACTGGTCTCGGGCCATGCGAAATATGCTCCAGATGATGTTGTCTGTATTGGATGGTGGTGGCGCCGGAGAGAGTTGTTGTGTAGCTGCGGCAGGTACAGCGCGAGGGCGAGTACGTCAAACCCTGAGAGCATGCTCATGTTCGTGAGCCGTACAACATGTAGTGACGTCGAAGTGGTACATTCGTAGACGATGTCGGTAACCTTGGTCATATCGAAGCAGTTGGGCGTATTCAATCACCCTTCAATGTGACTCCGGCATGAGTTCAGTTTGAATTGGCCGATGTTGCTTGCTACCATCTTGCTGGCAGAAGCATGTGCTCCACAAGACCTCCAGTGAGCAACAGCATCGTGGCGGTCGAAGAAGATGAGTTTGCATGTGTAACAGCAGGACACCAACACCTCGTCGATCTGACTGTGATTGACCCGGAGGTGCTCCTTGACATCGTTCAGGTTGTGGACGTCTGGAACCGGCGCGCCAGTGGTTCTGATGCATGTTGCACAGCTGTACGCGATCGATCCCTGAGTACTGATGTCCTGGGCGCACCGAACCCCACCCTTCAGAGCCAGAACAACTTCGTGGTTGTAGTGCTGGCTGACATAGTTGAGCGCGGCGAACACGTGCACGTGTGGCCAGGGCTTCTTCGCTCGTTGGCCTGACCATTGTGCGCAAGGATGGTAGAGTCTGAAGCGTTTGTCGATAGTCTCCTTGTCGAAGCTTGGTTTGACGCGGCGAATCAGCTGAGCAATGTCGTCGGCGTATACACTAAGTCCTCCCTCGATAACCCGAATCCTGCACCCATGTATGTACCCGCACACAGACCCAACACCTCCGCTTGAGGGGAGCATATGCTTCAGTCCCATCTGCAGCAGAATGCTCTCGTCATCCACAACCTGTGTCATGCCCGGATTTCCATCATCTCCAGCTTCTCCATGCCCTCGTCATCTCTATCCAGCGCAGGCGAGCCGTGGTTGTTGTTGGTGTTGAACAGTGCTTTACAGCGCGCGCTCGACTGCTGCTCTTGCTCCATGTCATCTCCATATTCGTTGTTTGGCGCGGGCGCGCCGTAGTCTTCGCTGTGCAAGTGTGTTTTATGTTTCACGCTTGATGGTCGCTCGTTCTCTTTCTCGCTTGGTATCTCGTCGTCAGACCAGATTGGGATTTTTGAGCAGCCAAACGTGTGATCGTGCTCGTGCTCGATTTCATCGTCTTAGTGATGGCCGTATGTCTGCAGGACCACATTTAGATTGCGTAGCGGTATAAGCGCTTTACTCTTCTGTCCTGGCATGGTGGGGATTGTATCCGTGACAGATGAAGGCGCGAAAGTTGAAGTCAAGTTGGGAAAGTGCGAGCGGGTGTCAAGTTGTCGCTTTGGGAGGTAAAAGTGGTAGCCAGGTTTGTAGTCGGGTCTAAACTAAGGGAGGATAGCGCGCAGGTCCAAGTTGAGGTCAAGGTAAACTGCTAGGAAGTAAAAGCGTACAGCTGGCCTCTGAGTCAAATCTGAGGTAAGAGAAGATGTTGCGCATATCGAGGTTAAGACGGGGGAGAGCGACCATGGTTGTCTGGCAAACCGTTTGGAAGTAAAAGAGTACGGTCAGCCTCTGGGTCGGATCTGAAGTGAGAAAGGATGGCGCGCAGGTCGAGGTTAGGACGGAGAAGTGCGAGCGTGAACGTCTTGCAAACCGTTGCGGGTAAAGTTTACCGTTGGACCACGTGCCCGTAAAATGTTGTTGATGGATTGAGAACTTTCAAGATATATGCCCGTGCAGAATTGTCATCATGAGTTTCTTGAAAGATTAGTTTGCGCGTCCGAGTATCTTAGCGAAAACCCTTAGATTTGCGCGCGCAGTTGACGTGAGTGAATAGTCATAAAAAAAATCAAAGATTTCCACCCACCACAACCTCATTGCAGAACTAAAACGACCTCAGCCATAGGAGCCAAAACAATGGACACAGCGAGACTCGAACCCGCATTTCTCCGCAAGAAGGTAAGGACCTTCCCGCACCAGCTCTGAAGGAGCGTACCGGTCCCACTTTGGGAACGCGATTTTGGACGCTTCGTTGCCGATGCACTGCACTAGTATAAACCCTGCGCCAGCCGGAGCGTCTTACCGTTAGACTACGTGCCCGTGAACTGTCGTATGAGGGATTAAGAATTCTTAGGATGTATGTAAATGGGAATTTGAGACTGTGAGTTGAAAGAATTGTCGTGCCCGAGTAGCGTGGCGAAAAGCTTTGGTTCTTGCGCGCACATTCGAACGAGTGAATCGTTGTAGAAGACCAAAGATTTTCACCCAGCACAAGTTTATTGCAGGACGAAGTGAGGCGGCGCGCAGTGGATTGAGTGACTCGTCATGAGAGACAAATTGGACATATTTCACCCACCACAAAACTCACTGTAGATGGAAGCCAGCCACAAGACTAGAATAGCAAAAAAAACTAAAAAAAAAAGCTGGACACAGCGAGACTCGAACCCGCATCTCTCAAAAGGACCCTGTCAGCTGTTACCCAGCTTCGCCATTGGTGTTGCCACCAACGGAACTGCACGTCAGTACAGCCTGGTGTCATCTAACATGGACCTGCCGTCATTACAGCCGAGCGCCTTTCCGTTAGACCACATGCCCTTGAGATGAGAGAGGGGCGGGTTAAGAGGTAGATGTACACAATAAGGGATCGCCATGGGAGTGTATTGTGCTGTATTACTTGTGCGATGATATAGGAAGTGGGGATGGAAAGACGGTGGTTTGCAATTGTAGCGATTGGGAATCGTGGTGAAGGAGTTCCTGTGTCGGGATGATAGTATGCTGAGCTTTTTGGTTTACACAAGCCGCATGCGTAAGAGTAGGGGTAGGTCGGTTGTCGTAGGGTCGAGGAACGACTAGATATAAGACTGTCGTTTCCTTGGTGACGCAGTTGTATTCGTTTCCCGGAGAGAAGCTTGACTGCAGTGCATCAACCCTTAAACCCGTCCTGTCCTTTTCACTACCCAAAAAATATATACACAATCCAAACCCCCCTCGCCATCATACCTCAAACTCCACACATCCATTCATCTCCCTCTCCACACCACCCCCTCACTTCCCACACAACTCCTCCTGGACCATCCACGCAATAGTTCCCTCCAACCCCTGCCAACACCAAAAACTCGAATCCTTCTCCTCCCCCTCAAGCACAACCACACCCCGCCACAAAATCACAAACGCATACGCCATGTGCCCGCGCTTAACCAGCAGCACAGTCGCCTCGTCCAGCGCGTCGACATCTAGATTCGGCAGGCGCCCGCGCTCGTACAGGAAGGTGAGGTTGCCTGCATGTTAAGCGTTAGGACAGGGGGTGGTATAGAGGGTTTCGAACGCACGTGCGACTTGGCCGTCGTTGTCTTGGGCGACGCCATGGGTGGATAGGAAGGCGCTGAATTTGGCGTTTGTGTTTTGGGATTGAGTAACGGGGTCTGTTTTGCTGGAGAGTTGGCCCATGGTTGTAGAATGTGGACCTCATGTTGGTGACTTGGGTAAGGGAGTTATATCTAGGTATCTTGATGGTCAGCGCTAGGGACGTCCCGTTTGGTGGTGTAGTGTGGTGTCGATCTTTGGGGCTAGCTGTTGCGCAACGCTAGCTTCTTGCGGACATCCCGGGAGATGGCGCATTTGGTCTTGAGGATTGAGTAGGTGCGCGTGTCTATTGTGTTAATCTTTGAGACGCACGAACTTGCTTTTCGACTTCATTGAAGCCGAAAAGCAAGTCCCCCATAAGCTCCAACTAATCGACCACGACCAGGACGAATAGAAAGGCGAGCGAGACGAGTAGAAAGACAAGAGTGGAAGCGACGCTGGGGACCAGTATCCCACCGCCAACGACAGCAGCCATACCGAAGAGAAATATGACGTTCGCAGTGGGCGATGTTTGAGCCGGCACGAAGGCAGATCAGGCTCGTGTCCCTCACGACGAGGAGACTCTGTTCATGATGGCTGAATGTCTACAAAGTATTTTTGGGCGAGGTGAGGTGAGTAAAAAGCTGGGATGCAGTGGGTGAGGAAGAAGGGAATGGTAAAGAATGTGTGGTCCAAGAGCGAATTGTTAAAAAAGGTAGGAACGAGAAACGTGCTGATATGAAAATGCTTTATTGTCATAACACCGCTGATTACAAAGTTTACTACAACAAAAAGGAATGGGTATTCAATGCAAGCCAGAAAAGGCAAGGGAAAATCCAGTTCCTAAAACAATGGTGAACGCCGGATTATACTACAACAGCAAAGAAAGCTTCTACCAAGAACTATCACCTCCTAGAGTTCTTAGTCCCGTTTCGGCTGGGTCGCTCGTCACGATGCGGGCGAACATTCTCCTGGCGGGGGATGCCCATCTCTTCATCTTGAGGCCGACGTCCAGAGTGAGCCTGCTGGGGCGCGCGAACGTCGTCCGAGAGATCATCGTAGGTGTCGCGGCGAGCCTCATCGTCCAGGTCAACGTAGACGGAAGCAGGGCGAGGGCGACGCTCGCGCGGCAGCTGAGAGTCGCGCGCCTTGAGCTCCTCGGGCTTGAACGTCTTGTCGAGATGCTCCTCGAGCAGACGCACATTCTTGCCGTTGCACTTGACAGCCGCGTCCGCAAGATCGCCCAAAAAGGGAATTAATCCCACGAGGAAGTCGATGGCGAGATTAACCATCATCATGAGGAGAACGCCGTTGGGCAGGCCGCACTCGACTTTCCGCATGTTCAAAATCAGGTTCAGGGCCATCAGTCCGTCAGCGGCATCGCCCGCCACCGGTATTAATCCTATGACGGAGGACCATCCGAATCGCATACCGAAGAGGGTGAAGAGGGCGTAGTCGAGTCGGTAGGCTGTCTTGCGGGCTTTGGCGAGGACGTTGGCTTCCTGGGCGGGGATGTAGGCCGGGATCTCTTTCTTGACCTTCTTGGTCTTTCCTTTCCTTGTGGGGTGGGGAATCTCGACATAGTAGGGGTCCTGGGCAGATGTCAGTCCTGGTCACGTGAGCAGAATGCCAAGAAAATACTTACATATGGTCCAGAAGCGTCTTTGGATCTGTACTTCTCCATCTCCTTGCCCATGACCTTCTTCATGGCGTACTTGGCGACGAGTTGCGTCATGATTGCGGTGGTGACTGTGGTGGGGATGTGGTGTGGAAGGTGGAAGGGAAAGAATAGTGCTGTTTCTCGACGACAGTGATGGAGAGCTTTTATCGTGACTCTCTATCAGACACAGACAAAGAGTACCGGCGTCGGTGCGGCTGTATCAGAGTGAGTGCTGGCGTGTGGTTGGTGGGCGGCTCTTGTGGTCAGGAATTGTGAAACGGGCGCGTCGCTGCCCTATGTATAGCTGGCAAGTGCGAGTGCGGCAAACAATGGGAACAATGCTGGCGGGCAGATGGATGAGCGAACGACAAAGAAGCGAAAGGGACAGCGCGCTGGCTCTTTTCTATGCGTGCGCTGGGCTGGCGGTGAGAGGCTAGAAAGAATCATGCCCTGATTCTCTGGACGCTGGCGCGACAGGAGACGTCATGTTTTGGGATAGCTGTGGCGCACAGTGATGCACTGCCACTTCTGAGTGTCGATCGCGGCCAGGCGAGACTTTGTGCTTGGAGCTTTGGTGATACCTTTACCACTACCAACAACACCTCTAACTTATCACATTCTCTCAATCACGTGCGCCATATATTCTTCGGCTTTCTGTATACTTCCGGGGCTGTGTAGCTTCTACTATACTGGTATCCCTCTGCCACACTCACTACCCAATACACCCAACGCAATCCGCCGTCTATCGCGTCCCCCACCACGCGACGACAGCTCTCCATCTAGGAAACACACGCGCCCGCGGCATGCTCGACACGGGCCAGACAGTCCCCCACCATGCCCAACACCAAGATGACGCTCGTTGACTGGCTCGACGACCTGTGCGTGCGCTTCATCGTCAACCTGCCCAGCGAGGAGCTGCTGTCGGTGGAGCGCATCTGCTTCCAGATCGAGGAGGCCCAGTGGTTCTACGAAGACTTTGTCCGCCCGCTGGACCCCGCCAGCTTCCCGTCGATGCACCTGCGCAAGTTCTCGCACCTCATCTTCCAGCACTGCCCGCTGTTCTCGGCCTACTCGGCGGAGCTGCACGCCCAGGCCTACGACCAGTTCCTCGCCTACAAGATCCGCGTGCCCGTCCGCGGCGCCATCATGCTCAACCAGGACATGACCAAGGCCGTGCTGGTCAAGGGCTGGAAGAAGGGCGCCAAGTGGAGCTTCCCCCGCGGCAAGATCAACAAGGAGGAGGCCGACCTGGACTGCGCCGTGCGCGAGGTTTGGGAGGAGACGGGGCACGACCTGCGCGCCTCGGACCTGGTGCTGCCGGAGGCGCAGATGAAGAGCATCAGCGTGACGATGCGCGAGCAGAGCATGATGCTGTACGTCTTCCGCGGCGTGCCCGAGGACTATCCCTTTGAGCCGCAGACGCGCAAGGAGATATCGCGCATCGGCTGGTACAAGCTGACCGACCTGCCCATGCTGCGCCGGAGAAAGGACGGCCCGCAGCACCCGCAGGCGCCCGCGCAGGACACGATCAAGGACAGCAGCTTCTACATGGTAGCGCCCTTCCTGGGGCCGCTCAAGGCCTGGATCAAGACGCAGCACCGGCTCGACAAGCAGAAGGCCCGGAACAGCGCCCAGCACCTCGCTCCGCCCGCCAACGTCCCCATAACCGACGACGAGGAGGTCCACCAGCCCACCGTAGAAGAGATGAACGTGAGCCACATCCCACCGCCACGTCCCGACGACAGCTTCGCCGAGCTCGTGGCGCGCCTCTCCTCCAGCCGGCATGCGAGCGATGCCCTGCCCGAAGTCTCCCCACAGCCTATGCCAGAGCAGCCAATGGACCAGGCAGAGCAGTTGAAGCGGCTGCTCAGCGTGGGCTCAGCGCTGCAGTCGCCGTCCGTAGAGGTGCCCGGCCAACACCACCAGCAGCAGGCAAATCCATTGCTTGCGCTCTTCCAACAGGGCAACACCAAGACTGCGAGCCCTCAGCCGTCGCTCCCGCAGACGCCCTTCGACCAGTTCATCCAGACGCCAATCCAACCCCAGAGCCCCCACGTCCAGCACCATCCGCGCCCACCTCAGATGAACAGCATGCCTCCACCGCCTCAGTTCGGCTTCCCACCACAATACGGCCCCTTCCACGGGCCTCCACCAGCGTTCAATGGCATGCACTCGCACATCCCGCAGCAGCACTTCATGCCCCCGCCACCTCCGAACAGCGCACATTTCCAGTCGCCGCAGCACGTGCCGCACCAATACGCGCCTCAGAGGTTCCAGCAGAGCAACGACGGTCATGCTTCGCAGTCACAGTCATTCCAGGCCTCGCAGTCTCAGTCCTTTGGCGCGCATGGTCCGGGTCCGGCAATACCACCTGCTTCGAAGCTGCCTGCGCCGAATCTCAACGCACACAAACTGGGCTTGTTGAACTCTTTCAAGGCCGGTGGCCAACAGTCTCCAAATCCACCACCGTCACAAGCGACGATGCATGTCCAGAGTCCGCCAATTGTACCACGACCGCAGCACGAGCCTCCACGACACCAGCCCAACGAGCTTGCCTCGCCACACTTCCAGTCCCCTGCTCTAGACATTCAGCCTGCGCAGCCCAAGCCTCGGTCTGCGCATCAAGACTCGCTGTTGACCCTCTTCAGGAACAAGCCGCCGATCCCCTCACCCGAACCTGCCGAGCTGTCTGCCCTTCCGGTCACCCCAGGATATGCGGCTGCGCAACCGGCGTCGAAGCCGTCTCGGACTCCCAATCAGAATCTACTCGACATGTTTGGGGCTCAGCCAAAACGGGATGGTATCACTTCGGCTACTGTCCGTGGACCGGTAAATGCGCCCGACTTCGATACCATGAAGAAGAATACGATGCCTGTTAGCAACAGTTCACGCGGACCTTCGCCGGCCACATTCGTACCTCAGCAAATCTTGAAGCGCGATCCATCAGTGTCGAACAGCCTATCAAACATCGGTGGAGGTCGCAACGGGGTCCCAGTTAACGTGGCAGAGATAGCGAGCGCTCCGCAAGCGACCTTCAAGCCACAGATATTGAAGCAACCACAGCAAAACGCCTCACCATCACCGGGACCTGCATCTACGCCAACCACTCACGCAAGAAGTCTTCTAGACATGTTCAAGAGTCCTTCGCCACAACCACCGACTGCTCAATATGTTACACCAGCGCCCAAACCTGCGCAATTTTCGCATGCGAATACTCTTCTTGAAATGTTCAAGAGTCCTTCACCGCAACCGCTGACTGCTCAATCTGCTGCATCAGCCCCCAAAACCGCGCATGCGAACACTCTACTTGATATGTTCAAGAGTCCTTCGCCGCAACCACCGACTGCTCAACCTGCTGCACCAGCGCCCAAAGCTACGCAATCTGCGCATGCGAACACTCTACTTGATATGTTCAAAAGTCCCTCGCCGCAGCTACCAACTGCCCAATCTGCAGCGCCGCTCACCCGATCCCCAGCGCCGCAGCAATCCGAGCCGGCATCGACAGATCAAAAGAGCACGCTACTCGCACTGTTCAACAAACCGTCACCCAAGCCCGAGGGAGCCCGGATACCCACGCCTCTGCGACAGACTCACAGTCCTGTCCCACCGACTCGGAGCCCTCTGCCGCCCACGACCATGTCTCCCGTCAGCCCGTTGCAGAAAGGCAGTCAAGCAGTGAGTCCCGCAGACTTTGCGTCTCGCAGCAGGATATCGAGCATTGGAGATGCAAGCGCGCCTAACATTGTGATACCGCCGACTTCGCATCCGGGAGAGGATGGCTTGGGAGGTCAGCCTAAGTCTAGCATTGACGAGAAAAGTCCGGTGGATAAGGCGTTTTTGCTTGGATTTTTATCGGATGTTGCGAGGCGGGGGCGTTGATGAGCTGATGAGCATTGCGTTGGCGTTTTAGCGGTATATTTGGACTGCTTTGTAGGTATAGGTATGCACCGGCTCCCGTGCTTCTCTGTAGCACTATACTATTGTGCTGAATCACATTAACAATCAGCTTTGATCGCTCTCAATTGCCCCAATTTATTGCACTATCACACTTATCACCCGTCGGCTCAGTACACAAAGGACCGGCTTTGTTCCCCAAATCCACAATCCTATTCAAATGTTCGTGGCGCTTTATTTTCTTTGTTTGTCAAGTTCGCCTTTGGCGTCGGTATCTTGCTTATTACTCCCGTGTGATATTTGTCCCTGCGTCGCGCGCTTTGCACACTTTTCTTCGTTTTCCTTTCTACTTTTCAGGTATCCATATTTCTATTTTACAACACGCTCATTTTCAGCGATTCGTTATTTTGGATTCGGTTCGACTCGGTTTCGACCTACCATCCATACTATCACCAAACACGACCACGCCTACACCCACCCAAACAAACCATGTATCTCCTCCCTCTCCTCCCCCTCCTCCTCTCCACCACAACTGCCCTCCCCTCCCCCCTCCACCCAGCACGAGACCTCGATTTCTCTGTCGACGCGGGCTCAGGCCCCCCTACGCCACCCGCCCCTCCTTCACACTCACCGTAACCGAGTTCTGCGACGACCTGAAAATGGAAGCGGGCGCAGAATTCTCCACGTCCGACGGGCGATTCACAGATACGTTGGATTTCAATTATGTTGCTGCTGTGAATGCTAGTGTTAAGGAGTTTGAAGGGATGAAAGTTGAGAAGGTTAGTGGGGGGAGGTTGGGGATTGGGTATGATTACGGACGGCACGATGAGTTTTCTTGATTTTTTCTGGGAAAGGGTTGAAGCTAACGTGGTTGCATTTAGTTGTCAAGTACACGTACGGTACATGTTCGTTTGATTCCGAGTCACAGGATGCGAATGCGTGTGGGTTTTGCTAGGATCAGGAGGGGTGGGATACGGCGTGGATTTCGAGGCTGATTGAGGGTGGGAAGAGGGCGCCGGTGGGGCAGGGGATTATGGTTAATACGCGGACGAGGTTTAATCGGTGTTGGGTTATTTTGGGGCAGGCGAAGCGTGATTAGGAAGAGGAGGAAGAGGAGGAAGAGGTGGTTAAGAGGGAGATTTTCGGTATGAAGGGGGAGGAGAAGGACTTATCCGAGGGCGAAAATGTGGCGACTCGCACAGAGAAAAGCGATCTGGCCAAGCGCGAGCTCTTTGGCGCCCGGGACGAGGCGACGAAAATAATCTGTCAGTACACACAGTATCAAAAGACTTATGATCCCCCCTACTGACTCCCCCCTCCAGCCCGCGCAAACACCATCAAAACCCTATCCCCACCCCTCCCCTCGGGCGCCCTATCCGCCACCGCCTCACACAACACCCGCGCCTACGCAACATTCAGCATCGGCGTGACAGAATACTGCAAAGGCAAAGACCTGACCGCACGCGGCTTCTTCAGCACCGCCGACGGGCTCGGCGAGAAGCTCGAATTCGACAACGGGGCCACGGTTAACGCTATGAATATCAGGTACAAGAATCAGCTGTATGTTGGCGTGTATAAGTTCAATACGCATCAGTTGGATTTTGGGTTTGGTAAGTGTAGGTGGAATCAGGATTTGGTGGGGGGGAATGAGTGTGGGTATTGTGTTTCGAGGGGGTGGACGGGGGATGGGTAGTTGGATTGTGGGGTTAATGCGGCTGCGGGACGGGTAATTTTTTTTGTGTGTTTGTGTGATGGAGACGATGATACTGACTGTATGACAGAACCACGGTATAGATTGCTACTTTGTCGTCGACGACGCGCAGAAGGCCAAGCGCTCCGTTTCACCTCTCTCACTTCCTGCCGCGCCAGCACCAGCACCGCAGTCCCAGTGACTAACCGCCAGCTCCGCCACCAACGACACAAACGGCCTCCTAACCACCACAATCCTAATCTTCAACTACACCCTACACGAATCCTGCGACGGAAACCACACCAAGACCCTAAAAGGAATCTACACGAACGGCAACACACACGTCACCACCATCCTCCCCCTCGACACCTCCACAGAAATCGGCATCATGCACAGCATCCCCTCCTTCTCCCCTCTATATGTCTGGCCCCGCCGCGAAGCCGACCATCACCAAGACATGCAGTACCGCTACAGCGTTCTCGGCGATGAGGAGCATAGGAAACGCACGTGCTCGTTTGCGTCGTATGCGATTGGCGTGGATACTGATGCGCATGAGGTGTGTGGGTATTGTAAGACAAGGGCGTGGAGTAAGCGCGAGCTGGACTGCGGGAGGCATGAGAGTCGCACGCGGGGGATGGGGTGTATGGTTGTGTCGGGGGATTTGGTGGGGGGCGGGACGAAGGGGAGTGTGACGGTTTGGAATGGGACGGGGTTTTTGGCGGTGAGGGTGGGTGGGAATGGATGAGGGGATAGGATGGTGTTTGGGTGGTTGGAGTGGTTCAGTTCTTTGTGGTGTTTTTTAATTGGTGTATTTGGGGGATATGTTACGAAGGGGCTTGTATCTTTTGTGTTAACCTTCAGGACACATTGATAACCAACGTTGGTGACTCGAAATATTCAAGCGCCTTCGTAGTACAGCAGACGCATGGTCTTCATTAAACAACCTCAATCTCAACATCCTCTCCTCCTTTCACCTCCCTCCATCCCCATGCCTTATGCACCACACTCCGGCACTCCCTCCGACAAGTCACATCCCCACAAACCCACCACCGCGGCCCCTTCCCCAACACCTTCCCACAAGGCCCACCACATCTCTTCCAAACCGATCCATCACCCCTCAGCCCCTTCAAAAGCTGATCCTTTTTCTTGCGCTCAAAGATAGACAGCAGCTCGTCTGCGCTGTGTAAATTGCATTCGCGACATACCAGCAGCGGAATCTTCCGTAGAGCCGCTTGCCCCGTCTCGTAGCGCTTGGACCCGTACAGGAAACGCATAAGGATGTTGGGCTGCCCGGGGAGCGGGGCGCATGTACAATGCGGGGCCTTGAGGCGCTGTGGTGGTCGGCGCGTAAGAACGGTGCTGGTGTAACAGGGCGTGCAGTATAAACGGCAGTGAGTGTGGTGGAGCAGAGTTGACTGCGGGACGAGAGGAAGTTGTTGGCAGTCCTTGTGATGTGTTAGCGGCGTGTGGTAGAAAGCATGAAAGATGTGCGACTCACGGAGCATACTTGCTTGCCGCACGTCCAGCAGTCTTTTTTGCGACCGGTAGTAGCGCATGTGTATCGCCTGAACGTTTCGAGGCGTCTGGCGAAATCGTGTGCGGGAAGTACGGAGTCGCGCACGCTCTTGGAAACACGGCTCAGGTGTATGATTTCGGAGTAGTGGAGGTGCTCGGTGACTGCCATTAGCATGTCGTAGATACCAAGAAATTGGGATAGAGAAACTTCTTGTCCTCCACTGCCGTGGTAGCGCTCGGAGCCTCGGTTCTTGTTCTGCTTGTACATGTCCTTTAACTCCTCGACTTGAAGCTCAGCTTTTTGTTCGACACTCAACCCGGTCTTGAAAGCATAGCGTCTGCCGAGCCGGACTTTGGATGTGAGGGCGTGTGGGAAGCATCGGAAGATCGCTTCGGGCAGGTAGTAGACTATGCCGAGGAGGATCCATGCAATAATCTTCGGGATCTCCAAAGTGAACGCCCATACTCTCTGGAGCACAACAAAGAAGAGGTCTTTGAAAGATTCGCCTCGCTTTCTAGCGGATAGCATGGCTCCAACGAATGCGATGATGTTGAGCAGGGATATCATGGCGTAAAAGAAGCTGAGTGCAATGCCGTACTGCCACTCCTTTACGAAAGAGGTACACATCTTTTTTGGAGAAGCGACTGTGCTGTTGAGCCTGCCTGCCGCTTCGAAGAAACTCTCATTCGCGCCGGCTGGTCGATGCCACGTGTATGCGGCGCCTTTGTTGCATGCTGATATGCTGTGCGGTGCGTAGCCAGTCTGGTAGTGGGTTGCCCTGGAGAGGTAGATGGTTGTGGCTATGTCAATCACCATGAAGGGGAAGTTTAGTGGCGGTATGAGCCAGAAAGATGGAATCCAAACGGCGAAATTCCAGTAGAAGGCAAAGGTGCCCCAATTTGAGGCAATCTGCTCTCCTGCTGCTATGGCTGGATCGTACAATCCTTTACTGAGTATGGCATATCTCTCGATGACATCCCAGTGGGTCGATGCGTAGGACCAATAGGCCGCGAACGGGAAGAAGCAGACAAATCGGAAGAATCCGCAGGGTACCAAGTAGAGGATGAAAATGCCTGACGATGGTAAGTGCTTGCCTTCTCATCTTGAGATGTCACTTACTATCGAACCAGTTTCGGTTCGTCATTTCTACGTTTTATCGAAGTTGCATTCGTATTCGATAATCGTTGTGCTCGAGGTTCAGCCTCGTCAAACCAGCTAAGGGGTGAATAGGATCAATCGAGCGCTGTGATAGGCAAATTTCACTCCCAGTTATTTGGAGTAGAAGAGGATGTAACAATGAAGCTGGAAGTACATGCGGCTCAAAATCTCATGTTCGACAAGGCTCGTGACTGATATGGACTTGTGGCGCCAGGCTGAATAAAGAGGCGCAGCTTTGAGCAAATAAGGTCACCGAGGGTGGTAGGCTACTGTGCTAGAGTGGCAGCTCAGCCATAGTAAAGATACAACACAGCCTACTCAGAGTCCTGAGGGACGGTACTGATGAGTAGTATACAGCATTATCGCAGGTGGTTGAGTGGGAGCTGCCAAGGGACCGGTGAAGCATGAGGTTAAAGGCGGCTGATTCGCGATGAGCTCGTGTTTCTCATGCACTCGCAGGGTGCGAATTGCCCCTCTTCGGCCAACTCTTTCCCCACGCCCTGAAACTACTGTGCCGGATTGCTAATGCGAGGCTCTCGTATCTCGGTCAGCTACGAAGTGTGGTGGTCCTCCTCAAGCTAGGCGTTGCCCGTCGCGACGAGGCTAACATGGCACGAGCATGCATCAAGCGACGTGGAAATGCGTTAAAGATCATTATCGACAAGGAATGCGTGTCAGGAGGCGATGACTTGTTCATGTTGAAGTTGAGAGCCTGCGAAACCATCGCCGCACGGGTCGGACCATTATCAGTGAAGAGCCGTCACCGCGGCAACCAACGCGTGTTTGGCGATGTCACCGCCGACCATGCGCATGGCCAGCCAAGTGTCACAACGTCCAATTTCGCGACCCACAACGCTCAAAATACATGCCTCTCCGCACTTTCGTACTCTTAGCTGCATGCATCTCGAAGCCAGCTCCTGCATCACTTTCAGACAGCCTATCTGTATCTCGATAACGAACATTCACCTATCGACCATCAGCTGCGCATTCGCTACCGCTCCGCCACGTCGTAAACGAACTTCTTGAAATGGAGGCACTACTGTCTCTGGCCTTCGACAACATCGCGTCGAAGGATGCACAGAAGATACGGAAAGGGCTACGGCAGATCGAGGGCATGCTCGCGCAGATATGCCTCTCCGGCACCAAAAGCAGACAATCTACACCGGGACATCGACGGAATGCATCTGCTATCAACCTGGGCGAACAGCAAGAATCCACACCTAAGAAGTTGGGCCAGCTGCCAGAAGACCCTGCTTTCAGGGAGTTCTTCAGGCTACAGGAGGGGTTCGAATGGAACGGTAAGGAATCTTCTAGGGGATTAGGAAGGCATGTACTGAAAGTAAACCAGTTGTCACAAGAGTTGCCGACTGTCTAGAGAGACTATTGGGTATGGGAAGCAGTAAAGGTTGGTCTTCCACACCTCCCAACTGGAGCATATCTAACATTTTCGGTAGACGGCCAGAACGACATCCTCATCCTCTCCTCGCTCTCGAACCTCCAAGGACTCCTCCTCCTGCACCCACCATCGCGCATCATCTTCGGCCGTGAAGTCTACATGAACCTCCTCCTCGACCTCCTCGACCCATACAACTGCCCAGCAATCCAATCGCAAGCGCTCCTTGTCCTCGTCACCGCCCTTCTCGCGACACCACAAAACACACGAACCTTCGAACACATGGACGGCCTGCTCACAGTAACGAGCCTGTTCAAGGATGAGGAGACCACGCAGAACGTCAAAGTCAAGCTCCTGGAGTTCTTGTATTTCTACCTCATGCCAGAGACACCAGTGTCGAATGCGCAGCGTAGCCCGAGCAAGCTCGCCAGTGCGTTCGACAGGCGAAGTAGCACTACGCGCGGCGACAATGGCGGCGGGACGCAGAGGAATATCAGATCGCAGGACGACAAGCAGTATCTGCTCGGAAAATACCTCAGCAACGTCGATGCGCTCGTGGAAGATCTGCAGGAAAGCGCACCATTTACAAGCGTAGCATGCTGATGCTACCCATGACCCATCGAGGACCGCGACAGCCTGCCTTCGTTTCCATCGCGTACTGCGTCCGTCTTCTTGTCCATACATTGCTCTATTCAGCCTGAACCGGCCCACTTTCTTTCCTTCGGCGTCATATCAGCGAGGTGTTGGCGGCGTCGACACAAAACTTGGTGGTCTTTGTAATATCTCTTTAAGCATTGGGACTGGCGACCTGGCGAGCCTCTGTCTACTCTTTCTTCATTGTGTTCCTTGGCGTTTCTGCATAGCGTCAGGTTTGGAATGCGTTGGCTGTAATATCAGATTTCATATGTTATGAGGGGGTCTCGCGACCGAGGATCATTGGAGTATGAGCGGAAGAATGGAAGTGATTTGAATCTCTCGCCACTTGTATCTGATCTCGAATGTGACATAATCATTGGTTCGTGAAGTGAAGTATCTCACTTGCTACAGCAGATTCTATGTAAGCTTACACATCACGCTGCGCAAGTGACTCTGAGAAGATCTAGGATATGCTGTCAAGCACAGGGCACACGTATTGGGTTGCTGTATCAGCATCAGCAGCCACACATGCTCGCTTGCGTTCGACCATCATGTAAGCTTACAAACAGGACAATTCTGCAGCCAGAAAAGGCAAGTGGTCCATCTTCGCAAACTTCCCAAGTGGCAATAGCAAGTTGTACTATGGGCCAGTTGAGAGACGTGATGCAGTGTGTGCAACAACACACAAAGATAAGTTGACTACTTGTTCGAGACCTTACAAAGAGTAGTCTATTCAATACATATGACAGTGAAGGTAGACTGGCTAGTCTACGCCCCGTACTTCGTGAGTTTCATCGGCCGGCCTCGGCTCCATCAAAAGTCCATAACAAATCGTGGATGTACTGATCGCCGGCAAGCTCGGACGCTAAACCTGATGTGTCGCGTGCCCTGTGCTTGATTGTCTTGACCTCATCAACATCGCGATCGATGAGAAACAAGCGCATGCGACCACCTCACAAGGAGCTGTGCAAGCAGGCTCGTATGTTATGCTTCGGGAACAGTAGTGTTGTGATTTTCGACTTCAATCCGAGCAATGTAGGGGCATCATCGCAGCGTCGGTGAAAGTATACCAAATCACGAAATGACGCACGTTAATGCGGGCACGCGACCAGGATCACTACACGGATAGCGGCTTCTCGCTCATCCAGATTTTCTGGCGAACAACACACTTGCTTCGTCCGAAAAAGATGACTAGCCCTAGCTATTGGTTAGTTAGGTTACGCAGAGCCCTGGAAAAGTGCGCCTGTATGGTCCGCAGCACTCCGTTGGCTTGGGGTTATCGAGGTGGCTGCACTGGCTTCGCGCGTAGTAAGATCCTGTTGTGTAGGTTGGTAAAGTACGGCAAGTGTGCCTTTCTTTCTGACTTCCATTCCAATCTTCCCGACCTTTAACGACGTGGTGAAAAGAAGCGCACATCGGTGGCAGTAGACACCGTCAACCATCCCCGGACCGGATCGTACCGGCAACTGCCTTATTTAGTCCACTTCACTACGTACAGATTACATTACACCGGACAACCTTCCAAGCCGACTCATCCGCCTTCCGGCGCCAACAACATTCTACGACAAGTTATTCTTCATCCTCCCGTAATCACTCGCACCGAGCTCCATACATCCAATCCAACCTACCGAATCGCCGTGTACCTGCATATTTCTCCGCCACTATGGGCGCAGGAGCATTCGTAGAACCACTCGTGGTGGTTACACTTCTCTTTGGAGGCACATGGGTCAACCGGAACCCAGATTATCGCCTGTTCAACCGCCGGAGAGTCTACTCAGCATCACCTCGTTCGACATCGCCTTCCTCGGGCACTTCGTCCGGACGCTCTAGTCCGTCGTCCAGCGCATCCCTACTCTCTCAAGTCGACGACGAGCCGAAATGGCGGAAAAGAAATATGCAGATGATGGGACTGCAGAAGGAAGTTGTGTCGCCAAACACAAAGCAGTTCCAGAACTACTTCCTGAGTAGACTGCTCAGGAAGTTTCCGTTTCTAGTGGAGGCATGGTACTGGGCTTTGATATACTGGGTACGTCTTGCAATAGTATCTCCCAATTCGAGTTTGCGTACTAACTTGCGTGCAACAGGTATACCAACTCGGCCGTGCATTCAGCGCCGTAACAATGGTCGAAGGCACCGTAACCGTCGCACGCCGTCACGCCCTCCAACTCATACACCTCGAGCAACGCCTGCACCTCTTCCACGAGCTCTCTGTCCAAGCATGGTTCCTACGCCACCCCTTCCTCATGCACTGGACAAACCGCATATACTCCTTCATCCACATCCCCGGCACAATCCTCTTTCTCGTGTGGCTCTTCTTCTACACCACCACGCGCAACCGCATCGATCTACCCGTACACAACAGAGAAACGGCAGCTGAATGCAATGCAGGGCCAAAGCTATATGCTGCGAGGCGGCGCACAATGGCTACTTGCAATCTTCTTGCGTTCATTGTGTTTACACTTTGGCCATGCATGCCGCCGCGCCTACTGTCCGACCCAGATGTTAGCAGCCCAGTTGGCAAGGAAGCGCGGAGCTATGGCTTCGTAGACACTGTACATGGTGCCGAGGGCGAAAGCAGCGTGTGGACGCAGAACAAGTTTTGTAACCAATATGCTGCGATGCCCAGTCTGCACTTCGGATACTCGCTCCTCATCGGTCTTACCATCATGAGTATTCCACTCTCATCAGAGCACCGCCGCACGCGAACCATTCACATTTCGAGGAGCGTACGCATGAGGCTGCCGAGTCCACGGCGCCTATTGTGTCTTGTGCTCGGCATTGCATACCCGGCTATCATTCTCGTGGCGATCGTTGCGACTGCGAATCACTTCATTCTCGATGCTGTGGCGGGCGCGGTCGTTTGCGGGCTTGCGTGGACTGGGAACCGCGTATTGCTCAATTTGCTGCCGCTTGAGGATTACTTCTTGTGGTGTGTCAAGATTCACAAGCCGGAGAGGAGGGCTGTTTGGTATGGCGATGAGGATGAGAAAGAGGATAGGGTGACGAGTAAAGGTGTTGTTATTGATTAGAGCTGTTGGAAGCGACAGGATCCTGGAGATGGTTACGAATCAATGAATTGAGACTCATGAATGGTGGTTTATGGTAATGGGTTGTTGGGTTATGCTTTGTTTCGATACAATACCCCTATTCTTCCTAGCTTTAATTGATGGCTGCAAATATCTGATTATAGAGTATGTTAGCCTATATGACGGCACCTCACAGGAATGAACTCTTAAGGAAATCCTTACGACACTGCGTAGTATTGTCCAACCTGCAATATACTTTCCCGACGGGATCAGTCCAGAGCGGCCCACTGGCGGTAAGAGGACAGTCAAATCCTGCTAAGCTGTAGGCGTTGTTGCAACTGTATACCTTGCCAAACACATTCGAGATTATACATGCCCAATGTTGATATGAAAGTACAGATTATTGATTAGACGAGTTAGCTACTATTGTACATGAACGTCAACCCTCACTTTACAAGAAAGCAGCAGCAAGCGCAACGGCAAGCGCACCAGCACCAGCACCAATCTTCTCGGCCGCACCAGTGAATTGACCACCCGAAGGTCCAGTTGGCGTCGGAGCTGTACCGTTGCTAGTACCGTTGACCTGGACGAAGTTCGCGCAAGTGAGACGAGTCGTGTTAGTCGCGTGGAGCACAAACGACAAGCCACCAAAGAAGTACGCACTACCCGGTTGCGTGCTCAGATATGGCTCAACAAACGAAGTCGAGAAGTTTCCAGGCGTAGAGATCTTTCCGCCGTGCTTGCCAGCCAAGTCACCGGCCTGGCATGTCTCGGGGCGTGCAGCCTCGCACATGATGAGCTCGCCGCGGTTCGTGGGGTCGAAGTGCGAGGTGGTTGCTGTGCAGTTGCCGTTCTCTGGGACGGGCAGAGTGTGTATGTGCCAGTTGAATGGGCCGTATTGCGCCTGAGCAGGAAGACCGCTCAACTGGACCGTGAAGCGGACGCCTGCGGGTGTACCGACACCCTCGATATAGCCACGGACGGTGGTGCCAACAAGGTCGTTGAACATGGAAGGTGGGAGAGTGGCGCGGTAGGTCGAGGCAGGCAGGTTGGTCTGAGCGGTCGCGGTGCCGTTGAGACCGACGTAGCCTGGCTGAGGAGGAAGGGGCATGATAACGGCTCCTTGCAGTGTGTCGACACCTGCGAAGCCCGTGGGGAGTGTTGGAGCAACTCCTGACTTGGTGGTGCTCAGTCTCACGGGCGGTGGTGGAGGAGCCTCAACGACCTGAGTCACCTGCTGGGCCGTAGCAATGTACGAAAGTCCGAGAATGATTGACTTGTACATCCTGAGATGATGTTTCTGGGCCGCAAACTGGGAAGGTGGTGTTTTGGAGATGCGAGTTTGTCTAGGAGACTGGCAACGAGATCTCACCGACACACGCAAGAGGCTGTTTATGTATGGGCAACTCCAATACCGCCCATACCTTTCCCATCTCGTCACCATGCAATAGTGCCATTTTCCATCACAATGACATCAAGACCGCCACAATCCCAATCCTCCAATATCGCCCTTGGCCCAATCCTTCATCATAGCTCTTTCGACAGGCAAGAAACTCCGTGCCAATCACGTCTCTCACTTCGACCTTACAAGTTGCTGGGCTGCGGATGAATCGTGCCGCCCCATCACTACGACCCCTGACCAATTATTACCACATTCGCGGCAACGTGAGATACGCGAGGCGGCAACGGATATGGGGTATTTGTGCCTTACATCAGAGGTAGGGGTAGCGTCCAGTCGTGGCATCGTGGCGGTCAGACTGTGACATCAAGACTTTTGGCTGCGGAGTGCTAAGCGAGAGAGGATCAAAGCGTGGTGTTTGGTGTCCGCGGACACGGCAACATCAACATTGACGCGTCGATGAACCTGTTCGGAGACCAAGGCCGGGCGGCCCACGATGGCGCGCGGCACACGAAAGCACCTGCAAATTGACGGTGGCAGCAAGTTTCTGCTTTCCTTGCGATGGGGCAAAGACGTCGGGCGTGCCATGCCATGTCGAAAAGCTAAGCTGTAAGGAATCCCGATTTCAGGCATCAGCACGTGGGCGGTCTCTACCCCGGATGTGTGGTAGATTTGTGAGGCTGGGAGCACGAGCCTAAGATGCAACGTGATTAAACAACCTTGGTGCTGATGAAAAGGGGAGGCTCGGCTTCGCAGTCGTCATGGTGAAGCTGGCGCAGAGTGGCGAGGCAGGTGTGAACCGTAATACGTGCTTTTCGACTGCGTCCAGAGTAGTAACCCATTCAGCTCTTCATTTCTTGGATGTGCGTCGAAGGTGGGTCCCCGCTGCATGACCGCAGTGTAAGCGGCACTTATCTGTCTCACCGGCAAAAGTTGTGTCCCGATGAGAATATGAGGAACATAAGAGGGCAGATGGGGTTGGTGTTCATATATGGAACTCGTGGGCAGCAGATGATTTATAGCCAACCGAGAATGTAGTGTCACTTTGATAAGGATATGTCGTGTGCTTTGAGCATGTTTGAGGGGGTCGGGACCGCATCATGACCTACAGGTCATTCTTAGCGTTCCCAATTACCTTTCACCACCGACAGTAGCGATTGCTTGGAATTGCGGCAAACCGAGTATATACTCGCATTTCACGGGGCTTGTGTAAGTTTGTTATCGATCATAGCCTACTTTTTCGCATTGCGCTTTCTTTGCAGACATACCTACCATCGCAGGTACATTCTTCATGTTTGAAAGGCATCATAGCATTCCGAGAGACAACAGCACGCTGTTGCTGAACGCGCGAAGGCAAGCCAATTAGCTGCAGATAGCCTGACTACCTAGTCGATCTCTTTGAATATCACTTAGACTACAGCTTTACATTTGCCTTTCGGCAGATATAGCAGCCTCAAGTCTCCGACAGGAAGTTTCTCGAAATCGAAGATGTCCGCGATGATGACGTTTGCCAGCTCATTCGGTAGCCGTCCAATGCCTGAAAGGCGTACCGTCCTCCATATTTCAGATATCTTCAAGCTTGTCTGCAGGAATGATGCTGTACGCTCGAAATGACCTGCTGTAAAAGTCTCTAAGCTCAGGTTCTCCAGTTCCGAATGCGTCTCCAGGAATACCGCCATATCAAGCTCAGCACATCGTTGGAGCTGTTCTTGTGCAGTCGCAAGTGCAAGGTTGATTGGACTGATGACCTTATCCCACGAAGCAGTCGCTCGCATATCGTCCCATAGATCCAGGCAGATTCGGACCAGCATGTCATCCAACATCCAGTAAATGTCTTTGCGTTGACTATTCAAAACGAGGTGGAAAACTTGGGTATTCTGGATAGTGATGCTGAATCCAACAATCAGACGCGCCATTTCGGCGGCATGGAAGCTTGCAGAAGAGATCTGAAGCTTTCTTGTTGCAGCTATCAGGTCTTTTACAGTCGCTATGAAAGCCTTGGTCCGGAAAAACAGCGTTTTGTATGTTTGTGGCAGCCAGCTTCCCTCGATTTCGTGGAAAGTCTCAAGATTCATCACCTCAATTTTATTGGTGTGTTGCACCTCTGTTATGTACTCACGTTGATACTTTCGTATCCACGCCTCTCGATCACAGCCCTCGGGAATCTCTGTACCGTGATTAGGTGTCAGGTCAGTTGGTGTCTCAAGCACTTGATACGTGTACACCTACTGATAGTATCGGAGCTTTCCCGTGTAATTGCCCATTCGCATGAGTTGGGCTCGCGGACCAAATTCCGTATTGGAACAAGATCATCGGGGTATAGGTGTCCGAAGAAAGGGTATCGGTATGACGCACTAGACTCCGCTCGCGACATGGTCGTGCACTATTTGAAGCTTTTGACACGTGATGATACAAAGATATATTTGATAGGCTCGTGCAAGTGTCGCAGGTAAGACTAGCGGTGTCCCAATTCCTGTGATATCTATGTGCAAGGAGAAGTACGAACGGTAGCGCACAAGACATGATGTGGCGCGGATGGAATGTGACGAGGTAATGTGGGGCTAGCCCATTTATGCTTGGCCATCACTCAACAACGATCTCCGCAGGTCTTTCGAACACCTATCTCTTCTTCTCACTGACTTGTCAGCGTTCTATACACTACTTTGTATTAATGCGTTATTTGGATATCTATATTTTACTGAGGCACCTCCCCAAACCTTTCATCAACTAGAACAACATGTTTAGCACAAACTTGCTTTGTGTGACCGTCCGATGCTGGTTGCGCATAGCTTCCCCGCATATGCGGATCCAGTTTTTGCGCTCCCTCTGTGGCAGCCGTAATCTAGAGCCTTTAGCGAGGTACACCTTGCTTTATGAAGATGGCTCAATGCGGGGTGCAGCTGCATCCGGTGAACCCGTAGATCGTCGAGTCCAACGGAAGATGCGCCGAGGGTGAGAGGAGAGATGCCACAGTCTCTGCTGGTTCGTCTGTGACCTCAAGATTGCCATTTGCCTTCCAAGAATTCATGACTTTTTCAGTCAATAACTTATCTGAAGACGTCCAACATGTCGCCCCTACCCGACAGTGTAATCCGAAACTTGAAGGCATCCGTGGGGAATGCTTGCGCAGACCCAAAATCAGACATTCCTGGAGCCAGTGTTGTTGTAGTAGGAAGAGATGGCAAAGAACTATTCGCACACAGCTCAGGCAAGCGAGGCGTAAACAGCTCCGAAAACATGACGCTCGACAACGTGTTCTGGATTGCTTCGTGTACCAAAATGATCGCAGGCATCGCTTGTATGCAGTTGGTCGAGCAGAGAAAGTTGAATCTTGATGATGGAGATCAGATTGAGAAACTGCTTCCGGAGCTGAAAGATGTGAAGGTGCTACAGAAAGACGGCAAATTGGTCGAGAAGAACAAGAAGATAACCTTGAGGATGCTGCTGACGCACACGGGTTGGTGCTTCCGGCTAGTTGCGTGGAGAAGAAGCTGACTTACTTGACCATAGCGGGTTTCGGTTACTCGTTCTTCAACAACGAACTTCGCGATTACGGCCAACCAATCGGATTTGACGAGTTCTCGGGCGACATCAAAGACATCCTGCAGCCTCTGGTTTTCCAGCCAGGCGAAGGATGGCAATATGGTGAGCACAACCTAACATACAAAGAGGTTTTGGCGACAAAGTATTGACAGCAAAATTCGATGTGTAGGCGTGAACATCGACTTTGCGGGGCTGGCTCTCGAGCGTACCACCGGACTTTCGCTCAACGACTACTGCCAGAAGAACATCTTTGAGCCACTTGGATTACGGACTATATGTGAGTTATGGTTAGCAGGAAGATATAAGGATGGAACAATTCTTACGAAGCTTTTCAGCCATGTTCCCAAATGCGGAAATGAAGAACAAGCTCGCATTCATGCACCACAGAAAGCATGATGGAAGTTTGAGCGGCCGCGATCATCTTCTGCGCAAGCCTCTGGTTGTCGACGAAGCCGGGGTCAAGGGAGTCCTTAATAGCGCGGGCGCAGGCGCCTTTGCAAAGCCATCGGACTATGCTCGTAAGCTACATTGCTCTCCCTGTCGAAAGCTAGGAACTAACGCTAAGCAGAAATCATCGCGACACTTCTCAATGACGGTACTTCGCCAACGACAAAAGCGCAGATACTCAAGAAAGAGACAGTCGATCTCATGTTCACCAACCAGGTCGAGAAGTTCCCGAACTTTGCTCGGCAGGGTATTCCCGATGCAAAGCCCGACTTGACCAACGTCATTCCTGAGATATACCCTGTTGATGGTAATCCACCACAAGGGTGGGGCTTGACTTTCATGTTGTCGAACGGAGGGCCGACCGGAAGATCGAAATCGACCGGTTTCTGGGCTGGTTTGCCCAACTGTTGGTGGTGGGCTGACCGTGAGAAGGGCGTTGGGGGCATTGTCTGCACTCAAATCCTGCCATTCGCGGACGCCAAAGTGCTTGGACTGTGGTTCGACATCGAAACACAGATTTACCAGGCGATTGGAGCATGATTTGAGGCCTGAAGGAGCTGGCCAATGGTTGTATTTGTGTTCAAAGCTCCAATGCATCTTGTTTTGGGACAAGTCACTCTCTCCCCAGCGCTTGTTGAAGACTGAAGCACCGCTGACGCTTCTGAGTACATCTCTACGCTAATTGTGGTGTGTGAAACTAATCTTTCCCTACTGTAAGGTATCCCAGGTAAGCAAGTGTCCCACGTAAATAACCTTGGACTCATAAAGCAACCGAATTCCTCTGTGTTGAGCCACAGGCTAGTTTTGCCGAGGTGGATGAAAACTACGAAGACGCGTCCATAAGTCCGAATGAGGCCGTGTAGTAACCGTCCAAATTGATCTGCGGTATTCTACAGCAGATATGGCGCAAGGTGGGGTTGAAAGCCGTCCTGCACTGAAGACTTGTAGAAATCCGTTTCCCTTAGGACCTGTGCTTCAGAACGTCGCTCATTGTTGTGGTACGGCGGAGGTACTCTGTTGAATTATGGGTTCACCTTAGTGCTTACGTGGAAATTCTTGCAAGCTGTCACGAACGAGATCGTCCGGGTGGAAAGTTGCTGAACAATACGCATGCAAGCGGCAGGACATACATATCCGTTCATTCCCCGCATTTTCTGAATCGGGCAATGTGGAGCATCAGCCGCGCGGGGTGCGCATCACAGTAAGGAAATCCTCCCGTTTTACTGCACTACTCTCACTTTTGCCTCTTTTTGCCATCATGTCCTGGTTGTAGCTATGAACTTCGTAGATGTTCAGCCCCAATCATTTCTGGATTATGCGTGGACTTCGCCCGCTACCAGCGAAGTGACCGCCACTAAGTCTTCGAGAACCAGTAGGAAGCAAAACCGGTGCTGCGACCAATGTCGCAAAGGAAAACGCGCATGTGATGCATCTATATTAGAGGTGAGTGGTATCTGAGGCTCTCGAATGGCCTTCTTCGAAACGTTATCTTACCACGTACATCTTTGCAGGATGCTCTTTTGGGTGACAACCAGCCCGGCGCAACGTCGACGACATCATTCCACTATAGTGGTGAGCTGCAGCCACATCCGCCAGATCAGTCGACTCTCAGAGCTGATTGTTACTGACTAGATGTTTTCGGGCCCTTAGCACCATGCGGTAATTGTGCGAAAACCAAGAAAGGATGCACCTTCGACTGGCTTCGGTCGCAACGCGTGTTTACACAGGTACCGACAACCTCGAATGCGTCAAAACGTCGTAAGACATCCTCAAGCAGATCACCGAGTCGAGACAAAGACAATGAGCAAGTTCATACCGTGAGTCTGACGACTCAATATGTTGCCACCGCAAGCGAGGGTTGCGCCCAAAATGCCACTGCACTGGAATCGGGAGTTACCTTCGGAGATTTTCCAAGCAATGCAGCCTTGACACTGGACTCGGAGCCATCCAATTCATCTCTGGATGCGGACTCTCCCTCAACTTTAGCAACAGAGACCGCGGCAAGAGACCGCCCAAAAGATCTGATGAGCTTCTGTAATGATGGGCAGCTGGCTCATGAATCCGAGAAAAGCTCATTGCCAGATGCTTTCAATGAATATCAAGGAGAGGCTGAACTGCGAAGCCTCACTGCGTCTTCTATGAAGTCTGTGAGTAGTCAATCTGCCCTATCAAGCGAATCGGTGATACGAGTCAACCAGAAGAAACGTCGGCGCGCTTCACTCAATCTGGCCTCGAATGGTGGTGATACGCGTCCAACAGATGGGAGCAGTCTTGCTCTGTCAACGAACAATACGATTCTGAACGAAAGTCTGCTGAAGATCTACCATAACAGTTTCGAAAATGCGCTCCATTGTTGGCTGAATGAATCGACTTGCCCTTACAGTAATTATGCGGATGTGGCACTGGTAGATTACCGCCCCGACTGGAACCGAATTTATCATCGCGTCTTTCGGCTGGACAGACGATCGGCAAACATAAGAGGGCGGCAGTTGACGTATTCAGAGGACACCGCTTCTACCAAAGCCCTCAACATGGCCATTTACGCGTTCGCAACACAGTGGTCTCAGTCTGGCGAGAACGCTGACGTAGAACACGCATTTGATGAATTTAGAGCAATCCCTCCAACGCCATTCGAGAACGATTTGCAGATCAATGCGTGGCACGAAGCGAGAAATGCACTCAATGCCGCTGGCGATGTCGAGTCGTTCCGAGTAGTGCTCGCTCAGATGATATTCGCTTTGACACAAAAACCGGTAGAGCATAAGAAGCAGGAAATAAACAAGGGCCAGCATCGAGCCAGGGTCAGACCATCACACACAAATGAGGCTTCCGATGACGATATCGATGTTGACGAATGCGACGACCTTCTGGCCAGGCTCGACCTTGCCTTCGAAGCTGACGGGCCGCCTATGCATTTAGAACGGGGACTGCGTCTGCTACATTCCTTGCGCTCGCGAATTGCCATGAGAACAGGTACCAAACAGTACCACGCCTCCACGGGACAGTTGGATGACACAGATCGGGCGGCGATAGACCTGCTCTTTTGGCTGGGTGTCATGTTTGACACCTTGTCGGCCGCAATGCACAAAAGACCCCTAGTGGTTTCAGACGAAGATTGCGATATCTATCCGCAAACGGGCGAAGACGACGTATCGATGGTACAAGACGAGACGGCCGCAAATGATATGGAATCAAAAGACAGAAGCTGGGATGAATATCTGTTCGCTCGTCTTGAAAAGCAGCTCCACGATAGTTCGATCAGATGGCCTTGCTCGTTCGATCAAGCTGCCGCTCATCTCCGCGCAGCAGCTCCCGTAAAAGTAGTGCTATTCAGGCGTATCACGAGGATACAAAACTTGCTCGGCCGATCGGCCCGCGGTGTAAGTGTGGAGGCCAGCCTGACTTCAGCGTTGGAGGTATACGCGCTGTGGGAACGATTGTGCTCACCATTCATCCGAGATTGTGTCCAAAACCACGACAGACTACATCCTCGTATCCAGTCATGGTACACCTGTTTGGCTGCCCACTGGCATCTTGCGACACTCTTGCTGGCGGACCTGCTCGAACTTGTCGACGATTCGTCCCTCGGTGTCGCAAAGGCTCAATCTCGGCGCGTATCCACGAGCTTTATTGCTCACTTTCGAGAATATAACTGCCGCACAATCGCTGATATAGCTGGGCGTGCTTGCCCCAGGGCCGATGCATCGTTTTCGAAATCAGATGAGTTTCATTTTGCGCTCAATAAAGGGTCTCTGTTAACTGAGCCATGGACGGTTGTACTTATTAGGACATTCGCAAAGGCTGGCGTCCTGCTCCTAGAGTCAAACTTGATGCTGCCATTGGGGGACAATTTCGAACGGGCCGATCCGTGTGTGCGAGCATTGTGGTACCTCGGACGAAAGAGCGATATGGCTAGAAGAACCTGGAAGATTTTAAGCGATGCGTTGAGGGAAAGGCGAAAAGGACTTGATGGAACAGTGAGCGACATGAGTTCTTTCATGAACAATGAGATGTGGTACGGGCTCGAAGATCTCGATGCGCCCTTCGACAATGAGTGCGATAGATAGTCAGCGGCTCACAACCGTGTTTGTGGTAGATGTTGCCATTTGTCATTTGCTCTTTCTCTGTCCTCCATTTGGTGGGAAAGAGAAGTTTGAAACGAAATGCTGAGCCGCTAAAACACAAACACGTGATAACGCGTCACGGAGTCTCACGGATGAAACTCCGCCGAAGATCCTCCACCTCCTCAAAGTACGCATCTCATCACCGCATTGCAGCCACGAAACAACTGGTCCAATCGTGGAAACGACATCGAAATCAACGCCGTCGCCAGTTCGCATGGTTGCGTAACACGAGGTGGTGTTCCTCCTGCGCACAAAAGTTGAAAAAATATCTTTTCAGCCAAAGCGCGTATCGGACGCGACAGATCGGCGCGCGGCTGCCATGGGACTTCCACAGTGCGCGCGCTCTCTCTCTCTCGCAATGGGAGGCTTCCATCTGGCTGACACGCCGAGTTTAGACTTTTCGACGTGATTAAAGACTATGACAAGAGCGTCCCAATCGCGCAACTCGCAGAAGAACACTACCAGAACAATAACCGGCCCTTACGTGTAGCCATTGACGAAGCCGATTGGCGATTTAACAATGTCACGCAAGCACAAGTCTATGCTATCCGCGACAGTATGCGACAGTTTTATTTAAATCGTGTTTCTGGCTGACTATCTCTAGCCTCGGATCAAGCTTATCAAGGAATAGAAAAGTTGATGTTCTACAGAATTTGCCGCCTTCTAACACTCAACATCCAGCTAGTCTTCGTCTTTGATGGTCCTGGGCGTCCGTGGAAACGCGGTAAGCGGGGTCAGGGCAAGATTGACAACCGAGAACGAGACCTGCTCAAAGAGATTCTGAGATGTTTTGGTATACCATCGCACGAGGCTCCAGGCGAGGCCGAGGCTGAATGCGCACGACTCCAGATTCTCGGACTAGTTGACGCTGTTTGGTCGCAAGATTCAGATTGTATCATGTTTGGCTGCACTTTGTGGTTACGTGATGACCGTGTCGTCAAGGAGAAAGGCTCTACCGATCGATCCAAGGAGAACACCGCAAAGAACAAGAAGCTAGCCAGAGTCGTGAAAGCCGCAGATCTGAAGTCGCACTTACAGATTGATCAAGAAGGACTGGTTCTTTATGCCATGTTGGTGGGCGGCGATTACGACGAGAAAGGTTTGCCAGGATGTGGCTCCAATACGGCCATGAAAGTGGTAAAAAAGGGGCTCGGTCGAGGACTCTGTTTGTGTCGCAATCAGAGAGACTGCGATGATTGGGCGCTGGAGCTGGACGGAGTCCTTCGGACTCCTAGCGGACGCGGCCTCGTTGTGCCTCTGGGCTTCCCAGACTTCAAGACCCTGGTTAAATACAGAAATCCGAAAGTCTCCAGCGATGAGATACTGAGGAACAACTCGAAGCTGAACCCTGACTACACAAGGCTCATCAACGAACGCAAACTTCTCGAGGTTACGAGTTCTCGCCTCAACATATGGGGTAAGAATTACATGTACGAGTTGAATGTGAGACAACCACTGACTTCGTACCTACAATTCTGCAGGACGGCTATACATGAACTGGGTGGGCCCGGTTTTGCTTACGCGATACATGTCAGCCCGTGGTATAAACCTACCGCGGGAAGCAATACACGGCATTAAACTGACTAAGCAAATGCGCAAGAAGACTGGTGACGAGGACCAGGCGCGCGTATTTGAGCGCAAACTCACTTTTTCGCCATTCGGGCTTACTAGTCTCCGCCAACAGGACTTCGAAGGAGAAAGGACCGGATATTGGAATGGCGAAAAGACCACACCTTTTGACCCAGACCATCGAGTGGAATTTGAAATGCCTTTGTATTGGCTGAGAAGGGTCCTCCCAGGTGAGATGCTCGATCCGCCTACATCAGTGCCAAAGACGAAGGCATCGAAACGCAAGAAGTCGCCTGCTGTCTTAGATGAAGCTCTTGACCCACCTACAGTAAAGAAGAAAAAGGGGAAGGCGTCACAACAAGACCCTACGCCGGCAACGAACGTAGGAGTTGCCCAGCGCACAACGCCCAAATCCACCCAACGAGCTGGATCTTGCCCGGACAGGAGTACCTCCAAACGCCGTCTTGACAAAGCTCCTGTTGTTCGCACCCCGGATATCATTGAGCTCTCCGATTCAGATGACGAACTTCGGCTACCACCACCACCGCGGCTACGGGTGAAATCTTCAGTGCCCTCCGTATTCGATTTTGGGTCGCCAAGCCCTGCAGAGGAAGACTTCGAACTGAACAGCCGACCTAGCGCTTCAGGCTTGAGCGAGCCAAATGCGAATCACGAAAGCAATACGCCGCGGAGGATATCTGGATATGGGCCAACAGGTAGCTACGACAAGAGACCTCTGCTAGCCACCAGCTCATCGCCTTCATCAGTCAGGTCACCGGACGTTCGCGCTGCACGGCTCCGGCATTTTCAAAATCTCACCAGATCTGGGGATTCGCCAACGGAGGACCCGTCCGCTACACCACGCAGTAGCCTCGTCCCGGATGGGGCTGAATGTATAGATTTGACAGACGATTGAATCATGATGGTCGACATCATCGTTACTCGATGAGAAGGAGCTTTCCTTAGTACCATTCATCTTCTTTTGGTCCATGAGGCACTGCCCAGGCCTGTGGCGTGATCCTCATGCTCTGGACACGCTGTCGCCAATTGTCAACGCCGGATACATGTTTCGGCTTGTGACTCTTTTTCCAACACCGCTTTATACGATCTTAGGTCTATTGTTGGTTTGCTACTATCTCAGCAAGCATAAGCAAACACACTCTCCCGCGGTATATGAGCGTTGCCCTCATCAGCGGGATATCGACTATTTCCAACATCTATCTCTGGGGTCACTAGAATGTCCTGGGGTCTTCGAAGAGCCAGGAGTCGCGGGAGCAGTATCGAGGCACCAAGCTCAATGTTGATGGTCTGCTCGACTCCTTTGGAGTGTTCTGTTTACATTTGAACATGGATTGTCTAACACGCTTGCAAATCGAGTAGTTCAGATCACATGATGTTTCGCTCTGTACACCAGCTCGACTGCAAGCGGCACCTATATAGAACAGCTGGGCCAAATTGCTGCATTCACTCCCTCCATAACTTCATCAGGTGCAGGTGACGAGACCAGCACGCTAGCAACATGCTTTCACAGCCTCCAATCTAGTAACATGCTTTCACAGCCTTCAGTAGCGTGGCGCGTTTACGATGAAATCGCCTTTTTCCTATCATTCCGTCCAACGGCACACAGATCATCATCAGCTCCACAAGCTCAACCACAACTCAACCAAAGATGGGTTCGCCGCCGATTCTCTACCAGGATTTCGTGGAGCAAATGAGCGCCATCGTACGGCCTACCACTACGCCGAACGAGCCCCATTGCTTCATCTGCAACCAAGCATATGGCAGCCTTGGACCTGGCCTAAAGACAGACCTCGATCTCCTCAGCGAGCTTCCCGGAGCCGTTCGCTGCAGGGCCTATGTACAGCATGTCATTGAGCCAGTCACTACCCCTTGCGGTCACAGCTATTGCACATACTGCATCGCAACATGGCTGAACTCGCACGAAGAGCGCACGTGCCCCATGTGTAGGGCGCCCATCGAAATCCCAGAGCCGCCAATCGAATGGGTCGACGACGATGACCCAGTTGCCATCGCCATCGAGGGCCTTCGTACCTCGCTGCATATCTCGCCCACCATTGCGCAGCAGATCTTCGACATTCTCAAGCTGTCGATGCGCCAGATCTTCACTACGGACAAGTCCATGTCCCTGATATGGAAGGCTCCCGCTATGGTGTCTGACCTTCCGAAGATCATGGTGGCGGTTGCACGGCGCTTCAATCGCGAGGGCAAAGGCAAAGGTGTCGTACCTGCAGATCTACCGTTGTTACCACTTCATAACCCGATGAATCGTATGCTGGGTCAGCGCTCGACCAACATGAAAGGTCTCGCGTACTTCCTGACCCGCGATGCACCGCTAGCCAGACACCTCGATGCGCAAACTCTGTTCGAATTCCTACGCGACCGCATCGAGGATCTCGAGAAGAAGTTCGAGGCCAACTTTGGCTGCTTGTCTGACTGGAAGGGTTGGGTCGATAAGCTCTGCTTGATGGTGCGGGAGGAAATGCCGGATGCTGACGGTGGCGTGAAGAAGGAGGAGTGGCAGGCATATGTCCGATGCGTGGTCAAAGCATTGCTGGTATGGCAGGCATACTGCGAGCATGTGCAGAAGCTGACGAGGCAACAGGTGTTTAGTGCTAGCATCGAGGGGCATGTGTTGAGTTTTCGGCTGGGGTAGAATAGGCGGAATCTAACTAGGTTGAAGGCGTTCATGGGATGGGATCATGGAGTTTGTAGCAGACATGGGCAATAGAGGGATCAAGTACATATATCCTCTGTTGATATGATAAAGATAGGTTGAAACCTCTTTTACTGCAGCTGGTATCATCTCGCGTGAAAATATTGATTTACTATTTTCAAATTGCATTATCCAGGACCCGGAGAGATATCTATAGCCGTTCAAGAATTCGCAAAGCTTCTCGTATGCATCTTGTCAACCTCCAGGACAGACTGAGCGCCAAAGTTGGCGGCTAATAAAAGCACCTCACCCTCTCTATGAGGATCTACTTATCTCAGCCCACGCGAAGACCCAATGTCGCGCCATGAACTAGAAACGAGCAATGACTTCTGCTGATCCCCACGCTTCATGTACTCGACCGGATCCCAACTCTTATCATCCACAGCAGCTAACGGCCCACTATACACATAAACCTGCGTAGCAACTATCATCCTCTCCCCGTTTGCAGTCTCGACTTCCACCCCGACAACATCCTGTTCATGATCCGTCATATCAATGTACTCCTCAATCTTCCTTAGCGCCCAATCCTTCATACAGCCGAGAAGAAATCCATGAAGGGGCTTTTTCGAGCTAGAATCTGGGATCAGTGTTGGCAGCGACACATGCTTTAGCGTGACTCTTGAATAGCCCCTGAGCATGGCGGGGATCATGTAAGATGCTGTTTTCTCCGGTGTCGCGCCCATAACTTTGGCTAGTACCCATGGAAGCATGAGACTGCAATACAGGAAGACTGGTGCGTCTGATGCGACGCCTCGATAGACTTCGCGCCTGGTCCAGCGATGGGTAAGGGCGAGGTTGTATATGCGGACGAAGTCTGGGTCGATGAGGCGTTTGGGATCTTGTATGGCGCTTGGGAAGGGAACTTCATTCTTGTTTTTGGCATGAGCGTTTTGCGTGCTCTTTTGAGGGCTGACTCCGCTGTCTGCTCTTGAAAGGCTGTCGGTTTCTTGACTTGTCGTGGACTCGTTTTGGTCTGGTCTCTTCGACATGCCGGTCGTGCTGTTTCGCCCACGTGAGTGATACTTGATGAAGGTGCGATTTTGCTGTTCGGTTCTTTCTGGTTTTGCTAAGCGCTCTTTGTAAGGCAAGTTAATGGAGCTACTCGAACTGCCTGGAAGCGTGGCGTGTGGTGTTGTATTTTGTTGCTCTAGAGCATCTGTGAAAGGTTGAGAGTCGTCATCAGGTGACAGCGGTCGTTCAGTAAGTGAATGAGTGGGTGCGCCGTGTGACCGGGAGGTCTTGAATTTCTTGATGAACTCCATAGTGAAGAAAATTTAGGAAGGATAGCACAGTTGATGAGTGACGGGAATGTATGTTGGAAACGACGCGTTAGCTTACCGTGCTCATAAAGAGGGAACCGTGGTTCGTCTAGTACCATGTGTTGACAATTCCATGGTTGAGCCATGATACTCTAGTTTTTCCGTCCTGTGGTGACCATGGTTCTGTTTGTCAAGACAGTCGACGATCCACATTCATGATGATCGCCAAACTACAGCCTGGGGCTCTAGCAGTCATGTGATGCTTTCATCAACGTGCAATTTTGGTGCATCACCTGAAAGCGCTGTGAATGGGTTTGTCCGAAGGCTGGACTACAGCAGTGCCTCGTGCTACGGATCTGAGATGCGATAGAAACGGCAGGTACCTTCTAGATGTGTGTAAACGTGCATGATCTACATCTAACAATCACCTCGTAATCTTGGCCGCGGTTCCATTGGTGGCGTGAAGGTGAGGCTGAGAGCCAGGCACCGAGCGACGCGTCGGCACGCCAGTTTCACCCCGATACCTCGAAAGGTGATACAGGCAACGATGATTGGCTCACAGCAGCCTCTACAGGAGGGTCGAAGGGACACAGTAATGCGTTTGGAGCCGCTCGGCTGCCTTTCTCTACCATGGTGTAGGTAAGCGGGCATGCGGGTCTTCCATAGCTTTCCACGGATTTGGTGCGGCGACTAGTGCCAAGACTCACCTGGAGCTTGCTTCACCGCGTCACCGGAGCTATAACTCTCTCTCTCATAAACTTTACATCCGCCGCCCACTTTATCTTCTCCATCTCCGCCCCCTCACCACAACCCAACCACGCCCACACACACACGCTCGCAGCATCCAGATACCCGCTACATCAGGACACCTACGCCCGCCACAAACACAGACAGCCCAGCATCATGTCGGGCAAAGCTGAAGACTACGCCGCTCCCAAGGCGGACCTGTCAAAGTAAGTTTTCTGCCACCTTACAGTCACGAAGACACAACTGCTAACAAGCCCACAGGGATCCATCAGGCGCCGAGGTCAAGGACAAGGACGAGACCGCCACGGCCATCCTCAAGAAGAAGAAGAAGCCAAACTCGCTCATGTAAGTCCATCAAAAGCTGCGCACGAAGATTCCAGCTAATAAGCAATAGCGTCACCGATGCCGTCAACGATGACAACTCCATCATCGCCCTCTCGAACAACACCATGGAGACGCTCCAGCTCTTCCGTGGCGACACTGTGCTGGTCAAGGGCAAGAAGCGCAAGGACACAGTCCTGATCGTGCTCGCAGACGACGATCTCGACGATGGCTCGGCGCGGATAAACCGAGTCGTTCGCCACAATCTGCGAGTCAAGCACGGCGATGTTGTCACCATCCACCCGTGCCCAGACATCAAATACGTATGTAACAATCCAAGTTTCGAGCTATATGACATAACTCACAATTTCTTAGGCCAAGCGCATCGCAGTCCTTCCCATTGCGGATACCGTAGAGGGTATCACCGGATCGCTATTCGATGTCTTCCTCGCACCGTACTTCCGCGAAGCCTACCGACCTGTCCGCCAGGGCGACACATTCACAGCCCGCGGCGGTATGCGACAAGTAGAGTTCAAGGTAGTCGAGGTGGACCCGCCAGAGTTCGGCATCGTCGCACAGGACACCGTCATCCACTGCGAGGGCGAACCAATCCAGCGCGAAGACGAGGAGGGCAACCTCAACGAGGTCGGCTACGATGACATTGGTGGCTGCCGAAAGCAGATGGCACAGATCCGAGAGCTTGTCGAGCTGCCACTGCGGCATCCACAGCTGTTCAAGTCCATCGGTATCAAGCCTCCCCGCGGTATCCTCATGTACGGTCCCCCAGGTACCGGTAAGACGCTGATGGCTCGTGCCGTCGCCAACGAAACCGGTGCCTTCTTCTTCCTGATCAACGGTCCCGAGATCATGTCCAAGATGGCTGGAGAGTCAGAATCGAATCTGCGAAAGGCCTTTGAGGAGGCTGAGAAGAACTCTCCTGCGATCATCTTCATCGATGAGATCGACTCCATCGCTCCCAAGCGTGAGAAGACCAACGGTGAGGTCGAGCGCCGTGTCGTCTCGCAACTCCTCACACTCATGGACGGCATGAAGGCGCGTTCCAACGTCGTCGTCATGGCTGCCACCAATCGCCCCAACTCCATCGATCCTGCGCTTCGTCGTTTCGGCCGCTTCGATCGCGAGGTCGACATTGGTATCCCCGACCCAACCGGCCGTCTCGAGATCCTCCAGATCCACACCAAGAACATGAAGCTCGGTGACGACGTCGACCTGCAGTCTATCGCTTCTGAGACCCACGGCTACGTTGGTTCTGATCTGGCGTCCCTCTGCTCAGAAGCTGCCATGCAGCAGATTCGTGAGAAGATGGACCTGATCGATCTGGACGAAGACACCATCGATGCTGAGGTCCTCGACTCACTTGGCGTCACCATGGAGAACTTCCGCTTCGCGCTCGGTGTGTCCAATCCATCTGCCCTTCGCGAGGTCGCTGTCGTCGAAGTTCCCAACGTTCGGTGGGAAGATATTGGTGGCCTGGAGGAGGTCAAGCGCGAGCTCATCGAGAGCGTCCAGTACCCCGTCGACCACCCCGACAAGTTCCTCAAGTTCGGCATGTCACCTTCGCGTGGTGTACTCTTCTATGGACCTCCTGGTACGGGTAAGACGCTCCTCGCAAAGGCTGTTGCGAACGAGTGCGCGGCCAACTTCATCTCCATCAAGGGCCCCGAGCTGCTCTCCATGTGGTTCGGTGAGTCTGAGTCCAACATCCGAGACATCTTCGACAAGGCGCGTGCCGCAGCACCCTGTGTCGTATTCCTGGACGAGCTGGACTCCATCGCCAAGTCGCGTGGTGGTTCCAACGGCGATGCCGGCGGTGCGTCCGACCGTGTCGTTAACCAGTTGCTTACCGAGATGGACGGCATGACCTCCAAGAAGAACGTGTTCGTCATCGGCGCAACCAACCGACCTGAGCAGCTCGACAACGCTCTGTGCCGTCCTGGGCGTCTCGACACGCTCGTCTACGTCCCTCTGCCCGACCTGGCATCGCGCACGAGCATCCTCAAGGCACAGCTCCGCAAGACACCCGTCGCACCCGACATCGACATTGAGTACATCGCGCAGAACACGCATGGATTTTCTGGTGCCGATCTGGGTTTCATCACCCAGCGCGCTGTCAAGCTCGCCATCAAGCAGTCCATCTCGCTCGACATTGAGCGCCGCAAGGCCCGCGAGGCTGCCGGTGAGGACGTGGACATGGTCGACGACGATGCTGAGGACGCTGTCCCCGAGCTCACCAAGGCCCACTTCGAGGAGGCCATGCGCTCCGCTCGTCGCTCCGTCACCGATGTCGAGATCCGCCGCTACGAGGCTTTCGCGCAGTCGATGAAGAACACCGGCGGCTCGAGCTTCTTCCGCTTCCCTGAGGGTGGCGAGGCAGCGGCTGATGGCCAGAACGCGTTTGGCAACGCTGGCGAGGATGAGGACTTGTACAACTAGAGATGGGATTTCGCACCGAGTGACTGATACGGTTGGCGCTTTTTCTTCGGCTGTGGGCCGGCAGATTTAGAGTAATGCAGGCGCCTCTTCATGATAGGCAATGGGATATTTGGAAGTAGTATCATGATAGCCAGATATGACTGGAAATGAGAATGAGAATGAGAATGAGAATGCATGGTTCATTGAATACCTGATTATTGGATTTGTGAATGTCTCGTAAGATTATGATTGTGTGATTCTCCACTGGCTTCACGATGCTCTGGTGACTTTACAGCACGCAACCTGTTCGCCATCACCAGATTCAGATTTGTATGTTGGGTCTTCATGATGATGACATGAACAGATCCAGTCTCCAGTGTTTGATTGTTCCATACCTAACCCGCTTCCTCCTCTGCCTCGCGATGCAGTGTCAACACGAACATACAAAACTAAATCACCCGCCCAACCATGATAATACGGCGGCTACATCAGTGTAAGCCTCGCGTGGCTGCATTGCCACCCGTTTTGCCTGCTACGTGCACATCGACTGCTGCTCTTTTGCGCAACACGTGCAATTCTGAGGTGACACTTGCGGTATGTCGACCCAAGCAATCTCTCGCGCGTCCGTGGACAGTAGTTGATTGCTGGTCCTGGGACGATCCGGAGCTTGGTGGTTCGGAAGAGGGGTATCGCTGGCCACGGGGCTGTTCCAGAAACTGATGCTTGGTCCTGAAGGACTGATCCCGAGCAGGTAGAAAATCCAGAAGGATGAAGTGTCCTGGTGTATCGACATAGGGAGGTGTCGATGCTTCCCAGCCCAAGGACAAAGCACCCACCACTCAATCCTCCACAATCTCACACACCTTCTCCAACTCCCTCCTCACACTCTTCGTCCCCTCCACCACCGCCTTCCTCGGAATCTTCAAATCGTACTCATCCCCATTGCCATTCACGCCATTCCCAACCACGCCATTCGCGCCCTCCTCCCTGATCTTCTCCATGGCCAGCGCGCGCGCCTCTTCAACAGTAGCAACTTGTCCCGAGCGGAACAGGTCAGTGATGTAGCGCCTCAGTTCATCTTTGAAGCCTGACTCGGCGAGCTGGCGGTCCAGTGCGGATTCGATGTTGCGGATGCCGTCGCCGGAGAGCAGGGCGGCGTAGATGTTGTTGCGGAGGTCGAGGGAGAGGTGGTTTTGGGCTTCGGAGGTTAGGAGGGTGATTGGTTTGGTGGAGGGGGACATTGTGTTGTTGCTTGAGTGACTGGGAAGTGCCGCCTGGGGAAGTGGTGGAAGGTGTACCGCGCAGATGGTAATCTTGTCAAGTTGACGGACAAATGCGCCGGATGCAGACTGGCGGGTAAAATTGCTGTTGGTACTGCAGATCGTGGAAGATAGTTGAGTGGTTTCTTGCTGGCCTCGTGACGTCGAAATGGTAATCTCAGAAGATTGCGCTTTGCGGTAGTACGTGCAGGAAGAATTATTCCCTTGGATGGAGTGAGTGTCGATGGGGTTGAGGAAGGAGCGAGCAGACACTACCAGTAGGGTACGATATTCCAAGTTGGACAGGCTATGCAGAGAGACGCGTGTTGTGCGTTGTCTGTAGGTGGAGAATCTGTTCCTGGATCATGCAGAGCTGCAGGTCAAAGGAAGCTGTGCTTGGACCAATCGTTGTCGGCGCTAGCATAACCGCCGATGCATGCATTCGCTCTTGATCGAGGCTGCCACTGTTGATAGAGTGTGCAGTCCATTCTACATAGTCTAATACTCTACTCTCCGCCTGTGCCTACCACTGTAGCCCCCATCTTTCACCGTTGTTGGCGTACCATCCTGTGCGTAATCCGCCCTCAGCCTCCCTCGGTACTCGCACCCATCGCCTCGCCCTTGTTGCTGCCCGCCGCGCCCGCCAGGCTTCAACACAAAGCGCTTAACGTCCGGCAGCACTTCAGACGCCCGCAGGCATT
>Ga0265798_10001292_pt1 | contig 39243 bp, 45 predicted proteins | sample P3T30metagenome_FD_192430 | JGI IMG/M metagenome (GOLD analysis project Ga0265798, IMG submission 192430) | Plant litter microbial communities from East Loma Ridge, Irvine, California - P3 T30 | ecosystem: Environmental > Terrestrial > Plant litter > Unclassified | place: USA: California...
CGTCGGTTCGCCGCGGAGGCGAGGTTTTGCGGGTCGAAGGCGTATCCCTGCCGGTACAGGCGTTGCTCGCGGCGCTGCCGCGCGCGACCGGGGCGTTTCGCGCGAGCGACGTGGCCGCGCCCGCGACCGAGCTGCCCCCGCCGCCGCGTCCGTTGCAGGCGGCGACGTCGGTCCAGATGCTCGTCGCACTCGCCGCGACCGAGCCGCCGCGCGAGCGGCGGCGTCGCTTGGTGGCGGCGGTCGACCGCGGGCTGGGCCTGCTCGAGCGGCTGCACGCGGTGTCCGCGACCGGGCCGGTGGCGCCCGCGGTGCTGGCCGAGCTCAGCGACTGGGTGGAGCAGTTCGTCCCGCCCGACGATCCGCAAGCCGCTGAAATCGCGCGCGATGTAGAGTTGCGCGTGCGCGTCGAACTGGCGCGGCACGAGCGGCTGGTGTGATCTTTCGCGCCGCTCCAGGGTCGGAAGGTTAGGGGAAAGTTAGGCGTAAACGCATTTCGTGTCGGCACCTCTTCCGATCGAATGGGTGCAGGCCGACGCTGTCAAAGAACGCTCGGGACCGTAGCAGATCCGCCGCTTGTAGGACAGGCGGCGTTGACCTGGCGCTATACGAACCATATACGGATCATATGGCAAAGGCAGGTGGAGCGTACAGATGGGGATCGTGAAGATCGACGACCTGCTCCACGAGGAAGCGCGTCGCGCGAGCACGGTGATGTGCCGCTCAATCAACGCGCAGGCCGAATTCTGGATGAAGATCGGGATGCTGGCCGAGGCGCATCCGACGCTGTCATTCAACGACATCGTCGCCGCGCAGCTTGCATCCGCCAAGGTGCATTTGCCCGCTGACGCGTCTGTGTGAGATGGTGAAGACACCGGACGAAATCGCCCTGATGCGCCAGTCGGGCACATTGCTCGCGGCGGTGTTCGAGATGCTCGACACGCAGGATCTGGCGGGCCTGTCGACGTTGCAGGTCAACGATCTGGTCGAGCGGTTCATCACCGTCGACCTTGCCGCGCGCCCTGCGAGCAAGGGGCAATACGGGTTCCAGTACGTGCTCAACTGCTCGATCAACCAGGTCGTCTGCCACGGCGTGCCGAGCGCGGACCAGATCATCGCGGACGGCGACATCATCAATCTCGACATCACGCTCGAGAAGAACGGCTTTATCGCGGATTCGAGCAAGACCTATATCGTCGGCACCGCATCCCCCGCCGCACGCCGGCTGGTGCGCGTGACGCAGGAAGCGATGTGGAAGGGGATCGGCGCGGTCCGTCCCGGCGCGCGGCTCGGCGACATCGGCTTTGCGATCGAACGCCATGCCAAGAAGCACGGCTATGCGGTGGTCCGCGATTATGCGGGCCACGGGATCGGGCGCGAAATGCACGAGGAGCCGACCGTGCTCCACTTCGGGCGTGCGGGCACCGGCATGGTGCTGCGCGAGGGGATGACCTTCACGATCGAGCCGATGCTCAACCAGGGGACGCGCAAGGTCTCGACCGAGGAGGACGGGTGGACGGTGGTGACCGACGACGGCAAACTGTCCGCGCAATTCGAACATACCGTTGCGGTGACGGGGACCGGGGTCGAGGTGCTGACGCTGCGGCGTGACGAGGCCGCGGGGGCTCGGCGCTAGCGCCGGTCTTCGCGTTGCGCTTCCCTTCTGCGCTTCCCCGGCGAAGGCCGGGGCCCAGTCGCGGAGGTCGCTGTAGAGAGCGTAATCGCCAGCATTCTTCCGTTTCACTCCTGGGCCCCGGCCTTCGCCGGGGAAGCGGTAGTTTGGGGTATGCTGCTGTCCCGTGGTGTTTGGGGGATTGGAGCGGGGGATTGTGGGTGTTGGTCGCACTCCTCCTCCTCCTCCTCCTCTTCCCCGGCGGAGGCCGGGGCCCAGTTGCGGAGGTTGCGGGGGAGAGCGCTACTGCTCGCCCTCTTCTGCCTCTCTCCCGGGCCCCGGCCTTCGCCGGGGAAGCGGTGGTTTGGGGTATGCTGCTGTCCCGTGATGTTGGGGGCATTGGAGCGGGGGACCACAAATGTTGGTCACCCCGCTCCTGCCGCGTTTGTCCGGCTTTGCCGAGGGAACGCCAGCTTTAGAACTCGTCCCAATCGTCCTTGTCGCGGACCAGCGCCGAGATCGCGGCGGCGGGTAGCGGCTTGACCGGGGAGAGATAGGGCGGGAGCGCCTTCGAGGGTGCGGCCTTGGGGGCAGCGGGTGGCTTGGCGGCGGGCGCCTTTGGTGCGGCCACCTTGGCTGCCGGGACCTTGGCGACCGTGGCCGTGGGCGTCGCAGCGGGCACGGCGGCGCGCGTGGTGGCGGGTACAGCGCGCGGCGCCGGGCTGGCGGGCGGTGGCGTGTGATGACCGAGCGTGAACACCGCAGCCTTCTGCGTCAGCACGCCGACCTCGCCGTTCAGGGTGCGCGCGGCGGCAGAGGCTTCCTCGACCATCGCGGCATTCTGCTGCGTGCCATCATCCATGGTCTGGATCGCGGTCGCGATCTGCTGGATCGCGGAGGCCTGCGCGATATTGTCGACCGACATCGCCGCGAGCAGTTCGTGCACCACGCCGACATCGTCCGAGATCGCGACCAGCGCATGATCGACCTTGTGAACCGCATCGACCGCAAGGACGACGTCATTCTGCGTGGCGGTAAGCTGCGTGCGCGCGCGCTTGGCTTCTTCTTCGGAGCGCATCGCGAGTTGCCCGACGAGATCCGCGACGACCGCGAAGCCGCGCCCGGATTCGCCCGCCCGGCCAGCCTCGACCGCGGCGTTCATCGCCAGCACGCGGGTCTGGAACGCAATCTTGTCGAGACCCTCGATGACGCTGTCGATCCCCTTGGCGCTGTCCGACACGCGGTGCATCGCCTGGACTGCTTCGCCCGCGGTATTGCGCCCGGTGCCGACCGTGGTGATCGCCTGGTCGGCGCGCTGGACGGTGCTTTTTGCGTTGTCCGCGCCGGCCCGCAGCCGTTCGTTGATCTGCGTGACCGCAGCCGAGGTTTCCTCGAGCGAGGCGGCGCTCGCTTCGGTGCGGCGGGCGAGATTGTCCGACGCCTGCTCGATTTCGGTCGAGCCGTTGCGGATCGATCGCGCGCTTTCCGAAACCGCGCCGATCAGGTCGCGCAGGCTGGTGAGCGCGGCATTGTAATGCATCTTGAGCGGGGCATAGTCCTGCGGAAAGTCGCGGACGATTGGTTTGGTCAGATCACCCTTGGCCATCAGTTCGAGATGCGCGGAGACCGCGTCGGTCACCATCGCCTTCTCTGCATCGGCCTGTTTCTTGAGCGCTTCCAGCCGCGCCTGTTCCTGCGCATTGTCGCGCAACACCGTAAGCGCGCGCGCCATTGCGCCGACTTCGTCCTGGCGGTCGTTGCCGGTGATGGCGACCATCGTATCGCCACCGGCAAGAGTCCGCATGCCCGCCTCGATCGCGCTCAACGGACCCGCGATCGAGCGATGGGTGACCAGGATGCTTGCGCCGATCCAAACGATCACGCTGACAAGTCCGATCAGTAGCACGGTGCGACGGGTCGCCGCGGCATCGTCGGAAAGCTGAATGCTCAGCGCCCGCGCTGCGTTTTCGCGCTCGGTCATGATCGCGGCAAGCTCCGTGCTGAACTCTGCGTCCAGACGGTCCGCCTCGATCAGCAGTCTGCGCGCGCCTTCGTTGTCGTTGCGCAGACCGCGTTCGGTCGCCCGGGTAACCGCCTGTTCCATCTGCGCAAGGCGTGACTGGAGCTTGGTGACCCCGGCTTTCATCGCAGGATCGGAAGCGACGATCGCCTGCAGCAAGCTGCGTCCGGCATCGGCTTGCTGGCGCACCTCTGCCGCTGCGGCGCGGGCTTCTGCACTGGAGCCGTCGTAGGCCATCGTCTTGTAACCGGCATAGACCATGGCGCCCGAAACATCGCTGACCTTGGCCAGACGATTGGTGTTGGGCAACTGAACGTCCGTCAGGACGGAGTAGCTGGTGTCGAGAACCCGAAGCTGGTTCGCGCCATGGTAGACCACGCCCAGCATGACGAGCCCGAGCGCAACAAGCAACGCCGCGATCTTCGCGGAGATCTTGAGATTTGAATAGATGTGCATCGACACCCCTTTTGCGTAATTGGTCCGTTCGCGTGGTCGCGTGGTCGGAAGGATCGAGAGTATTATAGAGGTGCCGCGACACGACCGTTCGCCCGGCGTGGGGCGTTCATCTCAACGCAGGTAATCGACCAGGCTGAGACCGCTCAATTGGCTGAACACCGAGTAACTCGCCTGCAGCATCGTCTTCTGCTGCGACAGGTCCATCGCGATCTGGCCGAGGTCGGCGTCCTCGTTGGCGCTGATAATTCCCTTGAACAGCATCGCGCGTTCATCCGCGCGCGTGGCAAGCGTCTCGGCCTTGGCCTGGCGGTGGCCGTTTTCGGCGTTGAGCGCACGCACCCCGGTCATCGCATCGCCGAGCGCGGAGCCCGCGGCCTTGAGCGCGTCATGCTGCGTCGCGGTCAGTGCGCCGGTGAACGGCCCCGCATCGGCGAGCGCGCGGAACACCTGCGCCATCCGGCCGCCGAGGTCGCTCGCGGTGATGCCGTAGGTCATGTCGAGATTGTCCGCGACCCGGGCGCTCGCGCGGATGGGGCCGTTGCTGAAGTCGTCTGCCGGGTTCGCCGACAGGTCGGCGAGCGTCGCTGGCGCGAACGGCGCGGTGCTCTGCCCCCCGCCGAACAGCGGCACGCCGCCTTCGTCCGCATTGAGCAACGCCGAGAATTGCGAAAAGGCGCTTTCGATCGTCTCCTGCAAGCTCGCGGTCTCGCCGGTGCCTTGGGCGGTGAGCAGGCTCTGCTGCAAGTCGGTACCGAGCGCGTCCAGGCCGCCGATCGCGGTGTCGTACAGCGCCAGCGTCGTGTCGAGCTGGCGCGCGACGTCCGATTGCGCTTCGGCGCGCGCGAGCATCGAATGCGTCGACAGCGTGCGCACCGCCTCGGTGCCGAGTGCGGCGAGGTCGTTCGCCTTGCGGCCCGAGGCGAGCTGCGCCTGCGTCACCGCCAGCCGTTCCTGGTTGCGCTGGATCGCGTCGGCGGTGATGCGTTGCTGCGGGATGGTGGCGATCCGGGTCATGCGGGGTCCTTTCAGCGAACCATCGTCAACAGGGTGTCGTACATCGCGGTGACCGTGCTGATGACGCGCGCGGCGGCGGAATAGCTGTTCTGCAGCACGACCATCTGGGACAGTTCCTCGTCGATATTGACGCCCGAGAAGCTGTCGCGCCGGTTGACCGCGTCGTCGCGCCGCGCGGTCGCCTCGGTCAGCCGTGCCTTGGCGAGCGCGGCGTTGCTGCCGGCACCACCCAGCACTTGCGCGGCACGACGATCGACCGAGCTCGCCCCCGCCATGCCGAGATCGATCGTCCGCGCGTAGGCATCGGCATAGCCCGCCGCGCCGGTCCGGTCGGTGCTGCCGAGCGCGATCCCGCCGACGGTTGCGCGCGTGTCGAGCAGCGCGAGCGGCAGGCGCCCGCTGTTGCCGAGAATGTCCGGGCGGACTTCCCCCGTCGCGAGCGCGCTGGCGCTGCCGGTGAGGCCTGCGATCATCGTGAAGCTGCGACCGGTCCCGGCGCGATCGGTTGAATCGCTGGGGATCGCCAGGACCGCGCCCGATACGGTGGGGTTGGGCGCGAAGCGCATCCGCCCCGCACCATCCAGCGTGAAACTGCCGTATCGGCCGAGCGGACTGGCCGCGAGATCGGTGACGAGGTCGCCGAAGGTGCCACCGGGCGCTGGGGTCAGCGTGTGTTGCGCGAGGACGCGGCCAGCACCGTCGCGCAGCATCAGCTGCGCGGTGCCGCCGCTTGCGAAGCCATGCGGATCGGTTGCCGCGAAGCCGCTCGGGATGCTCGATCCGTTCGACCGGACGAGGTCGTTCATCCCGAACACCTGCGACAGGCCGATCCCGGCGCGCTGCGACGGGTTGGCGGGATCCTGCCCGATGGAGACGCCGTTGCCGGGCGCGGTGGTGGACAAAGTGAGCCGCCCCCCGGCGAACGTCGCGGTCGCGCTGCCGCCAAGGCCTGCGTTGATCGCCGCGACCATGTCGCCGACGGTCGTCTGCGGGCCCATCGCGTCGAAATCGAGCCTTGCCGCTGCGACGAGCTTGCCGGCCGGATCGGTGACCGCGACGGTCGCCTTGCCGGTGAAGCCGAGCCGGTCGCTCGCCGCGAGCGGGGTGACCGCGCCGATCAACTGGGCGGGTGCGGGGGTGGCGGTCGCGGCGTTCGATGCGGTGTTGAGTGACTGGCTGAGCCCGGTGAACAGGCTGCCCAACTGGTCGCGAAACGCGGGGATCGTGCGGTCGCGCAAGTCGAGCAACGCGCCGAGCTTGCCGCCGACCGCGGCATTGTCGATCCGGTCGCCGGTCGCGACGCCGGGCAGCCCGGCGGAATCAGCGAAGCGGATGTCGACACCGGGATAAGCGGGTTGCGCCGCCCCCGCGCTGTTGCCGCCATTGGGATAGGACAACAACCGCAACCGCTGATCGAGCAACGGCGCGCCGCCCGCGGTTTCGATCGTGACGCGGCCATCGGGCTGGTCGCGCACCGTCACGCCGATCAGCCCGCTCAGATCCTGGATCGCGAGCATCCGCTGGTCCGACAGGCCGGACGAACTGCGCCCGAGCCCGTCGAGCCGCGACACTGCATCGTTGAGATTGCTGATCTGCGACAGCAACGCATTCGCACGCGACACCGTGTCGCCGATTTCGGCATCGGCATCCGCGGACAGGCTGGCGGCATCGCGGTCGACTTGCTGGAGCGAGCCGATCGCGTCGCTTGCCTTGGCGACGAACGCGTCGGCATTCTGCGCGACCGCAAGCGAGCCGGTCAGCGCGACGCCCGCGCTCGAGATCGCGTCGAGTTGCGAGGTCAGGCTCGATTCCGCGCCCGGCGCGCCAAGCAGCGCCTGGAGCCGGTCGAGATAGCCCGCGGTGGTTTCCGCCGCGCCGACATCGCCCGCGCGGCGATAGCTTGCGGCTTCCAGGAAGCGATCGGCGACGCGCGTCGTCTCGCCGACGACCACGCCGTTGACGCGCCCGCCGACGACGTTGGTCGAAACGTTGACCTTTTCGCGCGCGTAACCGGTCGTGCCGACATTGGCGATGTTGGTCGATACGACGCGCAGGCCCGCCTGTGCGGCGTTGAGCCCCGACATTGCGGATCCGAGAATATCGCTGAGCGCCATGTCTTATGCCCTTCCGTCGTGCGCTGCCGACCTTTGAGTCTACCGTTTCCCCGTCCGTTTCTGCCGCTTGCCGCGGTCCCTGTTGCGAGGGGCCCTTCGACTGCGCTCAGGGCGAACGGGGGGTGTTGCTCGGATCCATTCCAAACCCGTTCGGGCCGAACCCAAACCCGTTCAGGCTGAGCCCAACCCGTTCGGGCTGAGCCCAAACCCGTTCGGGCTGAGCCCAAACCCGTTCGGGCTGAGCGAAGTCGAAGCCTTGCTCTCACCGCGTGCTTCGACGGTGTTCAGACCGAACGGGATATGTTCGATCACCGCTTCAGGTTGCTGACTTCCTGCAACATGTCGTCGACCGTGGTGATGATCTTGGACGATGCGCTGTAAGCACGCTGGAAGCGGATCATGTTGCTGAACTCCTGCGCCAGATCGACCGTCGACGCCTCCAGCGTACTCGCGCGGATCGTGCCGGCACCGAGTGCGCCCGGGCGGTTGATCGCGTAATTGCCCGATGCATCCGACATCAGGAACCCGTTGCCCGACATGCGCGTCAGCCCGTCCGGGTTGGGGAAGGTGGCAACCGGTAGCTGGAAGACCTTGCGCGCGATCCCGTTCTCGAACACCGCGCTGACGATGCCGGTGTCCGACACCTGGACCGAGGAAATGTTGCCGAGCATCCCGCCGTTGACGCTCGACGTGATGAGCGCCGATTCCGATCCGAACTGGGTCAGGCCGCTCAGGCCACCGTTGCTGCCGATCGCGAGCGTGATCGGGTCGGACGCGGCACCATTGGTCCAGCCGGGCGTGAGCGGGCCGAACATCTCCGAGGTGTAGATCGCGGGATCGTTGATCAGGCTGCCATCGGGGTTGAAGCGGATTTCGCCGCTTGCGAGCACGCCGCCTGCTGCGGTGACTTCGGCGGGATCGGCGTAGATCTCGCCGTGCCACGTGTTGGCGGCGGTCTTGACGAAGCCCATCGTCACGCGGTGCGTGCCGCCTTGTGCGTCATACACGTCGATCGCGCGGGTGAATTGTGGTGGCACGGTGCCGCTCGCAATGTCGCCGCGCGTGATCGGCCCGGCGACAGCAGCCGCGCTCGACTGGAGATTAGCACGGAGGTCGACACTGTTGGTCGCCATCGCGGTGCCGGTGAGGTCGCTCAGGCGCACCGGTTCGAGCGCGGAGACGTTGCCGGTGTTGTCGAACGCGCCGCTGTTATCGAGCCGCCAGCCTTGCAGGTAAAATCCTGCGGTGTTGCGCAGGAAACCCGCGGTATCGGGCTTGAACGAGCCGGCGCGCGTGAAGGCGACCGCATCCTGACCGCCGAGGCCGGTGCGCGTCACGAAGAACCCGCCGCCTTCGATGCCGAGATCGGTCGTGTTGCCCGACGCCTGGAGCAGTCCCTGTTTGGAGATGAGCGCCTGCGGTCGCGCGGAAACGCCGCCCGCCGAATAGGTCGTGCGCGAACGCCCGTCCGTCACCAGCGTGCTGAACTGCGTGTCGGTGCCCTTATAGCCGATCGTGTTGATATTGGTGATATTGTCCGCGACCGCGGCCATCGCGGCGGATTCGGCGCTGAGACCGGAAACACCGGCATAGAGGGCAGAATAAAGGCTCAACCGGGGTCTCCCACGTCGCAAGGGTACCGGATCATGTCCGGACGTATCGCAACCATCATAGAGGGGTGGCGCACCCGCGGACGCGGCTGCTCCAAAAGGCTGAGACAAGGGGCGATTTGCTCCGCGACGCGTCCGGCCGGGGTGCTGTGCAGCTATAACAGCGCAATCCCTTCCGTGAGGACGCTCCATTGCGCAGCTTCATATTGCATGACGGTGAAACGATGATCGTCAATGGCGCCGTGTTGCGCGTGCCCGCGGCGACCGAGGTGATCGTCGACAATTGCGCGACCGTGCTGCGCGGCGACGCGATCATGCGCGCCGAGCACGCGACCAGCCCTGCGCGGCGCCTCTATTACGCGTGCCTCCAGGCCTATGTCGGTCAGGACATCGCGGCGCATCAGCAGCAGATCGTGGCGGACCTGGGCCAGGTGCTCGAACGCCAGTGCGACGACGCCGCGCGGGCCGCCAGCGTTCGCTTCGCCAATGCGGTCGCGTCGTGCGACTATGTCCGTGGTTTGCGCGAATGCCTGACGCTGATGGAGCAGGAAGGCGTGCCGGCCTGCGACATCGCCGCGATGCTGGCGGCCTGATCGATGAAGTCGCTCGCCGCCTCTGCGCGTGCGCTCGCCGCCGCTTCGCCCGATCGGCGGTTCGGCCGGGTCGTGTCGGTGCAGGGCGCGTTGATCGAAATCGACGGGCTGGCGGGGGCGGCGGAAATCGGGTCGCGGATCGGCATCGAAACCGGTGGCGGGATCGTCGCCGCCGAAGTTACCGGGATCAACGCGGGGCGCGCGCAATGCCTGCCGTTTCGCGATCCGCACGGGCTGCGTTCGGGCACGCGTGCATGGCTCGAGGACGGCAGTTTTGCGGTGCGTCCTTCGGCACGCTGGCTGGGGCGGATGGTCGACGGGCTGGGCCGCCCGATCGATGGTCTTGGGGCGCTCCCAAACGGGTCCGATCCGCAACCGATCAAGGCGCCACCGCCGCCCGCCGCGACGCGCGCGCGCGTTGGCGGCCGGATCGAAACCGGGGTGCGCGCGCTCGACCTGTTCGTGCCGCTGTGTAGCGGGCAGCGGTTGGGGCTGTTCGCCGGCTCCGGCGTCGGCAAGTCGGTGCTGCTGTCGATGCTTGCGCGCTGGACCGCATGCGACGTCGCGGTGATCGGGCTGATCGGCGAACGCGGGCGCGAGGTGCAGGAATTCGTCGAGGATGATCTCGGCCCCGAGGGTCTGGCGCGCAGTGTCGTGGTGGTCGCGACGTCGGACGAGCCCGCGCTGATCCGGCGGCAGGCGGCGTGGACGACGCTCGCGATCGCCGAGCATTTTCGCGACCAGGGCCTCAACGTGCTGTGCCTGATGGATTCGGTCACGCGCTTCGCGATGGCGCAGCGCGAGATCGGCCTCGCCAATGGCGAGCCGCCCGCGACGCGTGGTTATACGCCGACGGTGTTCGCAGAGCTTCCGCGGCTGCTCGAACGTGCGGGGCCGGGGTTGCCCGGGCAAGGGACGATCACCGGGGTGTTCACCGTGCTGGTGGATGGGGACGATCACAACGAGCCCGTCGCGGACGCCGTACGTGGGATCCTCGACGGGCATGTCGTCATCACGCGGCGGATCGCCGAGCGGGGGCGCTATCCGGCGATCGACTTGCTCAAATCGGTGTCGCGCACGCTGCCGCATTGCCTGTCGGACGAGCAGAACCGCATCCGTCTCGCCGCGCGGGCGCTGCTCGCCACGCACGGTGACATGGAGGAGATCGTCCGGCTCGGCGCCTACACCACGGGGTCGAACCCCGAGGTCGACCGCGCGATCCGGATCGCGCCGCAGATCGAGGCGATGCTGACGCAGACCCGGCAGGATCGCGGCGATGCGACTGACGCCTTCGCCGCGATGGCGCAACTGATGGAGGGGACCGATGCAGACGCCCTATGATGCAGCGCTCCGTGCGCTCGACCGCGAAATGGACGCACTGACGCAGGTGATCGCGGCTTCGTCCGCGCAACTCGCCGAGGCGCGGATGCTGCACCACGCGCTGATCGACAAGATCGCCGACGAGGTCCGGCTCGTGGCGGCGGACAGCCAGTTGATCGGCGACCTGTATTTCGTCCGCGCGCGCGGCGAACGCGAACGGCGCGCGACCGAGGCCGACCATGTCGCGAGCGAACTCGACCAGCTGCGGCAGCGCGCGGCGCGGCAATATGCCGCGATCCGCGCGGTCGAATCCGCCGCCGATCAGTTCCGGACCGACGCGCACCAGGCGGAGGATCGGCAGCAACAGGCGATGGTCGACGATATTGCCGCGGCGCGCTTCGCCCGATTGCGGCGCTTGCAACGGGCCACGCCGCGATGATGCCGTCTGTCGGCGCGAACGGGGATGCCGCACGGCTGACCCCGACGCAGCGTGCCAATCTGATCGAGGCGGCGGCGCATGGCGCGATGACCAACCGCCTGTGGCAAGCTGCGCTCGGGCAGGGGGAACGCACCGCCGCGCCCGACGGATTGCCCGGTCAGCCCGACGCCGCCACCGCCGATCCCCTGGCGCGCTATGCCGACCCGGTCGATCTGTCCAATCTGATCGCGCTGTTCGATGCGCGGCATGGCGGCACCGCGCGGGCGGCGACGTCCGGCGAACCGATCGCGGTGGACGCTGCATCCTGTCCGCCGGAGGGCGCGATACGCAACCTGGGGCCGAACGCGGTCCATGCCGATACGCTGCGGGCGGCGGCAGCGCGGTCGGGCATTCCCGACACTGCGCTCGCCGCGATCGTGCAGGCCGAGGCGGCGAAGGATTCGGGCGGGCGGTGGAACTGCTATTCGCGCAACCCGCGGTCGAGCGCGGCGGGGCTGGGGCAATTCCTCGGCGGCACGTGGCAATCGCTCGCGCAGAAGCCGGGAACCTGGCTCAATGCCGCCGCACGGCAGCATGGCTGGCTCGACGATCGCGGCCGGGTGCGGCCCGAAACGCGCACGTCGCTGCTCGCGCTGCGCTACGATTCGACCGCGGCGATCCACACGATCGCGGATTATGCGCGGAGCAACCTCGACACGATCCGGCGGGCGGGCGTGCCGGTCGGCAACGATCCCGCGACGATCGCGCGGTCGGCGTATCTCGGGCATCATCTGGGACCGGGCGACGTCGTCCGGTTTCTCCAGGGCGGGCTGGGCGCGACGCGCGCGCGGACCCTGCTCGCCGCGCAGATCGGCACCGGCGGCGCTAGTCGCGCGATTGCCGCGACGGGTGATGCGAGCGCTGCGCACCGTGCGTGGCTGACCGCCTATGTCAGTCGCAACGTCCAGCCGATGCGGTTTGCCTGACCCGTTCATCGGCGCTTTGCAGCGATCATCCTATAGGATGGGTGCGGCCCCCGTGCAGATATAATCACGCATATCGCGACGGTTAGCGGAATGACCATCCGTGCGACCAGGGGAACTACGTATAGGATGTTTATGACCCCGTTTAACGCCCGCCGCCATGGTCGGGGCAACGGGAACTGCAACGGTGCGGCTCCCAAAAGTCTCCGGGGGAGCTCATGTCCAAAACCACCATCGCGCTTGAAAACGCCGTCGCAGAGGTCATCGCAAACCGCCCCGCGCCCGGCAACACGCCGACGATGCGCCAGCGGATTCTTGCCGACCGGGCGTTCGCCGCGGTGCTCAAGATCATCGCGCCGCGGATCCGGCATTTCATTCGCCAATATGGGCTGACCGGCCATTGGGACGATGCCGAACAGTGCTGCGCGATCGGTGTCCACCGCGCGATCGAGGCATATGATCCGGCGCGCGCGCAATTCACCACCTTCGTCAACTGGCAGCTGCGTGGCGAATTGCAGAGCCTGCGCTTCCGCCTGATGACCGATCAGCGCCAGTCGGCGCGGCGGGTCGAGGCGACCACGGTGTCGCTCCACGCGGCGACGATCGGCGCGGACGGCGAGGCCTCTTCACTCGAAGCGATGATCGAGGACGAGGCCGCGCTCGGCCGGACCGAAGCGGGGGTCGACGGCATGATGGCGGACGATTTGCGCACCGCCTTGCTGGATGCCTATGTCGCACAGCTTCGTGACGTCGGGATCGAGCAGCTCAAGCGCAAGGCACGCGCGGTCCGTTCGGTTCATGCCGACAGCCCCTCGCTGCCGCGCTTCCGCGCCAAGCCCTCGACTCCCGATCCGGTCGATCTGGCGGATCTCGAGACGCGGATCGCGACGCAGCGCGCCCTGGTCGAGCGTCGGCTGAGCGACGATGCCGGGATCGGCGATGACACCGAAACCTGCCCGATCGAACGCGAACGGATGCGCCAGGTCGCCAAGCGCGCCGCGCGCGTCGTCGCGGAGATCGCCACCACCGACCCGCGCTTCGCGGGCTTTGCGGATCGTCGCAAGCCACTGCCGCGCCGCCGCAAGACCGACCATGGTGCGGCCGAGACCTCGATCCTGCCGGATGCCCGCGCCCCGCACAACGCACTTGCCCGCGTGATCGTGCTCGATCCCGCCGCAGTCGAAGCGATCGAGGGCAGCAATCCGATCGAGCGCACGCTGGAAACCTTGCGGGGCGATTTGCCCCCCTATGGCATCGCTGCGCCGTCCAGCAATCGGCTGCAGTGATGCGGAGCGCCTTGCTACGATCGCTGCCCGATCGTCCCGCTCGCCCGGCGCCCGACGCCGCTGATCCCTTTGGCTGCATGCTGCTTCCACGCGGCGACGCGTTGCTCGACCGGATCGCGGCCAATTTCTGCCTGGCGGTCCGCCCGCTGTTCATGGTCGCCGATCCGGCCGCCGACCCGTTGCTGATCGCGACGCTCCACGGCCCGCGGGCGGGGGCGATGCGGTTACGCTGCTGGGACCGTAGCTTGCGCGAACGCGATCTGACGCTCGATCCGGGCCGTCGCCGCGATCACGACATCATCCGCACTGCGACGATCCTGACCGAACTTATCTCGGGGCGCTGGCCAGAGCCCGTGCGGCCGAGCCGGATCGGTGTGCTGACCGACGGAACGGGAGTCGCCATCGCACCCGAAGATCCGTGTCCGGTCGAGCCGGGCTGGATCGATCGCAGGCTCGCCGACCCGCGCGGGCTGACCGCGTTGAAGCGCTTTTCCCCCGATGGCGGTCTGGCGGTGCTGCAGGTACCCCGTCTGGGGCATGCGACGTCGCATTAACCGCCGGAATGGAGCATTTACCGTCCTTGCGTGCCGTTCTATGGTTCGCATGGGGTATGCCTGCGCGGCAGGCATGGGATTGAAGGTGTAGTTGCTTGGCGGAAGGTGAAATGGTGCCTCACGCGAAGCCGACGGTGGCGATCGACCCGTTCCGCGCCGTGGTGTTTCCCAACCGCGTCCGCGAAGCGCGACAGCGCGCGGGCTATTCACGGCTGTTGCCCTTTTCCGGCCGCGTTGCCGACATCCCGTATATCCGCCTGTCGAAGATCGAACGCGGCGAAGTCGTTCCCCGCGCACACGAACTCGCCAAGATCGCCGAGGCGTTGGGAATCCGCCCCGACGACCTGCTGCTCGACGTGGATGCCGCGCACTTTTCGATCGAACGCTGGGCTGCGCCGTTTGCCGACCGGCGTCCGCCCGATCTTGCCGAGGAAGCGTTCGCGCTGTCGCTGGCGGCGGCGATCCGATTGCGGCGGCAGGCGGACCGGTCGTTGACGATCGCCGCGATCGAGCGGCTGTATGGGATCGCGCCCGTAACCTTGTCGCGTATCGAAAACGCGCAACGCGCGTTCGCGCGCTGGAACGACGCGACGCAGGCCGCGATCTTCGCGCTGCTGGAGGCGTCGGACGAGGCGACCCTGCGCGAGAAACTGGAGCAATTGTCCGCGGACGGATCCTTGCAGGCGATGGTCGCGGCGATGCAGAATCCCGCCCTGCGCAGCCAGCGGATGCGCGAGCGGATGCTGGCGCTGCGCGCGGAGATCGCGAACCTTGGCAGTGACGGCGTCAGCCGGGCCGCCATCCCCGCGGCGACCACACGACAGCTTGCAGTGTACGGCGCACCGCACGGTGACGGGTTGGTCGCGCGCACGCCGACCGGGCTCACGGTCGCGGACAACACCGCAGCGGGGCCCCGCGCGTTTGGCCTGCGGGTCGGTCGTCCGACGCTCGGCGGCGGCTTGCCGGGCAACGCGATCGTCATCGTCGACCCGGATCGCTATCCGGCGGCGGGCGGGCTGGCGGTCGTGCGCGAAAGCGACGTGAAGATGTCATCGGGCGACCCGCAAGCGAACCCGGATGAGACCGTTGCCACTTATCGCATCGTTGCGGTCACGGTGGACCGCGATGGACGGATGTTCGGCTACAGCACCACGCCCGCGATCGAAATCGCGTTCGACGAACGACCATCCGAACAGCTCGGTGCAATCATCAGCGCGTATTTCGTCTGAAGCGGGAATCCGGCGTACGCAATTGCGGGCGGTAACGGTTCTTCAACCAGCAAGGTGCATCGCGCTTCCGACAACTATTGCCTTTCGACGGCAGTCGTCGCTTATTGTCGATCATCAGCGAAACTTGGCCGAGCGGGAGGGTAGTGCCCAATTCAGCAGTTGCGCATCTGGCAACAAACCCCGTTCGTCGTTCAAGTCTCATCGCCAGCCTTTTGGTCTGCGTGGTCAGCACCACCGTTGCTTTGCTCGGATGGTCGCTCGATCTCCCGCGCCTGCTGGATTACGGCTATATCGGGCTTTCGGCGCGTCCTGACGACCTTGCGGGTCTGTTGGTCTTGTGCGCCGCCTTCGTGGCAACGCTGCGGCCTGCACCGACCTGGCTGATTGCGACATTGCTTTCCGTCACGACGCTGATCGCGCTGCTGTGCCTGTTGGAACATCCGTACATTGCCACGGACAGAAACCATGGGGGGATCACGCCCGCGATCCTGATTCTCCTGGTGATCAGCGTCGCGTTGCTGCGGATGCGGCGAGTCGATCTCATGCGGGTCGCCGCGCTGATCGCAGCGTTGGCGGCGAGCCTTGCGATGCTCGCCGCCAGCGTGACGCTGCATGCGGCCGGGGTGTCGCTGTTGCCCGGGTCGGCAACGCCTCCGGTCGAACTCGCGGTGGCGTTGCCGATCGCGATCACCGCGATCGTCCTCGCCGCAGCGGTGCTGGTCGAGGCGTGCGATGGCGCGCTCGCCGCGCTGGCGCACCAGGAGCATTCCGGGTGGCGCAATCTGCACTACGTCCTGCCGTTCATCCTGGTGACGCCGGCGTTGATCGTCGTGGTGCAGGGATTGATCGTGCCGCTGCCGCCCGACCTGATCCAGCTGATGGCGGTCGTGCCGCTCGAGACGATCATTCTCGGCACGGTCGTCTGGTGGCTGGTCACCGGGCTCGTCACCGAACGCATGGCAACGCGCGAGTTCGCCCGCGCGCTCGACAATGGCCCGATCGTCATGGTCGACGCTGCCGGGACGATCGTCCACTGGTCGCGCGGATGTGAGGAATTGTACGGCTGGCCCGCGGCACTGGCGATCGGGCAGAACAAGCACGCGCTGCTCCACTCGCGCACGCTCGACGGCACGCCGCCGCGACCGACCGGGGCGCATGGCTCGGCGGGCGGCACCGAATTGATCGAACGCCACCGCGACGGACATGACGTGCGCGTGCTCGAACAGGCGCGCAGCGCCGATGGCAATGCCGAGCGCGCGGTGTTGTCGATGAGCGACATCACCGCGCGCGCCGCCGCCGAACGCGCGCTCGGCGACAGCGAGACACGGTTGCTGCTGGCCGCGCAGGCGCATTCGATCGGGGTGTTCGAATGGGATGCGCGCAGCAATGCGATCCATTGGGTCGGCAACACCGAAACGCTGCTGGGCATTCCCGCCGGCACGATCCGCGATTATGCGAGCTGGGCCGCGGACGTATTTCCCGAGGACCGCGAGACGATCGAGCGGCGGATGGCGGCGGCGATCTGGGCCAGGGCGGATCGTTTCTCCTTTCTCTATCGCATGCGCCGCGGTGACGGCGAGGTCCGCGTGATCGAGGGATCGTCACGGTGTTTCTATGACGCAGCCGGCAACCTGGATCGCGCGATCGGGGTCAACATCGATGTCACCGACCGGGTCGCCAACGAAACGCAGCTGGTCGCCCGCGAGGCGCAACTGCGCTCCGTGCTCCAAACCGTCCCCGACGCGATGATCGTGATCGACGAGAAGGGCGTGGTCCTGACCTTCAGCCCCGCCGCCGAGCAGCTTTTCGGCTATGCTGCGCGCGAAGTGGTGGGGGCCAATGTGTCGATGCTGATGCCCAGGCAACACGGCGTGCATCACGACAGCTATCTGCAGCGTTACCACGACACCGGGATCAAGCGCGTGCTCGACCGGACGCGCTTCCTGACCGCACGCCGCGCCGACGGGCGGGAAGTGCCGGTCGAATTGCGCGTAGGGGAGGCGCGGTACGCCGACGTGCGCGTGTTCACCGGCTTCATCCGCGACATCTCCGAACGGCTGGAGTCCGAGGAACGTCTCGATTCTCTCCGCAGCGAGCTGACCCATGTCGGGCGGCTCAACGCGATGGGGGAACTCGCGGCAGGGCTCGCGCATGAAATCAACCAGCCGCTGACCGCGATCGCCAATTACCTTGCGGCCGCGCGCCGCGGAATCGCCAAGAGGGGGGACCCGAGCGGGCAGGATGCGGATCTGCTGCTGGAACAGATCACCGCGGCGGGCGAACAGTCGATCCGCGCGGGCGAGATCATTCGCCGGATGCGCGATTTCGCCGCACGGCATGAAACCGACTCGCGCGTCGAGCCGGTCGAAACCGCGATCCGCGAGGCGAGTGCGCTGGTGCTGGTCGGCTACGAACGGCTCGACGTCACGATCTGCTACGATCTCGATCCAAACGCCGACCACATGCTCGCCGACCGCATCCAGATCCAGCAGGTGCTCGTCAACCTGCTGCGCAACAGCCTGGATGCGCTGTATACCATGCCCAAGGACAAGCGGCGGATCCAGGTCGCGACACGGGCGCTGGACGCGGAATGGATCGAGATCGCGGTGTCGGATTCGGGGCCGGGAATCGCTGAGGTGATCCTGTCGCAACTGTATATGCCGTTTACGTCGACCAAGGGAGAAGCGGGCATGGGGATCGGCCTGTCGATCTGTCGGCGTATCGTGGAGGCGCACGGCGGAAGCCTACGCGCCGAAAATCTGGCCGCGGGGGGGGCAGCATTCCGCTTCACCGTTCCGCGTGTCATCATAGAGCCGGGGGCCAAACAACGATGATGCGAAGTGTCTATGTCGTGGACGACGACGATCCCGTGCGGCTGTCGCTGCAGACGTTGCTCCAGCAAATCCCGGGGCTGATCGTCCGGGGCTATCCCTCGGGCGATGCTTTCCTGGCGGCGATCGACGCGGAGGATCGCGGCGTGCTGCTGCTCGATTTCCACATGCCCGGCGCGACTGGTCTCGACGTGCTGCGCGCGCTTCAGCCGATGCGCGAACGGTTCGCGATGATCATGCTGACGGGGCGCGGCGACGTCGGCATCGCGGTGCAGGCGATGAAGGCGGGCGCTCTCGATTTCCTCGAAAAGCCGTATGATCCGGACCAGCTGATCGAGGTGATCGAGGCGGCGTTCTGCCGGTTCGAGGATGATTGCGCGCGCAACGCCCGGGTCGAGCAGGCGCGCAGCCGCGTCGCCACCTTGTCTCCGCGCGAACGCGAGGTGTTGCTCGGGCTGATTGAGGGGCGCGCGAACAAGGTGATCGCGCACGATCTCGACCTGTCGCCGCGCACGGTCGAGATCTATCGCGCCAACATGATGGAGAAGCTCGACGTCGGCAGCTTGTCGGAGGCGCTGCGGCTGGCGTTTGCGGCGGGGTTGGTGACGCCCGCCTGATCTTCGTCAGGCAGCAAGCGATTCCGTCGCGAGCCCGTCGAGGATCGCGCGGTTGACGCCGATCAACGGGTCGATCGGCTCGCGCCCCGCAACGACGTCGCTGGTGAAGCGGTCGACCCACAGACCGATCGAGATGATGCCTGCGCGCAAGCTGTCGGGCAGCGCGTTGCCCGGTGCACCGCAGGCGGCGGCGAAGGTGTTCCACATCTCCCGGTTGCGGTGGAGCACCGGCATCAGGCGCGCGCCGGCAAGGCCCTGTTCGCGCGCCGCGATCATCTCGCCGATCATCTGGCCGATCAGGCGGCGTTCGGTGGCACGGGGACTTTCCACGATCGTCCGTGCGCGACGATAGGCTTCGACCGACATGAACACTCCTGCACCATGATTTGCCCCCTTATTCTAGGCGGTGCGGAAGCGGATCGGTCGCCTCGCCGGGCGCTTCGGCGGCTTCGGGGCGAAAACGACCGCGGCGCAACCGCCGACCCCGGCACCGCTCTATAATCTGCCAGACCGCGTTGTTGCTGGTCGGAAGGGGGATAGGCACCGCATATGCTGAACGGCGTAGGTTTCGTGATTATCCTCGCCTGCGTCTTCGGGAGTTTCCTGTTGAGCGGGGGCAAGATGGAAATCATCCTGCACGCGTTGCCGCACGAGATGATGGCGATCGCGGGTGCCGCGATCGGCGCGTTCGTCGTGTCCAACCCGTTCGGCGTGGTCAAGCAGGCAGGCGGGGGGCTGCTCCGGTCGTTCAAGGGCGGCCGCTGGAAGGACCAGGATTACCGCGACTTGCTGACATTGCTGTTCGGGTTGCTCGTCACGTTCAAGAAGGGCGGCGCGACCGCGATCGAACCGCATCTCGACACGCCTGCGGAAAGCCGCCTGTTCAACCGCTTCCCGCGGCTGCTCAAGGACCATCACCTGATCGAGTTCATCTGCGATTATCTGCGGATGATGACGGTGAATTTCGAGGATCCGCATCAGCTTGCCGAAGCGATGGAGAATGACATCGAGGCGCACCATCACCACGAACTCGCGCCGCAACATGCCCTGCAGGCCATGGCCGACGGCCTGCCCGCGATCGGCATCGTCGCCGCGGTGCTCGGCGTCATCAAGACGATGGGGTCGATCGACAAGCCGGTCGAAGTGCTCGGCGCGATGATCGGCGGCGCATTGGTGGGGACGTTCCTCGGCGTGTTGCTTGCCTACTGCCTGGTCGGTCCGCTCGCGTCCAAGCTGCTCCAGGTGATCGAGGCGGACGGCAAGCCGTTCGTCATCGCCAAGACCGCCATCGTCGCGCACGCCCAGGGCATGCCGACCCAGGTCGCGATCGAGATCGCGCGCCGCGCCACCCCGTCGGAGCATGCCCCGACATTCCAGCAACTCGAGACCGCACTCGACGAGGCAAAAAATGACCTTAATGCTCAACCAGCCTGATCCCGAAAGCGCGGTGGACACCATCCACCTGCCCGCGCACGGCACGACCGTCACCGCCGAGGACCTCAAGGTCCGGCTCGTCCTCGCCGCCAATCTCGGTGACCGCGTCATCGTCGATGCAAGCGGCGTCGAAAGCGTCGGGCAGGCGGTGCTCCAGCTGCTGATCGCCGCGCGGATCGACGCGCAGGCGGCGGGCCATGCCTTCGCCATCACCAATCCCAGCCAAGCCTTCACCGCGCGCGTTGCGGCGCTCGGCCTCAATCACACCCTGGCGATGACCGCCGAGGAGGACGTTGAATCGTGAGCAAATTGATTCTGACCGTCGATGATTCCGCCAGCATGCGGATGCTGTTGAAAACCTCGCTGACCGCGCAGGGCTTCAGCATCGAAGCCGCGAATGACGGGGTCCACGGGCTCGCCCGGATGCACGAAGTGCAGCCCGACCTGCTCATCACCGACATCAACATGCCCGAGATGGACGGCTTCGAGCTGATCGAGGCGGTGCGCGCGCTGCCGCAGTTCCGCGGCACGCCGATCCTGGTGCTGTCGACCGAATTCTCGGACGAGAAGAAGGCGCGTGCGCGCTCCGCCGGGGCGACCGGGTGGATCACCAAGCCGTTCGAGGCGGCCAAACTGGGGGCGGCGATCCGCCGCGTGTGCCCATGAGCGACGAACTCGACGAAATCCAGGCGATCTTCTTCGAAGAATGCACTGAAGGGTTGCTCGCTGCCGAACAGGGGCTTGCCGCGATGCAGGGGGGCGACACCAGCCCCAAGACGATCGCCAGCGTGTTCCGCGCGGTGCATTCGATCAAGGGCGGTGCAGGCGCGTTCGGCCATGCCGCGCTGACCGCCTTCGCGCATCGCTTCGAGAATGTGCTCGACGAGATCCGCGCCGGGCGGATCGCGCCGACGCAGGGTGTCATCTCGGTGATGCTCGGCGCGTTCGACAAATTGTCGGATCATGTCGCGGCGGCACAGGGCACGATGGGCTTGCCCGACGATGCCGCCTCGCTCGCTGCGCTGGAAGCCATTCTTGCGGGGAAGGACGTCGCCCCCGCCGCACCGGTCGAGGCACCCGTGGAGGTTGCGCCGCCCGTCGTGGTCGAATCGTCCGCCGCCGATGACATCGATCCGTTCGGGTTCGAGCCGGTGACGGTCGCGATCGAGGATTTCGCCGCAACCGACGCTGCGCCAATGCTGCCGGTCGACCCCGAATGGACGATCCTGTTCGCACCGTCGCGCGATGCGATGGCCAACGGGGCCGAGCCGGTCCTCGTGATCCGCGAACTCGAAGGTCTGGGCGCGCGAGTCACCGACGTGGATATCAGCGGCCTGCCGTCGCTCCGCGACCTCGACCCGGAACATGCCTATCTGCGCTGGACGATCAGCCTGCCCGGCGATGTCGGCGAAGATCAGATCGGTGACTGTTTCGACTTCGTCGCGCCCGATTCGATCGTCGAGATCATGCGGACCAGCAGCGAAGCGCCGCCCCCACCCGCGGTTGCACCTGCGCCATCTGCTGTCGTGGCCGATGTGCCCTTGCGCGAACCGGGCGCGATCCATGATCTGCTCCACCGCGTTGAGGTGGCGTCGCCCGCGATTGCCGCCGCTGCGGCATCCGCCACGGCGACCCCCGCCGCCGAAGGCTCCGCCAAGCGGGACCCCCGCACCGCGGACACTGCATCGCAGACGATCCGCGTCGATCTGCACAAGCTCGACATGCTGCTCAACCTGGTCGGCGAACTCGTCATCCGCGGGTCGATCCTGTCGGACCGGCTGTCGCCCGCTGACCAGCAGCGCGTCGAACTGCCCGAACAGGCCCGGCTGACGCGCGAGATCCAGGACACGGTGATGTCGCTGCGCGCGCAGCCGATCCGCCAGGCGTTCAACCGCGTGCCGCGGATGCTGCGCGATCTGACCGCCGAGACCGGCAAGCAGGTCGTGCTCGAGACGCAGGGCGAGACCACCGAAGTCGACAAGGGCGTGATCGAGAAGATCGGCGATCCGCTGACCCATCTGATCCGCAACGCAGTCGACCACGGGATCGAATCGCCGGAAGACCGTCTGCGCGCGGGTAAACCGGCGCAGGGCACGATCCGTCTGTCGGCCGCGCAGAAGGGCGCGCGGATCGTCGTGACCGTCGCCGACGACGGGCGCGGGATCGATCGCGTCCGTGTCCGCGCGAAGGCGATCGAGAAAGGACTGATCGGTGCCGATGCGGTGCTGTCGGACGAGGAGATCGACCAGCTCATCTGCGCGCCGGGCTTCTCGACGGCGACGACCGTTTCGAACATCTCGGGACGCGGCGTCGGGATGGACGTCGTCCGTTCCAACGTCGAGGCTTTGGGCGGGCGCGTGGACATCAGCTCCGCGCCGGGGCGTGGCACGACCTTTACGCTCGTCCTGCCGCTGACGCTCGCGATCCTCGACGGGATGGTGGTGCGCCTCGCGGGGCAACGCTTCGTCCTGCCGCTCGCGCACGTGATCGAGGCGATCCGCCCCGAGCCGGGCCAGGTCCGCGCGACCACCCCGGGCAGCGAGGTCATCGAGGTGCGCGGCACGTATCTGCCGGTGCGCCGCCTGACGCAGATCTTCGGACTGCCCGACGTCAATACACTGCCGCCCGAGGAATCGCTGGTCATCATCGTCGAGAGCGAGACTGCCGGGAAGGTCGGGCTGATCGTCGACACGATCGACGACCGCCGCGAGGTGGTGATCAAGAGCCTGGAACAGAACCTCCACCCGATCCGCGGACTGGGCGGGGCGACCATCCTGGGCGACGGCTCGATCGCGTTGATTCTCGACGTCGACGCGCTCGTTGCTCCCCTTTCCCGAACCCTGACACGAGGACTTGCCGCATGAGCATGACGGAAAATGCCGGCGAACTGAAAATGGTGACGTTCGCGCTTGGCCAACAGACCTTCGGAATCGACATGCGATCGCTGATCGAAATCCGCGAATGGGCGCCGCCCACCCCGCTCCCGAGCGTGCCGAGCTATATCCTCGGCGTGACCAACCTGCGCGGCACCGTCGTGCCGATCGTCGGCCTGGCCGAACGCCTCGGCTGGACGCCGAGCGAAATCCACAGCCGTTCGTGCGTGCTGGTCGTCAGCATCGCGGGCAAGCAGGCCGGCTTCCTGGTCGACGAGGTCAACGACATCGTCGGTGTCCAGGAAGATGCGATCCAGCCCGCCCCCGATGTCGAGATCCAGGATACCAACGTGATCGCTGGCTTGGTGCAGATCACCACGCGCGGCAACGACGGCGGCACCGCGGCATCGACGATGGTGCTGCTGCTCGATCTCGATGCGTTGACGGTGGCCAGCACCGCCGTCGCCGGCGTGGGTGCAGCGACGATCGCAACGCCCGCCACGCCGGTCGCCGATGCGTCGAGCGTGGCTGCCACGGGTGGGCTGGATATCGCGGCGTGAGCATTCTCGGCCTTGCCCCCGCACCGAACGACGCGGGCATGACCGACATGCTCCCGGTGCTCGGCGATGCCGAGTTCAAGGCGCTTGCGCAGATCATGCAGAGCGACGCGCGGATCCACTTGCCGCCCGCGAAGAAGTCGCTCGTCCACTCGCGGCTTGCGCGGCGAGTACGCGAGAACAAGCTCGACAGCTTCCAGGCCTATGTCGCGCTGGTCGAGCGCGACGCGGGAGAGCGGCGCAAGATGGTGACCGCGCTCACCACCAACCACACGCACTTCTTCCGCGAGAATCATCATTTCGACCATTTCCGCACGACCCTGCTGCCACGCCTGCGCGCGCGGTCGGCGGATCGTCCGATCCGGATCTGGTCGGCTGCCTGTTCGAGCGGGGAGGAAGTCTATTCGATCGCGATGACGCTGCTTGGCGAGAGCACGGCCGAGGCGCGCTGGATGCAGGGCCGCGACGTCAGGTTGCTCGCAACCGACATTTCGCAACCGGTGGTCGATGCCGCTAGCCGTGCCTGTTATTCGGCTGCGTCGGTCGATCCGATCCCGCTGCCGTATCAGAAAGCGTGGCTCGTTCCCGACGATGCGGGGTTCCGCGTGGCCGAGACGGCGCGCAGGCTGGTTACCGCGCGCGTGCTCAACCTGTTCGAACCCTGGCCGATGCGCCAGCGCTATGACGCGATCTTCTGCCGCAACGTCATGATCTATTTCGACGATGCCGCCAAGGCCGAGCTCGAGGCACGTCTGGTGGAACAGCTCGCCCCTGACGGTTTCCTCTACATCGGTCATTCGGAGCGCCTGATCGGTGCCGCTGCGGACCGGATGCAGCCGTGCGGACAGACGATCTACAAGCCGCGGGATGCCGACTGATGCGCCCGACACGTGTGCTCATCGTCGACGATAGCGCAGCGATGCGGGCGGCGCTCAAGCGAATCCTGTCGTCCGACCCGCAGATCGAGGTCGTCGGCGCGGCACCCGAACCTCATGCGGCGCGCGCGCTGATCCGAGAGCTGAACCCGGACGTCATCACGCTCGACGTGGAGATGCCGGGGATGGACGGGCTGTCCTTCCTCGAACGGATCATGCGCCTGCGCCCGATGCCGGTGGTGATGGTGTCGTCGCTGACCGCGACCGGAGCGGCCACCACGATCGAGGCGCTACGGCTCGGCGCGGTGGATTGCATCGCGAAGCCGACCGGTGGCCCGGCGGGGTGGCAGCAGGACGCCGCCTTGCTGTGCCAGACGGTGCGCGATGCCGCCGCGTCGCGCGCGCGGCGGACGCATGTCCAGCGCCGGGTCGGCCCGGGCGGCGCGCACAGCGGATTTCGCCAGCGCGTGATCGCGATCGGCGCATCGACGGGTGGGGTGGAGGCGCTGTTCCACATCCTGCCGCAGTTTCCGGCGGATTGCCCGCCCGTGCTGATCGTGCAGCACATGCCGGCGGCGTTCACGACCAACTTCGCGGAGCGGCTGAACCGGGATTGCGCGGTGAATGTGCGCGAAGCGCAGGACGGCGCGCCGCTTCTCCCGGGAACCGTCTATATTGCACCGGGGGGTACGCACCACATGATCCTCGACGGCGGCATTTCGGGCAAGGTCCGACTGGTCGCGGAGGATCGCGTCAACGGGCATCGCCCGTCGGTCGACATGCTGTTCCGCTCGGTCGCGCCACTTGGCGACAAGGCGGTCGGCGCGATCCTGACCGGAATGGGGGACGATGGCGCGCGCGGCATGCTCGCGATGCGCCAGGCCGGGGGGCGTACCTTCGGCCAGACGCGCGGGTGTTGCGTGGTCTGGGGAATGCCACGAGTTGCGCTGGAAATCGGCGCGGTCGATCAGGAAGTCAGTCTGTCGCACATGGCCGGCGCGATTCTCGCCGCCTGTCGCGACGGGCAGCAGAGGGAGCCGTAAATGCCTGCCGCGTCAGCAATCAAGGTTATGGTGGTCGACGACCAGGCGAGTATGCGCGCAATGATTCGGCGTGCGCTCCAGGACATCGGCTTCAAGGACATCCGCGACAAGGGCTCCGCCAGCGAAGCCTTTGCCTCCATCCGCACGGACCGCGTCCACCTCGTCATCTCCGATTACAACATGCCCGACATGGACGGGATCGACCTGTTGCGCGCGATCCGCACCGACGAGGTGCTCGCCAAGACGGTGTTCATCATGCTCACCGGTTCGTCCGATCGCGAGATCGTGCAGAAGGCGGCGGCGCTCGGGGTGAACAACTATCTGGTCAAGCCGTTCGCGCCGGCGGCGCTGAAGGAGAAGATCGAACGCGTCTTCGGTGCGCTGACATGAGCGCGTCGACCGCACGCCGCATCCCGATCATCCAGGGCGAACATGCCGTCGTGGGCGAACCCGGCGCGGTCATCTCGACATTGCTCGGGTCGTGCATCGCGGTGTGCCTCCATGATGCGGAGGCGCGGATCGGCGGGATGAACCACTTCCTGCTGGGCGAACCACAGGCCGACCAACAGTTGCGCGACGTCGACCTGCAACGCTACGGGGTCCATGCGATGGAATTGCTGATCAACGCGATCATGCAGGCGGGCGCGAACCGCAGCCGGTTGCGCGCCAATCTGTACGGCGGGGCCAACATCATTGCCGGGCTCGGCGGGATCGGAACCGCCAATGCCGCCTTCGCCAAGCGGTTCCTCGCGACCGAGGGAATCACGGTCGGCCAGAGCGACACCGGCGGGACGCTGGCGCGCAAGGTCGAATTCCGTCCCTATGACGGGAAGGTGCGGTGCAAGACCGTCGCCGACCGCCCGCTGCCGCCGCCGCTCACGCCTCGCGTTCATGCCGGGTGTGGCGAAATCGAACTCTTCTGATGGTCAGGCCGATGACACTCTCCGCCACCGCTGATGCCACATCCCACACCGAGGAAAGCACAAACGCAATGCTGCACGCCGCGATCGCAAATGAATTGCGGCGCGTCCGCAGCCGGGTCGAGACGCTGGCCGAGGCGCTCGTCGGCGACGCCTATTTCGTCGAACATTATCTGGAGCATCTCCAGGGCTTCGACATGATCGTCCAGTCGACCGACGAGACCGCCGCGATCCTCGACCGGCTTGCCGCGGGCGCCGACGTCCGCGCCGCGATCGCGCCGGTGCGGCTTGGCTGCGTACACGAACGGCTGCACACCGCGCTGCGGGAGGGCTGAGCGCAATGACCAGCGGCGCCCCCAATGCGCGTCCGATCGTCATCCGCAAGATCAAGAAGTTCGGCGGCGGGCATCACGGCGGCGCGTGGAAGGTCGCCTATGCCGATTTCGTCACCGCGATGATGGCGTTCTTCATGCTGTTGTGGCTGATCAGCAATCCCGACAAGCAGCGCCTGAAGGGGCTTGCCGAATATTTCACGCCCTCGCCGCCGGTCGCGGCCGCGTCGGGATTTGGCGAGAACCCCGGCGAACGCCCGGGCAACGGCGGCTATGCGCGCAAGATGGACGCGGATGCGGCCAAGCGGAGCGGTGTTCCCGCGATGGACGCGCAAAGCGCGGGCGTCGCGCGCGGCGGCACCGCCACGGTTCCCGATGCATCGCTGCGCGTGCTCGCGCAGGAACTGCGTGTCGCGCTCGATACGCTGCCGCCGAGCGAACCGACCAGCGCCAGCAAGGTCGACGCGGATGGCGAAACGCTCCGCATCACGCTGATGGACACCGCCAACCGCCCGATGTTCCAGGGCGGGACCGCGAAGCTCAACGGCTTTGCGGTCAGCCGCATGGCGACGATCGCGGGAAAGCTCGCCAAGGCGGGTGCGCGGCTGACGATCGAGGGGCATACCGATGGCGCGGGTGGACAGAGCGAAGCGAACTGGCGCCTGTCGGGCGAACGCGCGCTCGCCGCGCGCGCGGTGCTGCTCGGCAATGGCCTGACCCCCGACCGGATCGCCGGCGTCGTCGCGATGGCGGGGACCGAGCCGGTCTATCCCGACCAGCCCGACCGTCCCGAGAACCGCCGCATCACGATCGTCGTCAAGGCCGAGAGGCCCGCGCTGCCGAGCGACGCGAGCTTCAAGTTCTGACGATGGGCAAGATCCTTTTCCCCCTGATCATCCTGCTGCTCGGCGCAGGCGTCGGCGCGGCGAGCGGGTTCGGCGTGCGCTATGCGTTCGGTCCGCCGGCAGCGGCGGCGGCAAAGGCCGCACCGGCCAAGGTCGAGACCACGCTTGTCCCGCTGCCGCGGATGACCGCACCGCTGGTGCTTCCCGACGGCCGCCTGTCCGGTTATGCCGCGTTCGAGGAACAGCTCGAGGTGCCGATCGAAGAGGCGGCGCGGGTGACGGCGGCGCTGCCGTATCTGCAACATGCGATCAACATGCGAACCTATCGTATTCCGCTTGCCGCGGGACGCGACGGCGCGCTACCCAACATAGATGTATTTCGTCGCGTGACATTGGATGCGGCGACCGAAGCTTTTGGCCGCGGTGTAGTGCGGCGTGTAGCGGTAACGCAGGCCGTTCCTGCATGACGAGTTTCGAGGACTTGGGATGAACGATCCTCAAACGATTTCGAACGATCGTCGGACGTCGCGCGACGATCGGTTGGTCACGACATTGTTGCTCGGTCGCGTGGTGACGCCGCGTGGCGATACGGTGTGCCGGATCCGCAACCTGTCGCAGGGTGGCGCCAAGATCGAGATCCGCGCGCCGTTGACGGTCGGGGATGCGGTGGCGATCGAATTGCGCGGCACGACGCTGGTCCCGGGGACGGTCGCGTGGCTTGCAGGCAATGCCGCGGGGATCGCCTTTGCCGAGCCGGTCGAGCGCGACATGCTGCTGGGGCATTGCGGTGTGGGCATGTTCCGTCAGCGCAGCCCCCGGCTCGTGGCGGATTGCCCCGCGATCCTGCGCGTATCGGGGCATGTTTGTACCGTGCACCTGCATGATATCGGGCAACGCGGCGCGTGCATCGGTGGCGCGGGCAATTTGCCGCGCGATACGTGCGTGCGGCTCGAGGCGGCCGGGCTGGGGCAGGTGCAGGCGGTCGTACGCTGGTCGAAACCCGATGCGGCGGGGTTGTTCTTCCTTGAACCGATCCCGTTTGCGACGCTGTCGGCCTGGTCGCAGGACGCCGCGACGCGCTTCTCCTCGCGGGGGTAAGGCGGCTCCCTCATCCCGTAGCGAAACTGCGCACCAGCGACCCTGCCACCAGCGCCCATCCGTCGACCAGCACGAAGAAGATGATCTTGCACGGCAAGGCGACCGTCGCGGGCGGGAGCATCATCATCCCCATCGCCATCAGCACCGCCGACACCGCCAGATCGATCACGAGAAACGGCAGCAGCAGCAGGAATCCGATCTCGAACGCGCGGCGCAGCTCGGAAATCATGAACGCCGGCACCAGCGTCGCGAGCGGCACGTCCGCGCGCTTCACGGCGGGTTTGCGCGACAGGCCGTTGAACAGCGCAACATCATCGTCGCGGACCTGGCCGAGCATGAACGCGCGAAACGGCGTCGACGTCGCCTCAAACGCGGCGGTCTCGGACATCTTGCCTTCGGTATAGGGCTTTACCCCCGCTTGCCACGCCGCCTCGAAGGTCGGGGTCATCACGAACAGCGACAGAAACATGGCGAGGCTGATGATCACCGGATTGGGCGGCACCCCCTGTGCGCCAAGCCCCGTGCGGAGCAGCGACAGCGCGACGACGATCCGCGTGAACGAGGTGATCGTCATCAATATGCCGGGCGCAAGGCTCAGCACGGTCAGCATCGCGACCAGGCCGATCGTCTTGCCGCTCGTTGATCCGCCGCCGCCGAGCGACAGCGTCGCCTGTGCGAGCGCCTCGGTCGGAACCAGAAGCACCGCCGCCGCGACAGGCAGCAACAAGACGGCCTTACGCATCAGTCGTCTCCGGCTTGGCGCGAGTCCGGGTACGCGGTGCGCGGGGCGTCCGGGGCTTGGGCGGGGCGTGATCAACAGGAGGCGCGGGCGGCGCGTGCTGCGCGACCAGATCGCCGAAAGTGGGAGCGGGCGCGGCGGGTGCCTGATCCACCGCCTCGATCACGAGATGCCCCTCGGGCGCGATCAGCAGCAGATGCTCGCGACCGTCGCGGCGCACCAGCAGCACGCTGCGCCGCGGGTCGATGGTGAGCCGTTCGACCAGTTCGAGCCGACGGTCGCGGCGCGGGGCTGCGCCGATCCGCCCGGGCAGCCGCAAGTCGTATCGCCGCACCGCCCACAACGCCCCCGCGAGCCCGCCCAGCACCAGCGCAAGCGCACCGAACATCCGCAACAGCGGCAGGATCGTCACGAGTCCACCCCGCGCGACACGACTTCGGTGACTTCGATCGCCATCCGTTCGCCAGTCACCTGAATCCGGCCCTTCGCGACGAGCATGCCATTGGCGTAGATCCGCGAGGGATCGTCATGCCCGCAATCGAACGCGATCGTCGCGCCACGGCTCATCTTGAGCACCTGGCGGATCGGCAGACGTACCGAGCCGAGGACGATCGAAACCTCGACGGGCACGGATTCCAATATCGACATGGTAAAGCTCCCTCTTGCCCGGAATTATAGGAGCGAAATTGGGGCGACCCGGACCCGACCCGGAAAATCTTGCCTATAAGATGGTCGGAGGCGGCAATCCTTGCCTGCCTCCCCCGTTAGGCATTGGGTCGGGGATTGGGTCGGCATGGGTCAGGACAGCACGGTATCGGTTTCGGCCTCGGGTCTGCGCGCGCAATCGCTGCGGATGCGGATCATCGCCGAGAATCTCGCCAACCAGAGTTCGGTCGCGACCACGCCGGGCGGCACGCCGTATCGCCGCCGGATCCCGACCTTCAAGGCCGAGGTCGACCGCGCGAGCGGCGCGACGACGGTCAAGGTCGGGAGCGTGGCAACCGACAAGTCCGAATTCCAGCGCGTCTATCAGCCGGGCAATCCGGCCGCGGATGCGCGCGGCTATGTGCTGACGCCCAACGTCAACGGCCTGGTCGAAATGGCCGACATGAAGGCGGCGCAGCGATCGTATGAAGCCAATCTCAACGCGATCGAGGCGGCGCGCGGCATGACCATGCGCACGATCGATCTGCTGAAATGATGCGCCCCCCAGCCCCCCATATCGCGTCATGCTGAACTCGTTTCAGCATCCACCGTGGTCTTGCCCGACGGGACGTTGGACGCGCTGCCCGGTGGATGCCGAAACACGTTCGGCATGACGGCGGGGTGGGGTGGGGTGGGCGCTCGCAAACTTACGCAACACTAACGCTCAACTAAGGAATACCATCGATGTCGATCGGGGCTCTCGATGCCGCCAATGCCTATGGCCGTGCCGCCGGCGTAACGCCGTTCGGCAACGCCGCGCCGCCGTTCGCGGGCGTCGAACAACCCGACACCAGCGGCGGGTTCGGCGCATTGGTGTCGCAACTCGTCGGCGATGCGGGGCAGGGCCTGCGCGCTGCCGAAACCGCGTCGGCCAAGCAGATCGCGGGGAAGGGCGACCTGATCGACGTCGTCACCGCGATCGGCGCGGCCGAAAGCGCGCTCGACACGATGGTCGCGGTGCGCGACCGCGTCGTCGGGGCTTATTCCGACATCATGCGGATGCAGATCTGATGGACGCCGCCGCCGCCATGGAGATCACGCGCGCCGCGCTGATCCTGATCCTCGTCGTGGCCTGGCCGATGCTCGGCGCGGCGCTCGTCACCGGGGTCGTGATCGGGCTGTTGCAGGCGTTGACGCAGATCCAGGAACAGACGCTGACGTTCGTTCCCAAATTGCTCGCGATGGGGGCGGCGCTGCTGCTGTGCCTGCCGATGATCGGCGCGGCGCTGAGCGATTTCATGCGCATCATCGCCGATCACGTCGCGCACGGCTGAGCGTGCTCGACGCGTTCCCGCTCCAGGCGACCGCCTTCCTGATCCTGTTCGCACGCGTCGGTGCGGTGCTGATGCTGCTCCCGGTATTCTCCGAAGACGCGATCCCGCCGCGGGTCCGTCTGCTCGCGGCAGGCGGGATGACGCTCGGGCTGTGGGGGCTATTGTCGCCCGCAGTGCTCCCGCTGGCGGGGCGCAGCGATGCCGCGCTTGCGGGCACGATCGCCGCCGAACTGGGAACGGGTTTGGCGCTCGGTCTTATCATCCGCCTGATGTTCCTCGCGATCTCGATTGCCGGGTCGATCATCAGCTTGCAAGTCGGCCTGTCCTCGGCGGTCATCTTCGACCCCGCGCAAAGCAGCAGCGCGCCCGAACTGTCGCGCTTCCTCGCGGTTGCGGCGGCGGTGGTGTGCATGGCGAGCGGGGTGCATCATTTGTGGATTGGCGGTCTGGTCAAATCCTACACCGCGTTTCCGGTCGGCACCGTGTTGCCTGCCGCCGATCTTGCGCAACTTGCGGTGCGGGTCGCGGGCGACACGATGACGCTGGGGGTGTCGCTCGCCGCGCCGCTGATCGTCTACGGAATCGTGTTCAATGTAGCCCTCGGGCTCGCGGTGCGGGTCGCGCCGAGCATCCAGTTGTTCTTCATCGCCCAACCGCTCAACCTGCTGCTCGGGCTCGGCATCGCGGCGAGCACGGTGGGGGCGACCCTGACCGCTTTCTCAGCCGCGATGGCGCAGTCGATGCAGCGCGTCTGGGGCTGATCGCATGGCGGGCGACAAGGACCAGAAGACTCACGACCCAACCGAAAAACGGCTGAGCGACGCGCGCAAGAAGGGCGACGTCGCACAAGCCCCCGAACTGCGTCACGCGTTCGGCTTCATCGCAATGCTGATCGCGACCGGCAGCGTGGGCACGATCGCGTTCGCGCGGCTCGGAACGGGCCTCGCGCATCTGTGGGGCAATGCCGAGGCGGTCCCGCTCGCGCCCGACGGCGCGCACGCGCTGCTGACCGCATTGTTCGGCGCGACCTTTACCGCGCTGCTGCCACTGTTCGCGTGCCTCGTCGGGTGCGCGCTGGTCGGCGGGGTGGTGCAGGCACGACCGATGCTGGTGTGGTCGCGGATCGCGCCAAAATGGTCGAAGCTGTCGCCGATCGCGGGGGCGAAGCGGATGTTCGGCCCGCGCGCTTTGGTCGAATTTGCCAAGACGCTCGCCAAGCTGATCGGGGTTGGTACGATCGCGGTGATCGCGCTGCGGCCGTTCATGCCGGGGTTCGAAGCGATGGTGGGCCTCGATCCGATGGCGATCGGGACGCTCGCGGGCGGGATCGTCGCGCAGCTGATTCGCTCGGTCGCGATCCTGGTCGGCGCGATCGCGCTGTTCGACTTCGTCTGGCAGCGGCGCAGCTGGATGGCCAAGATGCGGATGTCGCTCCAGGAGATCAAGGACGAGCACAAGCAGCAAGAAGGCGACCCCAAGATCAAGGCGAAGATCCGCGCGATCGGGATGCAGCGCGCGCGGCGGCGGATGATGGCGGCGGTTCCGACCGCCAGCGTCGTCATCACCAACCCGACGCATTTCGCGGTGGCGTTGCGCTACGATCACGGCAAGGGGTCCGCCCCGATCGTCGTCGCCAAGGGTACCGACGCGGTCGCGCTCAAGATCCGGGAAGTCGCGACCGCCGCGGGCGTGCCGCTGGTCGAGAACCGCCCGCTCGCGCGCGCGCTGCATGCGAGCGCGGAGATCGACCGCCCGATCCCGGTCGAACATTATGCCGCGGTGGCGGAAGTGATCGGTTACGTCCTGCGTCTGGCGCGCGAACGCGGGTGAGGGAGGGGCCGCGGTTAGCGAGCGCTTCCCCGGCAACCTTACGCTTCCCCGGCGAAGGCCGGGGCCCAGTAGCGGGACCTGAGACGATCAGGCGCTGCGTTCCCTTACAAAAACCTGCGCGACTGGGCCCCGGCCTTCGCCGGGGAAGCAATCGAGGGGAGAGATCCTGGCGCATCCGGTTTCCCGCGAAAGACTCCTGGATCTCAGTACCAGCACCTCAGCGCATGAGTTCGGTCAGCGGAAGCGGCGCGTCGAGCATGGCGAGCCGGGCGAACGCCTTGTCCGCCTTCGCCGGATCGAGCGTCGCGGCGGGCGCGGTCAGATAGTCGAACGCGTCGCGCGTCGGCAGGCGCGCGAACCCCGCCGCATAGCGCGTGCGTAGCGCGGTCAGCGCGCTGCGGTTGCCGGTGCGCGACAGCGCGACCGCCTGGCGCAGCACGCGCGTCTGGTCCGCTTCGCTGGCGGCGCGCGCCGGAAGCGTCGCTGCGTTGCTCGCGGCGAATCCCGCCCAGTCGCGCCGCTGCCACAGAATGTCGCCGCGCAAGTCCGCGCTCCCGGGCGCACCGTCGAGCAAGGCGAGCGCCTCGTCCGCCTTGCCCAGCCGGTAGAGCGCGGCGGCCTCGATCGTGCGGCGGCGCGCGGTGATGTCCGCGGGGAACGCGATCGCCTGGCCAGCGCGCAGCGTCCGCAAGGACCGCTCGGGCGCCCCCGCGAGCAAGTCGAGCTCGGCGACCCGGATCGACAGCGGCCCGGTCGCCGCATCGGGTGCGCGTCGGTCGAGCAGGAAGCGCAGCAGGTCCGCCGCGCGCGCGTACAGCCCCGCGCCCGCCAGCCGGTCGGCGAGCCGCGCGGCGATCGTCTCGCCCTCGCCGCCGCCGGGCAGGAGATCGCGATAGTCCCAGAACACCCCCGCCGCGACGCCGATCTTGCCCGCATCGGGTGAATCGATCAGCCCGCCGAGCAAGGTCTGGAGCCGCAGCAAGGTCGGCGCGGTCTGGTCGCCGAGGTCGAAATAGCGGAACAGCGTCGCCCCCGCCGCGAGCGCCGCGCGGGAATCGTGCTTCGCCTCCGCGATCCGCCAGCGCAGCGTCAGCGTGCCGCGTTCGATCGGCCCGCCGCGCCAGAAGGAGAGCGCGTCGAGTGCCTTTGCCGCCGCCGCCGGGGTCAGTTCGCCCGCCGCGAAGCGATCCTCGATCAAAGCGAGCGTCGCCTCGGTGCGGAGCGCGGGCGTGCCGCTGAGCATTACACGTTGCAGCAGCAAGCGACCCCCCGCGCGGTCGCCCAGCGCCACGGCCGCGCGCGCGCGGCGCAGGTTGGCGGCGGGATCGGGGTCGCCGAGCGCCGCCAGCATCCGGCGGACGTCACCGGGATGCCCGCTCGCCAGCGCGACATCGGCGAAAGCGAGCAGGAACGGACGCCGCGCCGCTGCGCTTCGCCCGGAAAGGGCGGGCACCGCGCAGCGCATCGCCTGCGCGGCAAGCGCGGTCTGCTGCGTCGCCGCCGCCGCGCGTACGCGCCACGCGCACGCTTCGGGATGCGCGTCGAGCAGCGGCGTGTCGAGCGCACGGAGCGCGTCGGCCGGACGCTCCATCCCCGCCAGCACCACGCCGTGCGCGAGCTGCCACGCTGCGGTCAGCGAAAGCGCCGGATCGTCCGCGAGCATCGTGTCGAGCACGCCCGCGGCCTCCGCCATACGATCGTGCGCGATCAATGCCTGTGCCAGCGCCCAGCGCGCAGACTGGCGTGTCTGCGGCGTGGAGCGCGCGATCGCGGTCCAGGCGGCGGTGTCGGACTGGCTCGGCCAGCGTCCGTCGAGCGCGGGAAGCGGGCTTTCAGCGAGTTGCGCGGCGAAGGACGCGATCCGTTGCGAGGGCGGCGGCGCGGCGGGTGCGGCGTGTTCCGCGGGCGCGGCGTGTTCCGCCGGCGCGGGAGAGGGTGCGTTGCCGATCAGCGCGAGCGACAGCAACAGGATCGAGAATCGCAACCGGTTCATGGCACGAACAGCGCCACGCAGGCGCCACCGATCCCGGCGGCGACAAGGAACAGCCCGCCGACCAGCAGCGACGCGCGCGCGCCGCCGGCTGGCTTTGCGGTGTTGGCGGCGGCGTTCGCGCCCGTGTCATTGGCTGCGGCACCGGCAGTGCCCCCGCCCGCTGTCCCGCCCGCCGCGGCGGCCGGGCGGGCTGCATTGACGACGCGAACCCGCGCCGGTTTCTGGTCGTGACTCATCGCGTTACCCGCCTGCTGTCCGGAGCCTCTATTATAGACGCGGGGGCGCGCCACGGGTGGCGGCGGCCCGTCGGAGATGCTGTTGATGTCGCGCTTTCCCCGTTCGATCCTCCGCGCGGGGCCGTTGCTGGCGCTGATGCTCGCGTCGTCGCCTGCCGCGGGCAACGAAGGCGGCGGTGGCGGGGCGGCATCGGTCGTCCCCATTGCCGAATTGCGCGTGCCGATCCTCGACGGCGGGCGCTTCGTGGGAACGCTCCGGCTTCAGACGGCGCTCGATTATGCCGATCCGGCGCAGGGAGCAGGCGCGGCCGCGCACGCCCCGATGTTTCGCGATGCAGTGCTGTCGGCGGGGCTCGAATTCGCGCGGCTGCACGTGTCGGCCTTCGTCCCGATCAATGCGGCGCTGCTGTCGCGCACGCTGACCGATGCGGCACGAACGGTCGACCCGCACGTCCGCAAGGTCCTGATCCTCGACGTCAGCGCGCGCCAGTAGCGCGCGGCGCGCGCGCCATCGCCATCGTCAGCCGTGCCGCCCCCTTGGGCGTCATCGCCGCGAGCATCATGCCGGTCGAGCGCTCGCGCATCTTGCGCGCGACCTTGAGTTGCACGTCGAGATCGAGCTGTTCGAACACGATTGCCGCCTTGGCGGGCTTCATCGCCTGATAGATGCTCGCAAGATCGGCATAGCTGTCGGGCACCGCGTCCTGCGCGCCGCCGGCCGCCGCCGGTTGCGCCGCCGCCCGGCTCGCCTCGAGCTCCGCCTTGATCCGCGCGGCACTCGCGCGGACCGCCTGTTCGCGCAGGTCGAGCGCCTGCTGGCGGCTCGCCGCCTGCCGGTCGCGCGTCGCCAGATCCTGCCGGACCGACACGCCGAGGCGACTGTCGGGTGCAGACTCGGCGGGCGCGGCGGCGGCGACCGCATTGCCGATCGCCGCGATCCCCGCCATCGCGGCGGTCAGCGTGAGCAACGGGATGCGGATCGTCACAGCGCGTCCTCCGACACGTCGACGGTACGGTTGGCGGAGGCGGCGGCGACGATGCGTTCGGCGCTGGCATCGGCGATGTCGACCATCACGCGCAATTCATCCAGCACCGCGCGCGCATCCGCGGCGGCGGCGATCTGTCCGCTGCCGAACGACAGTGTACCCTTCAGCTCGGACAGCACGATCCGCGCCTGGACGGTCGACTGGTCGAGTGCAGCGACGACCTGGCCAAGATCCCCGTGTCGGATCGTGTCGAGCGCGCGCTTGACGCGCTGGCTCTGGATCAACACCGCGATGCACAGTGCCATCGTCAGCAAATTGGCGATCGTTGCGAAGGTCATGGCCGTGGTCCCCTGGCTATGTCGGTCATCATCCGGACCGCGATGTTGTTGGAGCGTTGTCCGATCTGCGCGCGGCCGAGCGTGACGCCGCCGCATTGGAGGTCGAGCGGATCGTCCGGCCCGCGGTGCAGCGGGATCGTCTGCCCCACCGCGAAATCGCGCACGGTCTCGAGCGGAAGCAGCCGTTCGCCGAGCACCACGTCGACGCTGACGGTGGTCTTGCGGATCTCGGCGGTCATATGCGGTTCCCAGATCCCGTCACGCCCGAGCTTCTCGCCCATGAAGCGCTGCCCCAGCAGATGCTTGACGGGTTCGATCGTGGCGTAGGGGAGCAATATGCTGAACCGCCCGCCGCGTTCGTCCATATCGACGCGGAAGGTCGCGACCGCGCAGATGTTGGTCGACCCCGCGATCGTCGCGAAGCGCGTGCTGGTCTCGATCCGCTCCAGCGCCATCGTGTTGGGGGTGATCGGCGCGAGCGCGGCGCTCATGTCCGCAAGCACGGTGCGCAGCATCCGCGCAACCAGGTCGCTTTCGATCGTGGTGAAGCCGCGCCCGTCGATCAGCACCGTCGTGCCCCCGCGCCGGCCACCGAGCAGTGCATCGACGACCGAATAGATCAGCCCCGAATCCACGGTCACCAGCCCGTAATTCTCCCATTCCTCGATCCGGAACACGCCGATCATCGCGGGCAGCGCGACATGGCTGAGGAAGTCGCCGAAGCGGACCGAATTGACCTCCTCCAGACTGACGTCGATCGCGTCCGAGGTGAGGTTGCGCATCGACGTCGCGAAGATCCGCACCATCCGGTCGAACACGACCTCGAGCATCGGCAGCCGCTCATGACTGATGACGTCGGATTCGATGACCGCGCGCAGGCCCTGCTTGGGGTCGATCGGCGTCCCCATGTCGCCGAACAGCGCATCGATATCCGCCTGGCCCAGCGTCGCGTCGCCGTCGAACAGCGCGACCGACGGTTCGGGCAGATCGAAATCTTCCAGCTCCATGCTCATTGCTGGATCAGGTCCTGGATCAGGACGTCCTTGACCATGTCGTCGCCGAGCACCTGGTGCGCGCGCACGAGCATTTCCTCCTTCACCCGGAACACCGCCGCCGATCCGGCGAGATCGTCGGGCCGCAGCTCGCGCAGGAACGGCTGATACGCATCGAGCAGCAGCGGCAGCTTGGCGGTGATCTGCTCGACGGTCGCCTTCTCCCCCGGGACCAGCATGAAATGCACCTTGAGGAAGCGCGACGACCCATCGGCGCTGCGCAGGTTGACGACCATCGCGGGCACATCGACGAAGGCTTCGCCTTCCTTGCCCCCTTCTTCGCCGCCGCCATGATCGTTCTTGGGGGCGTCCTTGGCCGGCGCTTCGTGTCCGCCCTCGGCGCTCGCTTCCGCCGCGGGCTCGGCGCTGCTCCCGAGGAACATCCACGCGCCCCCGCCGCCGCCGAGCAACAGCACCGCGCCGACCGCACCGAACAGGATCAGTTTCTTGCTTTTCTTGGGCGCGGGCGCGGCACCGTCCGCGCCGTTTTCGCCACCGCTCGCGTCACTACTCTCCGGGCTCGCGGGTTCCTCGGTCGCCTTTTCCTGCTTGCTCATGATCGTGTCCCCTCTTGGCACCTCGGCGGCGACCGCCCTGGCAATTCCCGCCTATTATAGGAGGGCAGCCGGGCAGATTTTGCCTAGCGGCGAGAAAAAGCGATTTTCCCGAAGGACGACCGGGTGGACATATCCTCTACCGTATTGCTGAGCCACGAGCAGGCGCTGCGCCGCCGGATGGACGTCGCGGCGAACAACCTCGCCAACGTGTCGACCGCCGGGTTCAAGCGCGAGGACCCCGTCTTCCGCGAATATGTCGAGAAGACCGGCGAGCCGCAGGACGCGGTCCGGACGACCTCGCTGGTGCTCGATCAGGGCGCGGTCCACGACACAGCGCAGGGCGGGTTCCAGCCGACCGGCAATCCGATCGACGTGATGATCGACGGCCCGGGCTATCTCGCGGTCGACGCGTCCGACGGCACCACCGCTTATACGCGTGCGGGCTATCTCAAGGTTGGCGACGACGGGTCGCTGGTGACCGCGGGCGGATTGCCGGTGCGCGGCGAGGGCGGGCGACCGATTGCGATCCCGCCCGATCAGCTCGGCAAGCTCAGCATCGGGCCGGACGGAACGGTCAGCGGAGCGGCGGGGGCGCTCGGGCGGATCGAAGTCACCGTGTTCGACAGCGAGGCGGGGGTCGATCCGCGTGGCGACGGGCTGTTCACCGCGAGCGGCGGCCGCGCGTTGACTGCCGCCGAGACAAAGCTGCGCAGCGGCGGGATCGAGGGCTCGAACGTCCAGCCGATCGTCGAGACGACCAACATGGTCGAGATCCTGCGCGCCTATCAGACCAGCATGAAGATGAGCGAGGCGATCGGCGACATGCGCAAGGCCGCGATCGACAAGCTCGGCCGCTTCGGCTGACCCCTTTCACCAGGAGACCCCTATGCGTTCCCTATCGA
>Ga0265798_10001293_pt1 | contig 39215 bp, 35 predicted proteins | sample P3T30metagenome_FD_192430 | JGI IMG/M metagenome (GOLD analysis project Ga0265798, IMG submission 192430) | Plant litter microbial communities from East Loma Ridge, Irvine, California - P3 T30 | ecosystem: Environmental > Terrestrial > Plant litter > Unclassified | place: USA: California...
CAACATGCGGCCCTTTGCCGCCGCCAACCTGTTATCGCAGGCCGGCCGCCGTGCCTTCACCACACAGCGCCCTTCACTCCTCGCCAACAAAGCTCGCTGGACCCCGCGGCCAGTCCAGCACCAGATTGCCCTGCGCCAGTCCGTCCGGAGGGCATCGAACGAGACGATCCCGCCAAAGGTCAAGAGGGGAGGCTTCCGTGTACTGCGCTGGACATGGCGGCTCGCGTACCTGTCTGCCATCGGAGGTCTGGGCTACGTCGGGTACGGCATCTACGAGATGCGCAACCCAGATGACCAGCCCGACCCGCACCCGAGCAAGAAGACGCTGGTCGTCCTGGGTGAGTAATCAAGGAACACAAGACATAGCACGAGTATGATAAGAGCTGACACGCGACAGGTACCGGCTGGGGCGCCGTCTCCCTCCTGAAGAAGCTCGACACGGAGAACTACAACGTCGTCGTCGTCTCGCCGCGCAACTACTTCCTCTTCACCCCGCTGCTGCCGTCATGCACCGTCGGCACCATCGAGCACCGCTCCATCATGGAGCCCATCCGTAACTTCCTGCGCCACAAGAAGGCCGCCGTCAAGTACTACGAGGCCGAGGCCACCAAGATCGACTACGAGAAGAAGATTGTGTACATCGACGACGACTCGGAGATCAAGGGCGATTCTTCCAAGACCCAGGTGCCCTTCGACATGCTCGTTGTCGGTGTTGGCGCTGAGAATGCCACTTTCGGTGCGTCACATGCAGATTAGGAAGCATTGTGCACAGCTAACAATATACAGGCATTCCCGGTGTCCGCGAGAACGGCCTCTTCCTCAAGGAGGTCGGCGACGCACAGCGCATCCGCGCCCGCATCATGGACTGCTGCGAGACCGCCACTTTCAAAGACCAGTCGGACGAAGAAAAGAAGCGTCTGCTGCACATGGTGGTCGTCGGCGGCGGCCCCACGGGTGTCGAATTTGCTGGCGAGCTGCAAGATTTCTTCCACTCTGACCTCAAGAAGTGGCTCCCAGAAATCAAAGACAACTTCCACGTCACGCTCGTCGAAGCGCTGCCCAACGTACTCCCCATGTTCTCCAAGCAGCTCATCGACTACACCGAGAAGACGTTCAAGGAGGAAACCATCACGATCCGCACAAAGACCATGGTCAAGAACGTCACCGACAAGTACATCGAGGCCGAGTCTACGGGCCCCGACGGCAAGAAGCAGGTCGAGCGCATCCCCTTCGGTCTGCTCGTTTGGGCCACGGGTAACGCACTGCGCCCGCTCGTGAAGGACCTCATCAACCAGATCCCCGCACAAAAGGACTCGCGCCGTGGCCTCGCAGTCAACGAGTACCTTGTCGTCAAGGGCACCGAGAATGTCTGGGCCGTGGGCGACTGCGCGGTAGCCAACTACGCGCCCACCGCACAGGTCGCTGCACAAGAGGGAGCTTTCCTAGCCCGCATGTTCAACAACATGGCCAAGACGCAGGACATCGACGAGCAGCTTGCTGAGCTAAGCGTTGCGCAGGAGAAAGCCCCCGGCAAGGAGGCGCGCGACAAGATCTTCGAGGAGATCAAGGCTCTGCAGAAGACTGCGCGCCGCGTCAAGTCGATTGGACCGTTTGAGTACTCGCACCAGGGCTCGCTCGCTTACATTGGCTCTGAGAAGGCGGTCGCCGATATCAGCTGGTTCGCTGGAAACATTGCGTCTGGAGGGACGATTACCTACATCTTCTGGCGCTCTGCATACCTCAGCATGTGCTTCAGCACGCGCAACCGTGTGCTTGTCATTATGGACTGGGTCAAGGCGAAGGTCTTTGGACGCGATGTGTCGCGTGTCTAGACTCGCTTCACCTTTCGAAAAATCAGATTCCGGTACATAGTTGGGATTTTTTCACGCGGCTTTCCCTGTTCGACTACCTATTGTACCATCTATAATACCTGGGTCTTCGGTCTGGAATTGTCAATCGTCTTTCTTAGGCTAGAGCTTGGCGTTTAGCGGCATTTCATAGAGCTGGTGAAAGTACGTAGGAGGAGGACTCCTGAGGGAATTTAGAATAAGTACAAGGATGCGAATATGTGACATCTTCAAAGTCCATAATCGTTGCAACAGATCGTGATGGATTAGCTCAGCCGAACATCAGGCCCCGAACCAAGTGTTTTCTACCCAGAAGACCTGAACATGTTCGTGATCATAACATCGTATACGTACACATACCAAATCTTACGCCCATGTAAATGCAAAATGCAACCCAAACGCCATCACCATGCCTCCATCACATAAGTCTTCCACCCTCATCTCGGACTCCCCAACGCCCCATAACTCCTCGGACTAGCATGCCTACCCGTCCCCAACAACGCCCTGGCCTCATCCAACGCATCTCCCTTGCCCCTAATCGGAATACTCTTACTCCCACTACTTTGCCCACCGCTACTCGCCGGACTCCCTCCCCTGGGTGTATCCGCCGGCGTCCCCGCGCGACTCACACTCGGCGTCGCCGCTACACTCACAGCCGGCGCCCAACCGCGCATCCACCCGCTCACACGCCGCCAGTGTAGTCGTTGGCGCTTCGGCTTCCCGTGGTCGTCGATTGTGATGATGACTTCGTCGGAGCGCGAGCGGCCGCGCTGTTCGGGTGCGTCGCCAAAGTACACGAATTGCAGACCGACGGCTGCGTCCATGAGTAGTACGCCCGCGGCGCCCAGGAAGAAAGGTGTAGCTCGGAGCACCCAGCCTTCGCGATTACTCCCGTCGGGCCCGACCCAGCCTGCTCCTTCGCCGGACGCGAAGTCGTACCATGCGCAGGGGTTGGTAAGTAGCGAGGACGAGTAGAAGAGGTTGCCGAAGAAGGCGGCTGCGAAGAGTGCGGGAGATAGACCGGCGGTGGACTTGCGCACTTGGTTCATGTAAAGCTGGGGTAGGCGGGAGCCGAGGTAGAGGAATGTGGACATCCAGGAGAAGACCTTGCCTGCGATTTCGGTGGGCGTGGGAGATGCATCTGAGAGCATTGTGTGTAAAGGTGCGGCGCGAGAGATATGTGGATACGGGGCAAAGGGACTTATAGGTGTTGCGGTCGTGGAGCGCGAGAGTACGGCGAAGATGAGGGAGATGTACAACACGGTTTTGGGCGAGGGCATGGGCGAGCTTGAGGCTGCGACGCGGCGGACTTGTGGGTTGGGCGAGGAGCCTGTTGGAGGCGTGTTGAGCCAGGAGTCTGGCGCTGGGGAGCGCGCGAAGTTGGGGATCCGGAAGCCATCGACTGAGGTTGGTTTCGGTGGTGTGGGCTTCAATGTACCGTCGATCGTGCGGGTCGGAGTCTTGGGTGCGACTTGGTGCATGCCTGACGTTCCTCTGTCTGGACTGTTGCTACTGTTGCCGGAGCTCCAGCGTCCCCAGATGGGCCGGAGTGGTCTCCCATGCTTGAGAAGCTCATACCACACCCACTGACCGCATAGACAGCAGTCGACGAAGACGTAGTATGAAGCTATGATGATCTGCCATGACGCTTGTCCTGTAAACAAACAGCCCAGCAGGTTCGTCACGTCTCCCAGCAGCCACTCTGTGAGGAAGAAGGCGCTCAGCCCAGACGTGGACTGGTTCTTATGGTTCTTATATATTTGTGGTAGCTGTGCGAACAGCCATGATATTATGCTGCATGTGCCGAGTACGGTAGATATGAGGGCGAGGTTCGTCGGAACGCACGTATGTAGTGTCGCAGAGAGTTTGTATAGGAACTCGTTCGCGGGTTCGCAGTGCGCTGGTAATGAGGGTGCGGCTATCCGTAGAGGTGATAGATATGGTGGCATGATCTGCCTACACCCGCGTCGAGGTGCGACTCGGATATTTTGGACTGCACAGCTTCCACCTGGATGTGAAGTCCAGAGTATGGCTCTTCCTATCACCCGTATCTCCCTCCTCTTATCTAGCTTCGTGCAACGCCGTGATTACGGAGGCTGCGCTATCAGGTGTTGTGCTCAGCAGATGATGCGATACAGTCACCACCGCACAGCCGCAAATCCTATGGCTGACAGTACACACGCACGGGCTTCAGCCTGATTCTGAATGTCTCCAGTCTGCTTCACTGCCGCGTGAATTGCAGAACGAAGCGTGAAGTTCGTTGTTCGCGTGCTCGGTGCTGTGACGTCGGCGGGCCGATGGTGGAGAGACTCGAGATGGGGGGAGCTCGCGTCTGCCCTGCACAAAGAGGACAACAGTAGCAAACCGGTGAAAGTAAGTAGAAGAGCAGAGGTATGAGTAAAGAAGAAGCACAGTCATGTGCACCTCACGGCCATCAACAGTCATCAACCAGAGCACCACTGGCCGTCGCGGCATCCCTCCACACACGCGACGATCCTCCCACCGGCTCGGATGACCCAATATGACCACAAGCGGCCCATTCGACGGACAGCCTAGCCATGGCGGAACTGATACGGGCAGGTGTGACTTGTGGGTGGGATGTTTGATAGCGAGATAAGGACCACGCCTCCCCGCTGCCTGCTGCACGCGATCAGCTTCCGGTCTTGGCGGGCCATCTGATGTGCGTTGGAATTGCGCCCGGCGACACAATGACATGCGCTGCATCTGCGAGATTGGCGATGCTGGGTGAGATCGCTGGATTGCTGCCCCTCTATCTGCCCCTCCTCCTCCGTTCTCGGGAGGATCGTGGAGGATCGGGGATGCTCAACCAATAGTCAATGCTAACTCGCCTTGCCATGGCTCGCGGAAACGTAAGAGAAACTGCTCCAGTGACTTGACTTGACGCCTGTACCGCGCCATGCTCACACAACATATTGACAGTGAGGCCTTTGAACAGAGCACCATTCGTCGTTGGTCAAAGCTCTTTCGACGCTGAGCTTGATTCACGTTCACAGAGGAGCACATGCTGCTTGGAAAGATGCTGACGCTGTATTGCTAACATAACTAGATCGGCAAGAGGAACACACACAGAACGCATCGACACATCGCATCCACCACCACCTTCTTTCAAACGAAACTCCCGTCCTCTCCAAGCCTGGAGTAAGAAGCCTCCTTCTGCGCCTTCCACTTCGGACTACAGCCCGTCAGCGCGTCGAACCTTACAACACACTTCATCAACATACTAAAAGTAGTTCCTGAACCCAACGATACCCGCAATACCAGCCGCGTACCCACCCAGCAGCCTGCCCCAGCTTCCCTCCTGCCCCACACTCAGCGCAACAAGATCGTACACCAGACACCCGCCAAATATCCAGTCACTCATGCTCGCAATGGCAGCGAAGCCCACACCCGTCGCGATCTGCACGACTTGGCTGGGTGGCACGCCCTTGTAGTAAGCTGCCGATGTGTTGTGCAGCAGATCGAGCACACCAATACCCGCGAACGTCTTTGCGACGACGTGCGTCAGCCAATTTGGCGTGGAATTGGTGTCAATGGGCTCGAGTTGCGTTGCGATGTAGCCCAGTTGCGCGACGGTGTTGATGATGACGAAGATGTTCGATACCTCGAGATTGTTGGAGTTCCAGAAGAACATCCACGCTTTGCTCTGTCAGCGCCTATCCTCAAACCCTCTCCCTGAGTATGAAATCAACTTACTTCCAATACACACATTGCCCAGACTATACACCCACGCAAACTTGTTCATCATCGCATTCTCTTGCGCATTGCCGTTCTGATTCCAGAGCTTGTAGAGCCATACGAGCTGGAATATCTGCTGCGGGAAGAAGAAGCCGCCGATGAATTGTGGCTGTGGAGAGAAGGCCGCGAGATTCTTCTCGTGGATGTCCATCATGTTGGGCTTGCTGAAGATGCCATATTGCTGGGCGGCGAAGTCGTAAAGGAAGGATGCGGGTGCGAGGTAGCGCACAGTTGATTGCGAGTTGCCCATGATTGATAAGTTAATGAGTTACAAGTTCGTTCCTGTGATTTTAGTGTTCTTTGAGGATGGTCTGAAACGGGGAAGAGGCAGCTCTGTAACTATTGTACCATCATGTCGCGTGTTGTATTTATTTAATGGTGACGAAATGGACGCATTCCCCGATCTTGCGCGCTAGTTGTCGATGCATAGCGTCATCGTTAGCGTAAACGATGGTGACGACGGTTCGGTTTCCTCGCGCTCCGACAACATGCATGCCATCTGTTGGTACAAAGGTAAGAACATACACTGGTGCACACTGCGCAGTAATTGCTCGCATAATTTGCTGGTCGTGACTCTTGTCCCAAAGCTTCGAGCAAGGTACCAGCTTCCTTCATGGTGAGCTACGATGGATGCAGCAGCCTAGAAGAACGCGAGGACAAAAATGTATCACTCGTTTGCAAGGAGTTTTTGGATGGACGACCAAGATTGAACCGCATAAGTCATCTACCCATTGCAGTGCACTGGCGAAACTACATCTGTTTTTTCCTTTTTCCCTGGACCTTCTGGGTCTCATGCCGCAGTTTGTTATACGATGTGCCTAATATGAGCGCTCTGAAGACTCTACGACTCTTGGAATCGTCTGTCGCCCCTGCGACACTTGGTCAGCTACTCGCACGTGCTCCGAGCCTTGCGCGGTTCGAATACAATATGGATTTTCGCTTCAGTCGACATAAGTATGTACTGTGGTCAGCTTCAAGACACCTTAGAATATTTTGGGCCACTTTTTGAAATACCTCCACACATCATCCCAGAAGAGATTGAGACAGTATATACCTGACTTTCCGCTCTCGGAGGGAGCGAATGGGCTGGTATAGAGTTGCTAAATTACTTGTATCTCAAAGAGCGTTTCGGTGCCAAATGACGCGCCTCACAACCTGGAGAATGAAGCACATGCATTGACGTCTGTTTCTACTAGCCACGGTTTCCGGAGTGCAAAAACATCTCTGTTTTTATTTTAAAGGCTCCCAAATGATGGTGTTGTGCGCGAGTATTGGCTACGATCTGCCTCGATAGTTCCATGTCAAGCTGCTTTAAGCAGACTACCGAGTACATTGAGCCTCCATCATTTACCGACTTATTCCGTGCAATTTGCTGGAGACTTACGGGTGAGACACGCTACTTGAACGTACTGCATTAATATTGCACTCAATTGCAGCCTTAGTTGCGGACTTTGAAGATGTCACATGTTAGACCATGATGCCGAGAAAGGTCTTTCATGGCCTCTTCCGTTATTCTGTCAAACCAGCAAGTCTCATCGTCATTCATGAACGATATGCCATTGACTGGAACGGTAGACGAACCGGCCGTTTTGCCATTCCAGCTCTGAGCGAAGACGTCGTACAGCTCCACTTGTCTCCATTGATACGATGGCCAACTTACAAACGTATCAGTGAGATCAAGGTGTTGGAGGCTTCTCGGCAATACCGACTCCAGTGGTGGCGCGCGCTTCGTTGTCCAACCAAGTAACGCCCATGGTGGGGCACACACAGATTCCAGCGTCGTGAAGTCTACTAACGAGCAGTGACCAACTATGCAGACGTCGCTGACTGATGCGCACCCACACTTCACTAGCTGCGGTGTGAACACGAAAGTTTTGAGCGTGTTTCTGAGCGGGAGAAGTGCTGTACGCACATCCTTCACCCCCAGGGGAAGTGGATGCCGGAAGCAGTGGTTGTATGTGAGGTCAACGAGGTTCGGCGTCCATTTTAGTATGTCTGCGAGCGTGGCCGGCGTGATAGATGATCCATGCAGACGAAGGCATTGGAGTGTATCGTTTTGAACCCTCGTGGTGAGCTTGCTGAGTCCATTTTGTACCATGTAATCTTGGAGGTTGACATCCAGCTCGCGGAGAGTTTGACAATTGAAGAAGGAAATATAGGTGCGCCAATCAAGCTCTCTTGCTAGTGAGCGTAGATCCCTCGTAGTTCGAGAAGTAGCATCGGTACCGCACCCATCGAGTCGGAAGTGACGCAAGTGTTGGAGAAGAGGCTTGGAGCTGGATCTCAAGAATGATTGCGCCAGCACCCGTGGTAGGTATGCGGTCCAGGACTTCGAACGCAGCAATATCGAGCCCAGAGTGAGTGAAGATAGATTCTGGCATTGAAGCAGAAGCAAGGCAATGATGGCATCCAGGTTGCACTGATCCAAGGCTTCGAGCCATTCTTCACTGTTGGCGTATTCGTTTTGCTGTATAGCTAGCTGCGCCAACTGCATCAGGTCAGCTTTCGGTGTGTCGGAGATCTTGAGTACCGGGAGTCTTCTAGGATAGTCGTATCCGTGACCCAGTAGCTCCAGCGTTCGTATCTCTGGGGCATATTGGGGGTTCTCGAGGACGGTACGCAGAAGCAGATCAATTCGAGGCGAAGATCCGGTGTCGCTCTCTCCAAGAACACCTTTGGAACGCCATGTCAACGAGATCGTGGTGAACAAGCCTTTGATGGTCCTAGCTCGTGTGATCTTGGATGTCTGGGATAACTGTGACCGGTCTTTGCAGCTTGGTATGAAGGAGAGAACGTTGTCCAGAAGTTCTTGTGGGATGAATTCGATTGAAGCAATATCCATCTGGCGCTCAAGTAGCTGCATTGATGAAGCACAGCTGAGGAGAATTCGGATGTGGAAAATGGAAGATGATGGTGTTCTGTCCGAGAGTTGTAGTGTACCAGGCAACCGCAACCCAGCATCGCTTAGTAGATTATGCATGGGGCGAGAACTAAGCATGCAGCTAGCTATTGACCGCGTGTACGGGTCGCACGCACTTCTCGATTTGAGTCAAATCGCTGGAGGCCTCCAGCCTGATTATCTCTTGCATTTCTGTTTCATTACAGTGATCCATCATGTCTGTCGCGAACCACAGAACACTTCCAGCAATACTGATGGACTGAGAGGAGAAAAGTGGGCGAACTGAGTGATAGATTGTGAGGCTACTGAGGCTCTGAGGGAAGCGCAGAATGACGCTAGTCCAACTTGAGTGGAGCTAAGCTCACTGGCTTGGCACCTGCGAACAAATACTACCATCGAAAGCTTGTATACAACGTAGGTGGGCGAATATTTGATATAAGAGGCTACTGCACAGGGATACAACTGCCCGATGTATGTGGTGATGTAAGCAGATGATTGGACGCCTTCATGGAGCGACGGATATCCAGTATGAATTTCAGTCGCCTTTTACACACTACCACGACGATATTGCACGCCTCTCTCCCGTTGCGATGCTATATCAAGCGCGCGCTTTCATGCCTGCGTCGGGTGTTTGGTTCTGAGATGGTTCGGTGAACAAGCAAAACACATGCGTTCGCCTAGAGCACTGCTACCTTTCGAGATCCAGATGCTCGCAGCTACATGGATATCTATCACGCCCGCAGTCTTGTGCTGTCCGTGAATTAGTGGTCATGGAATAGCGAGCTTAATTGCACCTTTCCAACAACTGCGCGGGTTCGTCTAAGATTTCGATGTGCTTCGGTATTCAGAGTACTTACGCGAAACAATGAGCATGGGCTCTGTGGGTTGGCTCGCGCCCACACATTTTCGTTGATCTCGTGGCCTCGAGGCTGCGAATTGAAGAAGATGACCACCAGGATCAATTCAAACACTATGTTGCGCAAGCGAAAAACCCTTATCTACAGTTCTCTTCTCAGCACAAGTGCTCACTCTGACCTCAATGCGCCATCGCAGTTCGCTCTACTATGGGGGTTTATGTTAATGAGCCCTATCATTCTCGAAAGCTTGACGCCATCATAATCAGTGTCTGCACATCATACAACAGCCTCCAGGAATCATTGGTAAGGGCCTGAAAGACACTTGATCTGACCCGAAGAGCAACAGACCTAGACACCCATTCTTGGGGTCCTTGTTCCGGGGCAAAAGCAACATACCAAACTTTCACATACGCTGCATCGTTGTCACTTCTGCTCCTTCTTACCATCCACCCAAATGTCCACCTTCTCGTTGTAGAAGCACAGGTGCCCCGCGATCGGCCCGCTCTCCATAGTCGGCGTGGTATAGTACCACACAAGATTCTCATACCGCTTTCCATTGACATGGACATGGTAGTAATTCGCCTTGCCCTTGTACGGGCACAGCGTTTCGATGTCGCTCTCTGCCAGATATTCCCAATTTACGCTGGTCGGCGGCAGATAGTACCGGGTCCGCAACGTCGTCTCAAGAAGTAATAACGGGCTCGTCGTCTCCGCAAGCGTCACGCCATCAATGGTAACTTTGACGGATCGCGTGGACTGGAGTATATCGATGCGCTTGTAAGGGTCCTTGGGGTGGCAGAATGTCTCGACATCTTCCTCAAACCACTTGTCCATGGCACGAAACTCGATCTTGACGAGGTTACTCAGTGCGCTGGTGTTGAAGATTATTATCCGGTCGGTGCTGCGGTTGCCAACGGTTAAGCGGCCGAGATGTGCGGTGCCATCAGTGCCATCAACTTCGGATACCTTGTCAAGCTTGGCATCAGGCGAGAAGCTGGAGACAGGAACATAGTACCTGAGATGATTCAGTACGCGGAGAGAATAATATGATACCGGTACTAATGCGGGCTTACTGGGGGTAGTTTGTGACTTCCCAGACAAAATATGCATCTGTCGTGTCCAAAGCATATTTGCCGTTGAACAGGCCGCGTAAACGTCTCCGTGTGGGCTCTATCTTGTGTGGTCCATTTACTACAAGTTGTTGTGCGAGACGAGAGAGACTATACTTGTCAGTAATCTTGAGGTTAGGTCACTCGTCGTTGACGTGCCCACTATTGCTTGCCATGGTGTACTGCGAACGAGGTCGTCGTAATAATGGTTTCAGTGCGTTGATAATCCGCATAGACCTGTCGTGAAGGTATGGTGTCTTACCCACCAGCTATCAAGGAACTTATGGAGTTCATCCCAAGTGATGATGCCGATGATTCACACCAGGAACAATAAGCTACGGCGGGGTTGATCGACAACGGCAACATTAGCCGATACTTATATCCGTAGAGCTAACCTGAGCATTATTCCACGTAAAGTGACCAAGTCGCGACATGTCGAGATTTCAGACCATACTTAGGACTGCGTGTCGATAGTACTGTATCAGTGAGCGTGCGATAGTTGCTTAGTACCTCCTTGAAAGGGCCATCAATCCGATATCCATGGTACAACGCCAACTCCTGCCCATCATAGCGCTGTCTCTAGTGTGTATCCGGTGGTCTGACATGCTTGGAGCCACTACGCTATTGGCGGCCTGAAGCCACTGGAATAGCTTCACCTGAGATGAAATACAGCAACTTGAGTCTACAAAATGTGCCGGTAGGCGGGGGACGCAGTTAATTGTGCGACATAGGTACTGCGTGAGAGAACTCCAAGATACAATGTGTCATTCCCGCTTGAGTGGTAGTGTAAAGACCAATCCTATCGAATCGTCGGGCTGATCCTCTGATATATAAACATAGGTGCGATGCAATCGGGTGCTGGTTCGCTTAGGTTGCTCGTTGCGTCGCTGTACGGTGAAGCTCTGAGAAGTGTTCCCATACTCTGCATTTACATAGCTGCGCATCGACGATGTGGACCTGCTTCGAATGTTCTTGATGTGGAGTTCAATGGCAAATCGCAGATCTCATGCCCCAACATTTTCTCGTCGTTCTGAAAGTAAGGTTAGATCCCTTCGTAGTGTTCCAATTTTGATCGAGGCAATATTTCTGGAACCGGCTAACTTGTTCAAGGTGGGCTCTCTGAAACGCTGGAAGATGGCGGAGCTGGGTCGGATGACAGCTGTTCTCGGCCACTCCGCAGGGGCAGGGCTCGGCAGGGGAAAGTCAGGCTCAGCAGCGCTAGGGAGATGTGTGGTATGTCAGCGATGCTTCATAGCGCTTCAATCACAAGCAGCGGACGTCCAATGTCAGTACTCGCAGTGGTCGGTGTCTTCGGTGCGAAAGCGCGAAAATGATAATCGCATCTCCACCAAATCGTGGGCCGCTCACGACAATCCGATCAGCACAGGGAAGGTGATGGGGGCCGCAACATCACAAAGGGTGGGGCCAGGTCCATCGATGTTTCCTCGCCTGTCCAAACAATAATACGTGCGCTGTCAAACATGCTCCACCTCATCACCTCGTGTCTGCACGACCCCGAGCATGTGTTACCGTTTTGCCTAGGCACCGCATGTTTTTGGTTGTCGTTGAACTCGATTTCTGCATCGACAATGCCCTGCGAACGTCCCAGCAGTCGCACGGCATCGAATGCAATGGTAGGCAAGGGCGCCCGCAATGATGATGCATCGGCCAAGTATTGTCTGTCGTATTTTGAGTTCGCCGACGTTTGACGTTGGCATTCTCGTTCGTACTGGGTACTCGCCCTTTCGCGAGTGCTTCTTAGTACATAATTTCAGCCCCACGTAAAGACTGAATCAAAATCGCAAAAATTCCTACACCGGTGTACTTGGAAACACCCAGCTCGGTTCTCTCCAATCGAAGAAGTATCTAAACTCATTGTACCTATGCTATTCCAGCATTTCGACTGCGAAAAGGCTGTTGCAGGAGCAAGAACACCTCTGCGGTGTCCATCCACATGACGTTTGTGGAACGATTCGCGACCCTCGCCTGTCTTGCTCCACAGAGAGATGGTCCCAAGTCAGGGGGTCGCCTTTATCCTAACCGCGCACCATGTTCTCGGCTACACATGATTATACCCGAATTGGCTTGAGCAGCTACCTGATCTACCGCTTGCCGCGCCCGTGGCTGCCCTAAATAGAAGGAAAAGCTTCCGAACTGACATGGGCTGCTCCGCGATGCTTGCACGCCTAGCACGCTAGGTAAATTTCGCACATGTCATGCATCGCGCCGTTTCAATATATATGTATTGGAAGAGCCTTCTATGCTCGCACTTCACGATTATCGTCCTGTTGTCCTTGAACTCCTCCGTCAATTTGTAGGGTTCTACGCTCCACGATTGGAAGTCTGTCGACTTCTGTACACTCGCTTTCACAGTCCTTTACTTCACCACTTTTAGAATGCGTATCTCTACTCTAATTGACTTTGTGGCTGCTTTCAGCACTCAAGTCTTCGCCGCTTGCCAGGCTCCCACCAAGGTCGACGACTTCTCGAAATGGTCGTCCAACACCAACAGCTTGGGTGAATGGACCAGTGGTAAGGAACATAAGACCAAGTCGGATCTGCTTAAGCTGATTATTTCCAGATGATGGCAGCATGAGCTCGATCTCGGCCAGCAACGGCGTCCTCAGCTTCAAGCCCAAGTCTAGCTCCTACTTCTACGAGACGTTCCCTTGCCAGAGTGCCAGCAGCAAAGAACTTAGTGCTTTGCAGTTCACAATCAAGGGAGCCTCTCAAGGTTCAGCAGTCGTTGAGCTCCAGACCAAGTCTGCTTGCTCCGACGCTGGAAGTTACAAGTCCTACTTCTCCCAAATTACAGGATTGACCGGCAGCACCCAGACAATTACCATCCCGTTCAGTTCGTTCGCCGGTGCCAACGCGAATGCCGTCACTGGCATCGTCTGGTCAGGCTTCTCATCCACCACTGTCACTTGGCAGCTCAGTAATATTGTGTTCGTCTGCCCGGCTTCGTCCGGTGGATCGCCCAGCTCTGCTGCCTCTGCTACCAAGTTCAGCTCTGCCGCTATCTCTGCTACCAAAGTCAGCTCTGCTGCTATCTCTGCTACCAGAGTCAGCTCTTCGGCTACGGCCTCCGTATCGAAGGCTGCGACGCTTTCCAGTGTATCTCCTCCCCGCAGCACTCTTGCGACCGTCTCCGCCTCTCCGTCCGGAACATGCTCCCCTCTCCTTATCGATGACTGGATCTCGCAGTCCCGCCTCACGTTCATGTTCTACAATGCTTTCAACTACCCGACATCCACCGATGGCACTATGCAGTCCGTCACCGTTGGCAAGCCTGCGGCGAACCGTGTTGAGATTGTTCCCAAGCAGAATGCCGGTTCCTACTTCTACAGCCAATTTCCATGTGTGGACGCCCAGAACAAATATGGTGGTATCTCCCTCCGCATCAAGGCTCCCAGAGGTGCTACACTTTCGGTCCAGCTTGACTCGTCCGACAACTGCGACCCTGAATCCGCCAAATCCGCCTTCCAATCTTCAAGTGAGCTTGGCTGGACCTTCGATGGCACGGAGAAGCTCTACAGCATTCCTTTCAGCAAGTTCGCGTCTCTCAACAAGGCTAAGCTTACCACCATCCTCTTTTCTGGATTCTCGGGCACCGTGTCATTCGGTCCCATGGCGTTCTACTGCGGTGACACCGTTGCTGAATACGTCGTCAAGCCCTCGGGCGGCGACTCTGGCTCTAGCACGACTGTTGCTGCTCCCTCCAACACTGCTGCTGCAACTCTTGTTGTCGACAAGTTTGTCAACGCGAATCAGAATGCCATGGGCAACTGGCACGGTGCCGATGAGGGCATGACGCTCAAGTACGCCAGCGGCAAGCTCACCATTACCTCTCCTGATGCGGACTATTCCTTTTATACTCAGCTCTCGGGCTCTTGCAGTGATATGAGCAAGTACAAAGGCTCTTATCTCCATATCGCTTACACCGGAAGCACCAAATTCACCGTCGCTCTTCAGCAACACAATCAGGGATGCAACTCGGAAGTCGCTCCATATCCCGAGACCTGGGACTCTGCCGAGGCCACGCGTTATGCCAATGGAAAAGACATCTACATCCCAATGAGCCACTTCAATGTGGAGATGTCTCGCGTTATCGGATTTGCGTTCAAGGGTTTCTACAGCTCCGAGCCAGTCACGTTCTCCGTCATAGAGATCGTGCCTTCGGTTCCATCCGGATTCTCCGTTCCGGCCAAGGATGATACTGGCAAGCTTGTCTTCGCCTGCAAACGCCCCAACTCGTTTGCGTTCGCCATCGACGACGGTGTACCCAATCTCGCCCAGGACGTCCTCAAGATTATCCGCGAGGAAGACATCAAGGTCACGTTTTTCACTGTCGGCGCTCCCCTGCTCGACCAGTCCACCAACTTGACCAACGTCTACAAAGAGATGATGGCCGCCGGTCACCAGCTCGCGCTCCACTCCTACACTCATCCTAAGATGGAGGGCCTTCCTGACTACGCGTCCATCGACTGGGAGTACAACGAGGACATCAAGGCAATGAAGAGCCAGTTCAACGGTCTCGAGACTCCCTACTTCCGTCCTCCCTTTGGTACCGAGGGTGCCCGTATGCGCTCGCGTCTTGCGAAGGCCGTCGGCAGCAAGGCTACGATCACCAACTGGTCCGTCGACGTTGAGGACTGGCTGTGGGCAGAGACCAGCACCCCTGAGAACCAGTTGGCTGCTTTCAAGCGCGATGTCGCCAAGGGCGGTAACCTCGTCGTGCTACACTACCTGTACCCATCTACGGTCAGCTACCTCAGGGAGTTCATCCAGATCGCAAAAGCTACTGGCAAGCAGCTCATGCGTGTTGACCAGTGCATGGAGGACCCTGCTGCTCCCCCTCTCAAGTCTTGAAAAGTTATCTAGTGCTAGCAATTTCAAATTCATGAAGTTTCACATGTTATGATCCATAGATGCAGTGTGTAATGTGTGGTGAAATGAAGGTGGCTATACCATGTATGCATGCTCTGTGGAAGGAATTTGCAGCATTCACAAAAACAATGCACCTTGTCTGATAACGTAAAGTTCCAACTTCCATTCGATGGTAATCATGGTTTGTAGGTGGTGGTGGTGGGAGCGCCGCGGAAGAGCGGCTTGGCACCCCAAATTTCCGCGTCTCGAAGAGCAACACCATCAACTGCAGAGAAGACAGCCCGTCCACAACCCGCCGCCATGCCGCCCCGAATACAGGCGACACGCCTCGCCCTCGCCCTCCTCTCAATCGCCCCCAAAACACTCTCTACTGCGCCCTTGCTCCTTCCCACCCACCACCGCTGCGCCTCCATCCTCTCCTCCCTCAGCGACACCAAAGGCGCCTACAACAAGAAGATCCGACGCGGTCGCGGCCCCGCATCCGGCAAAGGCAAGACTTCGGGACGCGGTCAGAAGGGCCAACATGCGCACGGCAAAGTCCCCGCACACTTCGAGGGCGGGCAGACGCCGTTGAGCATCACGAAGCCTGAGAGGGGGCGGGGGAAGTACAATCCGTTCGTCGTGGACATGTCGCCCATCAACCTGGACCGCATACAGAGCTGGATCAACCAGGGGAGGTTGGATCCTGCGAGGCCGATTACGATGAAGGAGTTGCACAAGAGCAGGTGCTTGCACGGGGTCAAGAGACATGGCGTGAAGCTGCTGGCACGGGTACGTTCGATAGAGGAGAGGATGAGATGAGGGTGTATGTATGTGTATGGGCACTAATCGGGCACAGAATCCAGAGCAATTGACTACGCCCATCAACATCGTCGTCTCCCGCGCCTCCGCCGAAGCCATAGCACGCATCGAGTCCCTCGGCGGCACCGTAACAACACGCTTCTACTCACCCACCTCAATCAAGCGCGTCCTGCGTGGCGATACACACCCCACCGTGTCCCTGCAAGCCCCCATAGACCTCATCGCCAGCACTCTCCCCGCCACATCGCCCACCACATCGCCCATCCTCGCCTCCTTGGCCACCGACAAGAAAGTCGCAATGGCCACGCTCATGGAGCAAATAGGCAAAAAGTACAAGTTCCGCCTCCCTGATGCGACATCGCGGAAGGACATTGAGTACTACCGTGATCCGGCCCACAGGGGCTATTTGAGCTACACGGTCAAGGAAGGCGAGAGCCCGAGTTTGTTCTTCAAGCCGCCCGGTGAGGCCAAGGATCGGAAAAAGCAGAGTGCGAGAAGGGATGCGGCCAAGGCGAGTGCGGATAACAGGCTGTTTTAATCGGGGCTGGGCTGGGGCTTGTACTATATCGTGTAGAGGCATTGCATCACCAGACATTTTTCCACGTGACAGATGTCGAGAGTGCACCAATGAAGCTTCTGGGAACATGCCGTTCTCGACGTGATACAGGGCGACGAACACAGCTGGGATTTTTTAAAACTTTTATCAACGTGGGACACAAGTAGCGACATTCGGTATCGTGCGCAATAACTCTATTGAGAACTGCTGGCATATGTCCATCAGCCCAGCACCAGGTGCCGCAAGAAGTCGTGATCGATAAGACCAGCAAAATCTACCAACAAATGGCAAAGTCTGTAACCCAAACTAGTAGCCTGTCTATCTTTAATGGTAATTAAGTAGAGTAAGAAAGCTATACATAATATTATCAAAGATGTTCAGGCTCTCCTTTTAACGTACTTTTGGTCTTTAGTAGCACTGGTGGTAGAGCTTCGCTCAGGTAATCGATCAAGAATTCTTGCGGCACCTGGTGCCAGCAAACCGAAAGGCCAGGAACGGTACAATCTGCATCCAACATGGCTCCAGTGATGAGAATGAACGTGTCATTGTAAACGTCAAGGTACTGGCAGTGCCCCGTCTCGCAAGCCTTGATCTGGTTCATGTGAATGTAGATTGGGTAGGCAGCGTGCTTTACGGTCCCGCCCACTTCTGGAGTTGATCCAAGCTATCGTATTTTGGAGTATTCATCAATCTTTACGGTTTGCGCGGTAAATGTATGAGCGACATCCTGGCCTACAGTTGACAACGCCTGGTAAGCCCGTGGGGGCCAACACGTTCGAAACTGCGCTACCATGCTAGCGTCGACAGCATAGTTTTGCTGCACCGCGAGAAGTTCCACGCGTGTACGGCAATGCCAGGCTGCTATCATATGTCCAGACTGAACGTGTGGGTGCGAGCCAATAAAAGTACGTCCCGAATGGAGGCAGGTTTGCTGTAGTCAGCACGGAAACCAACAGCACGCCTGTGATTGTCATATGTACGGATCCTCAGTGAGGCAATGTTCGAAGGGGCGTAAATAGCCGGCAGCAATGCATGAGCATCCCGCAGTAGGAAAAACAGACGGTGGCGCGAAACTAGCACTGTACTGAATGCTTGCAACGATAACGGTAGCACAGAAACAGACGGAAAGGAATAAATGTTGTGTGTGCGACCGGAACAAACGGCCTTGATGAAAGAAACGAAAGGCGCGCAGGGATCAGGGACTTGCTTGCAGGACCTCAAACGGTGGCGAGGGACGTCTGTAAGCAGCAGCATGAATAGATAAACGAGAGTCGTTTCGTTGTGTATGTGTCGTGTCCTTTGATCGGCGCGCGGAGGGCGTTGTGGTGTTGGAAAACCTTGTTGTTCGGCATGCACCTCCTGTGCGAGCCCCGGTGCAACAATCCGCGCTTCCTCTCAACTCGACGCTTGCGGTATCGTGCATCTCGTGAGGCACCTCGGAACATTACCTTCCCTGACGGCGCAGCGAAGCTGAGGAGGATAAGAGTCAGATCATCCATGACGGAACCTGGTGGGATCGAGTGCATAGTACGGTAAGGCCCAGGTATCCTAGGCAACGTGCAGGTGGCGTCGATGTAGACTTGTGTTGAGGCAGGAAGTGCATCCGTCCCCTGGGCTGAAAGTGGCTCCAAAAAAAGCTGAACTGTGTGGATGTATGACGGCCAGGGAGGGGTAAATTATGACCAGTCTTTCGGTCCCGGGATGTGCAACGTTGGCGGAGCGTGCCTGGGGATGCGGTCTTGTTGGCCATGAAGATTAATTGCGTCAGTGCTTGAGTCGATGATCTAGATAGATGGATTGTTATTGCGGTCGGGCCACGAATAATGGTGTGTAAGAGGGTCAGTTGGAACTTGGATGTCGTCTGGCTCGCTCGGCCTTGCATGGCGGGGCTTAGTACTCTCTCGCCACTGGACGAGCTGCCACATGCACTTCTGAGGACATCGTGATTGCCGCTTACAGACCGTCAGCGATCCGCGGGACGTGTCTTTGTCTGGCCGCAGATTGCCAAAATGCCGGACAAGCTGTGTGATGAGCTGGACATGATCTAAAATGTTCAAGCCATAGCAGGCATCAGGATTACCGCCGAAGTGGCGGGAGCAATTGGTACCGAACAGGTCACGTTATGGTACTTGTAGCATGAAACGTGGAATGCAGACAACGGCTAGGTATATAAAGAGGTTCGTGGCGGCGGGGACGAATTTTGGCGAGCAAGTCTCGACCAGTAGTTGCTCCCATGATGGGGGCCGGTGGTGTTCTGAAAGGTCGAGATACTTGTTCAAAGACAGAAGCAGTTACTCCAGTCAGACACTCACTGCAAGCGCGAATCGCAGTGCAGCTTCGAGTGCCTTTCAACCGAAACTTGATCCCTATGGCGCAGCCTTGTCAGTCATTCTGGAAGTCATCCGGTCAGACACGACGACTTGACCGGCTCATGAGGCCATCATTCTTAGTCATGACACTGGGGACAGCAAGTTACCGTGAAACGGATTGTGGTTGCCTTGGGACTGAAATGTAGCCATATTGGCCTGGTGAGGATAGCGTGGAGTTGGACGAGATCTATTCGTCCGGATTCGTCTTACCTGCTTATTCCAGCAAGCAAGGCGGGGCAGGCACATAGAAGTCTTGAGATCTCCTTGCAAAGACGCAGTATAGAGGCTAAATTCAGCATAGTTGGACATCGCATGACAGTGCTGAGTGAACCAAGAAACAGAGAAAGAACTTGGTGGAGCGTATGAAGGGCTCGCCTATCCGAGACAGTCCGTTTGCCGCGATCTGCTGTTGTTCGACCAAGCATGATGCATCGCGCAACTGTGACCGGAAAGTTAACGTAAAGCCGAGCGTTACCTATTGCTGAGTGCTGCGATCGGTAGGTTCAGCGTCTGACGGGGACCGGGAAGATCGTCCAGGCGAGAAGGACAATGACACGAGCAGGACGCAACCTGCGGATTCATTGTCTGTGAGCCAGAAATTTCGCGTCGGGAATTGATACACGCTGGGCATGTACGTGTCTGGACATCGTTAGACAAACACTGTGGTTTGATGGCGGAGGACCGGATTGACGACCTTGTCGGTATCCACGATGATTTTGCACTATGTTAGTGCGATGCATTGTACGCGTCGGGCATGGGGCGCGATACGTATCAGCGCGCCCAAAGTCGACTAATAAAGGTTCCTAAATTGGCTTAGACTGCTCTTACACACTCACGCTTTCTATGGAGCTTGGGCTGGGCAAGGGCAACGACTCGCGCTCGTATGGGAGCATGACTGTGCCGAGGGACGACCGTATCACGCCTCCGGATCCTTGAAAGTAGTTCTCGCCTTCTCTACGCCGAAATCTGCATCGCTATCTCCACAATGTAATTGAGTCTGACATGATTGCCTTTGCAAGAGCTGCATGCGGCAGGTGTGTGTCGACGTCAATTGCTGCAAGGATATCACCTAGACTTTGCTGTTAGGAGCAATGTTATTGCAGCACCTAGATCAGCTCACAACTGCACTGTATCACCGTGACTGCTGTAGGTGCGCTAGTCGAGGCGGACAGGCCTTTGGCACTCTGCATGGAGCTCAAGTGGTGCATGTTTGAGATTTTGACAGTGTAAGAACGGAGTCCTTGTGTGAGGTCGTATCCATGGACAGCGTACTCCGTACTCTGCCTCGTAGTGACCAAAACGTCTCCACAGAGGATCGAGCTGTTAGCCGCTAGTGGCAAGTTTGTGCTGTAATGGTTACCTCTAAAGATTGCTCGCATGCTTGTTCACTGGAAGGCGGATTACGTATGCATCTATTTTGCTCGCGATATCGCCCGAGGAAAGAGCGAGATCCATGTCCAAAGTACGGAGTACGTATGACGGCTTTTGCAATCGCTTTCAGCAACATTTCTTCACAAAGCCGAAGCAAGAAAGGCCGGATCATCATAGCAGAGACGACCACTTTCGTTGGGCGTCGGGATCCTGCGTGACCCATGCCTCGTGTGTCGATGGCAATAATCTCGTCACAGTTCCACGGTTAGCGCTGCTGGCCTCATCAGAGGCGTTTTTCGTTATGTCGGTCTGCTTGCAATGCGAGAGGCCAAGCGCAGCAAATCCAAAAGCAATAACGCTTCATGACACCGTCGCTAGCTCGAGCATACATTCACGAGCCACGGATGGCTGCTTCAATGTACATCTTATGATCCTTGATCATTGAGCTGCGTCCGCTAAGTCGATGATGGATCCGACACAGCGTGCGGGAGAAGAGGGATTAACCAGTCGCGGACCCCAGGTGTCATGCAAGCACAGAGATGTGTGTGAAGTGAGCAAGGCGCGCGCAACTATGTCGATACGTGTTTCGCCAGGGGCGTTGTAAAGGCTGTCCTGCGGTGCAAATTGTCTCGAATTGGAGGAAAGATGGTCGTATTTAGCGTCGGGTGCGCAGGCTCTGATTCGGCGGAAGCGCCGGGCCCGGTGAATGCACGCAGCACTGGACCGCATGATTGGAAGTGGACGCGACGCGAAATCATTTGCAAAGAGGATTCACGATCAGCAGTCTCGCTCAAACCTGAGCCTGCAAAGCTTCGCGTTGGAACAGGGTTTGGGCTCGGAAATAGGGGTTGGTTAGGGTAAAGTATGACCGCAAGCCTGTTAGGGCGGGCTGGATGGCGGCTGGGACATCGTATCGCTCCTGATATTGGCGCATCGCGAGACGCAGTGTCGTCGCCGTGGGCGTGCAGCAAAGTCTGCTTTTTTGGTGGACGCGATGTAGTAGAGCGAGTGACCCACTCGGTGCACCAGAGCTACCACTCACGGGGCCCGCAAGAGTCAAACACGGCATGCGCGGAACGTCAAATGCCCTTCCAGACCGCCCGGCTGTGTCTGATGATTATTGATGGACGATGGCGAGCATCCTGATTCCTTTGCACTGCACGACGCCATCCGAGGTGGTTGCGCGCATGGCTACCTAACGCAACGCTCAGCCGCTTACCACTGCAACGAGGGCGGCAAGCGAGTTGGAATCTGGATGTCCTCAGAATCTTTGGTGCTCCGCCTTGGCCGACGCGTGCTGAGCAAGAGTAGGGGAGGGCAAAGCCAAACTTCGTCTAAATGCGCAGAGTAGTGGCCAATGCGAGAATAGTTGATGAGGCCACCAGCGCTATTGTTTCCTGCGCAGACGAAGCGTCCCACCGCGGTCGGAACATCGATCTGAAGCCCTCGCCGACTGCGGCCAATCACAGCGACCCGCTTTGCTGAGGCTGTACAGACGGTGGTTGCGCGGCGCAGCTGGGGAAGCTGCTCACTTGGATTTGATTATTCATACGCCGGCACGCGGAGTCGAGGGCTGGTGTGTGCCACCCAAACGAAGGGATGCAGCCCCCCACTACGCACTCATGTTCCCTGGTGAATCGTGATGGGGCAGCAAACGACGAACCACAAATGACATGAGCGCTGGCTGCAATCGGCGGGCCATGCCATGTTCGGCCTGGCAATGAGAGCACACCAGTAAAGATGTGTGGTGATGAAGGTAAGAGAACAGGGATCTGCCGGGGTGGTCGATTAGGTACGCTTGCAACGCCCGGTCTCACAAAAGTCTGATTATTGTGGGCTTTGTTGTGTGCGCCGAATGGAGCCTTGGCGTCGCGTCCCGGCCACCCCTGCTGCTTCAGTGCCACTTCCCACATGCCCTGCTCGCCGGTCGCGCCTGCTTTGTGTGCCCGTGTCCGTGCGCGCTAAAACAGCAGGCGCGGTCTGGTTGATGTCAGAGCATGCTTTGCTCCTTCTGGATCAGCCTCTTGGTTATCCTGGAACAACCCGCGTCTTCTTTCATGGGAATTATGTACGTGAACGTTACTCGTCGGCCTGTGGCTATTCACACTCCAGCGGACCAAGCCATGCTGGTCCAAGGCCGTGTTTGGACCACCTCTAGAGACAATCCGCTTCCGCCTGTGCCTGTGCCTACCATTACCACTACAATACAGTAATTGCACGCAACAATCACCACTGCTCGCTTCTCCCCTTCCTGACCCGTCCTCAATAGCACCTGTCCCTTTGCAAACGTCCTTCGAACGAGGTTGCATCACGCCTACCGACCACATATTTGCGAAGACGCTGTCAACAGTCCAACTCTCCTTGCTTGTACCTCCAGCAGTCTGGATCACCACAACGCTCGCTTCACCACGCAATGAAGTGACTGCTCATGCTCACCGCCGCCGTCCTTCACTTCACCATCACCGCTGAGTCGTGTCCATGCTCGAGCTACAGCTCCCTCGTCCGATGCCTCACGCCCTCCCACGGGAGCCTCCCTTCGACTTCTACTCCTCCGCTTCTCACCCCGTCTCCAAATTCGACACCACCATGCAGCTGCCGATGCCCAGAATGGCCAGCGGCCATCAGCATGACCTGACCAGAACAGCCCCCAGGGCGCCCCTCACGCCTCCCGACCACCCAGGCTCAGCTGTCCGCATGGTCTCTCTGCCGCCAGTGCAGGGTGACGGATATCAGTATGGCTACCAGCTGCCTGCAATAGGCCACTCGAGACATACAGCAGCACCGCGAAGTCCCAGTCCTCAGCGACAGTCACAACAGCCTCCGCAAGATGCGAGCCAAACACCAAAGAAGAAGTGGAACATCTCACCAAATCTGCGGATACCTGAATCCATCAGCACACCGCAGGAGGGCTTGCCTCAACTAGCGGCAGAGGTTGGTTTACCGATTTTTTCGTTGATCGCCAAGACTGACTTTGGCAGATAACATGCTTGTTCTGGTTCGAGAGCTCAAAAACACTGCAGCAAGTACTAGACGTGAACGCGCCATCCCACGCCATTCAACCACTCGTGCCCGATGCGCATCCTACCATCGGCTTCAAGAAATGGGTGGCCACCATCCTTACCACCACACAGGTCGCCCAAAACGTCATTCTGCTCGCCCTGCTCTTCGTCTACCGGTTGAAGCTCACGAACCCCACCGTCAAGGGCAAGCCAGGAAGCGAGTACCGACTACTAACCGTAGCACTCATGCTCGGGAATAAGTTTCTCGATGACAATACGTACACGAACAAGACGTGGGCAGAGGTTTCTGGCATATCCGTGCAGGAGGTACACATCATGGAGGTCGAATTTCTGAGCAACATGCGATACAGCTTGTTCACATCGAAGAAGAAGTGGGAAGAGTGGCATACGATACTGGGCAAGTTCGGGACTTTCTTCGACAGGGCCTCGAAGATCCCCGCCTCCGGCACCATCAGCCCAGGCGGACCACCTACTCCAGCGCTCGGGGCGCCGCAGAATGCTAGGGTGTCGCCGCGGAGTGCCAATCACACTTCACCACCGACACCAATGATGTACTCACCAAATAACCTAGCCTTCTCGAACACGCCGTTTTTGCAACCTCAAGCAACATCCGCCACGGTATCGCCGATTGGCGCTCTCCCAGAGCTCGGCCCCATCGTGCGAAAGCGAAGTGCTGACCACAGTGCCGAGCCTCCTTTCAAACGACAGTCGTATGGTTTTGCACCGGGTCCATACAGCAACGCTCCTGCCATTCCAACTCTCCAAACGCCCGTTGAGCGGTCCTTTGAGCCACCGCCGTCTGTCAACCGCCTGCCACCCCTCCCGAGTCTCTCTATTCCTGCACCGCAGCAGATGCAATCAGCGCAAGGGAGGAATTGGCCAGAGCTTTCGCTTCCGGCACCCGGCAGCCGCTCGATGGCAATGGTGTATCCCCCACCAGTTCAGTGGCAGCAACCAGCTGGTACACCCACCTCGATGGGCGCAACGCCATTCTCGAACTTCACACCGGCCTCCGACAGTTCACGCCAAATCAGTCCCTATCCGCCCTCTGCAGGTTCCTCGCCTGTCAATTCTTACCCGGCCACGGGTTCGAGACAACTATCACCATCGCATTTCTTGAACCAACGACAGTCGCCTTACCGACCCGTTCGTGGAGTGCACACTCTACTGGTCCCTCCACCGTCGACTTCCATGCATAACCCAGCCCAAAATGTTGCCTATGACCAGATGCAATACCAGCCCCTTGGAAGACCGATGACCGACCGCCGCACCGGGCTGCTGCCGTACATGGATCGCAGCGCATGGCCACCGACCAACCAGTTCAATCAGCTCCCCGTTCCTCAGCAGCCGATCTTTCGTTGAGGGTTGAACACCTTACCTTTCTATGTACACATGTTTTCCGCATAAGAGCCCTCCTTAAGGCCACTTCTTTCTTTCTGTTTCTCGAAAATATATTTTGCTGCGTTCTAGCGTGCATTGCATTGGGCGGCGAAAAGTCACGGGCATCACACCGGTCAATTGACTTGACTTGGTGCATTTTTCTTTACATCTTTACATCGCCCACAAGCTTCCAGTGGCGATGTTGTACACTGATATGCCCACATGTGGCCGGCGGTTTGGGAAGGCCGTGTGTGCCACGGAGCACATCTGTGTGTAGCACACCTGAGCAGAGGAGTTTGGAAGTGTGCAAGGCACGGAAGCGCGAGGAAGCGCTAGTATCGATAGCTGCTTTTAGTGCAATCACGAACAATGTGAAGCTCTCAAACTAAGCTCTTGCCTTAGCTCTAAGATTCTCCTTTGGCAACATTGTGGTGGTGTGGTTCCCTCAACTCCGCCCCCAATCGTGATTGTTGGCGTCCCGTAGATTGATTGGTTGAGATACTAGTGAGTGAGCTCGCGTGCACTTTCCGCAGATCCTTGCAAGTCTTCGGCCCTTTGAGCGGGGCTGGCGTTCCCAACTTCCAACATCTCCGCTCGCCGTGCTTGTGCCGTTTTTCCCAACACAACGATCGATACTGGGCATTTTACATGTACTCACGAAGCCTCTGTGCTGACTTGTAGATGATTCGGAATAAGAGCAGGTTCTGGGGCAAGGCGGTGGCGCACCTCTGCCAACCCGTACCGGCGAGACATGACAATCTCATCTCCAACCTAGTCGCGCATCAAACATCGGACTCGGAGTTTCTCAGGCGTACCCTGCGAGGACATGTTGCGGATTCCAGGCTGCATTGGTGGATGCCACTGGAGCGGTGATTACATGCGCCACGGCGGGCAAGGAGGCGTGTTTGGCATCTGGGATTGGGGCCGGTCCGGGATTGGTGAGATGGACGAATGTGGAGGGATCGTGTGGAAAGGAAGAGAATTTGACGATGAGCCTTACGTCCATTGATACGACCTGTGTACTGCATGCCGAGTAAAACTCAACAAGTTCCTCGATCCTCCGTCTGCGGAATGCGCATACATCTCTAAACACCAGATTTACGCGGACGCGTCGTCACCGATGTGAAACGTACTTGAATGTCCGGAAGGGTAGCGCATCGCTTGAAAGTGGTTTGTAGGTGCGTTTTCTATCTTCGACTGCGAATCTTGACTGTGAAGAAGACAGCAGATAGTTGGTAGGTATCGTGCTAACACTTCGAATTTGCGCACAGAGATTTGCGACAACATCGCTTCTTGTTCCTATTTGTCGTCTTGTAAATATTGGCATGTCTTTCTGCGTAAAATTGAAATGTGAGGAAAAGCTGGGTATCGATGGCAAGTGATTAAGCTACGGACTACCCCCGTCGCGACCTTTCATCGAAGCCCTTCAGGCTCCGCCGGGCAAACAGGACTCTATGGTTAGGCGGTCTTCAACAAAGACCCCTTGTAAGTGACATGAGCCTTGTACGTGGCCACTGCACAGGACGTTAAGCTCTGTAAGACCGTGCGGACGGCCCTCATAGACCTCGGAATATGGATGGAACTGAACAACAACGACGTTCTTCTGCCTTCCCTTTCAGGTGAGTGAAAGCGAAGGGTCATGGGAGACGCTAAACAAAGGCTTGGCATGGGCCCTTAGCTCCAGCAATTGCCTCTCGCGGCGCTCTAACAAGAGTACCCAACGCGTACCCGGAAGCCTGTTGCAACCCTCTACAAGCGTAGTCTTCCAAAGATGGCACCCCGCAAGCGCAAGAACATCGCCAAGCCGTCTCCAGCTGTCACTACGAACTAGCGTCTCAAGATCATCAATCAGTCAGAGGCCTCAGGCGCGTCAGTGAACGCTACTCCGGGTACCTTAGGCTCTGCCACTCCAGGCGATCTGTAAGTCTCAGGATATACTGCTGATGGGGAACATGTGTATTGACAACAGACAGGACGACACTCAACGCAACTAGCTCGCCACTGCTTCGCTTGCCTCCTGAGCTACGTAATCAGATATGGGTCTACGCTTATGGTGGTCATACTATCCACGTCACTGCTCGAAACGGGATTATTCTCACGTCTCCCAAGCAATTGGTTTGGACACGCTGTGTCAATGACAGAGACAAACAAATGCGATGCCGTTGTTTCCGCATGATGGAGACAAACACAAGTTTGGTGCCTATCATCATCAGCAAGCAGTTCTGGGCCGAGGCATCTGGAATCTTTTTCAGTTCGAATACCTTCCATTTTCAAGATGCTCAGCCACTTCGAAGGCTCGCAATCACTATCCGCAAGTTTGTTGAGCGCGTCAGCGATATTATGATCACCTTGCAGTCTCCGCTTGACATGGCGGTATGGGCCTCTATCCTGACATCATCAATCTTAGGACGATTTCGAAACATTCGAGGTCTGACTCTGGAAGTCATAGTGGTACCGGCTTGGCACAATAATATTCTACAACGCAAAGATGTCATGCGTGATGCTCGATGGAAGGCTCTCAAGCTCCCAGCCATCATCAGGGCATTTCAGCAGCATGAACTCAAGGAGGAGCATACGGCAGTCGTCTTCGCGAGGGTAGTCTATGGTCATGATGATGGCGAGGTCATGTCTTCCATTGTCGACGCCCAAGGTCTGGAGCGCATCATCAAGGACCAGCTTTTGGACCACCATCCGCGACGTCTATCAAAGCGAGGTCAAGGAGGTGAGTGAGGCAGATTGGCAGCGGGTGGAGAGCGGTGGCTTTTCGTGCCTTTTTAATCTCCAGGGTGCGACAACGGTTATGGTCAGGCAGCGAATGTTACTCATGGCGCGTTACATCTACGAGAGACAGTAACGCGCGTGGGCCAAGCAGCTGGTGCTGCGGTTCGTACAGCATAGCTTGGAGCTATACGCCTACAACCAAAGTGCCACACGCAATCATTGTCGGCTATGTTACACACGCGGCATCCATTCAAGCTCGGAGAATCACAGCAGACAGCGTTCAGTGCAAAGCAGCTCGTGATCGCAAGTGAAGTAGAGAGGCACTACTCACATGAGCATCATATGGCAGGCGTGACCCGATCACTCCCGTTTGATCTCTCATACGCCACCACTATTACACCTTCACCTCGCCTAGATTTTTTCTTTGAAGACTCGCTCTCAAGAAGACACACCGTCATGCAAAACACTCTGAAACTATTGAGCACTACTATTCGCACAAACTCATCACCGCGCACAACACGAATAAACGCAATTCCTACATTCATCCACTTCGACAACACTAATTACACCAGCTGCGGGACAACAATGGCAACCAATAAACGCAAGACGATATTTGAAGCGTCGTAAGCCCCTACGAAGCGACAGAAGGGCGTGAAAGCAGGCGAGACACAACGCGCAGACAACGCGACCGATCTGTGGGTTCAACAGCATGCTATAAGGAGCACAACACTAACATCCACCAGGGCGGCAACTAATCTCGCTGAGTCACCACTACTACGACTACCAGCAGAGCTCCGAAACAAGGTCTGGGAGAATGCATATGGCGGCAACGTAATACACGTAGAGTTTCGCACGGGCAACAGACAGATCACAGGCGCCTTGATTTGCAAACGCTGCGTCGAAGACGAGGATCCACGGAAAAACGTCAACTGTTGTGTGTCGCGTACTGGCTCTGGTTCTATTTCTGTCCCGCTAGTCAGCAAGCAGTACTGGGCGGAAGCGTCCATAACGTTCTTTGCCTCGAACGCCTTCAGCATCGATGAGCCACAGGTAATGTCTGAGCATGGAAACCTGATGTGAACAACCACTGACCTTGCGCCTACACCTCTCTAGGTCTTTCGTGCCCTAGCGCTATCGAACCCGGGCTTCGCGTCACGGGTACGACAACTCATTGTTCACGTTAAGTGCCAATCCATGGACTGGTCCGGAACGATAAATTTTGCGGTCCTGGGACGTTTCGTGAGCCTCAGAGGTGTCAACTTGAAGCTCAGCATATATCGCGCTATTAACGATTCCTTGGGGGAGGAGGACACGGCACGTATTGCACGCCGGACGTTCCAAAAGCTACGTTCTATGGTAAGCGCTTTTCGCCAATACCAGCTGAAAAACTCCCTGACGACTGTTACGCTCATCGAGTTCTGTGGCATTCTCTCGGCGGATCTAGAAGAACCTGGCAAGGTCGGGAACCTGGAACGCAAAATCAAAGGTCGGATGTTGGAGTATTCTCCTCGGCGGCTGTCGAGGCGAGGGAAAAGAGACGAGTGGTAGGGTGGGAGTCGCAGAGTGTGGAACTGGCATAGGCATATGTATTGCATGCGCAAACCGTGATACAGGGACGTTTTTCGCTGTTGACAAATCTAGTCCCATCAATTGAAACAGCTTTGATCTAGCCTGCTGTCTTCGGTATGAATTGCAAGTGAAGACCAAGTTCAACGAGCGACCATGTCGTACCTAATTATGATTGGAGCGGTTGTTGATTGACGTGTAAATTCAGACGTCTCTTCAGCCCTACGAAGTATGACATGACGCCAAGCGGTTGGTTTGAGCCGCGGCAGCAGCGATCTTCAACTTTCTGGCCGCGACATTTACTTCGTATTCTTACACCGCACAGCCTCACCTCACCCCCCACCCCACTACTCACGACATGCCGCCGGCAAAATCCAAGAAACTCACCGCGCAGCCCGTCCGCACGCGCCACTTCCCCGGCAAGCCCGTCGCCGCCGAAGTCGAAGAGCGCTCGAGCTCAGAGTCGGAATCCGAGGAAGAGCAGCCCAAACAGAAGCCGTTCGCAAAGCCAAAGCCCGCGCCCAGCGCATCATCCTTCCCCAAAGCGGCGCTCAAGTCAAAACTCGCCGCGCGACAAAAGTCCGAGGCAGAGCGCAAAGCACTAGAAGACGAATTCGAGACGGAAAGCGAAGCAGAGGAAGACGGCGAGGGTGGCAGCGGCAGTGGCAGCGATGAGGAGTCTTCCGATGAGGAGTCCAGCAGCGAAGACGAGGCACCCAAGAAGCTGCTGCGCCCCGTCTTCCTCAAAAAATCCGACCGCAACAAGGGCGCCGCCCCCGCAAAGACGGCAGACGACATAGCCGCCGAGGAGGAAGCGCGACGGCAGGAGCAGTCAAAGGCCATCGTCCAGGAACAGGTCGAGCAGCGTGTGGCCGAAAAAGCAGCCGGCAAAAAGGACTGGGACGACGACATCGAAGACGCAGACATGCACGCCATCGACGACACCGACGGTCTCGACCCGCCCGCCGAATACGCCGCCTGGAAACTGCGCGAACTCCGCCGCATCAAGCGCGCGCGCCTCGCCATCGAAGAAGCCGAGGCAGAGCTCGCGGAAATCGAGCGCCGCCGCAACCTGTCGCAGCACGAGCGCGACGCCGAAGACGCCGCCCACATCGACAAGCAAAAGGAGGAGCAAGCAAATCGCGGCGACATGCAATTCATGCAGAAGTACTTCCACAAGGGCGCGTTTTTCACCGACGAATTGAAGGAACTTGGCATTGCAGATCGGAATCTCATGGGCGCGCGCTTCGAGGATCAGACGGACCGCGAGCTGTTGCCGAGTTACATGCAGATGCGCGACTTGACGAAACTGGGGAAGAAGGGTGGCACGAGGTACAAGGACATGAAGAGCGAGGATACCGGCACATGGGGTGGGTACGCGGATGATCGGCCGCGAAGAGGAGGTGACAGGGGTGATTTTGGTGTTGATGAGAGGTTCAGGGCCGATGGAGGTGTTGGCGGTGGCGGGGCGAGGGAAGAGAGGACAGGCGCGAATGCGAAGCCGCTAGGTGAGAGGAAGAGGTTCGGGGAGGAGAGGGACCGGGACAGCAAGAGGCCGCGGATCGAGGAGAGAGCTTGATGGCTTGGGCATTATTGCATTGCGTGGCGTTGCGGACATTTCAAGCATTTTCGGCGCACAATATCCAACTTGTTACGGCGGGTACCGACGTTTCTGCCCTTTACCAGTACCCCATCCCACATCGCATCCACTGCCTATGTCACCACGTGAACTCATTAAAGACGCAGAACGTATACGAGTCGTGGATTGACGGACGCACACACGTGCTTCAGGTCGAACCACGCGTGTGGTTAGCTTCAGCTTCTGGACATTCGACCGCTTTGCCCAATCTCAGAAGGTCACCATTGCATTACAGCTTTTGGCCTTCCGGGCCGGCTCATGACAAACATATGCTAGCTCACTCACCCCAGCAGTCGAATCCCCATAAGCCCCGCTCTTCAGGCCACATGTAACCGTCACCGAGCTTTCATTTGATGGGTACGTCTCCCAGGAGGGTGACGCGACGTATGACGGACGGATTCATCAACCGCCAATGATCCTTTCACCAGCACTTTGTATAACACACTTGTCAACTGCCATATCATATGCGAGGCGATCAAATCGGCCCCAAGACGGAAAGCGTCGCACCTGTACATTGCATTGCTAGCATTTGCGTGCAGGCGAGTGTCTGCTCTCCCATATGAGAAGTGAGGCGTCCATACGGTTATTTACAAGTAAGATCAAATTGCATTGCGACACGTCGAGCATGTGGATGACTGAAAGGGGACTATATCCCCTCTCTGGGCACTCTTTCTGCCACATTAGGAAACTCAACGTTCCAAGCATCCAACTCAGATCGTTTCAATCATCGAAAATGGCATGCGCTTACTCTTGATCCTGTCTCTGCACTCCCACCTCGATGAGCTTTGCTACTCCCCTCGCTCTTCACAACGCAGAGCTCATTTGCTACAAACCCATCCCACACATCGGGACTGGACCCATGCACTGCGACAAACGCAACCAGCCGCCTGGGCTTGGCTTTGAGGGAGCACCATGGCTACGATGGGAAGGCATGCGCAGACTGTACTTGAGTCGTGTACAGAGAGGAACGCGATTAGTGGTTTGGCACTTATGAACTGAGACTTCATAGTCTGTGTTGGTGATGGGGGAAGGCACTGCCGATGGAGTGCAATCAGTCAAGTGCGTCGCACGAACACATTGTAACACCACTTTTTACGTGGCGGTTGAACAGCATTTTTACAAATCAAGAAGGGAGTCGTCTAGAGTGATGTAAGGTTAAGAGACGGCGGCGGGCTGGAAGAGGATAGACATTTAGGCCTCATCTCCGCATAACTTCAATACCATCCACTACATCCAATACCATATACTCAAACTCTTAAGCAAACACAGCATGCGCTTCTTCTATGTCCTCCCCCTCGCGCTCGCCATCCCAACAACCTTCTCCACGCCGTTAAACCCTATCACCAACACCAACCTCACCACTACCACAGTCCCCACCATTGTCTGCGACCAACGCAACATCGCCCCACACAGCGACTGCGTTGCCCTTATCAAGATTCTCTCATCCTCTCCCTCTTCTGATACTGTACAAAAGAGCCCGCGCGAGATTCGTCATCACGCATGTTTCGTGAGCTGGCATAGGGAGTGGAGTGGTACGAAGGTCACGCTGGCGAGATACGCGCAGTACATAGTGGACAGTTGCAGTGACAAGATTGCTATCAGTGGGGCGGGACGAGTAGATGGCATGAGGTTTTGTGTGAGCAGTCGGGGGAAGTATTGTTGATGTTGGAGGCGTGAAGATAAGAGGGTGGTAAAGCAGCGGATAAGGAGCGATGTAGCGAATGGCATAATGGGCACTGCGAGAGTTCGCTGCTGTATGTGGTAGAGTCGATTCGAAGGGAAGTAAGGTTGGCGTTCCTATCTATGATTGAGTGCTGTTGTGGTCTGTGTCTTGGGGGTGTAGTGTGCGACGGCCTATTTTGCTCGATTCTGGTACGCAGCAGGTTTCTCCTCGTTGACAAGAATGATGTTGCGCAAGTTTTCAAATGTGTGTACGATTCAAGGTCGAATGTATCGTAATGAAGCGTACCTGGTAGTGTATCTGACTAATCGTTGCCCCACCGTGATGGCTTCCCCGAGACAGCCCGAGCTCCACTTCAACACCGGCGTCAAACGTCAACCAATTTCAGCGCGCGATGTCAGCTTCCGATTCAAACCTCACGCAGAATGTCTTTCGAAGGCGACGACGAAGACACGGAGTCTATCAAGCGGCAAGTTCGCTACGATGGTGAGGATATTAGCCCGACCACGACACGCGAGCTGAATGGCTGGTACGCATACCCAATCGCAGCCGAAGTCTTCGCCGTGGTAGCAGTGGGTACGTATCAACCTTCCCCCGCTCTACGACACTAATTTCAACCTCATCTAGGTGCATTCCTGCCCGTGATTCTCGAGCAACTTGCGCGAGAAAATGGTACCTTCTTTTCAGATAGGTCGAAACCTTGTATTGAAGTCTCTACTTCCGCGCGCTTCCGGTTACGCGCAGAAGCTGGTGATGCGAAAGAGAAGGCGGAACAATGTATGGTGACGCTAATGGGCAGGACAATGTCGACGAGTAGCTTTGCTATGTACACATTCTCGACGGCGGTCCTTGTGCAGGCTTTGATATTGGTGTTTTTCAGCTCGTTTGCAGATCATGGTATGTTTACGTCTTCGACAGTTTGACACCCTCTAGCATGGCATACCTACATGAAGCAGGACGCGCTTATCATGAAACTACTAACAAATCTTCAAGGGCCTTACCGCAAGAAGTCGCTCCTAGCGTTTGCGTACACTGGCTCAATTGCCAGCTGTCTCTTCATCTTCATCAACCCCAGAGTATACTACCTCGCGCCTATCCTCGTCATCGTAGGCGTAGCGAGTCTAGGATGTTCCTTTGTATTGTTGAATGCTTTCCTGCCTCTACTTGTCGCGTACCACCCTGACAGCTTGGTTACCAAATCGCTCTCCGCCGGGTCATCTTCTGATTTTGAGTTTGAAACGCTCAACTCTGAGAATGAGGGCCATCAAGTGACTCGAGCTGAACCAGATCGACTAGCGCGCGATCTTGAACGTTCGGCACAGATCTCAAGCAAAGGCGTCGGATATGGATACATCGCGGCTGTCGGCGTGCAAGTTGTTAGTATCTTGATTTTGTGGCTGTTCAGCAAAACCGCATTTCAAAAGAGGCATCCAAGTTTCCCGATCCGCATCATCTTGCTTTTAGTAGGCGTTTGGTGGGCTGTTTTGACGACGCCGACACTGCTATGGCTGCGCGAGCGACCCGGCCCGCCACTCCCTATGCAGGGAAAGCACAGCAAAGCATCAAAAACCCGAACACTCTGGTTCTACACGTCCTTCTCGCTTCGCTCGTTCTGGAGGACGCTGCGCCGAGCGATAAGTCTCCGCCAGACGTTCATATTTCTGATTTCATGGTTCCTACTGAGCGACGCCGTCGCCACCATCTCAGGCACAGCAGTCCTATTCGCGCGCACAGAACTTAAAATGGGCACCATCGCCATCGCGCTGCTTTCGATCACCTCCATCGGCTCCGGCATCGTCGGAGCATTCGCGTGGCCCCGCATGCAGAAACACTTCGGCCTGCAACCAAAGTCCATCTTGCTATGTTGCGTAGCTGGCATGGAAATCATCCCGCTCTATGGCCTTCTCGGGTACATCCCCCTATTCCAGGAACTGGGCTTCATCGGTCTTCAACAAGCATGGGAGATCTATCCCATCGCTGTACTGCACGGCGTTGTCATGGGCGGGATTTCTTCATACGCACGATCCGTATATGCGCCGCTAATCCCAGAGGGCAAAGAAGCGCAATTCTTTGCACTGTTCGCAGTGACAGATAAGGGTAGCAGCGCGTTTGGTCCTGCGCTGGTGGGGTACATTGTTGATCATGCAGGAAGCATAAGGCCGGCGTTCATATTCCTGGCAGTGTTGGTGGTCTTACCTGCTCCATTACTGTGGTGGCTGGATGTTGAGAAGGGGAGAGAAGATGCGAGGGGTATGGCACAGGGGGATGAGAGCGGGAGGGGGAGGTATGAGAGGGTCGGTAGGGACTGAGTGCTTGTGGGCCACAACCCCATGTCGACACAACAACGATATGCATCTACAGTGCTTCTTGCAGCACTTATTGCTTCATTTCATCCTTTCCATGATATCCACGATATCAAAAGTGCCATGCCCATCGCAAGGCAGCACCATGCCGTGAGCAGAGACATATGACGTATTGCATTTCGTACTAGCACATGACATCTCGCGTGCAACACGACCTTACCGTCACCTGTTGCCCCAGAAGCCGCAAATCTGATACAAGACCCACACTTTCATTCGTTCCATCATTGTCCGTGTTCAAATGCCACCTACTCGTAGAAGTACTCCTAAGTCTTCGAAGACTTCAAGAAAAGTCGATGCTGCCGTCGCCACACGCGTCAACGCAGACCGTCCAGCAAAAATCCCCCAACCTCCAGGTCTCCCTTTCAAACTCCGTCCTGCCAAATTTGGGCTCATCCAAGAGCGCATATGCTGCAGTCTCTACGCTCTAGTAGTCCAAGCTATCCTCTGGAACCAGACACGCGGCGAAAACGCTCGTCCTGTCCTCTTCGCCCTTCTCACAAGATATCCCACACCAAAAGATCTCTCATTAGCCTCACTCGATGAGTTGACTAGTATGATCCAGCCCCTCGGTTTGCACAACATTCGCGCCCTGCGTTTGATCGCGCTGGCAAACGCGTGGCTCATTGCGCCCCCAACGAAGGAGCGTAGGTACAGAAAGCTGCATTATCCAGTCAAGGGCAGCAGTAAGGACGTCAAGCCAGGAGAAGTATTGGGGTTGGAGGATGAGCGTGAGGGATGGGAGATCGCGCATTTACCAGGCGTTGGCGCGTATGCGCTTGATAGCTATCGCATCTTTTATCGCGACAAGCTAAGGGACCTAGAGGGTAGCAAGGACGCGGAACCGGAGTGGAGGAGAGTGAGGGCAGATGACAAGGATCTGAAGGCGTATTTAGAGTGGAAGACATAAAGTAGTTATGTAAACTAGTATGCAAACAATATTAGTTATGCCCTACGAAATAACCACTAAGTTATATACTTCTTCCCTCTCCTCTCCCCTTTGTAATTAAAGCTGCCTTATTCAACTATTAAGATGTGAGATTATATCCCGATGTCTACTATCCGCGAACCTGCAATTAAACTTCGCCTCGTTACTTAGCTGCTTCCTAAGGGCTGCTATTAGATATAAGGTAGTATTTAGTGGAAGGCAACGGAGTTAAAGATAGCACGTTCCATAGACCCCCTAGTCCTAAAAGGGACTAGGACAGGGAGACCTTCGGTCTCATCCCTTGCGAGACTACACAACACACACAACAATACACAAGTTGCACCCTGGACAATTATTACCTTATCAGAACACCTGTTATTTGACAGCTGCATTCGCTGGGGCACCCTTTAGCTCCACGTGTTTGCTCTCTATCAACCGCGTCGGGAACTTGCTGAAAAATTATGCCTGTTTCAAGTCGCCAGCGGCCCGATACGCCGAGCGTGTTCTCGATTGCTCTGGATAAACATATTAGCAAACTTGATGACCTTTGCAGTTGATAAGTGCTGGTCTTCTGCTCATCACATCCTCCAAGCCGTACAGCATATCGAGTTCCGCGATGATGATAACTCGTACTGCGATGAGAATGAGACTACTGACGTGTTGCTTGATAGGCTTCTTTGGCGTTAGAGTGTACTCTCGCCTCTTTGTATGTCCTACTCCCCTAGACTGCACCACGCACACCCGAAATCGAAGAATCTCCTCTCGATCAGAACTCTCCACGAACTGCCTTTTGGAAATTTCCACCACACGCCGAAGCAGAGCTCGTAGTGACCTCCATCCATGCTCAGGTGAGGAAGGAAGTGCCTGGTGATGCGGACATGCATGTCGTGGTGCACTTCAAGGTGGACAAGCCGGCTCGGGGTAGATTTCGTGCGAGCGTTAGCCTCAAAAACTTCGTACGCGGTAACAGTGTCAAGGAAAAGGATGTATTCATACTTCATAAAAAAGAGCCCGGAAGCTGGATGGAGGCGCTGAGGGAGCTTGAGGTCTACTTTGATCCTGATGCCCCCTCGGCTCCGGGTGCGACCTTGAGCGGCTTCAAGACTTATGAGAAAGTGAATCCAGGAGAGGGGAAGCAGAGGAGTTGGACATGAAGGACACCAAGAATTCAAAGGCGGAGGAGTCGGGAGAGGACGACTCTGAGGCAGAAGAAAATGAGCGCAAAGAGACACAGGAAGAGAACCTAGCCAAGCAGGTACTGATCTTGAACTAATCCATGCGCGGATGGGTGCGGCGTTGAGTCGCTGGAGGATGCGAGAAGTGATCCTGCCACAGAGGGCTCGACGCATAGTATGCCAGAGTAAGCATTCCGAAATGGGATCAACATAATCGAAGGGATTCGGTTGATCTGAAATGTCGAATCGTCCGTAAAATTACCCTGGTGCTTCTAGATCTTCCAAGCTTCTCATCCCTTTCATTTGACGCGTTGCGTGAACCTATGCGGCGTCATGCCGTCCCATACTCTCCTTACCGCTTGCTCGTCTTGTCCTCCCAGATTCTCAGAAACAGTTTCCACAGGATCGAGAACAGAATACCCTGCAGCCCATTGGCAATAATGCGTGTCTTCAGTCCTCGGCCAAACAATCCCACTCGTCCATCCTGACGAATAACCCGTCTCGCAGCCTCTGTGTACGATATCCTCGTATCGTTGACCTGTCGATATGTCTTCACAACGCGCAGCGAGTTCGAGATGGTGTCTGACGCGACCGATGCGCAGAAGCCGATGAACGCCGCGCGAAGCAGCCACCATCCGATCTGCTCCTTGGCTGGCTCGTGAATCGTTTCCGACAAGAAGTTGTACACCGCAAACCAAGGGTAGTGGCCCACGAATGTCGCAGCTGCAGTCGCAAATGCACCCCACCACAGACTTCCGATGCCGTCGGTGCGGATGCGCTGGCGCAATAGGGCTGTTCCGCGAGCGCCTTGGGCTTGCAGCGTGGTCTTCAGGGTGTCGATGGGCATGAGTAGCATCCTGAAGGCGGCCGCAGCGAGGGAAGCGAAGATCGTTTGGATGGGAGATGGGAGCTTCTTCAAATATCCGTTTGAATGGAGTAATGCTAGGATGCCAGCGTTGGCCGCCGTGTCGCCGAAGCGTGCGATGGGACCTTGGAAGAGAGCGGGACCAAGGCCTTGGTAATATCTTCCGTATCCGCCGTCCTCATAAAGCGTCTTCGTCGCGACGGACAGGGAGGTTCCATGTCGGTACTGGTAGTTCATGATCGTACGAATGGGCATCAAAAGCAGTACTTGCAGCACCATTGCTGCGGCTCCGCTGAGACCTCCACCCAGTGCCCGCTTTAGAGCGCCTTTGAGGTCAAACTGCAGTAGAACAAATGATTAGCATGTCGAAGAGGGTAGGTGTACTCCAGCGGAAAGGCTTACGTCAACATCGTCCGCGTCAACCCACCCCTTCACGAATACCGCAATGGTAAAGATCGCAAGTATCGCGATTACTCCCTTCCAAGCATAATCCCATGTCCTTGACGTCTCTTTCTGGGGCTCAATAGATTCTTCGCCGTCACTTTCTTCGATGCGCTCATGGTTTTGTAAATCATCATGCCCGAGCAAAGGCGCACGCTCGTCCGCGACTGTGACATCGTCTTCGCGCCGAGAAGCCATGTTGCACAGGTATTACGAGTGGCTTGTCTCAGCGATCGCGCACCTGCAGCTCGAGCTGTGTGAGACGGTTCGCTGCTGGATTGATAATCAGCAGCACTAATGACGTCTTCGTTCCTAAAAAGGCTAGCTCATCGCATGGCAGCTTCGAATTCATCACCAGTCAAAGAAGCAAGCTTCAATTGCCGAATCGCAGTGAATTGTTCGAGGAAGCCAATCTTGTCAAATGTAACCAATCACATTGTGCTGCTCTGCAGTGCAGTTTCAGCTGAGATTAGGCGCTGCGCTGCGCCACCACCCAACATACCACAGCGTGGTACCATAAGCACTGTGTCAATAGCACCCGCCACGTACCTCAACACACAGTCACTCTCGTACACAATGAACGACACAGCGATCGCGCTCACGTCGACAACATGGAACATGCCGCCCCTCTGGAACAACGAGTCGCTCTGGGGGGACAAGACAATTTGGGGCGTCAACGCGACGACCCTGATTGACCCACAGGCTCTCGCCGTCAACAACTTCTATGGTCCTGGCTCTTGGACAGCCTGGTATATCATTATGATGGCGTCCTGGGCTTCCCTCGTACAAGATAACCAGACACCCGATATCCACTTTATATCGTGTTGGATGTGGGAGCACAGGGCAGACAGGAAAGAGGCAGAAGGTTGTTGTATTGAGAGAGCTACAGCGAGCGATTATATACACAACCAGATAAGTAAGCAGGTGACTAACACAGTCACGTGAGGTGCAGTTCACAGTGTACCGTGTGAACTGAGGTGCCAG
>Ga0265798_10001294_pt1 | contig 39200 bp, 46 predicted proteins | sample P3T30metagenome_FD_192430 | JGI IMG/M metagenome (GOLD analysis project Ga0265798, IMG submission 192430) | Plant litter microbial communities from East Loma Ridge, Irvine, California - P3 T30 | ecosystem: Environmental > Terrestrial > Plant litter > Unclassified | place: USA: California...
TACATCCGCGTAATACTGTACCTACACAAGTCGTTCGCTCTGCAAACCACAGACATGCATTTCTCCCTCACCACCTTCGTCGCTACCCTCGCGGCTACTGCTTCCGCCGTCAGTCTTCACCACAACGGAACAACGACAGCCTACTACCCCACCGGAACCGTTTCGCTAAGGCCTACGGGCACTGGGGTAAAACCTACGTCGCAGCCGGAGTTTACTGGTGGTGCTGCTATGCCGACTGGAGGCGCAGCGCTGGGATTGTTCGTTGCTGGTGGTGTTGCTATGGTAAGCTTGATGTGAGTGAAATGCTTGGTTGTGATTACTGATGACTTGGCAGATGCTTTGAGCAGTGCTTGCTTCGTACTTTTCCTGTCCTGTGGAAGTACCTTCTGTCAGTGGATGGATATTAGTTTTGTTATATACCCTTGTAATATTGTTGGAATTGGAGGTGACTTTACGGCGCGAGGCGCATGGAGCGAGCATAGCGGGCGCAGTGTGGATTGGTTTGGCGCAACATTCCTTAATAGTTCGCGACGCGATACACGAACATAGAACATGTCCTCGGAAATGGTTTCAGACCAAGCATGTGTTTTGAGTGAAGTGTGTCGTTCAATCGAAGCTCTTAGGCACTCAGGCTTCCAACTAGCGCAAAACCTAGTGACGTGGGCACGGGACGACGCGACGCGACCTGATCGGCAACTTTTCCAACACCACTTCGCACAAGCTCAGGCGCAAGCCACACGATAAATTGGAACTGAAAGTACATTAGCCATGGCAATTGCAGACGGAAACTTGCTACAAGACGCCCCAGGCACATACACAGCCCCAAGCCGCAACGAATCGAATTATGATCCTCTCCGCACCTTCGAGCTGCCCAAAGGCGCAGACAAACACTACTCGCAACAATTCGCCGATATGTACTTCCTGCGGCTGGCACAATTGAAGGACCACGTGAAAGAGAAGGCACACGAGGCATGGGACGACTTCGAGGTACGACATACCAGGCCTACGAGCACTCGAGCCTCTACTGATGTTGAACAAGCTAGGTGGTGAAAAGGCACATTTCGTCGAGCGCGTGCTAGACGTACGGCAAGGGCAGCTCTGCTGGGTCGTCGGCACAGTCTACATGGAACTCCCCGCGAAACCCAACGTGCTCGCCGACATCACCAAAGAGCACGACATCGTGGCGCCTCCGCCCCGCGAGACATACATCACCAGCACCGACGCCGACGAGATGATGCTGGAAGACGAGTCGGGCCGCCTGCGCGTCACGGGCGAGCCGGTCCACGCGCACTATGTCACGGGCTGCGTGCTCGCCGCCCTCGGGACGGAACAAGCAGACGGCACCTTCCAAGTCATCGCAACGCAGTACGCCGACCTCCCACGCCAGCCCCAGCGCTGGGAGCGACAAGACGCCGTGCTCTCCGACGCCGGACAGAAGATACCCAAGAGGGAAAAAGCCGGCAAGATCGCACTCGTCTCCGGCCTCGACATCACCGGCGCAGACGACAAGGACATCTACCTCGACTTGCTTGTCGAATACCTCACGGGCGAAGCTTCCGGCCCGCCTGACCAAGCCGCCGCCACACGCATAACGCGCCTCATCATCGCAGGCGACTCGCTCCTGCGCGGCGCGCCCATCCTGTCGCGCGAGGAATTCGCAGAACACAAGACTAACTCGCGGCACTACGGCTACGACGCAAGCACATACGACCCCTCGCCCGCACAGCGCCTCGACACTTTACTCTCAGACATCTTACCCACGCTGCCTGTCACGCTGATACCCGGCGTGTCGGACCCAGCGAACGTCGCGTTGCCACAACAGCCGCTGCACCCTGCGCTTTTCCTCAAGTCGCTGAGTTACACGGAGCGTCCGGGGGATAGCGCGGACACGCTGCATGGTCTGGATATGGTGACGAACCCCTGGGACGGCGATATCGACGGGCACCGCGTGCTGGGTACGGGTGGACAGGCCGTCGCAGATCTGCTCAAGTACGTCAAGGAAGTGCGGCCCGTGGAAGTCATGGAGATGATGCTGCGGTGGCGCTGTGTTGCGCCCACTGCGCCGGACACGCTGTGGTGCTATCCGTTCCAGGACGACGATCCGTTGTTGGTCAAGGAGTGTCCGCACTTGTATTTCGCGGGGTGTCAGGAGAAGTTTGGGAAGAGAGTGATTGAGGGACCGGAGGGGCAGAAGGTGCTGGTCGTGAGTGTGCCGAGGTTTAGCACGTCGAGGAAGATTGTGCTGGTGGATATGGAGACGTGGGAGGTTGAGATTGTGGGGCTGGGGTTGGTGGAGAAGGGGCGGTGAGGTTGTGAGGGGAGGGGGAAGAGGAGGGGATGTGGAAGATGAATGATACCCATCATGTTGAGATATGCTTTGAGCAATGTTATTGAACTGAATGTGCCAATCCTGGACATCTTTCGTCTCCACAACGACTTGCAAGCCTGCCCAGAAAATACCTGATGTACAGCTGAAATGCAACCAGCATAGTTATACAAGAATCAAAAATCAATCGCTCCAAGTCAGACAAGTTTCTCACCCAACACTCGCCCCCTAATGCATCCGCGGCAACGGCGGCAATGTATGCGGATCATACCTCTCCCTCTCCCTCTCCCTCCCCATATCCATCTCCTCATCATCACTGCTCTCACTCTCCTCTTCCCTCCTCAAATCATCCACATCTTGCATCAACTCATCGTCATCGTCGTCGTCATCGTCGTCCTCCATGCCCATCCCCACATCACCAATGCCATTGCGCACCGTGCGCTTCGGCCTCGTATGCAGCGGCACACGTCCGTCTTCCCAGCGCTCCAACCGCCTGAGCGCCCGACTCAGCATCTTTGCGCGATAGTACGCCTCCTCGCCGTGGTCGTTGACTTCGCCGCCAAAGTCGAGAGGCACAAGACCTGCAGGCATAGGCGGTGGGGTGCGCGTTCCGACTGTTTCGAGTACGTCTTGTTGGTAGTGCTGGTGAATAAGCGACTCCTCGTCCGTGTCGTAGCCGTCCGCCATGCCCTTGCAGCGAATCCATGCGCGCATGAATGTGTTTGCGTTTTGTCGGCGTTTTGACGCGGCTTTGTATTCTAAGCGAACGCCGCGATCGAGGATGACGTCGACGCGGCGCCGGCGGTACTGCTCGACGGCTAGTTGGTGTTGTGTTAGTGGGCGGGTGCGCTTGTGGCTTGGGTCGGAGCCGTTGAGCGGCAGGTAAAAACCGTGAGGGCCGTTGAAAGTAGGAGCACTTGTCGAGGGCGACTGGTGGCCATCTTGTGATGTGCCGGCATCAAGGCGAGACTTGAAGCTGCGGGCTCCTCCAGCCACTCCTGTTGTACTGCCGGCTCCTCCAGCGGCGCGATTGCGAGACCAGTTTCCTCGGCCAGGGCCTTTGGGTGCGGGTGATGATGCGGGTATGTCTTCGTTTAGTAAAGTGTTGATGCGCATGTTTGGAGTAGACTTTTTGCCCGTGTTGTATACGCTCATAGGCGGAGACGCAGATCGAGTGCGGTCGGTATCTGATGGGTAGTCACGTTCTATAATGGATCGTGCAAGCTTACCACGACCTCTTGCAGAACCTTGGGAAGTTAGCATTGGGTTCCGTTCAAGACACCAGGTGTCTGCTTACCATGAGATGGTGACTGCCGATCTCTGCCAGGGGTGGATGCACCGTCATCGGCTATTACGGAGAAGACTGGATTCTGGTTGTACACTACAACATGTTAGATGCCAGCGTGCCAGACCAAGACTGGACCGCTCTCACCCTTTGGTTTGCTCCGCTTTGGGCCAGTCACCACCGGGGCCATGTCGGTCGCAAGTATTGTGATCCTCTCCTTGCGCTTAATTTCACCGAATGTCTTCTCTTCTTCCGTGTCGACGTTCTCGAGCGCTTCTTGCTCGGGAGACAGGAAGTCGAACGGCGGGCACTTGAACGGATTCTCGGCGGTCGCAGGGTCGTCAGTCGGTCCGTACTGGCCAGATCCGAAAGGATTGCGCTCGGCAGACTCTTTGGTGAAGTCGCTCTCGAGATACCACCACATGAGCCACAGGAATGCGGTCGCCCTGCTCTTGCTACTAAGGTTAGAGCGCATGACGAGGTCGAAGAAGTCGCGTGGTGGGAAGAAGTGGAGTTCCGAAATCTTGGGAGCGTACTGCGAGAGGACGAAGATGAGATTCACCGGATTGGTACGTGGGATAGAGGCCGCCATAATCTCCTCGACAGTGCTGGGCTGCTCCTGGTCTTCGGTCGCGCCCTTGAGTATCGACTTGAGGCGCGGCGCATCCTGCAGCTGTTTGTAGGCGTTTGGGTCCTGCTGGGCTTGCAGCGAAGGGATGGAGTGGTAGGTCCGCAGCTGAGCGCGCATCTCGGGGAAAAAGTTGAGCGTCGTGTTCATGCGGCCCACGTTGACGAGCAGACACACCATGGCCATGTTGACGGCGGCCGGGCGCTCTGTCAGCAGTTTGTCCTTAAGAATCTTGCTGCACTTGCTGCTCTTGGCCATGGCGTCGAGGTAGATGTCGGCGAAGGTGTGCGACGGGCCCGTCTGCGGCTCCGACTGCTTGGTGAAGACGGGCTTGTCGTCCTCGAAGACGAGCTTGAGGAAGTCGAACTGGATGTCCTTGCGCCATAGTGGGATGCCGTCGTCCTTTTTCAGGTGCTTGATCTTGTTGCCGCTGTACACCGAGGACACGCTGCCGTTGGCGTTGCGGCGCGTCGTGGTGGTGGTCGATGTGTAGTACGGGCGCGCTCCATCGTTGTCGCCATCACCGTCGCCGTCGCCCTCTCCCGCTGCCTTCAAATCCTCTTGCGCTTCTGCTAGATCGGCGTCGTCGGGCACAGGCGTGTCGGCGGGCGAGGCAGAGGGCCGCGCATCGCTCGTGGCCGACGGCTCGGCGGCGAGGATGTGTCGCAGGCTGTTCCTCGAGTCGGGCTCGTCGGCGCGCGCAGTCGCTTCCATGGCCGCGGGCGCAGTCAGTCTGCTTGGTTTGTTGGCGGTGTGTAGTTATGGTTGAGGAGGTAGGAACGTAGTCGCAGGTATGCTCGCATGCTGATGGGAGCTTGGCCATGACGAGGAAAGCGCACCCGAGCTCAGGCTTTAGCGCGAACCGTACTTCGATCTCACGATGCACAATGTCGTGGACATCACAATTCACAACGAAGAAGTCATCATATTCGCTTGACAAATCTCATGCATTCATGGGCCAGTCTGTGCTAGCCCACGTGGTCTATCTAGTGTGATCTGCTCAAAAGCATACTTTTGGTCGATTCCTTTGCCGAATCGCGAGAGGCATCTGCCAGGTAAATGCAAAACCTGCCTGTTGCCCACCGCCGAGCTGGCCCTGACGCCTTCATGATGGCTACCAAGAACCGGGGTATCTCCTTCGCAAGACTCTCGTCATCTGTAGACAAGAGCATATAAAAGGCTAGGTAACCTTCATCAACGCCATGTTGCCCGCGTGTCCAGCAACCCTTCGTGGGTCGTTCCGGCTCCGCTCGCATGCTGGCGCGAAGAGAGCTAATAACGACGAAAAGGAACGCTGAAAGTGCGCATGGCCAGGGAAAAGGAATCGCTTTTTGTTGTGATGTGAAATGCAGGTCGTCCGCTTCGAGGACGCGGAAATCGAGATCTAGGGCTCCCAAGCAGCATGCTGAGCACAAGAGCGCGTGCGTAAAATGTTCGTAATGCATGCCTTCTCGATGAAGGCGGGTGTGCTGCAGTCTATGTTCGAGCTCGACGATTTCGTCGAATGGGTATCTTGTGCAGCGGAGCTCGAAAATAGGCAGATCCGCAAAAACAGTCGCTGTCTATATGCTGGTTGGGGTAGGAGATTCCGGAATCCGTTTCGTTCCGCGGTACCCTTGGAAAACGCAGGAAAACATGTTGAACAGTAAAGAAAAAGGCCCGTCGAGTTGTGTATCACGACATCCGGTGATTCCCGATGGAATGACTAGGATGACAGCGTCGTGCACACGTTGCGGTGGATCTACCACCACGAGTTGCCGCCGGGGCCTGATGGGTTGCCGTAGCCACCTCCACCATAACCGCCGCCGCCGCCGCCTCCCATTTGGCCGCCTGCCGGAGGAGCGTAGCCTTGAGGAGCGCCGCCGTAGCCGCCTCCATAGCCGCCCTGGGGCGCACCTCCCCATCCGCCACCTCCACCGCCGCCGAAGCCTCCACCACCTCCTCCCATACGACGAACATCGCGGTTAGCAGCACCGCCACGTCCACGGCCTCCACCGCGACCTCCACGGCCACCGCCTCCACCAAAGCCAGAGCCCTCACGAGCGATGCTCTCGAGGAAGGCCGGGACCTCTTGGTTGGCCTCCTTAAGCAGGTCAAGCAGATCACGGACGACTCCACGGTTGCCACGGTTGAAGAAAGCGGTGGCAATTCCAGTGTTTCCGGCACGTCCAGTACGACCGATGCGGTGCACGTAGTCGTCAATGTCGGTGGGCAGATCGTAGTTGACGACGTGTGTGACGTTAGGAATGTCCAATCCACTATTGTAATAGGTTAGCGAGTGCTGTGAAGACATCCAGGATCTCTCAAACAGCTTTAGGGATATCCAGAGTAGCTGAACATACTGAGCTGAAAGACAGGAGAAAGGACTTACCGAGCAGCAACAGCAGTGGCAACAAGGATAGGGCAACGTCCGTTGCGGAACATCTCCAGGGCCTTCTCACGCTCGCGCTGGGTGCGGTCACCGTGAATGGAGGTGGCAGGGAATCCTTGGTTGATGAGGAAGTCGGACAGCGAGTCGGCCATGCGCTTGGTCTCGACGAAGATCAGAGAGAGACCAGCACCGTGGGTGTGCAGGATGTCGAGAAGTACGGAGCGCTTGTCACCGTCCTCGACGTACTCAATCTTCTGAGTGATGTTCTCAGATGTCGAACCGACACGACCAACGGAAAGGAAGATATACTCCTTCAAAAAGTCGCGGGCAAGCATCTGGATGTCACGGGGGAAGGTAGCCGAAAACATGAGAGTCTGACGGCCGGCGGTAGGAGGCATGTCCTCGCCCTCAACGATGCGGCGAATTTGAGGCTCGAAACCCATGTCCAACATGCGATCAGCCTCATCGAGGACGAGGTACTTGATGCTCTGGAGAGAGATGCGACCACGCTCGATCAGGTCGACGAGACGTCCAGGAGTAGCGACGAGCAGATCGCAGCCACGCTCGATCTGGCGGAGCTGGGAACCGATATCGGCACCACCGTAGACGACACAGGGACGAACCCATGAGCGGTAGGCGAACTTGCGGGCCTCCTCGTAGATCTGTGAGACCAACTCACGCGTGGGAGCCAGGATCAACGATGTGGGGTAGGCCTTGCGTTGACGTCCGTAGCCGCCACCACCCTGTGCTGGGGGTGCGCTGGGTCCGTTCTGGAATGCCTGAGCAAGGATAGGGAAGAGGAAACCGCCCGTCTTGCCGGAACCAGTCTGGGCACAAGCCATCAGATCGCGACCGCCCATGACGATGGGGATCGAGTACTTCTGGACGGGTGTGGGGACCTTGTAGCCGGAAAGCTCGATGTTGCTCAGGAGATGGTCATCGAGAGGAGGGTTGGTGAAGCGAGTGACGGGCTCGGGGACGCCCTGGCCGGAAGCCTCGACTGGGATATCGTCGTACTTCTCGAAGTTGATACCAGTCTGCTGCTTGGACGGGTCATTGGGTATGCCGAAGAGCTCGCGCTCAACACGTGGGTTGGACGGGCCGGGAACGTGCTTGCCATCCCTCCACTGGCCATCGCCAGATCCGCGTGCGGAGCCGCCTGAGCCACCTGCGCCTGGCTTGCCGTACGCACCAGGGTCGAACTTGCCGGGAGGCGCACCACCCCAGCCGCCGCCTCCTCGGCCAGCACCGCCAGGAGTGAATGCCTGAGCGTTCGCCCAGTTGCCGCCGCCGCCGTTCATCTGTTGCGGGGGAGGTCCGTCGAAACGACCGCTGATGTTCGTTAGCAATGAGCGGCATCATCGAGCAGGACAAACGTACCCTGGAGGTGGGCCTGGTGGGCCACCGGGAGCAGGACCCCAAGCACTACCACCGATGCCAGGAGCTCCGCCGTTCATCATGGGAGGTGGGCCGCCGTTTGCAGGAGGGCCACCGCCCGGGCGTCCTCGCAGGTGAGGGGGGATGTAGGCAGAACGCTCGCCGTTGAAGCCGTTGGGAGCGTGCTGGGAGTCGTTCAGGTTCAAGCGACCCATGTCGAGTTGTTCAGCCATGATGACGTTGCTGTTGGGGCAAGGCTGAGAGTATAGTTGTTGGTTTGTGTAGATTCGTTCGTTCGTGTCGAAATGATTGTCTCTACGTCTCGGCTGGCTCGGCGGTGAGCGACAGGCGAAGGAAGAAACTTCTAGGGACGAAACTCGAAAGAGCAGGCAGAAACGCGCCTGAGACTCGTAGGGACAGGAAAGGAGCAAACGCCTCTGTCCTGTAAACGAGAAAGAGAGTGAGGGTGCGTGAAGACCAAGAAGGAAAAAGGACTTCACAGATGCTGTGTGGAAAAGTTGTGCTGAGAACACAAGGTGAGAGGAGGTTGGTGAGGTTGTGTAGGGTGGGTGTTGAGTGCAAAGAAAATGCAGCGTTGACCGCCTGCGTGCCAAGACGCTAAGGTTTTCGGGGGCGACAGTGAGAATGATGCGGTGAGCGGATGGCAGGACACTCGGTTGTAGCCTACTGCACGCTGCTGGTCGATATTCGTTCTTCTGCATATGGTGCTGCGTGATTGGTGGTGACTTGCATGTGGCGGAGGCCATCAGGTCGCCCATGCATATTGTACTCTGCCCCGACGTCTGATGCGACGAGCCGGACATGCAGCACATGCTGATGCTCGTGCAATGTATGTTAGGAGGATCATCCCATAAAATGCTTGTATCCGTTGTGCTAGCTTTCAGAATGTACTGAAGAGCGAGCCTGATGAAGCATATCACCGTTCGTCCTGATTAGTCGGTCCAGATAAAACAACTGCTCATATCTGACTGTACATACGAAGTCCGATCTTCAACACTTATTCCACTTGATAATTGCATATGATCGTATTTCTCGTAATCTAGGCCAGGCTCTTCTCCTTAAACCTATCAGCCCCCACTGTACCAGTTTTGGCTCCTCGTGAGCGAATGAAAAGAGTGCATGCCGCAACAATAGCAGCGATAAACAAGAGTTTTTGAGCTGTCGATAATCCAGCATCCGTTGTGGACAGGAGTGGAGTCTTGGTCTTGGGCTTTGACTTCTCCCCCTTTGCGGCAGGGACTTTGGCACCGTTTACAGCGCTGCTTGCCATTGGCTTGGGAACAGCAACACTGGCAGTCTCCAGCTCCGAATCACCATCTGTATCTTGAAAGAAACGAAACTATCAGCAGCTCTCCAACCTTGCAAGCCAGCGCAGTAGCACCAGCCTAGAGTTCGGCGTGAATACCTTCCTCTGGAACCTCGAGTTCCCCGCTCTTCGCGATCTTGATCGTCTTGACTGGCTTGTCGCCCTGGCCCTTGGGAACATTCTCAATCTTGTCGACAATCTCGTAGCCTTCGAGGACTTCTCCAAACACAACGTGGCGGCCATCGAGCCAGCTGGTGATGACAGTGGTGATGAAGAACTGACTCCCATTGGTGTCTTTTCCTTTAAGGTTGTAGGTCCAAGATTAGTGTTTGTCTCATATGCGCTTCGTACATATGCCCTTACCGCTGTTGGCCATGCTTAGGAGACCCTTGCGAGTATGCTTGAGCTTGAAGTTCTCATCTGGGAACTTCTGGCCGTAGATCGACTTGCCGCCAGTGCCATCACCGTTTGTGAAGTCGCCTACAAAGAAGTCAGCACGTTGTCGCATGTGGAGGGGTCCTGGATATCGACAATATGATGTCACGGCTTCAATTGAAACCGAAAAGCACATTGAAGATACACAGGCTATACTGAATGTACGTACCACCCTGGATCATGAACTCCTTGATGACACGGTGGAAAGTAGAGCCCTGGTATCCGTAGCCCTTCTCGCCCGTGGCCAAAGCACTGTATCCTTGTAAGCCTGTGCCCACAACAGACACCTCTTGTGTGTGATGTACCGGAAGTTCTCAGCGGTCTTGGGGACAGTCTTGCCGTAGAGACCGATAGTAATACGACCGAGCTCTTCATCGCCGTGGGTGATATCGAAGTAAACCTATCCCACACATCAGCAACCACCACAATCTTGCCCAGAGCTTCAGCATACCTTGTGGGTAATCTTGGGTCCCTTCGTCGCCTCGGAGGCCTGCGCAAAGAAGACAAATGCGACCGAGAGGATCAGCAGGAAAGTGATCATGAATCTCTGAATGGAGGCCATGATGTCTGTTCGTGGTTTCCAGTCAATTGGTGGGTTCTGGAGGGGTTATATGCTGCTGCTGTGCCCCTGTGGAGGTGGAGTCGGGAGCGTGAGTGGTGCTGTGGTGAAACGGTGTCAATCCGCAATGTCGCACTTAAGATCGGCTTGGCGGGCTAGCGCAAACCGTAACTTTGAAGATGATGCTGATGCTGCTCAGCACCGCGACAAACGAGGCGATCGATTGAGCGCACAACACAGTCATGGTGAGTGTGATTTCGAATTTGCTGCTATCTGTGCTAATTAGTCCAGGTGTTCCTCAATGGCTTCAATTTCCAGGAGGCGACCCTCGTCAAAGTACGCGCAAAACCCCAAACCGCACATACTCTCGCACCCTAACACACCGCAGCGCTCCCTCGAAAGCTTTTTTGGCATCGGCCCCAAAGTCTCGCAAGGCATCATGGCCAAGTTTCACATCCAGCCCTGGGCAAAGGTCGGCAGCTTGAAGAACGCGACCGTCCTGGATCTCACAGCGGAGCTCTCAAATATGAAGATCGAGAACGACCTGCGGAGAGAGGTCAACGACAACATACGGCGGCTGAAGGATATGGGCGCATACAGGGGAAGGCGGCATGCCATGGGTCTGCCTGTACGAGGGCAGCGGACAAGGACACAGGTGAGTGCAGTGGTTGCATTAGGGTATGTTGGGGTGCTGACATCGATAGATTACGACTGCTCGGAGATTGAACAAGATGGAGAGAGGAGGTCAGGGACGGGTGCAGCTATGAGGGAAGCTGGGGTGACATGTACCATACTGTACAAGAACGAATTTACGCTGTTTATGGCTACTCAACTAAGCTTCTCCAACCCTTGACTCTTGAAGCACATTGGATCATGTCTCTTAATTGGTATGAAGAACCTGCTAGCGACTACACAAACCAGAGCAGTTGCCGGAAAACGTGAACTGCGGATGCCACATCAGATACACACAGCATATTGAAGACGACCTGAATGTGTTTGCGCTGGCTCATAAGGAATGGGATATGTTCAACTAGTCTTATAACAACCTCCGGCAATGGGCCATGTGATAAGGTATATCGAAACCCGAGGCGAAGGTAATGAACTAGCAGCTAGGCATATATGGGCTAGCCCAACAACTATTGACAGTACAAACGTTGTACTCATGAAGTCGATAGTCAATGCCCAGACAAGTTAGTCAAATTCAGGCCTGGACATCTATTCAAGCATGAGTCTGAACAACTGTGGAAGACCACCTTCATCAACATGACAAGAGTCACGATGCGTAATTACACAGGACGCCGGATATCAAATAGCAAACATGTGCCTGGACTGAACGTCTGATATGTGAGGTGCAGAAAGTATATTTAGCGTGCACGCAAATCGGAAGCAAAGATTCCGGCTTCATCAGACGCAGAAGATGCCGTGCTGCACCTCACAAACCGTCTGTCCCTATTCTTCTCAAAATAAGATGGATGTTTCCACCGTGACACCTCATCTCCACTGTAGCATGCCACTGTAGTACATGAGCAAAAGCAAAGTCAGACCTCGACTTGTCGTGGAGAAACAGCCATGGCCGTTGCGATGTTCGCTAGTTCCCTTGCTGTGGAGTCCTAAGCGGCACCCTGCATGTATCCGCCTGAGATGGATGGGTTTCAGGATGCAATGCGCAACAACGCCGAGGCTCGAGTCGTGACAAACTCCATGCTGGAATGTTTGCAAATCGTCATGGCGATAAAATGTACTGTACTGCGCGGATTTTGTCAAAGTCGCACAGGACCGTCCAAGGTTCCGACCGCACAGTTCTTCTGTTCGTGGCGTCAGCACAAGGCTGGATACCCCTGCCGAGTGATGCACGGCCCAATCACACTGGATCGACGTTCACTGACATTGTCAGAAAGACAGCAGAGAGTTGGCGGTCGGTGATGAGAAAGCCAGATGGCGTCCAATAGGAGCAACGAAAAGCGATGGGGCATGCCACACAGTTTCAAGGGACTCGCTGCAGGTCCCAAGAGCTTGTCCGGGAGCGGAATCGATGATCAATCTCGTGCAGGCATCTGAGACGGCGCGTAAGTCGAAGCGAATGGGAGGCCAGACGTCTTTGTACATTTTGTTGAAAGAATCATTTCTTCCAGCCAAAAGCTCGTCTCATGCTGGCGACGACCGCTCTGACGCTTGAGGTGTGCTGAGCATAGTGCCTTCGTCCTTCCTTTATTCACCCACACGCAGGCGGAACACGGCTGTGGACTCTGGAGGCCACGCTGGAGTTCGCCATCATAAGCTTTCTCGTCGAGCGACCCATGCAAGCGGCTAGCTGTTTTGAGTGATCAGCCATGAGATCCTCCAACGCAACGACACCAATGCTGCTTCAGCAGTCACCTGAGGGTGCTCCTCCTAATCACCTTCACTCGCCCTCCTCGTCGTCTCTCGCGGAGAGCAGCAGTCCGCTCCGCGATTCGACGCAACGCGTGCCGGGCACGTTCAGCGAGGAGCCACACAGTCGTGGGCAGTTTACGGCATCATTAGCTGCTTCAGGGCGTCGCAAAGCAGCTCCGAGCCCGCTGGAGCATTCAAGGAACGCACCCTATTCGCCCTATCACGACACTCCACGATCGCCGCGCGAGAAGCTGGACCTGCTGCTTGCCGAGGAGGACCTGCACGCTGCACCTTCACCCTCCTCGTCCACGGTCGCCTCTCCACCCACGTCGCCCGCCGCGATGCCTCCGCCCTCCCGTCCCAACGGAGCAGTCCGCACGCCCTCAATCGACTCTTCGGCATCGTCAACCGCCACACATGCCTACCGCCCCTCCCAAGACACGACACTCGCGAACCCGCCCAACATGGCCGGGCTGATTGCCGCGGCGGGGTCTCCCGAGGCGGCCCTGATGGCCATGTGGCGGGAGAAGCAGAGCACGGCGAGCCACAACGCGCAGCTGTGGCGGCTGGTCGAGAAGCAGCGGTCCATGGTCATTGGTCTGCAGAAGGACCTCGAGCGCGCCCTCAAGGACAAGGACCGCTACCGCCGGAAGCTGAAGGAGGTCAACGAGCAGCAGCCGCCCGTGCCTGGCGCACTACAGCGGGCAGACACCTTTGGCGAGCGAGACGCCAGCCAGTCGCCCAAGGCCGAGCAGAAGAGCTCGCCCTTGACACAGCAGCACGCCGCCTCACAGCTTGTGCCGGACTCGCACCTCGCCCACTCGCCCTCCCACTCAGAGCCCCAGACCGCATCATCGAACCCCGGATCCAGCGTCAACTCGCCCACCGACTACTCTGTGCAGCCCCTCAGCATTGGCGCCAGAGGCCTCGGTCTTGACGCCGCTACAGCGCCCCAGCAGCCGGCAACCCCACCCCCAACAACACAGTCACGATCGCAGCTGGAGCCCCCGGCGCTTTCCGTCACGCAGGCGACGCCCGTCATCGGCGGTAACGGCTTCGAGTCGCCACGCAAGCAGGCCCAGCCGCAGCGAAAGGCACCTCCAGCCCCGCTAAACCTGTCCAAGCCGGTGACCACCAGCGCACATCTCCACCAGGCCACCCGCGACGACGCCGAGTCAGACTACGATGACACGCTTGAGATCAGCGAGATACCCATCGTCGAGCAGCGGGGACGCAGGAAGACCCGCGAGGCCGACGACCGCGTTCGCGAGGCTATGGCTGTCAAAGAAGAGCAGGCCAGGAGCAAGTCAAAGAAGAAGAGTGAAAGCAAGGGGAAACCCACGCCCATCGCTGCAGAGGCTACCGAATCTTCTCAACAGCCCATCGATGCGGCCCCTCTTTCGCCTCGCCAATTCAATCCTCTGACTGCTGGCCTGCCTTTGTCGCCGCGACATCCTCCCGCCAGCTCACTCAACGCCATGCTCAGTCCCACCAATTCAGACTCGTCTATGATGGCCAACAGGAGCGTTGCCTCTATCAGCTCCCCGTTGATGAGTCCAGGCCTTCCCTCCAGTCCCCGACCCACAGACAGGCCGCTGGGCTCCCCATTACCTAGACATCCTAAGCAGACGATAGCATCTCCTCCCATGTCGCCCAGTGCCATGATCCACCCCACCACGCGGTCGCTGCAACAGCCGGGTCCGCTACCGCCAAACACACCGCAATCATACCAGTCTCCGTCAGCCGCCCAGAATGAGAGACATGCCCCACAAACCAGCACGGCCAGTTCTTCTCTCCTAGCAGTACCCAACGCACAGCCCAGTCCAGACTCCAACTCGAGCAGTCCAACTCTCAATGACACACCAGACGTCTACCGCGGTCTGGTGTCGGACCAGTATCCTGACCTTCTACTGCCTCCAAACGCGCTGCCCTCTATCGAGGTCAAAGTTTTCTCCTCACGACTTCGCCCATCGCGTCTGAGCTTCTTGGCTCCACGACCGCAGGAAGAAGACCCGGTCTTCATTCTTGCTATATATGCTCGGTCTGACAACAAGCAGCTCTGGCGTGTAGAGAAGACCATTGCCACGCTACCAGCTTTGGACGCTCAACTGAGAGCTTCATGCGATCTGCATGCCAAACTGCCGGACCGAGCCTTGTTCAGCGGGCATGCTCCAGCCAAAATCGACGCTCGCAGATCTGCGCTCAACCAATACTTCGATACCGTCCTTGAGACGCCCATGAACGAGAAGGCAGCTCAAATCGTATGCGGATACATCTCAGCCGATGTCATGGGTGCACAGGCTGGCAACAGGCTGAATCCCGAGCCTACGACCCTTGCACCCGTCGAGGTGGCGCCAAAGACCCGCCAGAGGAAGGAGGGCTATCTGACCAAGCGTGGCAAGAACTTTGGAGGCTGGAAAGCTCGGTTCTTCGTACTCGACGGACCAGAATTCAGGTACTACGAGATCGAGGGCGGTGCTCATCTAGGCACTATCAAGCTGCAAAGTGCTCAAATTGGCAAGCAATCTCAGCAGCAGGCCAATGCATCACCACAACGCCGAGATGACGCTGAAGACAACCAGTATCGACACGCTTTCCTAATTCTGGAGCCGAAGCGCAAGGACTCGTCAAGCCTGGTGCGCCACGTATTATGCGCCGAGAATGACGAGGAGCGCGATGCGTGGGTTGACGCGCTCTTGCAGCATGTGGATTGGCCAGAAGATGCTTCTCCTGTTGAGCTCCAAGTGCCCAACGTGACACGGCTCCAAAAACAGCAACCAAGCCAGGACTCAACTCGATCCCTGCGAAAGGACAGCCCTGGCGCCGAAAGCTTAGACCGTCTACAAGGTATCAGCTACGACGACACTGTGGCTGCAGAGGCTCCTGTTCGCGGTCCCAACCACCGAGATGTAATGGGCGCTAAGCCTTCCAAAGGGTCGCCCAGGACCGCAAACTTCTCACAAGATAGTCTTGGTCACTATCCAACTATATCTGCTCCGAGCAACGGTGCGCCTATCCAGGATGCTCAAAACTGGGGTAATAGGCTAGCCGTGGGACCGACACCAGTCAAAGACAAGAAGCGCAGCATCTTTGGCTTCAGGGGCCGTGGCGGTTCCAATGACCTTGCGCCGGTCCAAATCAACAACCAACTACAGGGATCTTATTTGGAGCAACGATCGCTGCCGGCCAACCGCAGCATCTTCGGAATACCTCTACAGGAAGCCGTAGAGTACACCCAACCTGTTGGTATGAACGTGGTACTACCAGCTGTTGTCTACCGATGTCTTGAATATCTCCACGAGAAGCAAGCCATCAACGAAGAAGGCATCTTTAGGCTCAGCGGGTCTAATATCGTCATCAAAGGCCTGCGCGATCGGTTCAACACTGAGGGCGATATCAAGCTTCTCGATGGAGAATACTACGACGTACATGCGGTTGCTTCACTGTTGAAGTTGTACCTTCGGGAGCTGCCCTCGTCCATACTTACACGCGAGCTCCATCTGGACTTCCTCAAAGTTCTTGGTATGTCACGACGCAAGAACCTGTCAATGACAAACGTTAGCTAATTACAAATAGACATGGACGAGCGACACAAGAAGATCCAGACGTTCAACGTGCTTGTGCACAAGTTGCCGCAAGCGAACTTCGAACTTCTGCGGCACCTCTCATCTTTCCTGATAGAGATTGTGGAGAACGCCAGTCTCAACAAGATGACTGTCAGGAACGTTGGTATTGTCTTTGCTCCAACACTCAACATTCCAGCGCCCCTGATATCTTTCTTCCTGACTGATTTTGCCGACATCTTTGGCGCGGCCCTGGACGAAGCCAGCTCTCCCATACACGAGATACGCAACAACTCGTCACATCTAGGAGACGATGCAATTCGGTCGCCACGCCGTCAGATGTTCTCCGATCTTCCCAACACCCCAGCATACAATCAAACCTCCTTCCAACGGCCACCGTATGAGCCCCAAGCCCAGCAAGCTCAGCAATACCAGCCGCTTGCAGCTCCCTCTTATGAGCCTCAAACCCAGCAAGTCCAGCCGTTTGCTGCTCCGTCCTATCCTCCTCCTCAACCTCCTCAGTTTCCTCAACCTCACCAACAGCAGCAACACCCGAACGCTGGCTATGATTCAGGCTTCATACCTCTTCGCCCCAGCTATGACGCACCAACCTACGAGCAGCCATACCAAGGAGAAGGGTATGGAAGCCTCAATGGCGCCGTACAGTCTGGAAGCGCCAGGGAGCAGCGTCAGAGACGACGAGAGAGTGGCATGCTCCTGATGAACATGAACATGGGCGGGCAACGGCAGGCCTCCCACGGATCAGGCCACTCTAACTCGCGCGACCCACGTGTCAACCCGCTCATGGTGCGAGAAGAAACCGCTTTCGATTGAAACCATCACCTTCCCGGTTAACAACAATAACGACCTCTCACGACTCTTAATTCTAATTCGCACCTGTCTTTGACCTACACAACTTTCGGCTTCGATGGACGGGATCTACAAGCCATGCGCTGTCGCTTGCGGCAGCACTTCTCATTGCTGTCGAAACACCCAGCTGTCCACTTTACCTTTTCTTTTCCCTTCACATACCCGCTTGTCCACTACAGGCACCTTTACTTTGATCTTTTTTTTTGGAACCAGCTTCGGCTTTGTTTGAGATACCTTGCGCCTTACGTTGGGGAGTGCGCAGTTTATAGGTGAGCGCACGTAGTCATGTGTTTTTGGATAGGGAAGACTGGGTAGGATATGATGGGATATGACTGGCCAGAGGAAGGTTGATAGTAGTAGGCGCAAATTTTTGAAATATGATGCCACGTCTTCTTTCCGTATTGTATCGTGCATTCACTCAGAATACGTGCAATACTTATTATTTGGTAGATCAACGGTACCGCTGCCGCTCGGAAAGAGGTAATAGCACAATGGAATCTGCAGCTTGAATCAGTGAATCTACCGAAAGTGTGTTCTAGGTTGATGTCAAATCGCGGAATGCTCAACGCGGGGACACATGTAAGCTGAATAATAACGAGCTCATGAATCTTGTTATAAGAAGACAGCACGACCGACCCATCTTGACCCCAAATTTTTGCAAAGTTGTTGCAACATGTCCAAAGAAGTGAGCAAATAATTCGACTGCAGATGTCCAACATACCAACCATCCCAACAGAACTTCCCCCAATGACTTTGCCAACCAAGACGGCTCTTCATTCCGCAACTTCATCTCCAACAACCCAGATTCCGAGTTCCCTGCGGAAAAAGACCGACATGCGCTCTACATCCATCTCGGGTTGCTTTTGGGCGCACCGCGGCAACATTGTGCGCAGCCCTAGGCCAGTAGTCGCTGCTTGGTTCTAGAATGGGTACAAGTACGCTTTTTGGGATGCTCTTGGGTATTTGGTGGTGGATTGTGTTGTCATGCTGTATGATCATGCTGGATCTGGTTTTGGGACTTTCGTAGATTCGCAGAGTGAGGTGAAAACTAGAGTGCAGCTTGTTGAACATGTATGTTATATTCCATGAGATCTATTGAAATTGCCCATGGCTGGCCACCGCTCTTCTAAATCGTCTGCAATCTAGGGGGCATTTTCCAAGAAAAATTGCATAATCGTCATACGTTAGCTCGTATCTAGTGTATCACCCTCCATAATTGACTATTAGATAGCCTCAAACGTCGCCCTACTCAGCCTCCTCGAAATATGATTCCACGTATCCAACTGCCCATGCCTCTGCTCCGCCCCCGGTACCTCCCCGCCCACACCCATCTGCACGCCCGCCAGATCCTCCAGCCCCGCCACCGTCTTACTCTGCGCAACTTGGTACCACGGATCCATACCCCCCGGACTCTGCAGCTCGACCGGCAAGTTCGGCGAACTGGCGTTGCTGACCGCCTCGGGAAACATGGTCTGCAGACGCTCCAGCTTCTCGAGCAGGATGCCGCGGCGCGTAGCATCGAGTTGCGGAAAGAGCAGCACGAAGTCGAGAATGAAGAGGAAGTCGTCGATTCGTAGCGCTGTTTCGGATAGCGTGGCGGCGGGTACGTGGATGAGTACGTCGGCGATTGTGTCGGTTATTTCAAAGAGTTTCTGCGTTATGCTGCTGCCGTGGACTTCGATGTCTTGTCGCGACATGCTCGAGACCTGGTGGCGCAGCGTCTGGGAAAGCCGGACGGGGAACAGCAACGATAGACATTCTTTCGAGGAGCGGGAGGATAAGAGTGTTTGCCCCATTGCGAGGCGCCACACGAGCGTGCGCAGCCATTCGCGCGTGATGGTTAGGTCTGCGCGCTGCATTTGCGAGAGATTGGCGAGCTCGCGCGCGTCGGTCTCGGGATCGCCTTCGAGTTCGCGCGATTTGGCTTCGACCCAGGAACTTGTGACGCCACCGTCGCGGGCGCCGAGCCAGGACGTTAGGAACCGGGTGTCTAGAAGGCTGAAAAGCTTTATGATTTGGGTGAAGCCTTCGTGGACTTGAACGGGAATGCTGGGGTCTTCTTCGGGGAGCGTGTAGAGTGGCGGAAGGATGGCATGGCGGTAGTCGAGGATCGCAATGAAGCGCTCGTGGATGTAGGCTTGCCAGTACATGCGTTGGCGGCGTGCGCGCTCTGGCGGAGACAGAGTGGCTGCGTTTTCCACATTGTCGATGCGCAGAAGTTGGATGTTGCTGATTGCATCTCGTAAATAGTAAAACGAAGATTCATTGCTTTGAAGGCTCGCCATGCAATTGTGTATGAAGACTGATTGCATGCATCTCATGACGGAAGAGTGGTAATGTCGACGGGGTGGCAGCACGCTATCTATAGCGCAGTCTACGAGGTGTTCGATAGTCTGGACGATTTCCTCTGTTCGCCGGTCGCCAAATCTTGTCAGATTGAGGGTGCATCCGCCAAAGGCGTAGATGAAGGAGCGCGCTTCTTGATCTGTGTCCATGACATGTATGTACTGACGGAGCTCGTTCTCAGTGATGACGGGATGGAAGGGATAAACGCCTTCGATATAGTCTGGTATGAGATCGGTGAAGAAAGTCTTGTTGTACTGTGATGGAATTTGCGATGCTGGAGACTCTACCTGCAGTCAGCAGCCGACATGATTGCTTGCCCAAACGGCTCTTGTTCTCAATCGACAGACATACTCGAGTCGCCATTGTTCTCGACAGACTGCATGACACCCTCAGGCGGTGCCTGAAAATATCCAAGCGTTTGGTTGGCCGGTAGCAGAGGTGGCGAAACAGCAGTCACATTGGCTGTCTGGTTTCGAAATTCCGAGATGATGTGCCCTCTCTTTCCCTGCGAGCGCTGTTTGCCAGACGCCGAGTAGACACATCGTAGCCCGAGATGCGCGCATTGCTGGCACCGTTCTTGCCCATTACATTTCACCTTCCGTCTCTTGCATGCATCGCAAGCCTTTGAGACACGTTTCTGAACAGGCTGGTCCATTATATCGAGTCATTTCGGGAGAAGCGCATTCATGAAAGATGGACTGCCACGAAGTAAAAGGATGATGGGATGAAGTCTGGGGAAAGGGAAGCGCGAAGGGCGAATGCGGAGAAACTAGTCCGGCATGTCATTGGCTCGCTTCCCCACATCACGAGAATGACATCCTTGCAGACGCACATGGTGATTGTTCCCTTCCTTCTGACGTGTGTTCCACACAGTTGCTGTAATTTGACTAGTGTGAACCAATATCGACCCCCGTGCGACCCCACGGCTCACTAGAAGCTTTCCACACATGCGTGACTTCAGTGACCTCCCTCATACGGCTGGTTCATGCAATGCAGACATGCTCCAGAAGATGTGGCATTCGCAGACGGACAGACTTACTGGGTGTGGCTTCGCGCGCGCCATAACCGAACAATGAGGCGGCTGTTAAGAATACGAGGAAGTCTCATTATGAGTACGCCGTGAGCGCAATACTCAAACATCTTCCTCCTCGTGAAGCATCATGATTTCCATGTATGTACAGTGCTAAAAATAATCGAACACCAAGGATCCAATGACCTGGTGAGTTGCGGGGGAACGTTCACAATTCGACATTCTCTGTCCCGTCATCCAGACCGTCACCAGCGCGATGCTTCGGATACCACTCTCTCGGGTCTGTGGCTGAGCTCGGGAGACACAATCCAAGACGCCAGAAGTAGTCTCTGTGCGCAAAGAAGAGCTGCCAGAACTTGAAGCGAGTAGGTACACCCCAAGCAGGACGATCGTCGTCGCTACCAGCAATACAGTGTGGGTCTTCGTCTCCATCGCAGTACTTCACATCCGCAATCGAGAACGGAAGCTCCGACTCGGATATGAATATCTCCTCGCTATGCATGCCGAAGCCCCACTCAGCAAGCGGGAGCAGAGGCACGGGATCGCCCGCGTGGGTGACACGGTGGAACTTGTTGGCCTCGTGGTGCGCTGTAATGTTGAAGCGGTCGTCGATGTAGGCGTTGAACTCCTTGTTGCCCAGTCTGGGCTCGCCAAACGTAGTCACGCGGGCGTCCCAGCCACGTGCCTTGAAGTCGAGCCCGGCGAGTGCAGCAACAGCGCCGCCGAGCGAGTGGCCGACCAACACCAGCTTGTAGTTGGGGTACTTCTCCAGCGCTTCTGTCACGTGGGGTAGGATGGCTTTGCGCGTGTGCAGCCAGGATCTGTAGAAGCCCATGTGGACGGTGCAGTTGTCGCACTTGGGAGGGTCTGCAGGCGGTGGATCTTCGCCGTTTTGCCTGGGCGAGAGGAAGTCTGAAGTAGTATCGTCGTCATCGTCGCCGGGGTATGGCACGTACTCCTGGGGGATGGTGGAGAGGTCTGCGATGGTGTTGGCGACCGAGTAGGTGCCGCGGAAGGCGAGGAGGAGGCGCGGATTGGTGGGGGAGTGATCGAGGGCGATGTAGCCGCAGGAGTCGGAGAGGAAGGGCCCGGTGTTCCATGCCTGTGCCTGTCAGTAGTAATAGAGATGGAGATCGAGTTAGGCTCACCGTGACCAGTTCGAATGTCTCGAAATCCTTATCACCGCAGCGGCTCGCACACTGGAAGGGCTTCTGTATGCCGAGGCCCGCCGTGCCCACGCAGTAGGAGATGTCGACGATGCGCGCGAGTTCCTCCAGCTCCCAGAAGAGCTGCTGCGAGATCAGCGTGCCATTAGCGGGCCGGCCGAGGGGATGCTGCTGCTGCGTCGCATCGCCAGGTACGCCAGCGCACGCAACGAGGAGCGCACAGTAGTGGAGGATAAAGATGAGGCCCCGGATTGCGGCCATGGGGGTGTCTATCACATAGTAGGGAGCGGTGGTGGTGGTGGTGGTGGTGTTGAGCGATGCTTGCGGGCGCTGGTGTTGCTTGTCACGCTTGTCGGGCTTCGCAGTGCGTCAGCGTGTCTTGGTGGTCCTCGGCGCCCAGCAATTCACCAATTACATCATAGATGGATGCATTCAAGGACGGGCTTTCTGGGGTGACGAGATCATTGCACGCGTATGCACGCCGCTTACTCTTGTCCTCGTCTCCTTAGCAATCTGGGCCTGCCCTTTAAGACTTTTGGCACCTCGCAGACGGACCCGTTGGCTTCCGGACAAGACTTGCAAAGCAAAGCACTTAGCTCGCTGTTTCCGCACTTGTCTTGAGCCCCTTCATCATCACTACCTAGGTATCATGGCCACCCAGCAGACGTCCACCGAGCCGCTACGCCCAGCAACACCGCCAGAATCACACGCCATGACTATGACCGAGCCCGAGAGGCCCGCAACGGCACACACTACTGGCCAGGCCGACGCCCTCCAGGTGCCCGGCATCCAGGTCGACGGGGCCAGCGACGACGACGAGCGACAGCCGCGAAGCACAACACCAGTGACGGCCGCGGCGCCCAGCACAAACCCCAGCCGCGCAGCATCGCCCAACCCGCACGCCATCTACCCGCACACGCAGGTCACGTACGATGACCCGGACTTCAGGAAGCCGCCGCCGCTCAACTACTCGCTGCGCACCCGCAAGAACGCCATCATCTGGTTCTGGACGCTCATCTTCGTCGACTGCATCCTCATGCCCATCGGCATGTACTTTGGCATGTGGTACGGCCTGACCCGCGACCAGCTGTCCGCCAATGCCGTCTTCAGCATCAGCACCGCGCTGCTTGGCACCGTCTCCATTGTCGAGTACTTTGTACGCTTCATCCGCCTGTGGAGGAAGAACTCCAACTGCAGGGTCATTGGCGCCCAGAGACACTACCTCGACTGGTTCCACTGGAATCTGTCCGTCGGATGGTTCTTCGTTATGATCGAGCTGATCGCGTAAGTTTTGGTGTTGCTGTCTCGTCTCGTGTCGGATCGGGCTAATGCATCGCAGCGGCACATGCCCTCACGACCCGCCGATTCGCGTGCTTGCCATGCCTGCGCCAACCATGCTGTTCGCCATTGGCGTTGAGCTTATCATAGTCGATATTCTACGCTACATGAAGGTGCCCGCGCCATGCCGCATTTCGTCGCTGCCACAAGGCGCGGTTCTTCGCCCGGGCATCTACGCATACATTGAGGACATATGTGCGGTGGATGGCTCTGGTGGCACCCAGTTCCGCCAGAGGCTCAATCTGCGATACCAGGCCAGTAAGGCTTTCCGTGAGATGCTGCACCGCCTGACTCTCTTCTGGGCCATTGGCGCCATTGTCTGCTCAGCAGTCTGCACCGCCATTATCTTTACCATCCAGCGCGACGCTGCTTATGTTGTACGTCTCTCCAAGATCGTCTACTTTCACACGAAGCTAATACTTCACAGGTCGGCTGGGTGCTTCCCTTCCTCTGGGCCGGTGTCTGGGCCGCCATTACCATCCCATGGGTCCAAAAAGACCTCGAAAAGGAGTATGCGGAGTGGACCACCGCCAACTTCAAGGCATAGCCCTGCCCCACTGTTGTATTTCTATGTTTCTGTATTAACACTTTCCGTTCGCTCTTGGGAGGCAGGAAAAACATGGATATGGCGTTATTGTTTGGGCATCCTAGATACCATTTTGTTTAAAGACTGGACTGCAGCGCAGCGCAATATCAGATTTCGTAGTATTTTGATTCGCCCATCAAGCGTCGTAATTGCTCAAGACCGATTCCCAGTCTTGTCATCCCCAAACTATTGAACTCTCCTACAACGTCGCTCCAATCTTCCTCTCCCTCTCAATCTGCTCCCGGTCCAGCACCACAATCCCCTTCCCCTTCAGCTTCCCACTATGCGCCAACGCCACCACCTTCTCAATCTCCCCCAGCCCATGGAACGCATTCGTATGAACTTTGATCCCATGTTCAGCGACAAAATCCAACATCTCGCGTGCCTCCCCCGGACTACTAATCACCGACCCACGCACCCTAATATCCCGAAAAATCAGCTCTGCAAACGGAATGCTCACCCTCTCCGGCTGCGAAATCTGAATCATACAACCATGCAACTTCGTAATCGCACACGCCGTCCCCGCCGCGCTATCCGCATCACTAACATTAATAGCACACGTCACGCCCTCGTCATTCGTAACGGCATGGACTCTTTTAACGACCTCAGCGTGCCCGGCGCGCGCATCAATAACGACGTTCGCGCCGCCCTGCCTCGTAAGCTCAAGCCCTTCATCACGCGCATCGACGCCAATGACATTCATCCCCATCGCCCTCGCGAACCGCACACCCAAATGACCTAAGCCCCCACCGCTGCCAACTATAGCTAGCCACTCACCCTTCTTGACGCCCGAAAGCCGCACGCCGCGCCAAATCGTGATGCCCGCGCACGCCAGCGGCGCCGCGGTTTCAAACGTCACGTTGTCGGGTATCTTCGCGGCGGTCACGGAGTCGATGCGCGCGTACGTCGCGAAGAAGCCGTCGCGCGTCACGCCGCTGAATCCAGCGTGGCGCTGACAGTACTGGCTGTAGTTCTCCGGGCCCAAGCACTCCGCGCACGTGCCGCATGGGTGGTACATGAGGCCAGCCATTACGCGGTCGCCGATGGTGAAGGTCTTGACGGAAGTCCCGAGCGCGACGACGGTGCCGGCGCCTTCGTGGGAGGCGGTGCAGGGGAGAGGGGGGCGCATTGTGCCGGATTGGACCATGGTGTCTGTGTGGCAGAGGGATGCGACGGCTACTTTGATGAGTAGGTCAGTTGGGGCGAGGGTAGATGGTGTGGGGACTTGGTGGATTTGGTAGGGCTTGTTAAACTGCGTGGGGGGTTGGTTAGATGGGCTTTGCTGAGGTGGTTTGGGGCTTACTTCTACGACTTGCGCTGCTTGCATCTGCTTGGGTATTGTTGGGGAAGACATGTTGTTACTGTCGTTCTACGGTCGTGTTGGTCAAATCGTAGTTCTGATATTGTGGTCTTGAGAGCGTCTGAGAGTAAGGCATGTTGAATGTTCATCATCACAGATTTGGCGGAAGATAACTCCGAGTGTCTTGTCTGGTGGTTATGACGTTTGAGAGAAGCGACGTTAACGTTCTGGTTCTTAACTCCGCGTCTAGTGCGGTGATCACACGACGTAGCACATCTCCTCTCGTGGCTCTCCACGATCTCTTTTTGTTTCTCTCACTCCACCCTCTCCACCAAATACCGCATCAACGCAAAATCCGGCCCCAAATAACCCACATCCTCATCCCTACCACCCAACTCACTCCACGGCACAATCACCGCCTCTACCCGCCACCGCGTCCCCGTTTCCCCACCCACAACATCCCACATGCGCTTAAAAGACTCTGGGTCATGCAACGTGAACTCCGCCTGGCCATTCTCGCGATTCCACCGCGTTCGTGCAGACATGTCGCGCGTCCCACCTTGATACCCCACCATTACGCTCCCGGTTTTCATAAACTTCGCAATCTGCTTGCATGCGAGGATTTGCGTGTTCCAATCCCACTGGTGAAGCACATGCACAATGAAACGACGTCGATTTCCCCCTGCAGCCTGCGCAGCGCTTTGCTCGGGTACAATAGGTCTGATTCCAAATAGTGCGCGTGAAACTTATCCGCGTCGTGGAATAACTCGTAACCCAGGTCCCAGTGGTTTACAATGTCAGAGCCGTAGAGATTGGCCGTGGGCGCGCCGTCCATGGCGAGGCGGCGGAGATCGGTGCCCGTGTAGCATCCGATGTCGAGGAGCTTGGCGCCGCTTTGGAGACGCGATAGGATGGTGGGGTAGGCTGGGTGCTGGGAGATACTTGGGGAGAGGAAGGAGCCCATGCCGGTGCAGGGGTATGGTCGGATGGCCCATGCCTTTTCGCGCTGTGGGGTGGCTTAATGCAGCACTGATGGATGGAGTGAATGGAGACTTACCATGTTATACACGTGACTTGAGACATCTTCTGGGCTGATGTTGCTATAGCTTTTCAGAAGGCTCCTGACCTATATGTAGAGTATGTAAGCAATGATGTAGTCTCCACCGGTTCTGCTAGTGACGAACGTCTTTGGTTATCTTGTGGTCGATGTTCTCGATCCACCACGGGTATCCCTTGTCTGGCACTTTTGCGCCGACCGGATCGGATATTGGCTGCGTGGAAGACATTGAACGGAGACTTCCTTTCAAAATGTATAGGAATGGATGACAACTCAACGATCTCGACATTCGTCATCTGGAGCTGTGCCGCATTTGACTAACCCAACCTAAGCCTAACGCTGTCGCTAGAAGGATGGAACGCCGACTATTGTCATCCAGCACGGACTGACATGTATCAGTCGACGTGACGTATAAATACCTCTCCATGTCTTCTCCTTCTACTTGTTACCAACTCACCACCTCCCAGCAATCGATTACATCGCACGCGAGCTTTTGCGCCCCGCGAAATAGTTACCCTGCATACCCATTGCCCCTACATCCATCGTCGTGTCGTCTTCCGTCTTGACTCTGACTGGCGGCTCCTTGCGTACGAAACATTCGCCGATCGGGTGTGCCTCGTCGCTCGCAACTAGCCTTTAATTCGCACACAGACTGTCAGCGCAAGTGCGGAAAGGAAGAAAGTAATACACGCACCATTTACCAATGCCCATGCCTTCAGGTGCGTGTCGGACGCCGCGCCCTCCACCACCTACGATCAGGTTGCCAGGCCTGTACTTGGGATCTGCAAGCATGCGTTTAATGACGCTCGAGTGGACCACAGCATTGGCTGGAATGTCGCGAGTCTCGCCCTTGGGCAAAGGCCAAATGATTGCTTTCCACGTTCCATCTTCTTGCAAGTCCATTCGCCTGAATGGGAGATACTCCATGATATTCCAGGAGACGACGCTCATTGCCGCAGCACCATTGTTGAACTGAAGTACGTCGTGGATGCGCCCTTTCGTAGCTGCAAAGTGGAAGCGATTGTGGAAGTCTGTGTCGGGATGTGTTTGGTGGTGAGCAGCGAAGTTGTCGCCGTCCACAACTGTCCTGGAGGCTGTGCCATTCGTCGCGCCGTTCACCCCATTGGCTCCGTCGCGACTACCAAGACTTGGAGAGGCGGGATCAATCTACACAAATTGGACGTGACATTAGCGCTCCAGCCCTCAGAATCCGTGAAAAGCAGAACTCACCTCGATCGTAGGGACAGTGGACTGATTTTGGATCGCAGCTTCGTCAGCTTCCCCCAGGCAACAGTGTAGTGCATCAAGCTTTTCATCGTCAAAGTCAAGCCCAGCTTTCTGCGCCTCGCGGACCATCCAGACAAGTGGTACAAAGCTTAACGCGGCATCATCGCCCGGGTCGAGAGGCCACCCTCCACCGATGTCCTGATTCGTAAGTTCCTGAGAGCATAGCATAGACAAGAACACTTACTGCGTGACACCCTGGGAACCAAACTTCTTGAATGTCCTGTTCTCCTTCGTCTTCTGTGGTCCATGTTCTGGGAGCATCGTAAGACATAACAGAGGTCCCTCTAGAGTGAGGACTGCAGCCTGGAGAGTAACCTGGGCTTCTGCTGCGGACACCGGAGGTCTCATGCGGGTTACTAAACCTCTCCGGTGGCGCAAGTGTTTCACGGCGGCCTCTTTCTGCCTCTCCGCCTCCATTCTTCTCATTTGCGTTGTTGTCCCCGTGGCCGTTTACCAAGTCCCTCAGATGCCTGTGCTTCTGTTGGTGTTTGTAATAATGAGACCTATCTGGTTTCTCCTGAGAGATGAGATCTTGTCGGAACTTTGCCCTTCGCTCGTCGATCGAAACAGCATGCCGAATGACCCGAGCACTACTGCGGGCAGTATACGGAAATTTGCTGCGCTGCATCCAAGCGTTCTCCAAGGCCGGGACCGAGTTCACCGTATCGAAGAGTCCGAGGAAACGGATTGGTTTGACCGGGCGACTGAAGGTTTCTCGAAAGGCGCTCATAAACTCCAGCAGCTTGCTCTTCTCTGACTTTTCGCCCGGTGCGAGCGATGCCTTACTCTTCTCCTCTGGTATCCGACACTGCCATTTTTGAAAAGTCCTGGGGAAAGATTTAATCCAACGCGTCCAATAGTAGCTCGATGACTTACTTCCAAGCAAATTGACACATCTCCTCGTTACCAGCCTGCGTTTCGATCAGTACGTGGTAGGCGAGTGTCTGCCAGCTGATAACTCACAGACAGGAGGCCGACATGATCGAGCATCTCGGCGAGGAAGCGTGCGGTATACGCGCCTCTGGAGAAACCAAAGAAGTAAATGTCATCGCCAGGGGTATAGTAGCGCATCAAGAACTTGTAAAGTGTCAGTGACATGCTAATTGACAAGGAATTGCAATGCTTCATTGCCATGGAGCTTCGTCGTTGCAGGTAGTGGTACAACTAACCTTGTAACCAGCCATGACATGCAAATCGAAGGACGTTCCTGAAAGGTTCAGTAATTATCTCTAACGACCATCACTCTATCCTTACCAACTGCGCTATCCTTCGCCTTTGCGTACCAGGATTTGAATCTGTCAATTCGACTCGTGCGACTCATGGAGCCAGTGGCTTTGGTAACATAGGTACCGATGCCTGGCTGGTAGTAGTGAAATTGATCATCACCATTGCGGTCGAGCATGCGATAGATCTTGAGGATGTTGGAATCTGCGTCTGTACCCGAGAACTTGTTGCCAGTGCCGTCAAAACACAGCACGAATTTCTTGGGCTGATGTGTCCGTCCACGAGCAACTGCTCCGTACTCCATTCTGCTGTTGCTCTTTGGATTTGTCGCAGGCGTAACAGAGCGTGGCAGCTCCATGTCTTCGATTGTGAATTTTGGATCAAGGTGCTAATGCTCGGACGGTGTAAGAATCCGTGGTCAGGGCGTAAGCATCTGTGGTGTCATTTGAGGAGGCGCAATGACAGCTTGCACGACTTGGCTGGTGGCGTTCCTGCCATCCATCCAGAGCATGGACGTCACATGTGGAAAGACGATCAGCACCACACCACGCATCATCTCAATGGTTGAGATCAACCTCTGTGATCTGCTTCCACAAGTTCCAATGGAGTGCTGCAAGTGTCGCCCGCTAATGCACTGCTGGCTACAGGTCGGTACTAGCTGCCCATCAGAGAATCCCGCTTGGCCCGGCTGGGTATGCGATTGTGCCAACTGGTGATTGTTTGGGTAAAGTAAGTCGAACGAAGATCATGTCCGTGATTCGTGCCTCGTTGACAGAGCCGTGCCCGAGGTAGGTCTTGCATACCTATCCTCAAGAGACAGAGAGCTCGGGACCACAAGCCACTGTTTGCTTATGGCACTGCAAGCATTCGGGCTGCCGCCCCCTTGGTTTACACGACACCTGCTTTTGGAACGGATCCGTCGTGATAAGGTAAAGAGCACTCAGAAAGAGGCTGAGGCTACGTGTCCGGCTCATGAACGGTGAAGTAAGGTTCGGCCAAATGAAGATACCCGTAACGAGGAAGGAAGCTCTCCTAGCCATTGGCTACATGGTCCAACGAACAGAAATTGCCAATTGCTGCATCTGCGGTGAAGCGGTCGTGTTCGGCGACATTGGGAAAAGCAGCGAGAAATTTGGTCCTCGCGCGCGAGCTAATTTACGGCCCGTATCCGTATCGCTGTCTTCCCTGTCGCAAATCGATCGTCTATCGTCCCGTCCCAACCACTCAATTTCTCTCCTTAACCCCGCACAGTCTTCTCACCACACACATCCATAGTCGCACACCCACCTGCTCGTATGTCTTGCGTTTTCAGCAGAGTGGCACCGCCTGCTGTGCCCGGAGATCCTCGGAACTCGAGTATGGTGAGATGCGGGAATCAAAGAAACCTCAGTCTCTCCGGTGGCTGTGGGCAGGAAGTGCTTCATCACTTCACTAGTATCATAGCACAAGGACACTTGTGCACCAGAACCACGCTACGGTCCAATAAACTGTCACAGGCACCGCTTCCACGCGACCTATGTCCTCCCGCAGCTAAAAATCGTCCGACAGCATTTCGCCCGTAGCCAAGCCCGGCCTATTTAGGGCACCGATCGCGCATTCAGCGCAATGAGTTGTCCCACACTGCCGCATTGATTCGATCAGACATGGCGTCCTTAAGTTGCTCAGGCCAAGCTGCTGGGTGCTCTTCTTGTCGATTTTTACCATGTCAGCGCAAACCCGAGGTGCACAAATGCAGTGACAGGGTGACACCCGAACACGAGTTTATGATGTGGCGGTCAATCTGCCTCCGAACTACTGGCGCTCGGCCACTTGGGATCAACCCATACTTGGACCTCGCACAACGACTCGCCTTCCGTTATCATATCCCGACCTGCCTCAAGAACGGCGATCGCAGAGAAGCGGCGCCATTACACCTTGTAGTGGCCACATGGGCGGCCCTAGCTCTGCAAATGTGGAAAAGCACTTGATTGGCGTTCGAGATGTTTCTTGTAATGGGAGATACTCACGAGCACAATTTACGTACTGGACACTTGCATAACCGGCTACATTATTGGTGGCCATCGAGGCGGAGCTGAGTGCTAGCTGCGCGTCAAGACACAGCTATTCACAACGCAAGAGCGGCTTGGCTTGCAACCTCAAGAATCAAAAAGAGCTGCTCTTAGCGAGAACTAGCTTGTACCTTACCTGTACTATGCTCCACTCACCTGGCGGCCAATGAGAACCGAAGCAATTGTGGTTGCCGGTGCACGAAACTCGCGATGCTCATAGTCTCCACTTGACTTGATCCTGCGTGGGATTGCGGCCCAGGACGCTGACTGGGCGACTGTCTGCGGGATCTTCGTCGATAGATCAGCTCATCCCTGCAATTGCAGCTCTTTCTCGTGCGGATCACTATAATTTCTAGACATTGTGTCGCTCCACGTCATAGCTTCTGCCTCGACAAGCTCGTGAGCTCTTTAGTCTTCGTAACAGAAGCTCCCATCAATTCTCGCAAAGTCGTTGCAAGCTTTCATTACTGCTCACGCTTCAAGCTTGTTCTTTGGGGGGTCGTTAAGGCACCTGTCTTTTATCAACATGCCGAGTCAGTTGCGGTCTTTGCTTGGGACGATCAGGAGGAAGCCAACCCAGGCGAGCGATGGGAGGTCGTCTGAAGCCTCGAGTGGCCTCAAGAGTAGCGAGAAGACCACCATTGGTCATGATTTGAAGAATCTCGGCATCAAGAACGCCAGGTTCGCAGTCGAGGCTATCACAACTCTGGCATCTGGCGAGCCTCTCGACGACAAAGATCTTCTACTCGAGAATGGCGTTCAGATGTTACAAGCCCTGCCACTGAACAGTGGATTGAGCGCCAAGGTCTCTGATGGCTTTATAGCCATGTTGTGGAACGATCTGCCGCATCCTTCTCCGTCCCATGCTGGGCCAGCGACAAGATACCGCCGACATGATGGTGGTGGAAACAACCCTCATAACCCAGAAATGGGCAAAGCGGGATCGCCATACGCACGAAATGTGCCTCCATCGAAGCCAAAAGGTCAGAATCTCTCTTCGCATGCACACAGACGGTAGCTCACGATGAAGTAGGACCAAATCTGCCTGATGTCGAAGACGTGTATGAAGCGCTATTGAAGCGTGACGGACCTTTTCGCCCACATCCATCTGGGCTAAATCGCCTCTTCTTCTCTTTTGCGACCATCGTAATTCATGAGTGTTTCCAGACGTCACGCACTGATCCTTGGATCAATGAGACTTCAAGTTACGTGGATCTGAGCACTTTGTACGGAAACACGGAGAAAGAGCAAGTCCGGGTGCGCTCGAGACACAACGGACTCATCTTTCCAGATTCGATTGCATCGGAACGAATCATGATGATGCCTCCGGGCGTTATTGCCGTGCTGCTCATGTTCTCCAGGAACCACAACCACGTTGCGAAATCACTGCTTGCCATCAATGAAGACAGCAAATACAAGCCTTGGGATAGTCTAGACGGAGCGGGCCAAGAGTGGTAAGCCATACCAGTATGTTACGGAATGAGACATACGCAGCTAACGTGTGTATGTAGGCAAGATAACGACATCTTCCAGCTTGCGCGTAACATCAATGTTGGCTTCTTCGCTGCGGTGGTTCTTAGGGACTATGTCGCGGCGATTCTGAATACTCCTCGCGCCAACTCTGAGTGGTCTCTCGATCTCGGTAAGGAGATCAAGCAGGGTGGAACGCGGGTCGAACGGTACGTCGCAACAACCATGATAACCACGACCTGTCTTGAAGTGATGATCACGTGCTTCGGAATATAAGGGATACCTTGCTGACTTGTCGATCAATGTTCAGAGGCACTGGTAGTCACGTATCTGTTGAATTTGCAGTACTCTACCAGTAAGTGTATTCGCGACCCAACTTGTAAGATGACCGCTGACATCTCTCAGCTGGCATGCGGCTCTCAGTGCGGCAGATGCACAATGGATGGAAGAAATTTTGCGTTCCGTCTTCCCTGACCTCAAATCTATGGACGATGTTACAGTCGAAATGTTCCACAAGGTCATGATGGTGAAAGGGCATGCCCTCATGGAGAAAATGCCCAAGGACTGGACATTCGGTGGCCTTGAGAGGGGTGCTGATGGCCGCTTTAACGATGTAGAATTGGCAGACCTGATCAAGACTTGCACGGAAGAACCAGCGCATGCGTTTGGCGCGAACGGCACACCCGCATCATTGCGAGTGGTTGACTTGATGGGCCAACTACAAGCGCGAGACAAGTTCAACGTCTGCACTCTCAACGAGTTCCGCAGATATCTCAACCTCAAGCCTTACGAAACATTCGAGGACTGGTGCTCGGACAAAGTTACTGCGAAGAAGGCAGAGCTTCTCTATGGTCACATCGAGAACATGGAGCTTTACCCTGGCTTGATGGCTGAGTGCACTAAGCCCGCGATGCGTAAGTATATGTATATGATGTGCATTTTCAGACATATACTAACATGGTACATACATTTCTCGCAGCTGGCAGTGGTGTGTGCCCAGGTCAAACTACCGGACGAGGAATTCTCAACGATGCGGTGGCCCTCGTCCGTGGTGATCGATACCTGAGCTACGACTTCAACAGCAACACTTTGACGCAGTATGGCGCCTCTCTGCTCTCAGACACAACTCCTGGCTCTTATGGCGGTGTCTTCCCCAAGCTTCTGCTGCAAGGCCTTCCAGGTGGCTTCACTGGTACTTCGCCTTACGTGCTCCTTCCATTCTATACGCCAGCAGCAGCCAAAGAAATCTTGAAGGGCAATGGTGCTCTCGAAAAATATGATCTCCGACGCCCGTCGAGCGACAACGCAATTGTCAGTGTTCAGACCCAGTCAGGTTGCAAGAAGGTCTTCGAGGATCGCGAGAGCTTCGCTACCATGTACCAAGCTGCCATCCTCAACTGCACCGCTGGCCATGAGTTCATGCTCGGCTGGGACGAAGCAAAAAAGCACGACGAACGCTCTAACATCCTCCATAAGGTCTTTTTCGAAGAGAACTTTGAGAAGCACATCAACGAGTTCTTCACGTCCCACGTGCAGCGCCTCATCAAAAAGAACTCGCTAAAGGGTCCAAAAGGCAGACTGTCCATCGACATTGTCCGCGACGTCACCAATATCACACCTATACTATGGCTAGCAGACCGCTTTGCTCTTCCCCTCAAGACCACAGAACAGCCCCGCGGTCTTCTTTCCATCCACGAAGCGTTCACAGCCTACCTCGTACTCTTCATGTACCAGAGCTTCAACATCATACCCGCCAACGAGTGGAAGCTACGCGAGGGCGCCATGAAAGCTGCCGCGCCCCTGCGCTCGATCTTCGAGACCCATCTGAAGACCCAGACCGGCAGAATGGAGGGCTTCGTAGACTGGATGGCCAAGGGCAGTGCGTTCGAAGTCGGTCCGCATGCTGATCGCCTTTACCACGCGCTCGCTGAGACCAAACTCCCTATCGGCGATCTCGTAGGCGACTGCATTGGTATGGGTGCTCCGGTCGCAGGTAATATCACACAACAGGCTTCCCTCCTCATTGAGCTGTATCTCAGACCTGAGTATCAGAAGGCCAAGGAGCGCATTGTCGAGCTTGCGCACATGGATCCTGCCGCATCGGATAGGGAGCTTCAGGGGTTCGTGTACGAGGGCATGCGGCACGCCGGTGTAGTGCCTGGTCTACCACGCGTTGCTACACGAGATGTTACTGTTGATGATGGTGTACGCGGCCCCGTCACTGTCAAGAAGGGTCATACCGTCCTCATTGCCACGTCCATGGCTGCGATGGATCCGCTGGCTTTCCCTAACCCCGAGGAGCTCAACCCGCACCGATCCTTCAAGGACTACACACTCCTTGGACATGGACTTCATTTCTGTAAGTGATCTACGTACAACTTGTATGCAAGACAACTACTGACTTCACGTTAGGCTTCGGCGCGAGATTAGTGGGCCCCTCGATCGCGGCCACCTTGCGCGAGGTGTTCAAATTGAAGAACGTGCGTCGTGCCCCAGGCAAACAGGGACGCTTCATCACGACGGAACACAAGGTCGCAGGTATTACGATGAAGCATTACCTTGATGCAAATTCGAAGGAGAGTCCTATCCCGACAAGTTTGAGGCTGCACTACGATGATGAGACCGTTGTGAATGGGGTTAATGGTGTCAATGGTGTCAATGGCCACAACGGTGTGAATGGGCATGTCTTGAATGGGAACGCCAGCACTGGAACAAATGGTAACGCGTATACCATTGCGCCGTAGGTGCAACATGACGATCAGGTCGATACTCTCGCTATTCTTCTTTCCAGATACCAAGTGGGGCTCATTACGTATAATCTTAGTACTCAGTGATGAATCAATTCCTTGTCAAATCAAGCATGACTTCGCGATGAATCTTCAAGTTTCGGGCATACATGCGCCAGGCTATCGTCCCCACGAACATCATTGAACAAGTGATCGGTCGCCGTGCCAGTGTGCCGTTTGGTTCCGACGAATACTCGTTCGACCGAGTGTGCATCGAGACACATGTTGTCACCAAAGGACTTTTATGTATGAGCAGCATAGCAGGGCTACATTCAGCTCTGGTTCCAAACCCATATATCTGTCGCTCATGCTGAGCCTGTATCTAAGTAAGCCCCAGGAACGCCGAACTTTTCCTGTGCCGTGCCGCGCAGTAAACCAAAAACTCGCCCCCCGGATGCTTTTAGTGTCCATTCGCTCCATTCTTAGATCTTCTCTTCGCGACGGCAGTTGCGAGCTCCTCGAGAACCTTCTCGGTATCTTCCCAGTTGATGCAAGCATCGGTGATAGAGACACCGTATTTGAGACCTATTCGAGTCAGTCATACAAGTCGAAAGTGAACAGATATCGACATACCCTCTTTGCCCTCCTTTGGCACCTTCTGGTTGCCCTCGTTGATATGACTCTCAATCATGACACCCATGACCGCAGTCTCGCCGGCCTCGATCTGCTCTGCCAGAGCGTGAGCAACCTTGGGCTGATTGTTGTGGTTCTTTTCTGAGTTGCCATGGCTGCAGTCGATCATGATGCGCGCGTTCAAGCCTTTCGACTCGAGCTTTTCCCGAGCCTCCTTGACGTTCTTCGCGTCGAAATTTGTGCCCTTCTTTCCGCCGCGCAGAATGACGAAACAGTCGTCATTACCAATGGTACCGACGATAGCAACGACGCCGGGCTTCGTGACCGAGAGGAAGTGGTGCGGATGCTTGACTGAGCCAATGGCGTCGATAGCGACGTCAAGAGTGCCGTCTGTGCCATTCTTGAAACCAACAGGGAAGGAGAGACCTGAAGCAAGCTCACGGTGGAGCTGCGATTCTGTGGTCCTGGCGCCAATTGCGCCCACGCTCAGCATATCAGCCAAGAACTGAGGAGAGATGGTATCGAGCATCTCGCTGGCAAGCGGCATGCCCCTCTCAGTCAGGTCGAGGAAGAGCTGCCGTGACACGCGTAGTCCCTTGTTGATCTTGAAGGAGTTGTCGATATCAGGGTCGTTGATGAGGCCCTTCCATCCCACAGTTGTGCGCGGCTTCTCCAAGTACGAGCGCATGACGATGAGTAGGTCGTCCTTGTATTGCTCCTTCAGCTTCACCAGTCGATCGCAGTATTCGAGGGCAGCCTTGGGGTCGTGGATGGAGCATGGGCCGATGACGACGAGCAGCCTGCCGTGGGCGTCCTTGCCCTGGACGATGGCAACAGTCTCATCGCGCGCTTTGAGGACGGTTTCTCTCGACTTGGCTGACTGTGGAATCTCGCTTTGCAGAAGATCGGGCGGAGTGAGAGGATTGTAGCCGCGAATGCGCCAATCTTCTGAGTTGTGTGGGTCGCCCACGGCTTGGTTCTCGATGTGGAACTGAATAGAGTTGTTAGCCCGGGTGAATTTTGGTGGCGAGCGCGTGTTCGAATGTACTCACAGACATTACTGCAACACTGTAGAATGCTGGAACGTGGTACTTGGAGAGGAAAAGAACAAATTGTGTTCGTGTCAGAGCAATGCAGGCACACTTTAGATTTCTCTGACTGTTCTCGTGGGCGCGCGCCCTTTGTGAGTCTCGCTATAAGAATCGCCTCCGATTGGTCAATGTCAAGGTGATCGCCTCCGCTTCTCGGACTGCAAGCATGTGAAGAGGTCAATCGAAATCACAGCGGAACCGCAATATCTGCAGAACTCGACCAACTTTTTATATGAAATATCACACAATTAGGACGGATGCATACTGCTATGGTATTAGATAGAGCTCGACCACAGCCCTCAGCAAGTGAGCTTCAGTAGCATACCCAGCTCACCTACGTCACAAATATGACATACTGAGAACTACATCACAGTAGCCACTGATGCTGCCTCTACTGTACTCTGTTCTCTGAGCATCGCCTTGCTGACAGTTTGTAACACACTCACACTACCAGACACAGTACAATGGGTGCCCTAGACTACGCCTCCCTCCATGCTATACCCATCAGCTATGCGACATGCTCGCTCGGTAGTCCATCAAACCCCCCGCCGCTCCTCGACCGCCTCCACGCCATATCCGTTGCTGGCTTCTCAGCAGTCGAGCTGTCTTTCCCAGACATTCTCTCGTACGGCCAGACGCTCCTCGGCCACGAGGTCGACCCCAAGAACTACGATGAGCTGTGCAAGGTGGCTGTTGCACTCAAGGAGGAGTGTGACAAGCGCAGCCTCGGCATCATGATGCTTCAGCCATTCTCCAACTTCGAGGGCTGGCCAGAAGGATCAGACGGTCGTAAAGATGCCTTTGAGCGGGCCAAGGGCTGGATTCGCATCATGCAGGCTTGCGGTACAGATATGCTGCAGGTTGGATCAAGCGACACACCGCTGGAGAAGCTGGACAAAAGCAGGATGGTGGCTGATCTGCGAGAACTGTGCGATATGCTCAAGGAGCACGGCTTTTGCTGCGCCTACGAGAATTGGTGCTGGAGCACACACGCCCCGGACTGGAAGGACGTTTGGCACATCGTGAAGGAGGTGAACCGTCCGAACATCGGGCTGTGCTTGGACACCTTCCAGACTGCAGGTGGTGAGTGGGCTGATCCGCGGACCAAATCGGGCCTGCTGGAGGATGTATCCAAAGACGAACTGGAAGAGCGCTTCCAGAAGAGCCTCAAAGGCCTCGTAGCCACGATACCGAAAGACAAGATCTACCTCCTGCAGATTAGCGATGCCTATAAGGTACCACAGCCTTTCAACGGCAAGCGAGATGACGCTGGCCTGCTTCCGCGTGGACGATGGAGCCACGACTTTCGCCCTCTGCCCTACAATGGTGGCTACTTGCCAGTGGTGGATATTGCGCGGGCTGTACTTGAGACGGGCTTCAGAGGCTGGTTCAGTTACGAGGTGTTTGATGGAGGTGCAGAAGGGAAGGGCGAGGACGTGGACATCATCGCATACGCGCAGACCGCGAAGAATGTGCAAGCTAGATTGCTTGCGGAGGCGGCAGGTCAATCAGTCACTTAGCAATCGGCGACGCGGTGAGCTCACTCCAGAGCGTAAATCTCGATCGACGTAACGTTCATCCCGCATTAGCGAGAAACCCCCCTCACCGAGACGAAATCCAGATTTGAGTATTTGATTTGCTGCTGCACAGGGCTACAGAGATACAACGAGTGTATCATTCTGCTTTAGGGATGCCTTTATAGGCTAATAGCTTGTAGTATGAAAATTACACATCTTTGGTCGTGTTGTCATAGTTTCGTGCGCGGCTTCCAGAGCTATCTTTGCTTCACACCCCTGCTTTGCCACAGCTGCCTGTACATCTGGCAGTGTCGGTGCGCTAGGACAGTAGGTTAATCGGTCACACACACTACTCCGGGCTTGCAGGGTAATAAGCCTTGTGTACATGCGTTCCGGCAGTTTCTCCGCATTGAGATATCTGCGCCAAGCGCAACGAGCTGCAATGGCGGAGCTTAGCGAGCTTGTGTAGTGCTGAGGTAAGTTAAGGTGGGATGTATCGTATACTACACTAAGCCCGTTTGGTTTCGTGCGTGGCGTAAGCTAGAAGCGTTCACAGCCACAGGGCTGATAGCTGCTTTAAGTCACAACGCCCGACACGTAACGGAGCCTCGTTATGGATCATCTTATAGCCCGTCTGACGTTGCGCATACCCACAATGCACTTACAGAGTTCAGAACTAACGTATTCCACCACCGAGCTAGTCAACCCACCGAGCTGGTCAAAAATGCTTGGCAACACTCCTTTTTTAATAACCCCTCTAATATTAAACTCTTTTACTATATTTTTAATGTGCTTATAGTCCTAGTTAAGACCTTTTATAACGTATAGAAATTACTTAATTAGGTCTAGTATTGCCAAATTTACTAGCCAGCAAAGATAGGGTTATCGCTTAAGCTTTAACCCCTGTCTTACGTATTAGACTACAGCAATAAATTCTAACTATGACTTTTTTTATTACTAGATATTATAGATAACGTATTCCACCAGCACCCTGGTCAACCCAGCACCCTGATTAAAAATGCTTGGCAGCACTAACACACGTTACGCATCTTTATTTTCATCGCTATCAAACAAGGAGCCTACGTACGTCGTGCTCACATTAGATTTAGAAGATATCTCTGTATCTTTTCTGCACGTGCGCGCGTTATGCCTAGTCCCGCTGCAGTTCCCACAGCGCCGTACAGCTGGTTGGGCTGGTTCTTGATCACCACCACCACGAGCCTTCTTAGACCGCCCAACAGCTACAGAGGCCTCTGCAGCTACCTGC
>Ga0265798_10001296_pt1 | contig 39154 bp, 25 predicted proteins | sample P3T30metagenome_FD_192430 | JGI IMG/M metagenome (GOLD analysis project Ga0265798, IMG submission 192430) | Plant litter microbial communities from East Loma Ridge, Irvine, California - P3 T30 | ecosystem: Environmental > Terrestrial > Plant litter > Unclassified | place: USA: California...
CTACAAGGGCATAATCCCGCTCGCGGGGTTCAAAAGGACGCTCGTTAAGGAAGATTTTTAAAGCAATTCCAGTAAATAAAAACAAGGCAAGTAAAACATAAAAGCTCTTCCAGTCTTTACGGGCGTGGTATACCATGCCTATCACGCCTAAAATAAACGGAAGGAAGTAGTAGTGGTTGCGGCCTTTGTTGTGCAGCATATCCTGCGAAAGTTTATCCTGAGGGCCAAGTCGTGCTTCGTCTATAAATTTAATGCCACTCATCCAGTTGCCGTCGGTATAGCCGTAGCGGCCCTGTTCGTCGTTTTGGCGGCCGGTAAAATTCCACATCAGGTAACGCCAGTACATGTAGCCAAACTGGTACTCAAACATGTATGCCATATTTTGCGCGAACGTAGGCTTTTCTATAAGGAGGTATTGGCCATAGTTCTTTAAAAACTCGTCGTATTCTTCATTGCCTATCTCGCCTTGTGTGTAAGCCGACTTAAATTGCCCGATGATATTCTCAAGCTGGCCCCGTGCCTGTGCAAGTGCCATTCCTGCTTCTTCGTCGCTAAGCGATTCTATATCCACACCCGATCGTTGTAATTCCTCACTGAAATCATAAGCAGGGTCGATACTGAATTTAGGCGGGCCTGCAAATATCATATAGTTTTTAGCCTTATCTGCATCGCCCATGCGGGGCAGGAAGCCACTATGGCGCTCATCGGGATTTTGTTTAGCGTTCTTGTAATCGTTTACAATAACATATTTGCCCGTTTTATAGTCGGGTTCATAGTTGGGCTTGGCGTCAGTATAAGGTTCGTTCTCGTCCAGTCCTGCATAGGTCTCCGTATACATTGGTCCGTAAAAAGTACGCTGTTGCGGATATTGCTCACGGTTGTAATAGGCGAGTACCTCGGCAGCGTTACTTGGGTTGTTCTCGTTAATAACCACATTGGCATTGGCACGTACGGGCAGCATTACCCAGGTAGAAAACCCTATTAATATAAACAACAGGCAAAGCAGTACGGTGTTGTAAAGAAACAGCCCTTTTTTCTGAGTATATCGCAGCCCGAAGTAAAACACCGCGATAATTAGCAAAAATACAAATATGGTACCCGAATTGAATGGTAACCCGAGGCTGTTTACCATAAAAATCTCTGTCTTGCCAAAAAGCGCCAATGTATAGGGCAGCAAGAAACCAAACACGAAGAACAACACTGCCACTATAAGAATATTAGCGATGATGAAATTCTTTACAGTAACGGTTTTATAATTTTTAAAGAAGTAAATAAGCCCAATTGATGGAATGGCAAGCAATGCCATAAAGTGAACGCCGAAAGAAAGCCCTACAAGCAGCGATATTAGTAGTAGCCACTTGTTGCCGCGCGGTGTGTGCATCTCTTCTCCCCATTTTAAGCCCGCCCACAGCAGTATCGCTATAAATAACGATGCCATAGCATAAACCTCGGCTTCGGTGGCGTTAAACCAAAAAGAATCGGTAAATGTAAAGGCTAAAGAAGCCACTACAGATGCTCCCAATACCATTTTGGGGTTATCTCCTGTAAATTCGTCAAAACCCGCCGTGAGGTTCTTTAAAAGTATTGTAAGCGACCAAAACATGAACAGTACAGTAAACGCACTCGATAGTACCGATACCATGTTAACCATCAGGGCAACTTTATCCGGTCCGGTAGCGAACATAGCAAACACCGCACCCGCCATCTGAAAGAGCGGTGCACCCGGCGGGTGGCCAACTTCCAGCTTTGCCGCGGTAGAAATATACTCGCCGCAATCCCAAAAACTCATGGATGGTTCTACAGTTAGGGTATATATTACAAAGGCAATGGCAAAAACTGCCCAACCCAGTATAGTATTCCATTTTTTAAAAGTAAGGTGGTTCATGTTGATTAACAGGGTTGTTGATGTGGTGCAAAGAAACTATTTTCTGCTGTTACCACAATGCCAAAAAATATTTTTTAATTTTTTTAATTGTAGTGTTTGCATTATTTAAAATATGTTCTATATTTGCACCCGCAATGAAGCACAATTGGTCTATGGTGTAATGGTAACACTACTGTTTTTGGTGCAGTCGTTCAAGGTTCGAGTCCTTGTGGACCAACGGAAAACCTCCCATTTATGGGAGGTTTTTTCTTTTATATATGTTTTGATTATTTGTTTGCATGTCAAATATTTAGGAGTGTAAAGCATTTTATTTAAACGATTTTTTAGAACGGATATTGATTATAAACATGAAAAAGCTTTGGATATTACCAAAGCTTTTTTTGTTTATAATATGTCTGGAAAAATATATTCAGTAAATTTACTTTCCTACTTTTTTAGGTAATCATTAATTAACGCCGGCTGTTATGAACTACAATTTTTTTAGAAGGAAGAAATCTGTTGAAAATGTAAAACAGGAATGGAACGAATTGGGAGAAAAGTATGCCTCAGATGTTAACGCAATGGTTGAGTATGGCGAAACGCATGGATGGGATAATTGGAAGGGAGAAGAGCCGGAGGATAAGAGAGTGTATTTGGCAGAGAATGTGCTGAGTCTGCTGAAAGATGCTAATAAGTCAGGGAAAATTGATGATTTCAGGAGCGATTTTCCACCTGCTCATTTTCCTTTCGTTAAATATTTTGAAGAAAAGGGGCAAAGTGTAGGGCAATTATATTTTATAGAAAATCAAAAAATAATTTTCCTTACGGGTACCTCTTACCAAAAAAGGCAGGCTTATTTGTTGGTTGATAATGAGGTTGTTGAGTTGGATACTTCTATTGACGCTGTTGGTAAATCTAAACAAAATGATGTGTTTGCTATTTTGAGCAATAATACAATTGTAACCACGCAGGGTTGGCAGGGCGAGCAAATAGCATCTTTCTTACTGCGGCAAAATGCTAGTATTGGTGTTACCGAAATGATGCCTTTTAACGACGGTTTGCGCGTGCTGTTGGTTACATCTGAAGGAATTTACCTGATCTCTCAAAATGAAGAAATGCTGATTCATCCTGTTGAAGATGATCAAGATGATCAAGATGACGAAGATAGCGAAGATGAAGAAGACGGCGGATATACAGGTATTGATATGGAAAATGCCACATTATCAAATAGTAACGATTATATTGTGGTTGGAGACCAATGTTCTGCGCATCGGGTTTTAAATACTTATGGGGTAGAGATAGGTAGTGTGGGGCAACAATCCAGCTACCCTCATTTTTGCTTATTTTCTAAAAACGATCAACAGCTAATTACCAACTCCTGCCATTTTTATAACGGTGTAACTATTGGTGTAAATGCCGCAATATTAGATGGTATAGCTATTGAGGAATACCAGGAAAGTAGTCAGTATGTAACAATAGATGAAGATATGAGGGTTTACTCCGGTGTTGCGGTAGATGATTATTACATACTGGGCGATGCTTATGGCTACATAAAAGCTTTCGATATGCAGGGTAAATGCCTGTGGCGCCATTTTTTAGGCTCTACCATTAGTGGCATGTGTGTTTCTGATGATGGCAGCACCTTATGGGTAGGTAGCTATTCGGGTACGTTGCATAAGCTTAAGTTAGGGCATGGCAATCGGGACAACCACACTATCGGCAATGGGAATCATTATGAAGAATTACGCGTTATTTTGTGGAAAGACGAACCAATTTTAAAGTGGTAACTTTTTGGGTTGGATAGTTTATATGCTGACTCCTTCAGAACCCCAAAAACCCCTTAATATTTCACTTTCGGACTTTGGAATTGACAATGCAATTCTCTTCCTGAAATTTTTGATAGGCGAGGACTTTTTAACCTCCCAAAAATTTGTCTACAGATTTTTTTCGGTAAAAAAGTAAATGAAAAATTAAGCGCATAAAAAAAGCGTCAGGATATCCTGACGCTTTATATTTTTGTGTAACCCCAAAAAGGGTTAACCTGAAAGTCTTAAGCTTCAAACGGTACTATTGATACATAAGATTTGTTGTCTCTTTTCTTTTGAAATTTAACAACACCATCTACTTTAGCATGTAAAGTATGGTCTTTACCCATGTAAACATTTTCACCCGGATTGTGCTTAGAACCCCTCTGCCTGATAATAATGTTACCAGCATTGGCGGCCTGGCCACCAAAAATCTTAACGCCTAAACGTTTCGACTCTGATTCCCTACCATTCTTGGAACTACCGACACCTTTCTTGTGAGCCATGATGTTTTGTTTTTAATTGTTAGTAATTATTCTGCTGCAGTTTCAGCTTCTGCTTTTTTAGTAGCTTTCTTCTTAGTACCACCAAAATTAATAACTGAGATCTGGATCTGAGTTAAAGACTGGCGGTGACCATTCTTTTTCTTGTATCCTTTTCTACGTTTCTTTTTGAAAACAATTACCTTGTCTCCTTTTAAGTGCTGCAGCACTTTGGCTTCGATTGAAGCACCTTCTATAGCCGGGGCGCCTAAAGTAACGGTTCCGTTATCGTCAAGTAAAAGAACTTTCGCAAATGTAACTGCGTCGCCCTCTTTACCTTCCAAACGGTGTACGTACACTTTTTGGTCTTTGCTAACTTTAAATTGCTGCCCTGCTATCTCTACGATTGCGTACATAACAATATGGTTTAAATTATTTTTTAAGGTTGCAAATATACAACTTATTATTTATCAGCCAACACCGCTGTAAAAAAATATGCCGCCGTATTATATATATGAGTACTAAAAAGCGAAAAACAGAAAAAAATTTATAATTATTGTAACAAATTAGCGAAATTGCACACCTATTATCAAAATCAAAAATAATTATTAATTTTTATGAAAAAATCTATAATGGCTTTGGGCTCTCTCCTGATGCTTGGTGCAACGGCCTCGGCACAAAAAGTAGCATTTGAGGAATATACGCTGGATAACGGCCTGCATGTAATCCTGCACCAGGATAAATCGGCCCCGGTTATTGTTACGTCGGTTATGTATCACGTAGGTGCTAAAGACGAAAACCCTAACAGGACCGGCTTTGCGCACTTTTTTGAGCACTTGCTTTTTGAGGGTACAGAGAACATTAAAAGAGGTGAGTGGTTTAAGATAGTTACAGCTAACGGCGGTAACAACAATGCCAACACTACCGATGACAGGACGTATTATTACGAAGTTTTCCCATCTAACAACCTTGAGTTGGGCTTATGGATGGAAAGCGAAAGGATGATGCACCCGGTAATTAACCAGATAGGTGTAGATACCCAGAACGAAGTTGTTAAAGAAGAAAAAAGGCTTAGGTATGATAATCAGCCTTATGGCGCTTTGTTTGCCCAGGTTAAAAAGAATATGTTTAAGGTACACCCGTACCGCTGGACAACCATTGGCGATATGGAACACCTTGATGCTGCTACGCTTGAAGAGTTCCAGGCTTTCAACAAAAAATTCTACATCCCTAACAATGCAGTTCTTGTAGTTGCGGGCGATCTTGATGTAGACCAGACTAAAAAATGGGTTAAGCAGTACTTTGGTGCAATACCTAAAGGAACTCCGGTAACACGTCAAAAATTTGAAGAGGCTCCTATAACTAAAGAGTTTAACGCTACTTACGAAGATCCTAACATTCAGCTGCCAATGATCGTTACGGCTTACCGTACACCGGCAATGAATACTAAGGATGCGCGTGTGCTTGACATGATATCATCACTTTTAAGCGATGGTAAAAGTTCAAGGATGTACAAAAAAATTGTAGACGATAAAAAAATGGCGCTTCAAATAGGTGCGTTTAACTACAGCCAGGAAGATTATGGCGTGTATTTTGTTTACGGTATACCTATGCAGGGCTTTACAGCACAGCAGCTTTTAAAAGAGGCCGATGAGGAGATCGTTAAACTGCAAACAGAACTTATATCTGAAAAAGAGTTTGAAAAACTTAAAAACCAGATAGAGAACCGTTATGTAAACAACAATTCGCGCGTGGAAGATGTGGCCGATAACCTTGCTACATACTACCTTTTATATGGAGATGTTAACCTTATAAATACAGAGATTGATATTTTTCGCAATATCACAAGGGAAGACATTAGGGATGCTGCTAAAAAGTACCTTAATACTAACCAGCGCCTATTGTTAGATTACGTTCCATCTAAAGACAAAGCACAAAACTAAGCATACAAAACGATCATGAAAAAAGTTATATATTTATTAGCAGGTTTGTTTTTATATACCACAGCTATGCAGGCACAAGACAGGCCAATGCCTAAACCGGGGCCGGCTCCTACAGTAAACGTAGGTAAACCGGAAACCTTTACTCTTAAAAACGGACTTAAAGTACTTGTGGTAGAAAACCACAAACTGCCAAGGGTTACCTTTAGCCTTGCTTTAGATAACGCTCCTTATGCCGAAGGCAATAAAAAAGGGGTGGCCGATATGGTAAGCGCACTTATGGGCAGCGGTACTAAAAAAATGAACAAGACTGCCTTTAATGAGGAGGTAGATTTTTTAGGCGCCAATATTAATTTTTCGGCAAACGGTGCTTCTGCAAGCGGCCTTTCTAAATATTCTGGAAGGATATTAGAGCTTATGGCAGATGGTGCTTTAAACCCTGTGTTTACACAAGAGGAGTTTGATAAGCAAAAAGCGCAAATTCTTGAAGGTTTAAAATCAGAAGAGAAAAATGTAAAAGCTGTTGCAGGCAGGGTAGAGAACGTGCTTGTGTACGGTAAAAACCATCCTAATGGCGAATACCTTAGCGAAGCTACACTTAACAATGTTACCCTGGCTGATGTAAATCAAAATTACGATACTTATTTTGTACCGGGCAAAGCGTACCTTGTTATTGTAGGCGATGTCAAGACTAAAGACGTAAAAAAACAGGTTACTAAATTGTTTGGTTCATGGAAACCGGGCGTTGCACCAACGGTAAGCTATAGCGATCCTAAAGATGTACAGTACACACAGGTTAACTTTGTAGACATGCCAAACGCAGTACAGTCAGAAATTGCTGTAGTAAACGTGGTTAACCTTAAAATGACCGATAAAGAATATTTTGCTGCGTTACTTGCCAATCAAATATTAGGCGGCGGTGGCGAAGGCAGGCTTTTCCTTAACCTTCGTGAGGCGCACGGCTGGACGTATGGTGCGTATTCATCTATAGGTGGCGATAAGTATGTAGGTGCATTTACATCGTCTACATCGGTTCGTAACGCAGTTACAGATAGTTCTGTTGTAGAAATATTAAACGAGCTTAAAAGGATACGTACAGATCTTGTTACTGCCGAAGACCTTAAAAATGCGAAAGCTAAATATGTAGGTAACTTTGTTATGCAGATAGAAAAACCGGCTACTGTTGCCCGTTACGCACTGCTTACACAAACACAAAGCCTTCCTGAAGATTTTTACGAAAACTACATTAAGAATATTAATGCAGTAACTCCGGAAGATATTAAAGCTGCTGCCAATAAATTTTTCCTTGCCGATAAATCAAGGATCGTTATTGTAGGTAAAGCTGCCGATGTACTTCCTGGTCTTGAGAGGTCTAAAATACCGGTTAACTATTACGATAAGTTTGGTAACCCTACAGAGAAACCAGTGGTTAACAAACCGGTTCCTGCAGGTGTAACTGCTAAAACGGTTTTAGATGGGTATGTAAAAGCTATTGGTGGTGAGAAAGCTGTTAAGGCTGTAAAAACACTTTACACTAAATCTACCGGTACCATACAAGGTACACCGCTTGAGCTTACCATGAAAGTATCCGCCGATAACAAACAGTTTGTAGAAATGAAAGCTATGGGCATGAGCATGATGAAACAGGTAGTTAACGAAAAAGGTGGCTACGTGGTACAGCAAGGCCAAAGGGTAGATTTAGAAGGTAAAGACCTTGCCGAGCTTAAAGCGGGTGCGGTTCCTTTTGAAGAGCTTACACTTGCAAACAGCAAAGAAGTTAAGCTAACAGGTATTGAGTCTATAAACGGTGCCGAGGCTTATGCTGTTAAAAATGCAGATAACACATATTACTATGATGTAAAAACGGGTTACAAAGTTGCAGAAACGCACGAAGAAGAAGGTCCTGATGGCAAAAAAGCATCACGTACCACACTTTATAGTGATTATAAAGATGTAAAAGGTATTAAAGTACCTTACAAAGTAAATATGAATATTGGCATCGAACTGGATCTTACAGTTACCGAGGCTAAAATAAACGAGGGTGTAGCTCCTGCTGATTTTCAATAGTAGTACTCCTTAGTATATACAATAAAGGCTGCCTTAGGGCAGCCTTTATTTTTTTGCTTTAGCATGTAGTTGCAAAAATGATATATATGTATATAAAATCCCGCAACAGCGGGATTTTATATTTTAGAATGTATTACTTATTAGGCTTTACCAACAATGCGTTAGGGTATTTCTTTCTCACTTCGGTAAGCTGGCGTTCGGCTTCAATGCGCGAGCTAAAACTGCCCACCCATACCTTATAAGTTGGGCTTTCAAACACAATAGTGCCGTCAAGCTCTTTAAAATCACGTTTAAAATCCTGTAATGCTTTACGTGCTTTGTCGTTCGCACCATAAAATATTTGCAGTTTATAACGGTCGTTTACAGTAATAGAAGAGTTTATTTTTCGTTTCTCGGCAAGCAATTCTTCAAATTTGGGGTCCTGAGATACGGTTACGCTGCCGGTTTGTGCTGTGCCTTTGGTGGTTAAAAAAAGGCCTAAAAGTAATGTTAAATAAGCGGGCTTAATTCTTAAAATTCTCATTATTAAGTGTGTTTACCACAAATGTACAACTATTTATTTTATTGGGTTTAACGTGATTTATTTAGAATTATTATAAATTAAGAGATAACATTTAATTAGGGTTTGAGAATAAATGTTAAGTCGTATTTTTGTGGGAGTTTTTAAAAAAGTATAGTATTTACATGCATACCTCTATAAAAACCATACCAAAATTGTCGATAATCATTTTTAATATGAAAAAAGTGGGTAACCATACTTCGATTTCAAGAATCTTATTATTCTGCCTGGCGCTTTCGCTTTCGTTTACCGTTTCGTCATTTGCACAAGATCCTGCTGCTCCTGCGGCAGCAACAACGGCGGCTCCTGCGGGAGATGCTGCTGCGGCGGCTCCGGCTGCTGGTGCCGGCGATGCTGTAAAAGGTAAAGAATTGTTTAATGCTAATTGTGCTTCATGTCATAAGCTGGATGCCAAATCTACAGGCCCTGCCTTAAGGGGCGTGGCAGATAAGCACGACAGGGCGTGGCTTTACAAGTGGATTCACAACAGTAGCCAGATGATCAAATCCGGCGATGCAGAGGCTGTAAAGCTTTTTGCAGATAACGGAGGCGTTGTAATGACGGCGTTCCCTCAGCTTTCTGAAGCGGATATAGATAATATCCTTGCGTTTACATCGCAGCCTAAAGAAGTTGCTCCTCCGGGAGGCGGCCAGACTGCTCAGGCAGGTAGTGCTTCATCAGATGGCGGATCATCTAACACATTAATACTTGGTGCGCTTGTTTTAGTGCTTGTGGTATTGGTTGTAATGCTTGTATTGGTAAACAGGACGCTTAAAAGAGTTGCTGCTGCTAATGGTGTTGTATACCCTCAGGCTGAGCCTTCACTGCCACTTTGGAAAGCGTATGCTAAAAACCAGTTCCTTGTTTTAGTTACTGTAATATTGCTAATGCTGTCGGGTGCTTATTTCCTTTACGGCTATACAATGCAAATTGGTGTAGACCAGGATTACCAGCCGGTACAGCCTATACACTTCTCGCACAAAATTCACGCCGGCGATAATGGTATCGATTGTAAGTACTGTCACTCTGCTGCCAGGGTAAGTAAAAATTCAGGTATACCATCACTTAACGTGTGTATGAACTGCCACAAGAATATCGCTGAATTTGCAGGAGATAAAGACTCGCTATATGTAGATCATTCTAAAGAGTTCTACACCGTTGAGATTCAAAAATTATACGATGCAGTAGGTTGGGATAAAGCTGCTCAAAAATATACCGGAAAACAAAAACCAGTTAAATGGGTTAGGATCCACAACCTTCCGGACTTTGTTTACTTTAACCACTCTCAGCACGTTTCAGTTGCAGGTGTAGAATGCCAAACATGCCACGGCCCTGTTGAAACATTTGAAGTGATGAAACAAAATGCGCCGCTTACAATGGGCTGGTGTATTAACTGTCACCGCGAGACTGATGTTAAAGTAGAAGGAAATGACTACTACAAGAAAATCCACGATGAACTTGCCAAAAAATATGGCGTTCAGAGGCTTACTGCTGCCAATATGGGTGGTACTGAGTGTGGTAAATGTCACTATTAATCAATTTATAAGAAGCTAATATTTATATACAACATGGCATCAAACAAAAAATACTGGCAAAGTGTTGAGGAGCTAAATCAAAACAGCTCTATTGTTGAGACGCTGAGAAACAATGAGTTTGCAGAAGAAATCCCTACAGAGGAGTTTCTTGGCGACAAGGAAGCTTTGTCATCTTCATCTACAAGCCGTCGTGACTTTTTAAAATATGTAGGGTTTAGTACTGCTGCTGCTTCATTGGCAGCGTGTGAAGGCCCGGTAATTAAATCAATACCTTATGTTGTACAGCCGGAAGAAATAATACCGGGTGTTGCAGATTATTATGCTACTACAATGGCAGATGGTTTTGATTTTGCCAACATACTTATTAAAACCCGTGAGGGGCGCCCCATAAAAGTTGAAAATAATACCATTGCAGGTTCTAAAGTAACAGCTAACGGTAGGGTACATGCATCTGTGCTTTCCCTTTACGATAGCATGCGCTTAAAACAACCTTTAATTGCAGGCAAACCTTCTTCTTGGCAAGAGGTTGATGCTAAAGTAAAAGCCGGCCTTTCTCAGGCTGCTGCAACCGGTGGCCAGGTAGTTGTGCTTACAGGCACGCTTGCCAGTCCGTCTACAGATAAAATTATAGCTGAGTTTGGTGCTAAATATCCTGGGTTCAGGCATGTAGTTTATGATGCGGTTTCTTCATCAGAAGCTCTTGATGCTTTCCAACAGGTATACGGCGAAAGGGCTCTTGCTGATTACGACTTTATAAATTCTGACGTTATTGTTTCTGTTGGTGCTGATTTCCTTGGCGACTGGCAGGGTGGAGGATATGATAATGGCTATACCATTAACCGTATCCCTAAAAACGGTAAAATGTCTAAGCACATACAAATAGAGGCTAACATGTCTCTTACAGGTGCTAACGCTGATAAGCGTATTCCTTTAACTGTTACTGAGCAAAAATACGCTCTTGTAAAAATATACAACATTGTTACAGGTTCATCTGTAAGTGTTCCGACAGTAAATGCTACCTATGCAAAAGCCGTAGAGGCTGCTGCAAGCCAGCTTAAAGGTGCGGGTTCACGTGGTGTACTTGTTACCGGCCTTGATGATGTTAATGCCCAGCTTCTTGCTATCGCAATTAACAACGCATTACAGTCGGCTGCGTTTAACCCGTCTGCGCCGCGTTATGTGCGTAAAGGTGATGCTAAAGCGGTTGCCAAACTGGTAGCTGATATGAAAGCAGGATCGGTTCACACGCTTATCATGAACAATGTAAACCCTGTATACACGTTGCCTAACAGTGCAGATTTTGTAGAGGGGCTTAAAAAAGTAAAACTATCAGTTTCTTTCGCTCTTAAAGAAGATGAAACTGCTTCTAAAACAACTGTAGCTGCTGCTATGCCTCATTACCTTGAGTCTTGGGGAGATGTAACAATAGCTAAAGGAACGTATGGTATTACACAGCCTACTATCCGTCCGTTGTTTGATACAAAACAATTCCAGGATGCATTACTTGCATGGTCTGGAAACCCAACAGCTTACTACGATTACCTTAAAGCGGTTGCCCCAACTTATGTTGCAGGCAAAACGTGGAATCAGTTAGTGCATGATGGTGTTGCCGTTGCTACGGTTGCCCCAACTGCTGCTGCTGCCCTTGGCGCTAACTACGCCGGTGCTGCATCTGCACTTGCATCTGCAAAACCAACTACCGGTGCGTTAGAGCTTGTGTTCTATACTAAAACAGGTATTGGAGACGGCCAGCAGGCTAACAACCCTTGGTTACAGGAGTTCCCGGATCCTATTACAAGAACATCTTGGGATAACTACGTAACTGTTTCTAAAGCCGATGCGAAGGCATTAGGCCTTGAAAACTGGAACGTGGCAAACGGTGGCCTTAACGGTAGCTATGTTACTATAGAGGTTGGCGGTAAAAAACTGGAGAACGTTCCTGTTATCATACAGCCGGGCCAGGCTAAAGGTACTGCCGGTATCGCATTGGGCTACGGCCGCGAAGCTGCCATGAAGAAAGAAATGATAGTGGGTGTAAATGCTTATACCATTTACAACAACTTCAACGCTTTCCAAACGGCTAAGCTTACAAAAACTGAAGGCGAGCATGAATTTGCATGCGTTCAGCTTCAAAGAACATTAATGGGCAGGGGAGATATCGTTAAAGAAGCTACCCTGAACGATTTTAATAGTAAAGATGTTGCCGAGTGGAATATCATGCCGGTTGTATCTTATGATCATAAAGAGGTTCCTGCTGCTTCAATAGACCTTTGGGAGTCTTTTGACAGGACTACAGGCCACCACTTTAACCTGTCTATCGACCTTAATGCCTGTACAGGCTGTGGTGCATGTGTAATTGCCTGCCACGCAGAAAATAATGTACCGGTTGTAGGTAAATCTGAGATCAGGAGAAGCCGCGATATGCACTGGTTGCGTATTGACAGGTACTACTCATCTAAAGATACTTTTGCAGAAGACGTAGAGCTTAAAGAAAGTACTACAGGCCTTATGGCTACTATAGAAACTTTTGGCGATATGGAAGACCCTGCGGATAACCCTCAGGTTGTATTCCAGCCGGTAATGTGCCAGCACTGTAACCATGCTCCTTGTGAGACTGTTTGTCCTGTTGCTGCTACATCACATGGCCGCCAGGGACAAAACCACATGGCTTACAACCGTTGTGTGGGTACACGTTACTGTGCTAACAACTGTCCTTATAAAGTACGTCGTTTCAACTGGTTCTTATATAACAAAAATAACGACTTTGATTACCACATGAATGATGATCTTGGGCGTATGGTTCTTAACCCAGATGTAAACGTTCGTTCTCGTGGTGTTATGGAAAAATGTTCTTTCTGTATCCAGTCTACACAAGCGGTTATCCTTAAGGCTAAACGCGAAGGCAGAACGGTTGCTAAAGGCGAGTTTAACGATGCATGTGCGTGTTCTGCAGCATGTGGTACCGGAGCTATGGTGTTTGGCGATGTTAACGAGAAGGAAGATCCTATCGTAAGGCTAAAAGAAGATGAAAGGGCTTACCACCTGCTTAGCCACATTGGCACGCAGCCAAATGTATTCTACCACGTTAAAGTAAGGAATACATAGTAGTTAAAATAAATTAATAGAAACAAATAAAAGGAATATGTCGTCTCATTACGAAGCACCCATTAGAAAACCTTTAATTATAGGTGACAAAAATTATCACGATGTAACAGTTGATGTTGCACGTCCGGTAGAAGGCAGAGCCAATAAACAATGGTGGATTGCATTTACCATTGCACTTGCTGCATTTTTATGGGGCGTTGCGTGTGTTTCCTATACAGTAGGGACAGGTATTGGTACATGGGGATCAAATAAAACAGTAGGCTGGGCCTGGGATATTACCAACTTCGTTTGGTGGGTAGGTATCGGTCACGCCGGTACGCTAATCTCAGCAGTACTATTATTGTTCCGTCAAAAATGGAGAATGGCTATTAACCGTTCTGCGGAAGCGATGACCATCTTCTCTGTAATCCAGGCAGCAATGTTCCCGGTATTCCACATGGGGCGCCCTTGGTTAGCGTATTGGGTTATGCCTATACCAAACCAGTTTGGTTCGCTATGGGTTAACTTTAACTCGCCACTACTTTGGGACGTATTTGCAATCTCAACCTACCTTTCGGTATCACTGGTTTTCTGGTGGACAGGTTTGCTACCCGATTTTGCAATGCTTCGCGACAGGGCAATTACACCTTTTACAAAACAGGTTTACGGTATATTAAGTTTTGGATGGAGTGGTCGCGCTAAAGACTGGCAGCGTTTTGAAGAGGTTTCTCTTGTACTTGCCGGCCTTGCAACCCCTCTTGTACTTTCTGTACACACAATTGTATCTTTTGACTTTGCTACCTCGGTTATACCGGGATGGCACACAACAATCCTTCCGCCATACTTCGTTGCGGGAGCTATATTCTCAGGATTTGCAATGGTTAACACCCTGCTTATCATCATGAGGAAGGTATCAAACCTTGAAGCTTACATTACCGTACAACACATCGAGCTAATGAACATTGTAATCATGATTACAGGATCTATAGTAGGTGTGGCCTATATTACCGAGTTGTTTATTGCATGGTACTCTGGTGTTGAGTACGAACAGTATGCTTTCATTAACAGGGCTACAGGACCTTACTGGTGGTCGTACTGGTTAATGATGACATGTAACGTTATCTCTCCGCAGGTAATGTGGTTCAAAAAGATCAGGACGAGTATTATGGTGTCTTTCATCATCTCGATCGTGGTAAACGTAGGTATGTGGTTTGAGCGTTTCGTAATTATCGTAACATCACTTCACAGGGATTACCTTCCATCTTCATGGACCATGTTCCAGCCTACATTTGTAGATGCCGGATTCTATATAGGTACAATTGGTTTCTTCTTCGTGTTATTCCTTCTTTATTCAAGGAGTTTCCCTGTAATTGCACAGGCCGAGGTTAAATCGATCATGAAAACATCCAGCGAGAAATACAAAAAGCTGCATGAAGCGCACGACAATCATTCACATTCAGAACATAATCATCACTAAGAATCATGAGCAATAAAGTTTTACATGTATTGTACAATGATGATGATATCCTAATGGACGCAGTAAGGAGAACCCGCGCTGCACATCATCACATTGAAGAAGTTTACACGCCTTTCCCGGTGCACGGCCTTGATAAAGCCATGGGTCTTGCCCCAACAAGGATAGCTATTGCCTCGTTCTTATATGGTTTAGTTGGATTATCTGTTGCTACCGCTATGATGCGTTACATCATGATCGTAGACTGGCCACAGGACATTGGTGGTAAGCCAAGTTTTAGCTACATCCAGAACATGCCGGCTTTTGTACCGGTAATGTTTGAGCTTACTGTATTTTTTGCGGCCCACTTAATGGTTATTACTTTTTACATGAGAAGTAAATTATGGCCTTTTAAACAAGCAGAAAATCCGGATGTGAGAACAACTGATGACCACTTTTTAATGGAAATCGCTGTTCATGGAGACGAGAATGAATTGGTTGCATTTTTTCAGGAAACCGGAGCTGTAGAAGTAAAAGTAATTGAAAAGCATTAACAACAAGTATGAAAGCATTATATAAAATAGCATTATTGGTAACTGCATATGCAGGGTTTACTTCGTGCCATGATACATCGGCACCAAACTACCAGTATTTCCCTAACATGTACGAATCTGTAGGCTATGAAACTTATTCTGAGTCGGCTGCTTTCCCTAACGGAAAAGAAGGCCAGCTGCCTGCAAAAGGATCTATACCAAGGGGGTTCACTCCATACGAATACGAAAATTCTCCTGCAGGGTATGAGCTTGCAAAAGCTAACCTTAAAACGCCGCTTGCCCCGGAAGATATTGATGAGGCTAAAGGCGAGCAGCTGTTTACCATTTACTGTGCTATTTGCCACGGCGATAAGGGCGACGGTAAAGGTAACCTTGCAACAAGGGAAAAATTTGCCGGTGTACCTAACTATAAAGACAGGGTAATTACCGAAGGCAGCGTTTTTCACGTAGTAACATACGGGCTTAACATGATGGGTTCTCATGCTAACCAGCTTTCTCAGGAAGAGCGCTGGCAAGTTGCCCACTATGTTATGAAACTTAAGAGTGAATTATAATTGTAGAACACTGAAAGCATAAAATATGTATACATTTTCTAGTAAATTAAGAACTTTTGCCTTTATACTAATGGTGCTTGGCGCTCTTGGTGTTGGCTATAGTTTTTTTACTGCACCCTCAACTGTTGAAGAAGCAGAGGCAATAATAGCCGAACAGCACCACGGTGGACATGGCGGAGCTGAACACCATAGTGATCCTGCTGCTAATGCACATCAGCAAAAAACAGAGGAAGTTCATACACAAAATGCAGGTGCTCCTGCTCCGGCTGATGAGTCGGCTGTTGTAGAGAAATCTTCTGAAGAAGCTGCTGCTGCTCCGGTTACCGGAAACGACAGTGTTAATGTTCATGCTGTTGCTACCAATCACGATATTGCCGGCGAAACCCACATTGCACCAGATGAAGCTGATAAAGCTTCGCCAACCGGTGATGCAGGTACTGAAACCGCCGAAGGGAGTAGCCATGATGCTGCACATTCTGAAGTTGCTGCTGCTCACGAAGGTCACGATGCTCATGCTGAAGGCCACGATGCACACGCAGATCATGAAGCACACAAAGAGCACGCTGAGCACGTTTTCCACCAGTTGCAAAACAAGCCCTGGGCTGCATTATATGTTGCCGCTTTGTTCTTTACTCTATTATCACTTGGAGCTCTTGCTTTTTACGGTATACAGAATGCTGCACAGGCAGGTTGGTCTCCAGTGTTGTTCAGGGTTATGGAAGGTATCACTAGCTACCTTATCCCCGGCTGTATAATTGTATTTTTACTGCTTGTTGCCGGTGTACTGCATTTTCACCACTTATTTATATGGTTAGACCCTGAAGTTGTAGCTAAAGACCACCTTATACAAGGAAAATCGGGTTACCTTAATGGGCCTTTCTTCCTAATAAGGGCTGCAATATTTATGGGCGGATGGATCTTCTACCGTCAATATTCAAGAAAGAATTCATTATTACAAGATGAGGCTACAGATAATTCTTACTACAAGAAAAATTTTAAAGCTGCTGCCGCATTCCTTGTATTCTTTATAGTTTCAGAATCGATCATGTCTTGGGACTGGATCATGTCGGTAGATCCGCACTGGTACAGCACCCTGTTTGGATGGTATGTATTTGCCAGCTTCTTTGTAAGCGGTATTACTACAATTGCCCTGATTACCCTTTACCTAAAATCTCGTGGTTACCTGGAGTATGTTAATACAAGCCACATCCATGACCTTGCTAAATTTATGTTTGGTATTAGCGTATTCTGGACGTATCTTTGGTTCTCGCAATTTATGCTTATGTGGTATGCTGATATACCCGAAGAAGTTGTTTATTTTAAAATGCGTATAGAAAACTATAACCTTCCATTCTTTGGTATGGTGGTTATGAACTTTGTGCTGCCAATTTTGATACTTATTAATACCGACTTTAAACGCCTTTCATGGATTGTTGTTTTAGCCGGTACTATCATACTTTGCGGACACTATGTAGATTTCTATAACATGATCATGCCTGCTACCGTAGGAGACCAATGGTTTATAGGTGCTGGCGAAATAGGTGCTGTAATGTTCTTCTTAGGTTTATTTATAGTGGTAGTATTTACCACGTTAACTAAACAGCCGCTGCTTGCTAAACGCAACCCGCTAATTGAAGAAAGTAAGCATTTTCAATATTAATATTTAAAGAAATAAACAAATGACAAGTTTATTGGTAATTGCAGTTTTAGTTTTATTAGGCATTGCGATATGGCAGTTAACTAAAATATTCCACCTTACCCAAATAGGGGCGGCTACTTACGTTGAGAATTCTGAGGTTGCTACCGACAGGGATAATAGTGTTAATGGTTACCTGATGTTTGGCTTCTTAGGCTTCATCTACATTTTTACTATTTATGCTTTAATAGAATGGGGACATTTTGCTTTGGGTACTCCGGCTTCGGCTCACGGCCCTCAGTACGATAGCCTTATGGCTACATCAATGTGGCTTATATTTATTACACAAACTATAACACAGTTCCTGCTTCATTACTTTGCCTTTAAATACAGGGGTAAACAAGGTAAAGTTGCTTTTTACTATGCTGATAACGATAAACTTGAGTTTATTTGGACAATTATCCCGGTAATTGTACTTGCAGGACTTATTCTTTACGGATTATATGCATGGACAAACATCATGTTTATTGATGAAGAAGCTAAAGAAGATGCTGTATATGTAGAGGTTTATGCAAAACAATTTAGCTGGGAAGTGCGCTATGCCGGTAAAGACGGAAAACTTGGTAAAGCTAACGTTCGTTATATAGAAGGTGTTAACACTATGGGTGTTGATATGGGTGATGCTAACGCTCAGGATGACATCCAGGCTGGCGAGCTGCACTTACCAAAAGGTAAACAGATCATTTTTAAATTCCGTTCTCAGGATGTATTGCACTCTGCTTACATGCCTCACTTCAGGGCTCAGATGAATGTTGTTCCGGGTATGGTAACGCAGTTTGGTTTTGTACCAACTATCACTACGGATGACATGCGCCAGGATCCTGCAATCATGAATAAAGTGGCTAACATTAATGAGATCAGGTCTAGGAAAAGCGCCGATCTTGTTGCTAAAGGCGAAAGCCCTCTTGAGCCATATACATTTGACTACCTTTTACTATGTAATAAAATTTGTGGTGCTTCTCACTACAACATGCAAATGAAAATTGTGGTTGAAGATGAGGCTACATTTAATAAATGGTTAAGCGGACAAAAATCGATAGCTGCTGCAGTTAAAGAGTCTAAAGAGAAACCTGCTGCTCCGGCAGAAGGCGAAGCTGCTCCTGCAAAACCAGCCGATTCAGCCGCAGTAAAAACCGATTCTACAATGGTAGCAGCGGTAGTTAAAAAATAATTCTTTTAAAAATTATATCAAATTAAAGAGATATGTCAGCAGTAGGACACGAAGTACACGCCCACGACGAACACGGACATGATGCCCACGATCATCACCATAAGCAGACTTTTATTGAAAAGTATATTTTTAGCTTAGACCACAAGATGATTGCCAAGCAGTACCTTCTTACTGGTACGCTAATGGGTATTATTGGTATCATTATGTCTTTGTTATTCCGTATGCAAATTGCATGGCCGGAAGAGTCGTTTACTATCTTTAAAGTGCTTTTAGGCGATAAATTTGCACCCGATGGTGTAATGAAAAATGATATTTACCTTGCGTTGGTCACCATTCACGGTACCATCATGGTTTTCTTTGTGCTAACCGCCGGTTTAAGTGGTACGTTTAGTAACCTCCTTATTCCGCTTCAAATTGGTGCAAGGGATATGGCATCAGGCTTTATGAACATGGTTTCATACTGGTTGTTCTTCCTTTCTTCAGTAATAATGGTAATTTCCCTTTTTGTTGAAGCAGGCCCTGCATCTGCAGGTTGGACAATTTATCCGCCATTAAGTGCATTGCCACAGGCAATCCCGGGTTCTGGTGCAGGTATGACGCTTTGGTTGGTATCTATGGCCATCTTCATTGCTTCATCGCTAATGGGATCGCTTAACTATGTAGTTACCGTTATCAACCTGAGGACAAAAGGTATGAGCATGACAAGGCTTCCACTAACAATTTGGGCATTATTCATTACTGCCGTTATTGGTATCCTTTCATTCCCTGTATTACTTTCTGCAGCCTTATTACTTATCATGGACAGGAGTTTTGGTACTTCATTCTTCCTTTCTGATATCTTTATTGCCGGCGATGTGCTACACTACCAGGGAGGTTCTCCGGTATTGTTCGAACACTTGTTCTGGTTCCTTGGCCACCCTGAGGTTTACATTGTAATCCTACCTGCGATGGGTCTTGTTTCTGAAATTATGACATCTAACTCACGTAAACCAATCTTTGGTTACAGGGCGATGATCGCATCTATACTTGCTATCGCATTCCTTTCAACAATTGTTTGGGGCCACCACATGTTCATCTCGGGTATGAACCCGTTCTTAGGATCTGTGTTTACCTTTACAACGTTGCTAATTGCAATACCATCTGCTGTTAAAGCGTTTAACTGGATCACTACGCTTTGGAGGGGTAACCTTCAAATGAACCCTGCAATGCTATTCTCTATCGGTTTTGTATCTACATTCATTACCGGTGGTCTTACAGGTATCATTCTTGGTGACAGTACACTGGATATTAACGTTCACGATACGTATTTCGTTATTGCCCACTTCCACTTAGTAATGGGTATATCTGCACTATACGGTATGTTTGCCGGTATTTACCACTGGTATCCTAAATTGTATGGCAGGATGTTAAACAAGAACCTTGGTTATATTCACTTCTGGGTAACGGCAGTATGTGCTTACGGTGTGTTCTTCCCAATGCACTTTATAGGTATGGCAGGTTTACCAAGACGTTACTATACTAACTCAGCTTTCCCGTTATTTGACGAACTTGCTGATGTTAACGTAATCATTACAATATTTGCTATCATAGGTGCAGCGTTCCAGTTAGTATTCCTTTTCAACTTCTTCTACAGTATGTTTAAAGGCAAAAAAGCGGTACAAAACCCATGGAGGTCTAATACACTTGAGTGGACTACCCCGGTAGAGCACATTCACGGTAACTGGCCGGGCGAAATACCTGAAGTTTACAGGTGGCCATATGATTACAGCAAACCGGGTCATGATGATGACTTTGTTCCGCAAACCGTTCCAATGAAAGACGGTGAAGAAGAACTACATCACTAAGATCTTCCCAATAACTATAAAAAGGCTATCCATACGGGTAGCCTCTTTTGTTTTTTCCACCAGGTTGTTTTTCGTTCTCATAGTCATTGCGAGGGAGGCACGACCGCGGCAATCTTCTTTATATTATTATGATGAGATTCCTCAATTCCGCTACGCTGCATTCGGAATGGAATAGCGTTTTCCATTTCGACGATAGGAGAAATCTCGGTGTTTACTCCTCTGTGCTTGTAACGTCTATTACTGGATTAAATTATTGTGTTTGACAAGCTTCATTAATTAATCTTAGAAATTGCTTTATACAAAAAAGACAGGCGCTAACCTGTCTTTTTCAATTATGTGTTTAAGAGCCTTAATCTGCTAAAGCTTTTTTCTTAGTCAAATAATAAACCGGTATACCGGCCAGCATTATCAATACACCCCAGCCGCAGGTACTTGCCCTGTCTTTAAGTAGAAAGAAGCAGAAGACCGATGCTAATATAATGTAGACTAATGGCAGTACAGGGTATCCAAATGCTTTATAAGGCCTCTCGGCATTGGGTAATTTCTTTCTTAAGATAAAGATACCGTAAATGGTCAGGATATAAAAAATCACAACGATTATCATAACGTAATCCAGCAGGTCGCCATACTTACCGGTTAGGCAAAGCGCGGATGCCCAAAAGCATTGAAACCACAGGCCCCAGCCAGGTACGCTTGCCGTATTAAGGCTGGCTGCTTTTTTAAAGAACAAACCATCTTTAGCCATGGTGTAATATACCCGTGCACCGGCAAGTATCAGTCCGTTATTGCACCCAAAGGTCGATACCATGATCATAATGGCAATTATATAAGTACCGGTATCGCCAAAAATATATTTAGATGCCTCTACGGCTACACGTTCAGATGGCGCATAGGCAATAGCATCCAGCGGCATTACTGCAAGGTACATTAGGTTTGCTGAAATATAGATAACAGTAACGATTAACGTACCAAAGAACAGGCTAAGCCCTACGTTGCATTGCGGATTTTTAATTTCGCCCGATATAAACGTAACGCCGTTCCACGCATCACTGCTAAATAATGAACCTACCATTGATGCCGCAATTGCCGAAAGTAATACGCCGCCGCCAATGCCCATCCAGCTATCGCTTTCTTTAACGTATTGCTTGGCGGCCCAGGCATCAGTCCAGTTGGTGTTCCAGATATCGGCTTTAGCGGCTAAAATAAACCCAAAAACAATAAGTCCGAACAACGATGCTATCTTAGCTACAGTAAAGATGGTCTGAATGTATTTGGCATTTTTAACCCCACGGCTATTGATATACGTAAGTATTATAATGGTTACTATGGATAAGATTTGCGCGGCATTGAGCTTAAACCATCCAATTTCGAATAAAATATTCTGGTCGCTTACGGGCGGGTACAGGTAAGCAGTAAATTTTGCGAAGGCCACGCCCACCGCGGCAATAGTGCCCGTTTGTATTACGGCAAAAAAGCTCCATCCGTATAAAAAGCCCACTAATTCGTTATACGCTTCTTTAAGGTAAACGTATTGGCCGCCCGCTTTTGGGAACATAGCACTCAATTCGCCATAACTAACTGCGGCTATCATGGTCATAAGCCCCGATATAATCCAGATAAGGGTGAGCCAACCGGCACTACCCACCTGTTGCATTATCCCGGCGCTTACAATAAAAATACCCGATCCTATCATAGATCCTACCACCAGCATGGTGCCGTCAAGCAGGCCTAATTCCCGTTTTAAGTGTTTGTCTTCGTGTTCTTCTTGCATAATTGGTTTGGTTAATTTGGCTAAAGATATTTAAAAAAGTGTTTGGTTAATATTGTGATTAATTAATAGTAAGGCATTGTAGTTAAAATCAGTGTAAATCCGCTTTTCAATCCGTGTCATCCGCGTTCAATTAAGATAATTTGCAATATCTTTATAAAAACATCCCACTATGGAAAAGACCACGTTTAAAGTAAACGAAGACGAAAAACAATTTGAGCTGCATACCAAAGGCGGCATTTCATTTTTAGAATTTTATCGCGAAGGCGAAAAAGTATACCTTACCCATACCGAAACCCCACATGAGCTAAGGGGCAAGGGCTATGCTGCCGAACTGGTAAAGCAAACCCTGCAATGTGCCAAAGATAATGGCTTAACGGTGGTCCCTTCGTGCTCGTATGTGTTGCATTATGTAAATGAGCACCCGGAGTGGCGCAGTATACTTTCAGATGGGTACCAAATGTAATAAACTATCCGAAATTGAGTTATCTTTGCGCCATGAATGAGAATTTAGACCCTACCAATACCAAATACAACCCCGAAGAACTCGACCTTGAAAAAAAGTTGCGCCCCCTCTCCTTTGACGATTTTACCGGACAGGAGCAGGTGCTTGAAAACCTTCAGATTTTTGTGCAGGCGGCAAACATGCGTAATGAAGCGTTAGACCATACGCTGTTTCATGGGCCACCGGGATTGGGTAAAACAACCCTTGCTAATATTTTGGCGAGCGAACTTGGTGTGGGTATCAAAATAACGTCAGGTCCTGTTTTGGATAAGCCCGGCGACCTTGCCGGACTGCTTACCAACCTGGAGGAGCGCGACATTCTTTTTATAGACGAAATTCACCGCCTTAGTCCTATTGTAGAGGAGTACCTATATTCCGCTATGGAGGATTTTAAGATCGATATTATGATTGAGTCCGGACCCAATGCCCGTTCGGTACAAATTGGCTTAAATCCGTTCACATTAGTGGGCGCCACAACCCGTAGTGGACTACTAACTGCGCCAATGCGTGCGCGTTTTGGTATCGCCAGCAGGCTGCAATATTACACAACCGAATTACTTACCACTATTGTGCAGCGTAGTTCGGGCATTTTAAAAATGCCTATAACTATGGAGGCTGCTATAGAAATTGCCGGCCGCAGCCGTGGTACGCCGCGTATTGCGAATGCACTGTTACGTCGTGTACGAGATTTTGCGCAAATTAAAGGCAATGGTAAGATTGATATTGAGATTGCACGCTATTCACTCAAAGCCTTGCATGTAGATGCCCACGGCCTTGACGAAATGGACAATAAGATACTTACCACGATTATAGATAAGTTTAAAGGTGGCCCTGTAGGTTTATCCACATTAGCAACTGCAGTATCAGAAAGTGGAGAAACCATAGAAGAGGTATACGAGCCGTTCTTAATCCAGGAGGGTTTTATTATGCGTACGCCGCGTGGCCGTGAAGCAACCGAGAAAGCCTATAAGCATTTGGGTAAAATACGTACCAATATACAGGGAGGGCTTTTTTAGAGGATTTTAGAATTAAGATTTTTGATTTAAGATTGAGCTTTCCGGACGGCTGTCATTGCGAGCGCAGCTTGCGGAGCGCGGCAATCTCATCAGTATATTTATGAGATTGCTTCGTCGTTCCTTCTCATAATGACGGCCCTAAAACCTTTAGGTGTAGCAGGGTGATGATTAACAACAAGCAAAAATATACCGAGTTCATCAAATCCAAAGCGCTGCGCCTTGGCTTTATGTCGTGCGGCATATCTAAAGCCGGTTTTTTGGAAGAAGAGGCGCCCCGTCTGGAGACATGGCTTAACCAGAACCATCATGGGCAAATGCAATATATGGAGAACCATTTTGATAAGCGGCTCGACCCAACCCTGCTTGTTGAAGGTTCTAAAAGTGTAATATCGTTATTGCTCAATTACTACCCTGAAGAAACTCAAACCTCCGATACCTACAAAATATCTAAATATGCCTACGGGCAGGATTACCACTTTGTAATTAAAGAAAAACTTAAAGAACTGCTATACGCTATTCAGGAGAATATTGGCGAAGTAGGGGGTAGGGCATTTGTAGATTCGGCGCCGGTGCTTGATAAGGCCTGGGCGGCAAAAAGCGGGCTGGGATGGATTGGTAAGAACGCCAACCTGCTAAGCAAAAAAACAGGCTCCTTCTTTTTTATTGCCGAACTCATTGTTGATATCGACTTGGAATATGACTATGCTGTAACCGACCATTGCGGATCGTGCACTGCCTGCCTTGATGCTTGCCCAACGCAGGCCATTATTGCGCCCTATGTGGTAGATGGCAGTAAATGCATATCGTACTTTACCATAGAGCTTAAAGAAAACATACCTGCCGAAATGCGTGGCAGCTTTAACGATTGGGCTTTTGGCTGCGATGTTTGCCAGGACGTGTGCCCCTGGAATCGCTTTAGCAAGCCGCACAGAGAGCCGCTTTTTAATCCGCACCCGGACTTACTGTCGCTCACCAAAAAAGACTGGGAAGAGATTACCGAAGATACCTTTAGGGCAGTGTTTAAAAATTCGGCGGTAAAGCGAACTAAATATGACGGTTTAAAGCGTAATATTAATTTTTTGAGGGAACTTCCATAAAAAAAGCCCCGGTAATTCCGGGGCTCTGTAATATTATTTCTTAGATGCTATCCAGGCGTCTATTTTATCTTCTAAAACTTTTAGCGGCAGGCAACCTGCATCTAAAACCTGGTTGTGGAATTCTTTAATGCTGAATTTGTTTCCTAACTCTTTCTCTGCTTTAGTACGCAACTCCCTAATTTTAAGCTGGCCTATTTTATATGATAATGCCTGGCCCGGTATGGCCATATAACGCTCAATTTCGGCAACAACACTTGCTTCGCTTTCAGCCTCGTTTTCTAAAGAATATTGTATCGCCTGCTCCCTTGTCCAGCCTTTAGTATGCAGGCCGGTATCTACCACAAGCCTTATGGCGCGGTGCATCTCGGCACTCAGCATACCAAAATACTGGTACGGGTCGGTGTACAAGCCAAGCTCTTTACCTAACGATTCGGTGTATAGAGCCCAACCCTCGCCATAGGCATTAAACCAAATGGTTTTCCTGAATGCAGGCAGCGTGGTATCTTCCTGCTGAATGGATATCTGGTAGTGGTGGCCCGGTATGGCTTCATGTAAAAACAGGTCTTCGTTATCGTAAACATTGTAATGGGTAACATCGGGTATCGGAACATAGAAGATGCCCGGGCGGGTACCGTCTAACGATCCCTGATTGTATTCGGCACTGGCCGATGCTTCCCTAAAGGCCTCGGTGCGCTTAACCTCAAACGGTGTTTTAGGCTTAAGGTCGAACAGCTTTTCTAAGTTGGGCTGCATCCTTTTATAAATGGCATTATAATTATCTATAACCTGTTGCGGCTGTGTAAAAGGCATCAACTCTTTTTTGGTGCGTACATGGTTAAAAAACTCTTTAATAGTGCCTTTAAAGCCCACCTGTGCTTTAACCTTTTCCATTTCGGCCAATATGCGTGCTACCTCTTTAAGGCCAAGCTGATGGATTTCATCGGCTGTCATATGGGTAGTGGTGTAGCGCTTAATAAGGTGCTTATAATAGTTAGCTCCATCTGTAATACCGGATATGCCACTTGTAGTGCGGCTTGCCGCTAAATAGTCGGTACTTGTATAGGTGTAAAGGCTTTTAAGCGATGGTATCAGTTTTTCTGCCAGCACTTTGGTGTAAGCCTCTGTAATTGTTTTCTTCTCGGCATCGGTAAACGTTGCCGGAAACATTTTTAACGGACTGTAAAACAAGTTGCTCTTTACGTCTTCGTTAGCCAGGTCTTTAAGCTGGGGTATGCATTTTAATGTTAATGCTTTTGGCAGTACATAGCCCTGTGCCACACCTTCTTTCATGCGTGCCTGTGCGCTTACTACCCAATCGTTAAAAGCAGTAAGGCGCTCCAGCCAGTTGTTGTAATCTTTAACTGTTTTAAAGGGCTGCATGCTGGTTCCGGTGCCCCATTGCCCTGCGGTTAAATAAAGCGCATCAAACTGGGTTATAGGTAAAAGATATTCTTTAAAATTTAAGGCCTCCAATGCCGTAGTGCACTCCCAGTCTAAAAGGGCAATACTAAGGCGGTCTTTATCAGAAAGGTTCTCATCTTTAAAAGCTGCCAGGCTATTTTTATATTTAGAAAAAAAATCGTGCTTTTGTTTTAGATAGGCATCGCTAAGGCTGTTTGGTAACAGGTTGTTATAACGGTCGTCTCCGGCAGAAGTTGCCTCCCACGGAAAAAGCTTTAGCCGTTCCTGGTAATAGTCTTCACAAAGGTCCATTATGGCTTTATTGGGTCTTGTTTCCACTTGTTTGGTTTCTTTTTTACTGCACGATTGCAAGCCTATAGCTATGGTACAAAGCAGAATTATGTATTTTTTCATAGGTTATGTTTGTCAGTACTAAAGTACATTTTTTATCAACCTGTAAAAAATATTTTTCGGAGGCATCATCATTCAAACATCATTTCAAATAAAATATAGTGTTCAATGCCAAACTCGGTACCCCATTTTTCGATGTCCTTGCCGCTGTATTGTACCGCACACCATGAGCTGCTGCCATCTTTATTGCGTTGTGGCAGTATGTAGGCAAAAGCATAAAAAGGTTTTCCGGTTTCAATAGGTAATTGCGTGCCAAAATCGCGCAGGCTATAATCGGTGTGTTTGGTGCTTTATATTCTCTATTTATAGAAAACCGGCCAAAATCGAACATTACTTTGAGCGTTTTAGCCCCCGACTTAACAGCCAGTACATTAAACGTTAGGGTGTCGCCTTTAATAACAGATACAGGAAAGGTAGCCGAATTAAACAACGTGTCTACACTCTTAACTTTGCCTTTCCATATCTCTTTAGCAGCAATATAATAGTTGCTGTCTTTTAAATTGGTACCGGCAATTGTAGTACGATACATATCAATGCCCTCAAAGCGCAGCAGCTGGTCAACTTCTTTATTTTCCGGAAAGGTGGTCGTCATTTTGAGGCCAGTGCTTTGGGCTATACACAGGTTGCATGCCAATAGTAATAAAAGGTAAATACTTTTTTTCATGATGATAGATTAATTGATTTGCAACAAATGTATGCCGACTGTAAAAGCCGGCAGGTTAATGAGCCTTTAACAAGGTTAATTAGTGTTAACAAAATTAGATAGGCTTACACTAAACATTTATTTTTGGCAGGTATATGAAAAAGAACCTGCTAATAGTGTTCGTGTTAATGGCTGTATGCGTTACCAGTGTTACCGCTTTGCAGCTGTATTTTAGTTGGAAGACGTACCAAACAGAAGCAAAAGTTTTTGAACGGAATATAAATGAAGCGCTGGACGAAGCAGTAAATACCGCTTTTGAAAAGCACAGGCTAAATGTAGTTAACCAGCTTAAAGGTTGGCTGGCAGATACCACTATTATAGAAATTAGTTGTAAATGGAATGCTGAACAGAAAGTGACTGTGTTTACAATTAGTGAGGTAGAAGCACCTCGTGCCGACAGGACTACCATAAGCCTGAGTATTGAGCAATTTCCTCAAAAACTGGAGCGTATAACGCCGCAGGCGAAAGCGGTGCTAATAAAGCATATGGCAGATATGGTTAATGCCGACCTTAAAAAAGGTTCTATCTATTTTTATACCCAACGAATTGGTGCCCGGCTGGATAAAGCCTACGATAAAACACCCATCACGTTAAATGATATTATTCCCCTATATAAAGCATCTTTACATAAACGGAACATCAGGGAGGATTTTACATTTAATACGAGCGGTAACGACAGCTACACTTTTAATACAAAAAAGGTAAACATAGCCATAAGGAGGCCCTATAAAGAAATGTGGTTATATGCATCGTTTGCTAATACCGGCCTGTATTTAATTAGCCGGCTTAAATGGGTACTGTTAGGGGCATTTTTGCTGGTGGTTATTACCATCATTTGCTTTTGGTATACTGTTAAAGTGCTGCTTAGCCAACAAAAACTCAATGCCCTTAAAGACGATTTTATAAGCAACATGACCCACGAGATACATACACCCCTTACCTCTATAACGGTTACGGCGCAGGCCCTTAAGCAATTTAGCCATGACCCCGAAACGCAGCAAAGTTACCTTGATATCATATTGTATCAAAGCAGTAAACTTGCAGGCCTTACCGATGAGATACTTACCAGTGCACGGCTTGCAAAAATGGAGATCGGGCTTAATGATCTTATCGATATAGATACTTTGATTGATGAAGTTATAAAAAGCACAAGTACCGACATTGATTTTACCCCCTGTGCCGAAAATAGTTTCGTAAAGGGAAATAGAAACCATCTGCTTAGGGCGGTTGGTAACTTAGTAGATAATGCCATAAAGCACGGTAGCGCTTTTCCAAAAATAGATATAAGCTGTTCTGTGTCTGATAAAAGTATAAATATTGCTGTAGCAGATAACGGTCCTGGTATACCTGACGAATACAGGCACAAGGTGTTTGAACAGTTTTTTAGGATACCTTCAGGTAACGTGCACAATGTAAAAGGTTACGGACTGGGGCTTAGCTACATTAAAAAGGTAATTGAGGCTCACGGCGGGATAGTATCAGTAACCGATAACGTGCCCAATGGAAGTATTTTTACCATAACATTACCGCTATGAAACAGTACACCCTGCTTTTGGCCTAAGACGAACCCTTTTTAGGGAAGGTGGTAAAAGAAAGCCTTGAGAAAAAAGGTTATGCCGTTATGCTTGCGCTTGATGGTAAACAGGCGTGGCAGCTGTATACTTCCGTTAAGTTTGATATGTGCATATTAGATGTTATGATGCCCTATAAAGACGGCTTTACACTGGCGGCACAAATACGTGAGGCCAACCTTAAAATACCCCTTATGTTCCTTACTGCTAAAGCCGATATTAAAGATGTAACCCAGGGATACGCCAGCGGCGGCAATGATTACCTTAAAAAACCATTCAGCCTCGATGAACTGTTTTTGCGTGTTGCCGAACTTTTAAAACGTGCTAATCCGGAGAATCAGCTTACGGATGAATTTACCATCGGTAGCTATAACTTTTCGCCTAAAAGGCAGGAGCTTAAAGATAGTGATGGAACAGTAGTAAAGCTTTCGCATAAAGAGAGTCAGCTATTGCTACTACTGCTTCAAAATAAGAATCTGGTAATGGATAGGAAAGCCACACTCCTTAAACTTTGGGGAGATGATAACTTTTTCAACACCCGTAATATGGATGTTTACATTACGCGCCTCCGCAAGAAACTACATAAAGATTCTACTATTGAAATCGTAAATATACGCGGATTTGGGTACAAGCTCATCTGCTGATTTTTAGCCTAAAAAGAATAGTGTTAAATATTTCCCATTTCAATCGATAACTTTACCTTTGCTGGTTCGTTACAAAAGCTAATAAAGAATGAATCAATACAGCAAAAGGCGTGAGGCCTTACTCTATCACGCTAAGCCGCATCCGGGAAAAATTCAGGTAGTACCTACAAAACCCTATGCCACACAAAGGGACCTTTCCCTGGCGTATTCCCCCGGCGTTGCAGAGCCATGCTTAGAAATTGCAAAAGATGTAGATAAAGTTTATAAATACACTGCTAAAGGTAATTTAGTAGCGGTAATATCTAACGGTACCGCCGTTTTAGGACTTGGCGATATTGGCCCCGAAGCCTCTAAGCCCGTAATGGAAGGCAAGGGCCTTTTATTCAAAATTTTTGCCGATATCGATGTTTTTGATATTGAAGTAGACACTAAGGATGTTGAAAAATTTATTGAGACCGTAAAAAATATTTCCCCAACTTTTGGAGGTATCAACCTTGAGGATATTAAGGCGCCGGAGTCGTTCGAAATTGAGCGCCGCCTTGTAGAAGAGCTTAATATCCCTGTAATGCACGATGACCAGCATGGTACTGCCATCATCTCTTCGGCAGCACTTATCAATTCTGCCGAGCTTGCCGGTAAACAACTGGGCGACCTTAAAATCGTGGTGTCGGGTGCAGGTTCTGCTGCGCTTGCCTGTGCCAACCTGTACGTTTTATTAGGCGTTAAGGTAGCGAACATCACCATGTTTGATGTTAACGGTATGCTGGTGCAAAGCCGCACCGACCTGTTAGACCTGCAAATGCGCTATGCCCAACCCGGTGAACCGGTAACCTTGGCTGAAGCCGTAAAAGGGGCTGATATGTTCCTGGGGCTTTCGGTAGGTAATGTGCTTTCATCTGAAATGCTCCTTACCATGGCCAGCGACCCTATTGTTTTTGCCATGGCTAATCCAATACCTGAAATAGATTATAACGTTGCCATTGCAACCCGCCCCGATGTTATCATGGCCACCGGTAGGAGCGACCATCCTAACCAGGTAAATAATGTACTGGGCTTTCCATACATTTTTAGGGGAGCGTTAGATGTAAGGGCAACAAAAATAAACGAGGCCATGAAAATGGCTGCCGTTATGGCTCTGGCCGAGCTTGCAAAAGCCAGCGTGCCGGAGCAGGTTAATATAGCGTATGGCGAAACCAAACTAAACTTTGGGCGCGAATACATCATTCCAAAACCTTTTGACCCAAGGCTTATAGCTGTTGTGGCACCTGCCGTTGCCCGTGCTGCTATGGAAAGCGGCGTGGCACAACACCCCATAACCGACTGGGATAAATATACCGAAGGCCTTTTAGACCGTTTGGGTAACGACAACAAAATGGTGCGCCTGCTTACCAACAGGGCCAAGAGCGACCCTAAACGTATTGTTTTTGCCGAGGCCGATCAGCTTGATGTGCTTAAAGCAGCACAAATTGTTATGGAAGAAGGCATTGGTACTCCAATACTTTTGGGTACCCGTGAAACCATTTTAGAACTTAAAGAAGAAATAGGGTTTGATAACGATGTACTTATCGTAGACCCTAAAACCGATATAGAGCAGGAGAGGCTGCGGCGTTACGCCAACATATTTTGGAGTGGCCGCCAGCGCAGAGGTATCAACTACCTTGATGCCGAGAAAATGATGCGCCAGCGCAACTATTTTGCCGCCATGATGGTAAACACCGGCGACGCCGATGCGATGCTTACCGGTTATTCGCGCAATTACCCGTCATCGGTTAAGCCTATATTGCAACTGATAGACAGGGCGCAGGGCGTAAGCCGTGTGGCAACTACTAACATGATGCTAACCAAGCGCGGCCCTATTTTTCTGTCTGATACCGCTATAAATCCTAACCCAACGGCTGAGGAGCTTGCAAACATTGCACTTATGACGGCCCGTACAGTACGATTATTTGGTATGGAGCCGGTAGTGGCAATGGTATCGTTCTCTAACTTTGGTTCTTCGCCGGAACCAAGCGCTGTAAAAGTGCGCCAGGCGGTTGCCCTACTTCATAAAAATTACCCTGACCTTATTGTAGATGGTGAGATACAGGCAGATTTTGCCCTAAACCAGGACATGCACCAGGATAAATTCCCGTTCTCTAAACTGGTAGGTAAAAAGGTAAACACACTTATATTCCCTAACCTCGAATCGGCAAACATTACCTACAAGCTTTTAAAAGAGCTTGATAAAGTAGTGAGCATAGGCCCTATAATGATGGGTATGGATAAACCGGTGCACATAGTGCAATTTGGCGCCAGTGTTGAGGAAATGGTTAACATGGCAGCAGTTGCTGTTGTAGATGCACAGGAAAAAGAAAAGCGTTTTAAAATGGCAAAAAAATAAGATTGCCCATTGGTACAATAATTTTGTTATTTTTACGGACTTGCTTAAAAAAGAAATATGATAGCACATCTTGAGGGAAGGCTGGTGGAAAAGACCCCCACCGAAGTGGTAATAGATTGCCACGGTGTGGGTTACCATGTTAATATTTCGCTGCACACGTTTTCGCTGCTGCCGGATTCTGACAATATTAAACTATTTACATTTTTGCAGATTAAAGAAGATGCCCACACGCTTTTTGGCTTTGTTGAAAAAGCAGAGAGGGAACTTTTTAAGCAGCTGATATCGGTGTCCGGGGTTGGTGCCGGTATCGCCAGGACCATGTTGTCGTCTATGGAGCCCCGCCAGATCATCCAGGCAATAGGTTCGGGCAACGTTGCACCCATACAATCGATTAAAGGTATCGGTGCAAAAACTGCCCAGCGTGTTATACTCGACCTAAAGGATAAAGTGTTAAAACTGTACGATTTGGAAGAAGTTTCGCTTGCGGGTTACAATACAAACAGAGATGAAGCGTTATCTGCCTTGGAGGTCTTGGGCTTTAACAAAAAATTGGCGGAAAAAGCCGTCGAAAAAATTGTTAAGGAAAACCCTTCCGCTGGCGTAGAAACTATTATAAAACAAGCTTTAAAAAATTTATAGTCCTTGAAAACAAAGTACTCTAAAGACTTTTATACCAATATAAAATATTCGTTTTCTGTAATTTTTTTGTTCTTCAGCGTCATTGCCCAGGCACAAATTGATGAAGAAGAGGAAGATCCTGTACAGCAGGATACGTTAACAGGCTACAATACCGGTAACATGGTAATGGAAAACCCCAAAAGTATTGTGGGTGCCTACACGTATGATCCTATAACGAACCGCTACATTTATACTAATAAATTTGACGGATTTAATATTACATACCCTATAATACTTACCCCGGAGCAATACAATGAGCTTGTGTTGCGCGAATCGATGCGTGAGTATTACAAGCAAAAATCCAAAACTATAGATGGTAAAGGAACGGCAGAGGAACAAAAAGACCTTTTGCCGCGCTACTACGTCAATTCCAGTTTCTTTGAAACCATTTTTGGTAGTAATACTATAGATGTTAAGCCCCAGGGATCGGTCGAGATGGATTTAGGTATACGCTATACCAAACAGGACAACCCATCACTTTCGCCACGTAACAGGCGTACCTTTACGTTTGATTTTGACCAGCGTATCAGTATGAGCCTTCAGGGTAAAGTGGGTACAAGATTGGGTGTAACGGCTAATTATGATACCGAAAGCACATTTGCCTTCCAGAACCTTATAAAATTAGAATATACTCCAACTGAAGATGACATTATCCAAAAGATTGAGGTGGGTAACGTAAGTTTCCCATTATCCAACTCGCTGGTTAGGGGTGCGCAGAGCCTTTTTGGTGTAAAGGCACAGTTTCAGTTCGGTAAGACTACCGTAACAGGTATTTTTTCTGAGCAAAAATCGCAGACAAAAACTGTTACGGCACAAGGTGGCGGTACAGTTCAGGACTTTGAGCTTTTTGCGCTTGATTATGATTCTGACAGGCACTTTTTCCTTTCACAATACTTCAGGAATCTCTACGATCAGGCATTAAGAAGTTACCCATTAATTAACAGTAGGGTACAAATAACCCGTGTAGAAGTTTGGGTAACTAACAGGCAAAATCGTATTAATGCTACCGAGAATAATGCGAGAAATATTATAGCATTACAAGATTTAGGTGAAAGCCAGCTTACAAAAGGTGGGTTATCATCAGGTGCTGATATAACTGAGCAGACTGTAGGCGTACCCAGTCCTGCGGCAAGTGGTTTCTTTGGCACTGCTACCGGTTTTAACCTTCCTCCGGATAACTCTAATAACGGCTTTAATCCGGAAACTATAGGCCAGGCAGGCAGCTGGCTGCAATCTTCTATTAGGGAAATTGTAACTACCAGTAGTAGCAGCTTTTTAAATTTTACTGCCAGCGAGGGGCGTGATTATTCTAAATTAGAAAATGCCCGTAAACTTAGCAGCAGTGAATATACTTTTCATACTCAATTGGGTTACATATCACTTAACCAAAAATTAAATAACGACGAGGTTCTTGCTGTAGCATATCAGTATACAATGGGCGACCAGGTGTACCAAGTGGGTGAGTTTGGTACCGATGGCGTAGCTGCAACAGTTGTAGGCGGTACACAGGGCAGTACAGAAGATCCTACTACAGTATCTACCCAGAGCCTTATCTTAAAAATGCTTAAGAGTAATCTTGTAAACGTAAACGAGCCGGTTTGGGATCTGATGATGAAAAACATCTACCAGGTGCCTAATGCTTACCAGATAACACAGGAGGATTTCAGGTTTAACATCATGTATACCGATCCCTCTCCGCTTAACTACATTGTACCAGCAGAGTTGCCGGGTGTGCCTGTTTTACCATTGCCCGATCAGGCTACGTTCCCAGAGACATCGGTTGCCTATACGCCTTTGCTGCGCGTATTTAATGTAGACAGGCTTAATTATACTAACGACCCTCAGGTGGGCGGCGATGGTTTCTTTGACTTTGTAGACGGCCTTACCATGGATGCTCAAAACGGGCGCATTATATTTACAACTGTAGAGCCATTTGGTGAATATTTATTTGATAAACTTGGGCAAAACTCTACACCTGGAATTGATTATCATACCGGGGCAGAGTCTTCATTTAACCCCAACCAAAGAAAATATGTATACCGCAGGATGTATAAAAGCACCCAGGCAGATGCATTACAGGATGCTCAAAAAAATAAGTTCCAGTTAAAAGGGCGTTTTAAATCTACCGGTAGCGATGGTATTTCGTTAAATGCGTTTAACGTACCTCAGGGGTCCGTTGTAGTAACAGCGGGTGGGCGTGTACTTGTAGAGGGTGTAGACTATACCGTAAACTACCAGGCAGGTCGCGTGCAAATATTAGATACGTCATTACAGGCATCTAATACACCTATAGAGGTATCTATAGAAAACAACTCCACCTTTGGCCAGCAAACAAGGCGTTTTGCAGGTTTTAACGTAGAACATAGATTCAACGATAAGTTTTTGATAGGTGCTACCTTGCTAAACATGAGCGAGAGGCCATTTACAAATAAAACAAACTACGGTCAGGAATCGGTTAATAATACTATTTTCGGACTTAATACAACCTATTCTACCGAGGTACCTTTCTTTACACGATTAGTAAACAAACTGCCTAATGTAGATACTGATGTTGCTTCTAACCTATCATTTAGGGGAGAGATAGCTTATCTTAAGCCGGGAGCTTCTAAAGCTGACCAGTTTAATGGTGAGGCTACCACTTATGTAGATGATTTTGAAGGTTCGCAAACTACCATAGATATGCGTGGTGCAACCGGATGGACATTATCCAGCGTGCCGTTAATTGGTGGAGTAGATCCTCCTATAAACGACAGGAGTTCAGGCTTTAACCGGGCTAAACTTGCCTGGTATAGTATAGATCCTGTATTTTACACGTCAAGCCAGTTGCCTGATGGTATTACTAATGATGATGTATCGAGCAACAGGACAAGGCGTGTTTACTATGATGAGCTTTATCCGGTAACCGATGTGGTTCCCGGGCAGAGCACTGTGGTAAGCACATTAGACCTTTCGTATTTCCCTCAGGAACGTGGCCCTTACAACTTTAGTCCGGATGCTACAGGCGGAACTTTCTCTGAAGCAAGGGCAACACAAAACTGGGGAGGTATCATGAGGCCTATTACCTCTACCAACTTTGAGCAGACCAATGTAGAGTACATCCAGTTCTGGATGATGGACCCCTATGTAGGTACTGTGGGAGACGAGGCAACAGGTGACAATACCGGTACAATAGAGATAAACCTTGGGGAAATATCTGAAGATATACTTAAAGATAACAGAAAACAATACGAAAACGGCTTGCCGGGCACTGATGGTGCAGCTACAACTTTCTCTACGGTTTGGGGTAAAGTTCCGGTATCGCAATCGCTTATTTATGCCTTTGATACGGATGCTGCCAACCGTGGGTTACAGGATGCCGGTTTTGATGGTATTCTTGATGGAGAAGAAGGCGCCGGTACACCGTATGCAGGCCAGCCCGACCCTGCACAGGATAACTATCAGTTTTTCCTTAGTGCCGATGGCGACGTTATAAATCGTTATAAAAACTATAACGGCACCCAGGGCAACTCGCCTGTAGATGTGGGCGATACTAACAGGGGTAATACTACCTTGCCGGATACAGAGGATATCAATAGGGATAATACAATGAACACTATAGATGCTTACTATAGGTATACAGTTCCTGTAGGCCCAAGCGCCGTGGTTGGTACCGGATATCTTGTTGATGAGAGAATATTAGACAGAACTCCAAACGGTTTACCTAACGGCGAAGATACACCTGTAAGATGGCTATTGTATAAAATTCCTATTGCCGTAGATGCCAATGATCCTACTGCAAGCGTGGGCGGTATCAGCAGTGTGCGTTCCATCCGCTTTATGAGGATGTTTGTTAGCGGGTTCAGGAAAGAAATAACCCTTCGTTTTGGTGCTCTTGACCTTGTAAGGGGAGAGTGGAGAAGATATACTGCATCATTTGACGATCCTGACCAAACGGGTAGTGATGACGATGATGTAACTGTAGACCAAACCGGTTTTGATGTTGTATCGTTAAACATACAGGAAAACGGACAAAGAAGGCCTATACCATACGTATCGCCACCGGGTGTACAACGTGAGCAGTTGTATAGCAATAATGCCGTTATAAATCAAAATGAACAGGCACTATCATTAAGGGTTTATTCTACTTCGGCATCTACATCAAATGACAGCGGTTTAGAGCCGGGCGATTCGCGTGCTGTGTTTAAAAATGTAAACGTAGATATGCGCCAGTACAAAAAGTTAAGGATGTTTTTACATGCTGAGGCGCTTACATCATCTGCAGACTCTAACCTTCCGGAGAGCAATTCGCTTCAGGATAACGAAATGTCGGGCTTCCTTCGTTTCGGTAACGACTTTACAGATAACTTTTACCAGGTTGAGAAAAGCCTTGTGCTTTCATCATTTACTTCATCTACTGCAGAGCAAATTTGGCCGGAAGGTGCAGATGGTAATGAAATAGAAGTAACATTAGCAGCACTTACAAAACTTAAGGTAATGGTGCTTAATGGTACCTTGCCAGCAACTGCTGCCGATGCTAATGGTGTGTATTTTGTAAATGCCCGCGAACTTGATCCATCGTTAAGCGACAGGATAAGGATAGGTATAAAGGGTAACCCTAACTTTGGTTATGTGCGTACTTTAATGGTGGGTGTTAAAAATAACACCATAGAGCTAAACAGGCTTAGCACCAATAATCAGGTAAGGCATATTAGGGGAGAAGTTTGGTTTAATGAACTTCGCCTGTCTGATATGGATAATAAAGGTGGTATGGCTGCTGTTGCGAGTATGGATGCCAACTTTGCTGATTTTGCAACAATTTCGGCTACCGGTAACATGAGTACAATTGGTTTTGGTACCATAGAGCAAAGCCCTAATGAGAGGAGCAGGGAAGATACCAAGCAGTATAACTTTGTAACTAATATTGGACTTGGTAAGTTATTGCCTAAAAAATGGCATATCAACCTGCCGTTTAACTATAGCGTGGGTGAGCAAACCATTACACCGGAGTATGATCCGTTTTATCAGGATGTAACCTTAGACCAGGTTATCGCCGAGGCTACTTCTGATGCCGAAAGAGAAAATATAAAGAACAGGGCGATAGATTACACTAAAACAAAGAGTATCAACTTTATTGGTGTTAAAAAAGAACGTGCTCCGGAACAGAAACAGCATATCTACGACCCTGAGAACATAACGCTTTCGTATTCGTATAATCAAACGAATCATCATGATTATGAGGTACAGGATATGTTAGACCAGCAGGTAAGGGTATCGGCAGATTATAACTTTGTTTTCCAGAACAAGCCTATTGAGCCGTTTAAAAGTACTGCGTTCATGAAAAAAAGCCAGTATTGGAAACTGTTAAGCGATTTTAATTTTAATTATCTGCCATCTAATATTTCTTTCAGTACAAATATTATCAGGCAGTTTAACAAACAGCAATACCGTAATGTAGATGTAGAGGGTATACCTATAGATCCACTATACCGCCGTAATTATTTCTTTAATTACCAGTACGGTTTTAACTATAACATTACCAAGTCGCTTAAGTTTAATTATGCAGTGGCTACAAGTAACATTGTAAGGAACTACCTTGATGAAAATGGTGCCCCAATTCAGGATTACACTGTGTGGCAGGACTTTTGGAATGTAGGTGAGGCAAATACCCACACCCAGCAGTTTGTCGTAAACTATGATATTCCTATTAACAAGCTGCCTATGTTTAATTTTATAAAGTCTACATATAGCTATACGGCAAATTACAACTGGCTTCGTTCTACCGATGCGTTAGCTCAGGTTGATGTTGATAATGGCAATGGTGGTTTTGATACATTCAGGTTAGGGAATACCATACAAAATGCCAACTCACATAAGTTGAATACCACGCTTAATATGGACTTATTTTATAAGTACATAGGGTTAGGTCTTAAAAAGAAAGCGGCTACGAATGCTGCGCCTAAAGCTCCGCCAAAACCGGGTGAAAAAATTACTGCTGCTCCTAAACCACAGGAAACAGGCAATCCTTTTGTAAATAGCTTAATAGGTGTAGTTACAAGTGTTAAGAACATACAGATAAACTATACCGAGACTAACGGTACAGTGTTACCCGGCTTTTTACCAAGTATAGGTTTCCTTGGTACAACCAAGCCAAACTTTGGCTTTATTATAGGTAGCCAGGATGCTGATATTAAATATGAGGCAGCAAAGGCAGGTTATCTTACAAGTTACCAAGAGTTTAATCAAAATGTTACACAGGTTAATACTAAACAGCTTAACCTTACTGCGGCTATTGAGTTATTACCAGATTTTAAAATTGACCTTACGGCCGACAGGACCTCTCAATATAATGCTTCAGAACAATATGATGCTTTTGTTGAAGGCAGTCAAACATAC
>Ga0265798_10001298_pt1 | contig 39133 bp, 36 predicted proteins | sample P3T30metagenome_FD_192430 | JGI IMG/M metagenome (GOLD analysis project Ga0265798, IMG submission 192430) | Plant litter microbial communities from East Loma Ridge, Irvine, California - P3 T30 | ecosystem: Environmental > Terrestrial > Plant litter > Unclassified | place: USA: California...
GCGACGCGATACTGCTTGCCGCCCGTGCGCACGACTGCGAACATGGCCCTTGTCACTTTCCAAATACGTGTATCCCACGAACGCAGGGTCCGCCGGAAGAAGCCGGGCAGCTAAGCGAGGGGGGGAGGGTTGTCAACCGCGAAGGGGCGGGAAAGGGTAGTTTACCGCGAGGTGCTGCCCATAGGCGAGGCAGAGGATTGTTTCCCCGCGAAGGCGGGGACCCAGTTTGGGCTCCCGCCTTCGCGGGAGAACAAGCTTTTAAAAGCTAAGCGATTCGCCCTTAGTGCCGATGAACCTGCCGCAGCGCGTACCGACCATCCGCATACTCACTGAACAGCCCATCGATCGCCGGATGGTCGACCGGCTCGTCGCTATCGTCCGGCACCAGATTCTGCTGGCTCACATAGGCGACGTAGCTCGACTCCATGTTCTCGGCGAGCAGATGGTAGAACGGCTGGTCCTTGCGCGGACGAATGTCCTCGGGGATCGCCGCATACCATTCGTCGCTGTTCGCAAACACGGGATCCACGTCGAAGATCACCCCGCGAAAATCGAACAGCCGGTGCCGCACGACGTCGCCGATCGAGAAATTCGCATGCGAAACCGGCGGTGCGACCACCTCGGCGGGCACGATCGGGCGGGTGATGTCGTGAGCGATACTGTCGTGTCGGGGCATATCGGCCAATTTAGGGTTTGTTTTGCGCCGCACAAGGAAAACGCGTCGAGCGGCGCCCGGAGCGCTCAAAACCCTCTTGCATCGCTGGGGCCCTTTCATTAGAGGCCGCGCTTCGACCGATCGGAGGCGCTGTTCGCAGAGCTTCGGATGACCTGCGGAGAGGTGGCAGAGTGGTCGAACGTACCGCACTCGAAATGCGGCGTACCCGCGAGGGTACCGTGGGTTCGAATCCCACCCTCTCCGCCATTTACCTGTTCTAGGACGGCCCTGAAAGGGCGTAGTGCCGTGCGATCGCCAGCGGGCGTGCCGTGCAGACTGGCCCGGTCTTTCGAGTGTCGCGGTATTCGGCGTAGTGATCTGCGTGATAAAAGTGATGTTAGTACTCAACCGGTGCGCGCCGACACAGGTAGTGGGCCTACGTCATGCTGGGGACGTCCCGCTGGATCGGTTCGCGCGGCGGCGAGGTACGCGCCGGTGACAAATACGACGCCACCAACGACGTTGCCGACGGTCACCAACAGCAGGTTTCGTGCCGCGCCTACGAGGTCGATCGTGGCTGCCGGAACGAAGAGGCCAAGGCTCAAGGCCGTCATGTTCGCGACGGAATGCTCGAACCCAGCAGTAACGAACGCGAAGAGCGTCCACGACAGCGCCACCATCTTGGCTGTATCGCCCTCGACCCGCACCGCAGTCCAAAGCGCCAGGCACACGAGCCAATTGCAGAGGATGCCCCTGGCAATGAGCGCCATTGCGCTGGCTTCGACCTTGTGCGCGACATAGGCGTGCAGATTTTCCGCACCAGCCGCAAAGATCGCGCCACCGCCGCCTGCAGAGAATATGGCTGCGAGGACCAAGGCACCCGCAAGGTTCCCCATCCACACCACTATCATCAGGCGAATTGCATCATTCCAGGAAATGCTGCGTCGTGCGAGGCCGAAGCCCACATACATCACGTAACCCGTGAACAACTCGGCTCCCGCGAATACGGTGAGGATCAGGCCGATGCCGAACACCGCTCCCATCAGCAGCGGCCGGACGCCCGGCGGGACCCCGGCAGCCGCGCTGAGCGACAAGATCATGGCGATGCCGATATAGCTGCCGGCGAGCATGGCGCCGATGAAAAAGCCGACGGGCGAGCGGTTGAGGCCCGCCGCCTTTTCCTTGGCCAACTCGGCGAAATGGACGATGCTGGGCTGATACATGCTCAAAGATCCTTGCTGAGGGTGCGACCCGATACGCCGGCGTGGCCCACTATGCGGTCCGGTTCTTCGGTCCCGGCGGACCGCGTCAGGCGGACAGGCACGGATTTGTAGGACGGTGTCAGGCTTTGCGGATCGCTGTGGTCCAGCGCGATCAGCGGCTGCGTCTCGGGATAATAGGACGCGCAGCATCCGTCGGGCAGGGCATAGCGGACGATCGTGAGATTGCGCACGACCCGGTCAGGTCGGGCATGATCCAGCGCGGTCCAGAGATCGACGACGTCACCCTCGGCGAACCCCAACCGTTCGATGTCGGTCGTGCCCATGAAAAGGATATCGCGACGGCCGAACACCCCGCGATACCTGTCGTCGAGACCATAGATCGTTGTGTTGTACTGATCGTGCGATCGAAGCGTGGTCAGTCGCAGGACGTCGGGTTCCGACACCAGCGCATCTTCCTCCAGTCCGTCGAAGATCAGGAAATTGGCCTTGCCGGTCGTTGTCTTCCACACCCGCATTGCCGCCGAGTTCGGCAGTTGGAACCCACCCGGTGTCCGGATCCGATCGTTGAAGGCCTCGAATTCGGGAAAGACCTTTTCGATGTCCTCCCGGATCAAGGCGTAGTCCCCGGCCAGCGCATCCCAGTCGACCCGTGCTCGCGATCCGACCGTTGCCTTGGCAATCCCGGCGATGATCGCCGGCTCGGAGCGAAGCTGGTCGCCGGCCGGTTTCAGAAACCCGCGCGAGGCATGCACCATCGACATGGAGTCTTCCACCGTCACCGCCTGTGGCCCCGTCGCCTGGAGATCCGCCTCCGTACGACCAAGGCAGGGCAGGATGTAGGTCGCCCGCCCCGTCAGCAGGTGCGTGCGATTGAGTTTGGTCGTTATGTGGACGGACAGTTCGAGGCGCCTGAACGCCTTGAAGCAGGCTTGAGGATCGGATGCCGCCACCGCCAGATTGCCGCCGAGGCAGACGATCGCCTTGGACCGGCCATCCAGCATGGCTTGGATCGCCTCGACGACCGAATGGCCGTGCTGCCGCGGCGGTTCGAAGTCGAAGACGTCGGCCATCCGGTCCAGGAAGGCGGTCGACGGCTTTTCGGTGATGCCGACCGTACGATCGCCTTGCACGTTCGAATGTCCACGAAGCGGACAAATGCCGGCGCCTGCCCGGCCTATATTACCCTTGAGCAGCAGCAGATTAGCGATCTGCTGGACATTTTCCGTACCGGTCCGGTGTTGCGTGATCCCCATGCCGTAGCAGAGAATGGTCGCGTCAGCCTTGGCATAGGCGACGGCGACCATCTCGAGATCGGCGCGACGCAATCCGCTCGCGCGTTCGACCGCTGCCCAGTCTGTCGCCGCGAGATCCGCGGCATACGTCTCGAATCCCGCTGTATGGCCAGCGATGAAGGCGTGATCGAGAACCGGTGCGGTGTCGTTCGCCCGAGCCGCGATATCCATTGCCACCAACGCCTTGCAGACGCCCTTCAGTGCCGCGGCATCACCACCGACCTTCACCTGAAGATATGTCGTCGCGATAGGCGTCGACGAGTATGTCGCCATTTCGATCGGCGATTGCGGTGCCGCGAACCGTTCGAGCGCCCGTTCTTTGAGCGGATTGAAGACCAGAATCGTCGCACCCCTGCGGGACGCATCGCGCAGGGGTGTCATCATCCGCGGATGGTTGGTGCCAGGATTGTGGCCCATCGAGATGATCAGGTCGGCAGCGTCGAAATCCTCGAGCGTGACTGTGGCTTTGCCGATGCCGATCGACTTCGGGAGGCCGACAGACGTCGCCTCGTGACACATGTTCGAGCAGTCGGGGAAGTTGTTCGTACCGTATAGCCGGGCGAACAGCTGGAACAGGAACGCTGCTTCGTTCGATGTCCGTCCCGAGGTATAGAACTCGACTTGGTCCGGATCGCCGACCGCGCTCAGTCCGGCACCGATTTCTGCCAGCGCAGCGTCCCACGATATCGGCAGATAATGGTCGGTCGCGGCATCGTAGCGCATCGGGTGAGTGACGCGGCCCTGATCTTCTAGCCAATGGTCGGACCGCTCCCAGAGTTCGGCGACCGTATGCTCCGCGAAGAAGTCGGGACCGATGCGACGTGCGGTCGACTCCCATGTGACGGCCTTTGCGCCGTTCTCGCAGAATTCGAACGAGGACGTATGCTTGGGGTCGGGCCATGCGCAGCCGGGACAGTCGAAGCCGTTCGGCTGGTTCGCTTTCAGGAGCGTACTGATCCCCTGAACGACGACGTCCTGGTGTCGAAGCGTCTGCGCCAGCGCCCGCACCGATCCCCAGCCGCCGGCCGGCGCATCATATTCTCGGATACCCTCTGGACGGCGTTCGGTCATGGTGCATCCTCTGTTGGAAGATGACCTTGGGCCGATGATGTCGTTCAAGACACTATACGAACGTTTGGGTGGTTAGTGCGGCGCTCTTCCAATTGGATAAGGAAAACTCTCGCGGTCCACCAGTTAAATGCCAATCTCGTGCCGATCAGTTAAAGTACAGAGCATGGAATCACGCCATCGGTAATGTGCGAACATACCCGAGCGAGTGCTAGGTGAAGAGATGTTTCAGCGCTGTATGAACTAATTCAACTATACGAAAAGCTGAAGCGCGTTCCATATTTATGATGTTCGACACTGCCTATGTAGATCGATCGGGAGATAAATGAAGGAATGGAAATGCGTACATCAAATGGCCTGTTCGCCGCCTTATCCAGTTTGGCGGTTCTGATAGCAACGCCAGCGCTGGCCCAGCATGGTGGCGGTGGTTCGCACGGTGGCGGTGGTTCGCACGGTGGCGGTAGTTCGCACGGTGGCGGTGGTTCGCACGCGGGGGGAGCGCCGGATGATGGAGGATTTCACGGCGGCGGTGGTGGCGGCCATGGTGGTGGCAATCATGGCTATGGTGGACAACCCGGCGGTGGAGGATACCGCCCTGGGGGTGGCTACGGATTTGCCAACGGGGGGCATGGATATCATGGCGGGCACGGGTATCGTGGTGGCTATGGGCGCGGGTATTATCCGGGTTACGGCTATGGTGGATATTCCGGCTATCCGCTGGGTTACGGGTTTGGCGGCAACTTGCTCGGGTATGGCGGATATTATCCGTACGGCAACGATCAGAACTGCCCCTATTGGGACCCTGACGATCAGGTCTACGACGACTATTGCGATTGAGGGCCGAGGGGCGTCCGTCCTGGCTCGACATGTCGCGAGATCAACGCGATGCACGCAAAAGTAGTCAGCATGGGGATGAGCGGCGTCAGCGAGGGCGCCGCCGTCGTCACCAGAACCGCGGCGATCGCGCCGCAAGGCAAGGCGGCAAGCGGTAGCCATCGGGAGTTCGTCCAGCCAGCATTCCCGCCGACGATATCGTGTACTAGATCCGTCAGGACACCGGTTACATACGTCGTTGGAGGGCCATGCTCGACTCCGCCACGTTTCACAGCAACCGTCTGTAGGGCCATGCCAGCAGCGGACCCAGAAAGCAGAAGGCAAACGAACCCGCGAGTGTGCGGTCCAAACCACCACAACAGGGCTACCATCACATGGCATCCAGCCGCCGCCGTTAGTGCCGCATGGACAGGGTTGCCATGCGGTGAGCGGGTGAGCCGAAATCCAATGAAAAGGGCAATGGTGAAGCCAGTTATTGCCGAAAAGGCGTCGATCAAGACCGTGCCACACGTCGGTTGCTCGAACATTGCTGCCAATACGGCGTTGCCAGTCATGTTCGCGGTGAAGATTCCGCCCAACATCGAGAAAGCAAAGGCAGCTGCGGCACCCGCCCAAAACGCGAGCAGCGGTAGGACAACTCTGCTGCGACTAAGAGAGGGCCTCGCCTTGGCTGGATCAAGGGGGCGCCGGTCTGCAGCATCTGGTGGCTTCCCAGCGTTCGATCGCATTACCCGCTGAGACTTTCCTGTCATGAAGCAACGGCGTAAGTCGTGGCCGGTCTCGACCGCGTATGGTGCAGTACCAGTGTTGCTGCCTGACAAAGAGCGACTTGTACCAAGCGGAATGATGGCAACCGCCAAACTGATTTCGCGAGGAACGTTTTCTCGCTAAGCCACTTATCAAGGCCGGGCGTCGTTCGTCTTCCCTGAAGCGCCTTTCGCGGCCGCTTCGATAACCGCTGCGACTTCGTTTGGTCTAGACTCGTATACCGAGTGGCTGGCGCCCACGAGTGTCGAGGTGTGGCTGTTGGCGCGCCGATAGTAGAATGCTTCCAATTCTGGACTGATGATCTTGTCCGATCCGGCAATGATGCCCCAACTGGGCTTTGATCTCCATGCGGCGGCGGTCATCGGTGTCGTGAAGACGCTTGCCGCCGTCAGAACCTGCGATTGCGCCTCGAAAACGGCCTGTTCGCGCGGCAGGTCGGCAGCGAAGAATGCGGGGAACATCGACCGGGTCAAATACGTGAAGCCGTCCGCAGTCTTTTGCGTGGCTGCCGGCGAGTTCTTCAAGGCACTTGGCGTCTTGGCACCCATCGCGGCCTCGTTCTCGCCGACGTCGGGCGCGTGTGCCGCGACATAGACCAGGCCCACGACGTGCGAGTCCATTCCCGCGACGGTGATAACCGATCCTCCGTAGCTATGCGCGACGAGGATCGTCGGCCCGTCCTGGGCAGCCAGAATGCGCGTGGTTGCGGCGACATCCGCATGAAAGTCCGTCAGCGGTTCTTGAACGATCGTGACGTGATAGCCCTTGCGCGTCAGGATATCGAACACCGGTTTCCATCCCGAGCCATCCGCCCATGCGCCATGGACAAGAACGATGTTCTTGACGGTTTCGGCGCTAGCCACCGCTGGAGTCGTCGCCAGTAAAGCACTGGCTGCAAGCACGAGTTTGGACCGGAATTTCATGGAGGATGATCTTTCTTGGCCAAGTATCGGTTGTGGGTATCACTAGCAAGCGTGTGATTGCGTCCGTTATGCGTGCTAATAGGTTCCATCTATTAGAATGTGCGGGTGCTGCCCAAGTATACAAAGGTATATCAATCAACATATCTGAAAATCTAACCTGTATAGTGATCAGGCAAAATCTATTAATAGGCATGAAAGGGCGATCTCGTGCCGATCGTCGTCGATACGTGTCGTTCGCCTCGGAACGACGCATTTCATTATACGGTCAGCACGATCTTGTATCAGCGTAGGGTTTCCAGCAACGGAACGAGTTCGGTGGGGGTGTACATCTCTCTCGGTGCTCCGTTACTGGAACGGGGGTCAATGCTGCGGTCTCCTCACATGCATGGACTGTTCGTTCAAAGGTGATCGCCGCCGCTGTTCTTGTTGGTGCGCCAGCGCGGGGCGATTGCGGCACCGGCCAAGGCGATCGCCCCACCCAGCAACGTGGCCAGCAGCCTTTCCCGGTCTGCGCCTGGTAAGGCTCCACCCGCCAAAGCGATCATCAGAAGAACGCTGGTCGTGATGGCTGCGCTAAACACGGCATATCGTGCCTGCTGGAGACCGAATGAAACGCTCGCTGTGAGGATTGCAAAGGTTGCCGTCCAGGCGTCGGAGGGTGCGATACGCGTCAGGCCCGACGCAACGATGATCCCTGCGATTGTCCCGGCGATACGTTCCAGTCCCTGGCCGGCGGTATCACGCAGTCCCGGCTTCAGAACGAGCATCGCGGTCATGGGCGCCCAATAGCTGTGGGCGAAGCCAGCCGTTCGGCTTGCTAGGAGTGCGACCGATATGCAGATGGCCGCGCGCAACGCGTGAAATCGGACTTCGACCGTGCTCGAATGATCGGCGGGGCCGGGAATTGTCGGACGGGGTTCGCCAATGAGATGTATCATCGCCATGACGCTGACGCACTGAAGCGCCGCACCTCCGGCAACGATTGCGGCACGAAGCGCCCCATCCGTAACCGTACCTGGGAAGCTTGCGGCCAGCAGAAAGGCGATGATGATCTGCAGGCACGCCCACCAATGGTCTGCGTTACGGCGTGATAGCGCGCCGCAGCACGCGCCCAGTATAGCGGTGGCGGCAAGCTCGACGATCGGGTCATTGCCGACAAGCGTGCCAATGAACGCCACCGCCGTCATACCAGTGCCGGTAAGAACCACTGCGTAGCTACGACTTCGCCAAAATTTCTTGGTTACGCCAAGGCCGACGGAATAGGCTGCGCCCGCCGCAATTCCAGCGGCGATCTGCTCATGGAGCTGGACTCCCCCGAACAGCAGCAGCGCCATACCCGGCAAAGGGATCAAGGCGGCATACGCGTCGAATTGAAGGATCGCGCGCAACTGCGCTGGTACAGTTTTGCTGGGGGGCGGCATCCTTATATCCCGATCCTTGAACCCTGTAATGCGAGGTACGCCGCGGCGTTGTCGCTGGATCTAAACTGCGAGGTCGCAGCGTAAATGCTCCAGCGCGCGATAGCATCGGCAGAGGTGCTTCTCGACGCCGCTCACCGTGATGCCCCGTTCCCGTGCAATTTCGGCGTGGCTGGCACCTTCGATACGATAGCGCTTGAATATGGCGGATGCGCGCGCGCCCATCGTGGTCAGCCAGCCTTCGACAGCGCTGAGTTGCTCGCGGACGATCAAGGTCGTTTCGGCTGATGCTTCGAAACTGCCGATTGCTACTGGTCCAGTACACTCCACCCAGAGGCCATCACGCCGCTGCCGGCGAAGTCTAGTGCGGTAATGATCGGCAACGAGGTTGATAGCCATGCGGTAAAGGAACGCGCGGGGGTCATCGAGAAGAGGTGTCGTCTGGACCCTTGCATCCGTCCAGCGAGCCTTCAACCAGAGTTCCTGGACAATATCTTCCGCTGCTTCGCCGGTACCGCGCGAGCGTATAAATCCGAGTAGCGCTCGATAATTCTCAAGAAACAAGGTCTCCAGCCGATCGTTCGGGGTCGGTAGCGTGATGTCGGGACGGGTCATCTATACCTCGCACTGCTGGGACGTGACGTCTCGGAATTTGGCGTTTCTAGGGGGTGGTTGTCCGCGCCCCGCGACGACGTTCTGAAAAAGGGGGGGGGGCTGCGACGATCCCGATCAGGGAGCTGCGGCTTCACCAAGGAGCGCGTAAACCTGTTCCCTCAGCGCCGCGACGTGAGCAAGATCCGATGACCGGTCGGCATCGGCGCGCGCCGTGACGTTCGGGCAATCGGCGGCGATGACGACGTCGACGACATCGTCTGTGGCAATGGTCGGATCCTTCGATCGCATCTGCCGGATCGCCTCGGCGATTGTGTTCTCACGATCTGGTCCGGCAAGGCGTGAGGTCAAATCGCGTACGAATGCCTTCCCGATCGCGGGCGACGCAACGCTGTAGCCGTCACCGCAGCGCGGCAGTTTGCCACCGTCGGCGCAGGACATCAGGAGGAGGGTCGCACTGGCCGCAAAAAGGGCAATTCGCATCGTCCACCTCTTGATCTTGCTGGATATCAATGGCGCAGTCGCCGCCAGGAGGCGGGAGTCCGCTTGGAGCAAAAATCACCGTAACGCCCTCCCGCATCTACCGAGGCGGCGTTACGGTTAGTTTTGCGAGGGGTGTCGAGCAGTCCGTGGGGGGAGGGGGAAGACTGCCCGACAACCGGTAATTATCCAGTTGGGCCGAGTTGGAAAAGTATACTTAGGTGTAGCGTTACCCCGTATAATACTCAGTCGTAAGAAATAGCTTCAGTACAGATGGCGCGAAAGCGGCAGCTTATTGATGCTTTATGCCCCGTTGATAACCGAAGTCGCAGCGATATGCGTCTATGTGCATCGTTGACGTCACGATGGAGCGATCGGCATTTGTTTGATCGTCGTACGATTTGCCGCACTATTGTAAGGAGTTCGCAATGCTTGATCGCAGAACGCTTCTCGTAACAGGGGGAGCTGCAATGTTGGCGCCGATACTCGGCGGAACGAGCGCTACTGCATCCTCGGCGGCTGGCATACCGCTATGGCGTAGTCCGCCCGGAGGTGGGGGACCGAGCGGCGCTGAGTTAATCGGTGCGACGGGCGCCGTGACGAATATCGTGATGCCGACGATCGAAATGGTTGCGCCGAGCCGCCCCAACGGCGCAGCGGTGCTGGTCGCCGCCGGTGGAGGCTATAAGCGGATCGAAATGGCAAGCGAGGCAAGGCCGGCAGCAAGTTGGCTGGCAGCCCACGGCATTACCGCGTTCATTCTGCGGTATCGCCTGCCCGGGGAGGGCTGGAATGCAGGACCGTTGGCGCCGCTCCAGGATGCACAACGGGCACTACGAATGATACAGGCGAACGCTGACACGTGGAGGATCGACCCGTCCAGGCTCGGCGTGCTGGGGTTCTCTTCGGGCGGACACCTCATGGGGCTCGCGGCAACCCGCTCCGGCTTTGCCTCCTACCCGCCGGCCGACGCGATCGATGCGTTTTCGGGACGACCGCAGGATGCCGCGCTGATCTATCCGATCATCACGTTGCAACCGCCCTATGATCACACATCGTCGCGCCGCGTGCTGATCGGTTCTAGACCGAGCGCCGCCGAGAGTGCCGAATGGTCGGTCGAGACGCATGTCCGGGCGAAATGTCCGCCGATCTTCCTGGTCCAGGCGGTGGATGATCCGATCTCGAATCCGCAGAACACGATCATCATGGCAGACGCGTGTCGGGCGGCGAATATCCCCGTCGAGCTGCACCGGCTCGCGAGCGGCGGTCACGGGTTCGGTATGGGCTCGCCAAACACGTCGACGGGGGCGTGGCCTTCCTGGTATTCCGGGTGGCTCCGCACGCGAGGAATGCTCGTTTAGGGACTTACAGCATTGTCTCGGTTGTCCTCGTGGCGCTCAACGCTGCCGTAATTGTCGCCAGCAGTTCGTCCGGATCGACAGGCTTCGTCAGGAACGCGCCAATCCCATCTCTCTGCGCACGTTCGCGTAAGGCGGGGGTAGGGAAAGCGGTCATGATGATCGTCGGCGGCGGCGATCCGCGTCGTATCAATTCTTCCCGCAGGTCCAGCCCGGATATGCCGGACATGTGCACATCGGTTACCAGGCAATCGAAATGGCTATGTCCAGACGCTTCCAGAAAGGCTTCGGCGCAATCGAACACCGTGCCGGTCATACCCGCGGACCTGATCAAACTGTCGATACTGCGTAAAATGCCGGGATCGTCATCAACGATCGCGATAGTCGGTAAACCAGACACACCATGCTCCACAGTCAAGATTTTATCGTGTTAGAACATCACGGTTAGCTGACCATCGGCGTCCGTTGAATCATACTCAAGCGTTATACCTGTGAATACTGTCGTCGCGGATGCCGAGCAGCTCCGCCATTCGCACCAGATCGGCTAGGGACTGCGCGTTCATCTTGCGCATCAAACTGCCGCGGTGAATCTTTACCGTGATGTCGGACAGTGTCATACGCGCCGCGATTTGTTTGTTCATCAAGCCCGTGACGACGAAACCCATGACCTCCTGCTCCCGTGGCGTCAGCCCGCGATAAAGGTCAAGCAGCACGGCAGCGCTTGCCGCAACCAAACGACGTGAACGATCCGTTTCGATCGCCTTGGTTACGGCGACAGTCAGGTCTTCGTCCTCAAAGGGCTTTTGCAGGAAATCGATCGCGCCTGCGCGCATGCCGCGGACCGTCATCGGAATGTCGCCGTGCCCGGTGATGAGGATGACCGGAATCGTGATCCCGTCGGCGAGCAGGCGATCCTGAAAGTCCAGCCCGCTCTCGCCGCGTAGACGTATATCGAGCACCAAGCATGCGGCAACCTCAGGAACACCTGCTGCCAGAAACGCGTCGGTACTGCCATACAGCGCCACGACGAACCCGCTCGAGCGAAGAAGGCTGCCGATCGATCCGCGCAGGCCGTCGTCATCGTCGATCACGCAAACGCATCCAGGAGGAGTGTCAGACATCACGCAGCCTCCCGTCCCTCGGCTTCCGCGATCGGCAGCCGGAACCTGAAGGTGGCCCCGCGGACCAGATTATTGGTCGCCGAAAGAGAACCGCCATGATCTTCGACGATCGAACGACAGATCGAGAGACCCATGCCGAGCCCGTCCGGCTTGGTCGTAAAGAATGGCGAGAATAGATTTTGCGCTGCATCACCGCTGATACCGGCGCCGCAATCCGATACTTCTATCAGCACCTTGTCGCGCTCCACCGTGAGTTCGATGCACAAGTCGCGGTGCCCGACCGGAGTCGACCGCATCGCCTGTTCCGCATTCAGCAGGAGGTTCATCAAGACCTGTTGGATCTGAACTCGGTCACCCATTACCGCGGGTACGTACGGCGGGGCCGATATGCTGACGGTGACCCCGCTTGCTAACAGGGACCGGCCAAGCAGTGCGATTGTTTCATCCACGAGTGGTTGAAGGCTCATATGCTCGGAGTTCGGCGCGGTCTTCTGTGCAAGCGTCCTCACCCGACTGATGACGTCGGCGGCGCGCTTGCCGTCCTTGGCAATGTGGTCGAGGCAATCGAGTGCTTCTGCCGGGTCCGGTGTATCGCGGACAAGCCAGCGTCGCCCTGATTTCGCATAGTTTATGATGCCTGCCAGCGGCTGGTTGACTTCATGCGCGATCGACGCGGCAAGCTGGCCCAACGTGGTCACACGCGACACGTGCATCAGTTGGGCCTGCGATTTTTCAAACTTTGCTTGCGCAAGGTTTCGATCCGTCACGTCGATCGCCATTACCAGGATCCGCGTCCATCTTTGCTCTGCAACGGGAACCGAAACACGCAGAACGACGTCGATATGCTCCTTGCTATGCGTCCTGAACCGGACCTCCTCCTCCATCTGGTTTTGCCCGGTCATCAGGCTGCTGAAAATCCGTGCCAACGCGGCTTCCGCCTCCGGCGTGTGAAAATGCTCCATGCTGCCGCCGACGAGATCCTCTTTGCGGTCGAGACCGAACAGGCGGGCCGCAGCGTCGTTGGCGTCGGTGATCCTCGAGGTTGGCGAAATATCACGGATGAATGCAACCGTCGGTTGATCGGTACCCTTCAGCAGCGAGTGCGCGACCGACCAGTCCGCTTCCCAAATTGGAAAGCCGGCGGCGTTGAAGATTGAGCGATAGCGGGCATCGGACCGAGCACCTGCTTCGGTCATGGTTTGATGACGGGCGGATAGGACGGTTGCGATGCCGATCGCGATCAGGCTCACGCCGAGGCGCATGGCGGGGGAATCGTCGGTCGAGCCCCAATGGCTGATATAATAGCCGACAAGCGAAAGCACGAAGCAGAAGCCGCCGGCGAGGACTATCAGCCGTCGATCGTGACTGCGCGCGGCGACGAGGATGACCGTGGTGTAGAGCACGGCAGCGGCGCCTTGCAGCGGGCTCAGCACGTCGAGCGCAAATATCGCCAAGGCAAGCATCACCGCGGCAATCATGTGAAACTGGCGTGCCAGCCGCCTCGATTGGATATCTCCGCGCAAGTCAGCCTCCCGCCGCGATCAGTATCGTTTGATCGCAATCGGCAGAATGCTACGCCTCTCGACGGACCATGACCAATCATAAGATTAGCGCTCTTAACATATGGTTGGATTCAGCATCGATTGATTACTTGGCCGTGTCTTGTTGCGTTGCGATCTGCAGCGCCTGGGTCGCGTAGTGGCATCACTCATCTTCTTCCTCGATCATACACAGGTATGGATCAATGGGATTGCCGACGAGGCTATGATCATGACGCTGATCGCATCATCGAATGCACCAGCCCAACGCCATCTGATTATCGACAGCCGCGCGTCATCGCTCGGAAGCAATGGGAATAGGCCGTGTCATGACGAACAAAATCTTGATTATCGAGGATGATGACGAGACTGCGCGGTATGTGAGCAACGGACTCGATGAACAGAATTTCGTCGTTGATCGCGCTGCCAACGGCCGGGACGGACTATTTCACGCCACCGATGGTAGTTATGACTGCATTGTCCTTGATCGGCTGATGCCAGGCATGGACGGCATGGCAGTACTGGCCGCCCTGCGTGCGGCAGGGGTCGTAACGCCGGTGATCATCTTGTCCGGACGCGGCCTGCCAGAGGATCGCATCGATGGACTGACCCGAGGTTGCGATGATTATCTGGCCAAGCCATTCTCGTTCGCCGAGCTGCTCGCACGCATTAGGCTCCTGGTCCGCCGAGGTAGTGCCTCGGCGGCAAGTGTCGATACGTCGCGACGGTGCGACGATCTCGAAATCGATTTGCTCACTCGCCGCGTGAAACGCGCCGGACAAGTCGTCGACCTCCAGCCTCGCGAGTTTCGCCTGCTGGAGTTTTTGCTCCGCCACTGCGATCAGGTCGTTACGCGGACGATGCTGCTCGAAGGCGTCTGGGACTATCATTTTGACCCAGGCACGAACGTCATCGACGTCCACCTGAGCCGGCTTCGCAAGAAAGTCGATGCGGGGTCGGCCAAGCCTCTCCTGCATACCGTGCGCGGCGTCGGCTACCGGTTGAGCGCTTCGCCTTGAACTGGCGATCCACCACGATGCGGTTTGCGTCGCTGGTCTTCCTGCTTCAGGTTGCCGCGGGGGTGGGACTGCTGCTCGTGACGCGAACAGTCGTGCATCGACAAATCGAGCAGGCCGAGTCCGCACGCGCCGACGTGCTGCGTGACGATTTGCTGTTCACCTATGCACGGGGCGGGGTGCCGGCGCTTCGGGACGCGGTCCAGATGCGCGGGCGGCGCATGATCCCGACGGACGCGGTCCTGTTGCTCGCCGATGCACAGGGGCGCCCATTGGCAGGCAACCTGACGCACTGGCCTGACGCCGTCACGGTCGGCGACCGGCACGTCATGGTTGCGCTGGTGCGATCGAACCACGTTTCGGTTGAGCGAATGTGGGTTCGCGCGACGTCGCTGCCTACGGGCGAAAGGCTGCTGACGGGCGGCGTTATCGAGAACGAGACGCGCGTATTGGGTTTCCTGAAACGTGCTGCTGCGATCGGGCTGCTACTCGCAGTCCTGTTTGCCGGTGTCGCGGCCTGGCTTGCTGCCTGGATGGTCAGACGCCGGTTGAGGGGGACGGTCGCAACCTTGGTGGCGGTTCGGCAGGGGGATCTCGATCGCCGTGTTCCGGCTGGTCCTGCAAAGGATGCATTTGCCGCGCTGACGGAAGCGACCAACCAGACGCTCGACCGGGTCGCACTGCTGGTCAGGGAGTTGAAGATCGTCACGGACAGCTTGGCGCATGATCTCAAATCGCCTTTGACTCGACAGCGCGCGGCGCTCGAACGAGTTGCCATGCTCGTGGAGGAAAAGGTGCAGGGCGATGTGCGCATAGCTCTTGTCGAGGGGGAACGCGTCCTGACGATCGTCGATGCGGCACTTCGGATTGCGCGAGCCGAGGCCGGCATCGGCATGGAAACTTTCGTGGAAACCGACCTTTATGACGAACTTCAGGCCATCGCCGAAATCTATGGTCCGATCGTCGAGGAGCAAGGGCGGGTCCTGCGTGTGACGCCAGCGCCAGCGATCGTGACCCCCGTCCACCGGGAACTGCTTGCCCAGTCTGTTGGCAATCTGATCGAGAACTCGTTGAAATACGGTGCTGGGGTTATCACGCTAGCGATCGAGGCGGACGGGACCGACGTCATCCTCAGTGTTGCCGATCAGGGGCAGGGCATTCCTCCGGCAGAACGAACGCGTGCGATGCGCCGTTTCGGTCGTCTCGATCATGCGAATCCGAACAGCGGCGCCGGCCTCGGCCTGGCCTTGGTGGCTGCGGTCGCCCGACTTCATGACGGTGATGCAAGCCTGAGTGACGGAAAGCCCGGCCTGATTGCCTCGATGCGTTTGTCGATGCGGACGACTTCGGGCGGCCAACTACCGATCTGACCCCGCCGCCGGGACACTCGACGATGCGCCTTTGGCGGTGGCGTGCAAATTGACCAACCCGTGCCCCGATCGGATCGCATATGGAACATAGGCGACGGCTTGTGCTGGCTGACCGACAGGCAGCGAATCTATCAGCTTCTGCTTGACGGTATCGATCACGGCAATCGCATTGCGGTTGCCAAGACCCACGTACATCAGGCTGCCATCGCCCGACGGCCAGAGACCCTGGGGTGTTCCTGTGACCGGCAGTGTCGCGACAGTATCGAACGTGTCCGCATCGACCACCTTCACGACGCCAAGCCCGCCGACGGACACGTAGGCAAACTGCCCGTCGTCGTTGCTCACGAAGTTCACGGCGTTGCTGCGGGGACCGGTATCGACCGTGCGCAGGACCGCGAATGGCGGTTTCGTCGACAAGGCCACCGCTTGGCCCGCCTCTTTGGCCGTAAACCAGAGCTGCCGCCCATTGGGAGAGGATGCTATGCTCGAGCATGAGTTCGAATTGTTGGCTACGCGCGCGATAATCGCCCGCTTGTCGGTATCGACGACGATCAGGCGTGATCCCGTCATTGCACAAACATAGGCGTAGCGACCGTTGTTCGAAAAAGTCATCAAACCGGGGCCCTCCGGAATGGCAACCCTGGCAAGCTCATCAAGAGTTTTTGCATCGCGGACAGAAATATAGTCTCTGCCACGAACCGGAATCCACGCCTCTTTGCCGTTTGGCGTGTAGAATGCGCCTGCCGGGATGCCCGCCACGATCACGCTACGCCGCACGGTGTTCGTCCGCGTATCGAGGAATGCGACCGTGCTGGATCGCACCAGGTTTATTGCAAGCGTCCTGCCGTCTGGCGCGAAGTTCAGCGTCGGTTCGACCACGGCCGATAGACCAGCGCCCTTATCGAGCGGAATGAAACCGAGCAGTCTGCCGCGCACAGGGTCCGTCACTGCAACGAAGCTCGACGAAGCATCGACCGAGTATAGGCGATCCTTCCGACTGACATCGATATCGGATCGCCCCCAAGGCGCCTGACGCGATGTCAGATCGATGGGTTCGTCGTTCGCCGCAGGCTCTGCAAGATTGTTATCTTGCGCTTGAGTCAGGCCGGTATAGCTCGTCAATGCAACTAGTGCCGCGAATAGTTTCGTATAGCGCACAGCAGATACCTCAAAAAAACAGCAGAACTCATATTTTGAATGTTATCTCATGAGATCTCGGGGCGGCAGCCTGCATCAAGGTATGATTGAAAGCATCATCGATGGGATAAAGGATCGTTGAGGGGCGACATTGGTAAATCGTAATGTTCCCATCACGAAAGGCACCGGATCATTGCTGCATGATCACAGGGTAAAATTGCCGGAGTTGAAGCCATCTATCCTTTCCGCGAATATCTTTATCCTATTGCAACGGTCCAATGTGCGAGGCCTCGATCATGCGCGTCCTGATCGTCGAGGATTGCGTCGTGCTGGCCGAGGGCATGCGCGATGCCTTTGCGCGACGTCATATTCACGCCGATCTGGCGCATAGCGTACTGGATGCCGAAATCATGCTGCGGACGACCGGGTATGTGATGGCGATCCTGGATCTGGGGCTACCCGATGAGGACGGTTTGCACTTGCTGCGGCGACTGCGGGCGGAGCATCGGAGCGAGCCCGTCCTGATCGTCAGCGGTCGCAGTGCACTCGAAGCCCGGGTCGAGGGTCTGGCCGCGGGCGCGGATGATTATATCGTGAAGCCGTTCCACTTCGACGAGCTTCACGCGCGCGTGCAGGCGGTGCTCCGTCGGGACACGCGCTCGGATGGGCAGCGGATCGTTGCCGGCAACTTGTCGCTCGATCCAGCCACGCGCGAGTTTCGCACGGGCGACCGCATGCTCGACCTGTCGGTTCGGGAAGGAGAGCTGCTCGAGCTTTTGATGCGCCGGTTCGATCATGTCGTGCCGAAGCGGATGCTGGAGGACCAGCTGTTCGGCTCAGGCGACGTGCTGGGGTCGAATGCGGTCGAGGTGTACGTGCACCGGGTGCGTAAGCGACTGGAAACAGAAGGCGTTGCGTTAGCCGTACAGACCGTGCGCGGCGTAGGATACATGCTCGGTCGCGCATGATTGCGATGGCCGGCCTACCGGGGCGCCCCTGTATGATGCGCCCCGCTTATAGCGTTTGCCTACAGCTCGCGCAGCCGTCTTTCGTGTGAGATGGCGTAGGATGGCGAGCGGAACAGGAGGACCGGGTCGTTCGTCGCGGCGATCCCGTCGGACATCATCAACGGGTCATAGTTGATCTTATAGCTTCCTGCTTGCGGATCAGGCGTCGCGGTCTCCAGAACGAGCGTGCCGGCATTGAACTCGGATCGGCTGGCTGGCCACAGGATCGTCGGATCGTCGAGCGTGTCACCGGGCTCGCCGAGGCTGACGATCATATCCCATTTTATCGCACTGCTCTTCACGCGCTCGAACAATGCCGGGATCAGGAACTCGTCGGACGCCGAGTCGAAGGCGGCTTTGGACAGGTATTTCACGCCATCATGCGGCTGGAACCTGAATCGTACGATCGTCTCCTTGGCGTTCGCATCGATGAACCGGAACGTATGAATGCCGAAGAACGCACAGTTGGCATAGCTTGGTGGTGGGTTGTTCTGATGAAGAAACGCAAACTGAGCATCATTGTCGCGGTGGCTCATCAGGAAACTTTTGAACGCGACCTGATTGGGACCGTGCGTGGCTGGATCGACCTTGAGCGCAATAAATTTGTCGATGAACGTCTTTGGCATAAGGGCGAAGAACATCGGCGTATGCAGCATCGTCATGTGATGTAGTTCGCCGCCAGGCAGCCGGAACTCGAGCCCGATACCGCGCGGGCTCAGGTCCTTGTCTGACACGGTGGGATCCCCGCCCGCGATCGAGAACCGCGCGACGACTTCCAGCTTGCGTCCTGAGAATAGCGAGGATCGCGAATATCGTTGAGCATGGGGATTGCCGATAAAATAGCCAAGTGCGCCAACGCCTTTGGTGTGATTACGCCGCAGACCATGCTGGTGGCCATACGCCCCTTCTAGCGCGTCGATAGCGTCCACGGACATCGTTTCCGTGGCGTGATCGGCCGATTGCGACGCCGCCAAGGGGGCTGGCACCTCAGCACTGGCTGCCTCTGCGGCGAATGGGCACAGCGCAGCGCCGATCGAAGCAACACCTGCGCCGCGTAGGATATTGCGCCGGCTCAGGCCGTCAACGATGTTCGTCATGACTGTCTCCGTGTTGCCCAGGGTATTTTACTCTGGGGTAGACGATGTCATGGCCGAACGACTTGAGAGTCGTAATGCAAACCAAGGTATTATCGTACTCTTCCAGGTTGTTGAGGCGTTTCCATAGAAGTCACGACCTCGCAAATGTCGCTATGCATGAGAGACGTGGAGTACGTGTCTGGTACCCGGCTTCGCATCTTCATGGACAAGCCTGCCATCAAGCCGCACCGCCATGGTTTCAACCAGGCGCTGGCCGAGGCCGCTATTACCGAAGAACGATGCGCCCTTGCCATTGCCGCGGTCTTCGACTTCGAGGCGGTATCCGCGGGACGATCCCGCCAGGCGAACATGGACGTCACCGGGTGCGTCAGGTGCATAGGCGTGTTTGCAGGCATTGGTGACGAGCTCGGATACCAGAATGCCGACGGAGGAGGCATGATCGGGTTTCACAGAGACCGGATCGGCGATGACGCGGATCCTGCGACCCGCGCCGATATTTCCGAAGCTGCCTTCAAGATCGCCGCCTAGTTCCCTCAAGTAGATATCGAGGTTGATCGTCGCGACTGCGGACTGCTGATAGAGTTGGCGGTTGACTCGCGCGATCGCGGCGATGCGACGAACTGTCATGTCGAGGGCCGCCTGAGCTGCGGGATCGGCAACGGTGCGGGCTTCGGCGGAAACCATGGCCGCCAGCAGCTGCAGACTGTTTGCAATCCGGTGGTTGATTTCGTCCGCGGTTGTTGGCGCGCGTTGCGCGGGCAGGATCGCGGTCCTTGGCGCGATGCGGTCCGCGGCGTGCAAAGTCGAAGTCATCGTATCGCTCCTGATCCCGGCGTCTCGATACGGCGATGCCCGAAGCACGATGGGGACGGGATCATACAGAGGTTTATTCCGCGCGGACTTCGGGCGGGGGCATGAACTTTCGCTAATGTTCCGGTTAGCACGGGGTAGTGCGCGGACCCGCAAGGCAGTTCCTGTCGAAAGAAGGAATTGATCATGAGGTTGGCCGCACTGTTGTCCGTGATGCTATGCGGGCCTTGTGTCCTTGGCGCTGCCGTGGCGCAGGATCTACCTGCGCGCGCGGTGGACGATACCGACCTCGGCAAGGACCGGATCACGATCGCGGTCGGCCCGGCGATAACGCCGCGATATATCGGATCGCGCGACATGACGGTCATACCGGGCGTCGCGGTGCAGGGGCAGGTCGCGGGCTATTCCTTCAGCACGCAGGGTACCTCGCTATCGGTCGATCTCATCCCTGACGATGGCAAGCCGGGATGGAAGCTTCAGGTGGGACCGATCCTGAACGTACGGCTCGATCGAACGTCGCGGATCGGCAACCGGCAGGTCGCGGCGCTGGGCGACCTGAAGACTGCGTGGGAGCCCGGCGTCTGGGCGGGCATCCAGCGGACCGGCGTAGTTACCAGTCCCTACGACACGCTGTCGGCTAACGTCACATGGCAGCACGACATATCGGGGGCATATGGCGGGTCGGTATTCAGCCCCGCGATCAGCTACGCGACTCCACTGTCGCACAAGGACTACGTCAGTCTTTCGGCCGGCGCCGATCACGTCGGTCGTCGTTTCGGCGCCTATTATTACGACGTGACGGCGCCACAAAGCCTCGCCAGCGGGCTTAGGGCGTATGACGGCGCGGGCAAGGCAGGCTGGAAGGACTGGAACCTTGCCTTGCTCGCGGCACACACGCTGCGCGGTACTTTGACGCATGGGTTCGGTGTATTTGGCACAATAGGCTATTCCCGCTTACTCGGCAGTTATGCCCGGTCCCCGATCGTCGCCGATGTTGGCAGGGCCGACCAATGGTCCGGGGCCGTCGGCTTCAGCCTGACATTCTGAATGGAATATCTTCGTAAAGCCCCGCCGCATGCGCGGCATGTGCGCTCGCCCCGACTTGAGATCCTGTTGGATGAGGAGACGTGCCGGCTGATCTGCCCGATCGCTGCGATGATGGTCGGCGTCTGCCTGACCGGCATCGAACTGCTGCACGTGTCGATCGCGATGGGTGGCAAACAAACGATCGTTGACGATCTGCTCTCGGGCGACGCGCTGTTGTTCCTGATCACCACGCTGGCTTCGTATTTTGCGTTGCGCGTCCAGTCCCGGGTCCGATTGTACCGGCTGGAACGCTTGGCCGACGGGGCCTTCATCGTCGCGATGCTGCTGCTGACAGCAGCCTGCTTCCTCATCACCTATACCCTGAACTCTTGACCGGACGAGTATGACCGCAATGAGACGCCTTCCAGGATCCCGGTTTCGGCGTAGCGTCACAATAGTGCTGATGGCTTTTAGCCTGCTATCGATCGGCAGCGCGGGCTTCGCCTGGTATCTCGGTTATCTGCACGGCCCAATCTATCTTCTCGTGCCGGCAAGCGCGCCCGCCCCACCGTCCGAAGCCGGCACGGTTGCCGTATTCTTTTCGGGCGACACTGGACTGAACGCTGGGATGGGGCGCTCGATCATGCGGCACGTTGCAGGGCAGGGAATCACCGTGATCGGCGTCAATTCGCTTACCGCATTTTCGCACAGACGTTCACCGGATCAGGTGAGCACTATCGTCCGCCATGCCGTTGTTCGAGCGCTCGCGCTGCCCGGGGCAAGGCGGGTCGTCCTTATCGGCCATTCGTTCGGCGCGAACGCATTGTTGTTCGGTCTCCAGACATTGCCGCACCAATTGCGTGTACGGGTTCCCGTCGTCGAATTGATCGTGCCGAGCCAGACGATGCTGTTGCGCGCAACCCCGGGAGGGATCTTCGAATTCGAGAACGACGGTTCGGCGCTGCCTGCGGCCCGGCGGCTCGATTGGGTGCCAGTCCTATGTATTCGTGGCCACGCCGAAGCACAGAGTCTCTGCAAAGGCTGGGACAGCGGTAACGTTCATCAGGTCAGCCTGCCCGGGGATCATTTTCTCGATGAAGATACCACTCTTGTCGCGGCAACGTTGCTAAGGGATATCGCCGTCAATTCCTGATCCCCCGGCGTTTCATTACCAATTGTTCAGCCGCGGCAAAGGCTGGGGCAAGACGCGTCGCGGTACCATTCTTCGACAATCAGTCGAGGAGTCTCTCATGAGGTCGTGGATCGTCGTCTTAACGGCTGCTCTCGTGGTCGGCGTACCGTCAACCGCGATGGCGCAAAGCAGCGCTCCGGCTGGCAGTCCCGCCGCTGGCAATCCGTCCGTAGAGGGCATGTGGATCAATCCGATGCGGACCGTCGTGGTCCGGACCGGGCCGTGCGGTGCGAAGCTGTGTGGATGGATCGCTTGGGCCAACCCGCAGGCGCAGTCGGATGCCAGGGATGGCGGTACCGACACGCTTGTCGGAACCGAGTTGCTGGAGAATTACCAGCGGACCGAGTCCGGAGCCTGGTCAGGCACGGTCTTCGTCGTCGACATGGGCAAGCATCTATATTCGAAAATCGTCCAGACGTCGGCGAACGCGTTGCAGATCAAGGGGTGCATCCTTGGCGGGCTGCTCTGCAAATCGCAGATCTGGACGCGGGTAGATCGGATGCCGGGTGCCTGACCTCCGCGCGTGGTTCGTTCGTCACCGGCTCGCTCTGGGCATCGCAGTCGGATGCGTGCTGATCACGCTGAGCTTTGTCTCGCTCGAAAAACTGACGCGCGACATCAGTTTTGCCGACGTCCGGCATGCGGTGCACACGCTTTCGATCACGCAGATCGTTGCCGCGCTGGCCCTGTCTGCCGGCAGTTATCTGGCGCTGACGTTTTACGACGTGCTGGCGCTCCGCGTGGTAGGGCATCCGCAAAGATGGCGGACGGCAGCATTCGCGTCGTTCACCAGCTACGCGCTCAGTCACAATCTCGGAATGCCGCTTTTGACGGGTGGTGCGGTGCGATACCGCGCCTACGCAGGCGCGGGTCTGGATGGCCCCAGCATCGCCAAGGTGATCGGCATCGCGAGCGGGGCGTTCTGGGCGGGCATCGTGACCGTTGCGGCGGTTGCAGCCGCCTTCGATGCGACGCCATTCGTCGTCATAGGACATGCATTAGGCGTCACTGGCCTTCGTGGGCTTGGTATTGCGGTATTGCTGCTAGGGGTGGCGACCGTCTGGATATCAGGCAGGGTCCGGCAGCCAGTCCTCGTGTTGGACTTTGAACTGCCCGTGCCGCGGCCAGGACAGTCGGTTGCGCTGATCGGGGTGGCAGTGCTCGACGTGCTGTTCTCCAGCGCGGCATTGCTCGTCCTGATCCCGCATCTATCCCCGTCGCTGCTCCCGCTGTTTCTTCTGGCATACGCATGCGCGATCGCGGCGGCTGTAGTCGCGCATGTGCCGGGCGGGATTGGCGTGTTCGAGGCGGCGATGCTGGCGCTGTTGCCGATCGACCGGGCACCGTTGTTCGCGGCGCTGATCGCTTACCGGGTCATCTATTATCTCCTGCCGCTGGCGATCGGTATCGCGATGCTGGCGTGGAGCGAGGGGAGGCGGGTGCGGTCTTCGTTGCGCCTGCTTGGCGAAGCGCGCGACGTGGCGAGCGGGTTGGCGCCGATCGTGCTGAGCGCAGCGACGTTCGTCGGTGGCGGGATGCTGCTGTTGTCGGGATCTCTGCCGGCGTTGCGTGATCGCATGGGCGTGCTGTCGTCGCTGCTGCCGCTGCCGTTCATCGAGGCAAGCCATGTCGCGGCAAGCCTGGTGGGGACGGCGTTGTTGCTGCTGTCGCCGGGGCTGTATCGCCGGCTCGACGGGGCTTTCGTCGCGACCCGCGCGCTGCTGATAGCGGGCGCGGTGTTTTCGCTCGCGAAGGGCATAGATTACGAAGAGGCGATCATATGCCTCACGCTCGCCGGTCTGTTGCAGTGGACCCGCCACGGCTTCTACCGCCGAACGACGATGACCAGCCAACCATTTGGGTTCACCTGGTTCGGATCGGTTGCGACTGTCATCGGCCTCGCGACGTGGGCGGGGTTCTTTGCTTACCGCAAAATTCCCTATTCCAACGACCTGTGGTGGCAATTCACGCTCGACGCCGATGCACCACGGTTTCTGCGCGGCCTGCTGGGAGTATCGATCGTGCTCGGGATCGGCGTTGGCTGGAAGCTGCTGGCTCCCACGGCAGTCGGCCGCCTGGATGCTGTCCCGCTCGATGATCTGGCTGCTGCAAGGACGGTGCTCGATCAGGCCGTGCGGAGCGACGCGATGCTCGCGCTGACCGGCGACAAGCGTTTCATCTTGTCCGCGGATCGCGACGCATTCCTGATGTATCAGGTGCAAGGCGCTACCTGGATCGTGATGGGCGATCCCGTGGGACCGCGGGGAGCTTGGGACGATCTGCTATGGCAGATCAGGGACCTCGTCGATCGCGAGCAGGGCCGCCTCGTGCTCTACGAGATTTCGCCGCCGACGCTCGATCTGGCACTGTCGATGGGATTAAGCGTTGTCAAATATGGTGAGGAGGCACTGGTCCATCTCCCCGGTTTCTCACTCGATCGGCCGTGCCTTCGCGGAATACGTCGATCGGAACGCACGCTGGTCAAGAAGGGCGCGCAGTTCCGGATCGTGCCTGCGGCCGAGCTGGCGGAGATCTTACCCGAACTTTCGATCATCTCCGATGATTGGCTGCGCGCCAAGGGGCAGCAGGAGAAGGGGTTCAGCCTGGGGCGTTTCGATGCCGCGTATCTGGGCAATTTCGACGTCGGCGTAGTCGAACTCTCGGGGCGGCTCATCGCCTTTGCCAATATCTGGGCGATACCCAACAAAGCAGAAATCTCGATCGACCTCATGCGCCACCGCGATGATGCGCCCTCGGGGACGATGGACTTTCTGTTCGCCAACCTGATGCTGTGGGCGAGGGACCAGCATTATACGAGCTTCTCGCTGGGGGTGGCGCCGTTATCGGGTATCGAGGACCGTCGGCTGGCACCGGCATGGGCGCGGATCGCCGCCTTCATTTTCCGCCACGGCGAACGCTTTTACGGCTTCCGCGGGTTGCGTGCGTACAAGGACAAATTCGCGCCCGCCTGGGAACCGCGTTACATTGCCGGGCCGCATGGAATCGCCTTGCTCCAGGCCATGCGGGATCTGCTGAGCCTCGTCGGCAGTCCGGTTAACCCAGCGACGCCTAGCCGGTTTCCCGGCTGAAGTGGCGGGGCGGGGGATGTGGGCGACCCTGTTGGGCGGATCGCCCGTACCCGGTTACTGCGCGGCGAACGTTGCGTCGATCTTGCCGCCGGTTGGGGCTTCGCATTGGCCCTGACCGCCGCCAGTCATACCATCTGATGGACGTATGAGAACGAACCGACAGCGCATCCGACCGTCGCCGCCCTGCAGGTTCGCGAGCACCTTGCCCGAGTAGTGCGTGACGAACTGCTGGCTCGGTCCCCAGTCGTTGAAGCCGCCCCAACCACCCCCGCCCCAACCACCCCAATTGCCGCGGCCGCCACGGCCGCCCCAGCCGATGCCGCCCCAGCCGAGCCATAATGGCGCGAGGTCGTCGACCTGCGTTTCGCTCGTTACCTGGAAGAACGGGCCGGTGTAGCTCGTGCCGTTGGCGAGTACCGCGGTCATTGTCCCATCGCGTGGGCCTTTGGCGGTCCAGTTGAAGACCGCGGATTCACCAGGAACCTGCGAATCGCCGACACCCGACCCCATGGTCGTGCATCCTGCGAGCATCGTCGCAGCCAAGGCTGCGACGATGATAGCGTGAGACCTCACGACGCAGTCGTCGATGATGCAATGTAGGGAGCGGCCGCGTGCTGGTTCGCCGCATGGGTTGGGAGAACCCTTTGCTGGCATTCGTCGACGACCGTCTTCGAGCACGGAGGGTAGGCTCTCAGTCCTGCCGCTGAAGCAGGCGAGCCCGAACCGCCGAGCGAGGCGACCAGAATGCCGCCCGAAACCGCGGCGGCGACAATCAGCGCAGCGCTACGGGCTGCAAGTGTGGACAGGGTAACCATGACGTTTCTCTCTCTTCATGCGGGTCTTGATCGAAGGGCGATGCCCCGGCTCACGACCGTCGACGCTGCATCGTTGCAGCAATCTAGAGATGAGAAGCGATGCTGACGGATGTCTTACAAAGCCTGATTTATTTTGTGCATCCGCGAAGGAATTTCAGGGGCGGGGTGCCGCCGCCAAGCGGGATCCTCGCAACCATGTCAGTAGGAAGGGGGCATGCGGCGTGGACGTGTCGTTGGGTGTGCCGATGTTGATCTGCCGACGGTTGAACTGCCAATACAGCATCACGCTCAGGATGGCGGCGTAGAAGCACCAAACCGAGGCGAAGGCATAGCCTTTGACCAGATGGACGATCGTCAGACCGACGACGTTGACGACACCGTACGTCCTGACGACCCGGTGGCTCGACAGCAACAGCGCGCCGCACGTCGCCAGTATGTAGACCACCGATACTATCATGTTGCTGGTGATCGCGTTGCGATATGCGATCGAGAAATGTTCGACGAAGGCATGGATCGGGAACAGGATCAGCCCCGCGATATTCCAGGCGCATACGAACGCGCCGGCTAGGGTCAGTCCAACGATCGCGATACGACGCCAGCCAGGCGGTTCCATCAACGCAACCGCTGCTGGCATGAGCGTTGGCAGGACGCCCAGGGCGTACAGCATGAACAGGAGCACGGCATGGTCGAGCGCAACGCGGCCCAGAATGCCATGGAATGCCAGCCAGACGAGCCCCTCGCAGAATTGATGCCCCGCAAACAACAGCGGTACGGCTGCGAAGAGTAGCGCGCGTGGCTCGCGAACGTGGCGCAGCGTCGCCACACCGATCGTCGCCAGCACGCCGGAAGCGACGAAGCTGGCAGTAGCCGAAAAGCACATGAGCAGTCTTTCTAGCTATTGGCGAGCCAAAGGCCTGCCGTGTTTCCTGCCACAAAGCTAGGAAGGTCTGTTGCTATCAGCGTTAGACCGGCATGACGCCCGGTCCGCCGACGGGAAAATGAGCGATCGTCGACGCGGGAATGTTCAAATGTTGTGCGACGAGGCCGGGTGGCACGTGCGTCAGCCAGTTCGAGAGTGATACCTCCTCGTAGCGATCCGCACGAAATATCTCGAGAAAGACGAGGTCGCCAGTCCCGGTATTCTCGATGTAATGCCCTTGGCTTTTCTTCACATAGCCAACGTCGCCGGCATTGAAGTCCATCGTCGTCGCTTTCGGACCATTGTCGAAGATCGTCATACGTCCTTGGCCTTGCATCCAATATTGCCATTCGTCGGCATTGGGATGCCAGTGGATCTCTCGCAGGCCGCCGGGCTTCACGGTTACGAGTGCCGCTGCGACGGTCTTGGCGATCGGGAAGTTCTGGCTGTCGGCGATCTGGATCGTGCCACCCGTCGTGGAGTGGCGTGGGCTCGATCGGGAAAGGTGGAAGATGACCGGTGCGGCGCCCGGTACGACGTGCGCTGCGGCACGGTCGGCGGCGAGCGTGCCGGGTTCCTGCCCCTGGAAGATCCATTTACTGTTCAGCGGGATCGTCTTGAACGCATCTGCGGGGACGTTGAAGTTCTTGGCCAGAATGTCTGGCGGGATGTGCGCCATGAACTCGCTGAGCAACAGCGTGTTGTTCTCCGACTGCGCGCCATCGTCGAATGCCAACACGAACTCGCAACCTTCGGGGCCAAGTCCTTGGAGAGAATGCGGCAGTCCTGCGGGAAAATACCAGAGATCGCCTGCTTCGACGTCGTCGACGCTGGCCCGACCTTGCGTATCGATGGTGGTGATCCGGCATCGACCACGGGTCATGATCGACCATTCCGCGGTCAGGTGCCAGTGCAGCTCACGAATGCCACCGGCGGAGAGGTGCATGTTGACGCCGGAGATCGTCGTCGAGATCGCGAAGTCGGCTTGCGTGACCTGACGCGCCCAGCCGCCGTTCTGGATACGTTTGTGGGCGTTGTTGAACGATGCCCAGAACATCGGCAAGGTGTCCACGTCGGTCGCTGGGGGGCTCGACGACGAAGGAAACTGATCCGCTAGCGTCGGGTTCTGGGGTCCGATCACCGTATCGTGGGTCGCAGGGTTCTTGGCGGCGTTCAGGGCGCCTTCGGGTGGCAAGTCGGGATTGCCGTATGCTTGGGCCTGAGCGTGTGCAGTAGCGCCGACCGCGACGCCGAGCGCAGTAGCGGCGATCAGGAATTCACGACGTTTCGGATTGTCCATGACGGTGCTCCGGGAGGGGGATTTAACGATTGCGTTTGGTCATCCGTGAGGAACCGGCGGCGTACTGCCGGGACACAGCCGATATTCGGCCCCGTCGCGATCGTTGTGGCGTGAGAGGCTTGTCGTCGAATGAAGCGTAAAGACCTGCGTTTCGGATTGCGCGCGTGCTTCGGTCCCGTCGCCCATCGCCGCGCATGTGGTTCGGACGCGATAGGTCGCTCCGTGGCGCGAGATCAGCGTGCTGTGACACTGACTGGTATGCGGTCCCGACAGCGCATGGCCATCATAGGCAAAGATCGGGGCGAGCGATGGGTCGTTGCACGGCGTACCGGCGCGAACATAGGTTCCCGGCGTGATCGGTAGCGGCCCGCGGTGTAACCCGGTGCTGGCAAATGCAGGCGCTGCGACCAATAGCACCGTCAGGGCGAAAGACGTCGGAGTTTGCATGCTCAATTCCTTGCTGTCTAAGCGCCACCGTCGGCACCGATGAACTGGTACAGCGCGACGCGGTTTTGCAGGTCGGCGAGGGTGATCGCGATCTGCGTCTGCTGTGCGGCGTACAGCGTCCTCTGCGCGATCAGGGCAGCTAGGAACGTCGACGTGCCGATCCTGTATTGTTCGTCTGCAAGCCGATAGCTGGTCGATGCCGCTGCCACGAGCCGCGCCTGGGCCGCGCGTTGCGTGTCGATGGTGCCGCGGCGGGCTAGTTCGTCGGCGACTTCACGGAAGGCGGTCTGGATGGTGTAGCGGTACATCGCCAAGGCGTAGTCGCGTTGCGCTTTGGCGTAGTCGAGGTTGCCGCGGTTTGCCCCACCCAGAATCGGAAGCGTCGCCGCGGAGGCACCGGACGCGCCGAGCGCGCCGCCGGTGAACAACGCGCCGAGCGCGGTGCTGGCAAAACCGAGGATTCCCGTGAGCGAGATCGTCGGGAAGAACGCGGCGCGGGCGGCGCCGATGTTCGCGTTGGCGCCTTCGAGAGCGTGTTCGGCCTGCACGACGTCGGGGCGTTGCAGCAACACCGTCGAGGACAGGCCCGCAGGGACCAGCGCCACCGTCCCGTCAAGGTCGCCGAGCGACGTCGGCAGCTGTGTGTCGGTAACCGGCGTCCCGACGAGCAGCGTGAGTGCGTTGCGATCTTGGGCAAGCTGCGTCGTAAATTGCTCCACGTCCGATTGTGCCTGAGCGACGACGGTCTCCGCATCGGCGACATCGGTGCCGGCGACCAGCCCCGCGGCATGCAGCGACTGGGTCAGCGCAAGGCTGCGGTTGCCGCTTTTCAACGTCTCCTGCGCTACCCCGAGCAGGTCGCGGTCCGACGCAAAGGTCAGATAGGCGCTCGCGGTTTCGGCGATGAGCAGGATGCGGGCCGATCGCATTCCCGCATCGGTCGCGAGATATTGCTGGAACGCTGCCTTGCTGAGATTCTTAAGCCGTCCGAACAGGTCGATCTCGAAACTGCTGATGCCGACATTGGCGGCGAAGGTCTGCGTGTTGCCGGTGGTATTGGTGATCGACCGATCCACCGTCGCCCCTGCGTTCGCCGACACGGTCGGAAGCTGCGACGATCGCTGCACGCGGTATTGCGCGCGCGCCTCTGCGACGTTCGCGACGGTCGCCGCCAGATTCTGGTTGTTGGCGAGCGCTTGCTCGATCAGCGTCCGCAGTCGTGCGCCGCCCATCACGGTGCGCCAGGGAAGACCGGCGGGCTGGTTCGTCGTCGGCGCGTAGGCAGCGCCTGTCGGCCAGGTCGGCGGCGCATCGATCGCGGGACGCAGATAGTGCGGGGTGAGATCGCAACCCGTGACAAGCAACGGGAGCGCGAACAGGATACGGCGCATCAGACGGTCCTCTCGATGCTGCCGGGCCTGGGAGCCGGACCGGGACCGGGTTCGGGCGGGGTCGCTGGGTCGCCGTGGAAAATGCGTGCGACCAGGACAAAGAACAGCGGCACGTAGAAGATCGCGAGGAGCGTCGCCGTCAGGATCCCGCCGACCACCGCCGTCCCGATCGCGATGCGGCTGTTCGCGCCGGCGCCGGTGGCGATCGCAAGCGGGAACGTGCCGGCGATGAACGCGATCGAGGTCATGAGGATTGGCCGGAGTCGCATCTTCGCGGCTTCCACCGCCGCATCGCGGGCATTCCGGCCCTCGGCATGAACAGTGGCCGCGAACTCGACGATCAGGATCGCGTTCTTGGCGGCCAGGCCCATCGTCGTCAGGAGGCCGATCTGGAAATAGATGTTGTTGTCGAGCCCGCGGACCGTCACCGCCAGAACCGCGCCGATCAATCCGAGCGGAACCACGAGCAGGACGGCGAACGGGATCGTCCAGCTTTCGTACAGCGCTGCGAGTGAGAGAAACACGACGAGCAGCGAGAGGCCGTACAGCATCGGCGCTTGGCCGCTCGAGATGTTTTGCTGATACGACAGCGCGCTCCAGGCAAAGCTCGTGCCCGGCGCATATTGCCGCGAAAGCGCCGCCATCCGCAGCATCGCGGTCCCCGAACTGACACCCGCCGCCGGGCTGCCGAGGATTTCATACGAGGACAGCCCGTTGAAGCGGGTGAGCGCGGTCGGCCCCTTTTCCCAGCTGGTCGTCGCGATGCTGGAGAACGGAACCATCGTCGGCGTCGTCGCCGCGGTCGCGATACCACCGTTGCTGACCGCAGAGGTCGAGCGGACGAACCAGTTGGCGAGATCTCCCGGAAGCATGCGGTAGGGTGCGTCGGCCTGCATATAGACCTTCTTCACGCGGCCTCGGTCGATGAAGTCGTTGATGTAGCTGCCACCCCAAGCCGCGCTCAGCGTGGCGGTGGCATCGCTTTCCGCCAGCCCCAGCACGGCGAGCTTCGCCTCGTCGATCGTGACCTTGAGTTGCGACGTATCGGCCAAGGAGTTCGGACGAACGCCAGCGAGCAGCGGATCCTTCCGTGCGGCGCCGATCAGCCGGTCGCGCAATGCTTCGAACGTGTCGATCGGGACACCAGCGGAGTTCTGCAGCTCGAAGGTGAACCCGTTAGCCTGCCCCAAGCCGCTGATCGGCGGCGGCGTAAGCACATAGATCTGCGCATCGCGGATCTTCGCCAGTCCGGCAGTCGCCCGTGCGTTGACCGCGTCGACTGTGTTGGCGGCACCCGTGCGCTGGTCGAACGGTGCCAGCGTCACGAACCCGAGACCGGAATTCTGCGATGAACCGGAGAAATTATAGCCATCGACGGTCAGCACACCCGTCACGTCACGCTTTTCGTTCTGGAGGTAATATTTCTCGATATCCGCGCGCACGCCGTCGGTTCGCGACTGCGCAGCGCCGGTCGGCAGCGTGTATTGAAACAGCGCGATGCCCTGGTCTTCGTTGGGCAAGAAGCCGGTAGGCAGGCGGACGAACAGCAAAGCGAGCACGACGAGGATGCCGGCATAAGCCAGCAGGTACAGCATCGGCCGCGTGATCGCGGTACCGACGCCTCCGACATAGCGGTTGGTCGCACGATCGAACCACCGGTTGAAGCGGGCACCGACGCCGTTGCCGTCGGCCTTGGACTGCCCCGCGGGTCTGAGCAGCGTCGCACACAATGCCGGGGTCAGGACCAGCGCGACCAGGACGGACAGGACCATCGCGGACACGATGGTGACTGAGAACTGGCGATAGATGACGCCGGTCGAGCCACCGAAGAACGCCATCGGCAACAGCACTGCGGACAAGACCATGGCAATGCCGATCAGCGCCGAACTGATCTCGCGCATCGATTTCGACGTTGCGTCCTTCGGTGACAGCCCGTCCGCTTCCATGATGCGTTCGACGTTCTCGACGACGACGATCGCATCGTCGACGAGCAGTCCGATCGCGAGGACCATGCCGAACAAAGTCAGCGTGTTGATCGAATAGCCGAACATCGCGAGGATACCGAACGTCCCCAGCAGCACGACGGGAACCGCGATCGCCGGGATCAGCGTCGCGCGCCAATCCTGCAGGAAGACGAACATGACGATCACGACCAGCACGATCGCCTCGAACAGGGTCTTGACGACGTCTGCGACCGACAGCTTGATGAAATCCGTCGTGTCGCGCGGGTAGACGATCCTGTAGCCCGCCGGCAGATGCGTGGTGAGCTCTGCGACCCGCAGCTTGACCGCCGCCGCCGTCTTGAGCGCGTCGGCTCCAGGCGTGAGCTGGATCGACAGTCCTGCCGCCGGATGGCCGCTATACTGCGCGTCGGTGATGTAGCTGTCGCTGCCCATCTCGACGCGTGCGACGTCGGACAGTCGCACCACGGTACCGTCGATCGCCGTCTTGACGACGATATTGCGAAACTGCTCGGGGGTCTGCAGCCGCGACTTGGCATTGACGATCGCGGTCAGCTGCTGGCCGGCGACCGCAGGCAATTGGCCGAGCTGGCCCGCGGAAATGTCGACATTCTGCGCCAGGACGGCAGCGCCGATGTCGGACGGCATAAGCTCGACCGCGGCCAGCTTCTGGGGTTGCAGCCAGATCCGCATCGCATACCCCGATCCGAACAACTGGGTTTGACCGACACCGGTGACACGGGAGAGGTCATCTTGGAGGTTGCTGACCATCCAGTCGGCGACGTCGGTTTGCGTGGATTTGTTCGTCGTGTCGTACACCCCGACGATCAGCAGAAAGTCGCTGTTCGACTTGGCAACGGTTACGCCTTCCTGTTGCACGACACTGGGCAGGCGCGAGCTCGCTTGGGTCACCTTGTTCTGGACCTGGACCTGCGCAATGTCTGGATCGGTACCCTTGGCGAAGGTGACCGTGATCGCCGCAGACCCGGCCGAGCTCGACGACGAGGAGAAGTACAGCAAACCGTCGATGCCGGTCAGTTGCTGCTCGATGACTTGGGTGACGCTCGATTGTAGGGTCTGTGCACTGGCGCCGGGATAGTTTGCGCTGATGCTGATCGAGGGTGGGGCGATATCGGGATATTGCGCGATCGGCAGCGTCGTGATGCCGAGGATGCCGGCCATCATGATGCCGATCGCGACTACCCAAGCGAAAATGGGCCGATCGATGAAGAACTGGCTCATGGGTTTTGCACCAGCGTCGGCAGTCGCACCGGGACCGGCCTAACGACCGACCCCGGCACTGCGTTATCGGTGCCATCGACGATAAGTCTGTCGCCACGTTTCAGTCCGCGCGTCACCAGCCATGCCTCGCCGACCGCCTGGGCCGCGATCACGGGCGTGGCGACGACGGTATTGCCGGCGCCGAGTACGAGCGCGGTGGCATTGCCCTTGGGATCGCGCGTAATGCCTTGTTGAGGCGCGAGGATACCGTTGGGCGTCACGCCTTGCGGCGCCGCGACGCGGACGAACATGCCGGGTAACAGCAGGCCCTCCGGGTTGGGAAAGCGTGCGCGCAGCGTGACCGTGCCGGCATTCTCGTCGACTGTGACCTCGGTGAATTCCACGGTGCCGGGATGCGGATAGCTGCTGCCATCGGGCAGTTTCAGCGTCACCGTGGTGCTCGACGGCAGCACGCTTCCCTTCGCCAGCGCACGCCGCAAGGTCAGCAAGGCGTCACTCGACTGGACGAGGTCGACATAGATCGGGTCGAGTTGCTGGATCGTGGCCAAGGCGGTCGCCTGGCTCGCCGTTACGAGCGCGCCGGGCGTAACCGCCGATCGGCTTATCCGGCCGCTGATCGGTGCGCGGATCAGCGTGTAACCAAGATTGATACGTGCGGCTTCCAGCGCGGCCGCGCTCTGGTGGATCGTTGCGCGCGCTTCCCGCGCAGCAGCGACGGTGTTGTCGAACTGTTGCTTGCTAACCGCGTCGGGATCGGTGAGCGATCCGTAGCGACTGGCTTGTGCCTGTGCCGCGGCATAGGTTGCCTGCGCGTTCTCCAGCGTTGCCGCAGCCTGGTCTCGACTGGCGCGGAACTGGCTGGGATCGATCCGGTACAGCGGCTGTCCGGCGCGGACGTAAGCGCCTTCCCGAAACAAACGCGCGAGAATTATGCCGTCGACCTGCGGGCGTACGTCGGACTCGGTGGTCGGATTTGTTCGCCCCGTCAGCTCCTGCGTAGTGGTGACGGGTCCCGACGTCAGTGTGACAATGCCGACCTGGGCCGGGTCGTGGGGGGCAGCGGTCTTGGGCGCGTTCGAGCAACTCGCGAGCAACAGGCCAAAAAGGAGCTGGGCAGGGCCCGTACCGAACCGTGTCACCACGTCCGCTGCCGATCCAACGGCGTTGTGTCACCCTCTGGGTTGACGTTCCAGCAGACGGCGACCTTGTTTGATGTTTCGGTCATGTCGAGTTCCTGTCGATCGAAGGATCGGGACGCTGCATCCCGACGAAGACTGGATCGCCTGTCCAAGGCCTCGGGCAAATCATACGTTCGTATGAGTAGGTTAAACGCGGTGCTTCATGACCAATTTCAGGAATGGTTCCGCGAAATTCAGATATAGCGGCAAGACCAAAGTATGGTATCCATCCACGTATTGTCTGTGGTCATGTCTTCCGTGGGATTTGTTTACTTATACGTAGACAGCAATCCGCAAAAACCGCGCCATTGTTGTGCGAAGCCACCAGGAGGTCTTGAAATGTTTATTCAAAGATTCGCTATGAAAGCGCTTTACGCCATGCTCGCATCGGCAGCCGTGGTTCCATTGCTTACCGCGCCCGCGACAGCGGAGTCGAAGAAGTCGATCGCCAAAATGGAGAACTCGCTCTCCGCGGCCGGGTTCATCGTGAAGCCGGCGAACTCGCCCGCTCGGCTGGCCATGCTTGCGCGGCTCCCGAAGGACAAGTTCGCGCGTCGGACGAAGGGCGACATCGTCACCTACGTCTACGCCGACCCGAAGGACTGCAATTGCCTCTACGTTGGATCGCAGTCCGCGTACGGCCGATACCAGCAGGCGGACCAGGCAAAGAACATCGTCGATCAGGAACGCATCGCCGCGGAGGATTATGACGATCCGGCGTGGAACTGGGACAGCTGGGGCAGTTGGGGACCTGGGTTCGGTTTCCGGCATCACGGATGGTGATGGCATGGTCAGCGGTGCGGGGCCGTGAAGCCCCGCACCGTTACCATCGGTTTCGCCGCGTCCATTCGGAGATCAGATCATCTCAGTGCCACTGAAGTATCAGGTGCCCTCAACGGTCGTTGCAACGGATCCGGACGCAACGCTCTTCGTCGAACTTGACGGATCGGCCACCCTTGCGACCGAGCATGGAGCCGGCGTTCCGTCATCGAATGATCGAGTACGGGCGTTGCCGGGACAAGACGGTGTCGGACCTGGCGTGGACGAGAATACCGAGGCCGGCGCTTCGGCCGTGCGCAACCAGTCACTTGCCGTTTTTGGTGCTAATTCGCTGGAGTGGCCATTCGTACTGCCGGTCGTGCCATTACGCGATGCCTATTAGCTGACGCCCACCTCACGGGCGCAAAAGGCACTGTTCAGCAGGGCGGGCTCTTCTTCGATAGCCGCCTGACGCTCGGTCCTGCTTGAAAGCAATCCTTCGCAATCACTTGCCTGCCGTGACGCGGCTGAACGCGCGCCAATGGTCGGCGGCTGTCCAAACCCATCCAAGGATGTTTCATCATGCCTTCAGAGATCGCCACGGCCAGCCGCTCGACCGATCCGAACTCGACCGTTCCGCGATCGCTGGTCTGGCTTGTCATCGGGCTATTCTTCATCTGGGGCGGCGCGACCAGCCTGAACGATATCCTGATACCGAAACTGAAGGGCCTGTTCTCGCTGACCTATACCGAGGTCATGCTGACGCAGTTCGCGTTCTTCATGGCATACTTCATCGTATCGGTGCCCGCTGGAACGCTGGTCGCGCGGATCGGCTATGTTCGGGGCCTGGTCGTCGGACTGGCGGTCATGGCGCTCGGAGCGGTCCTGTTCTGGCCCGCCGCCGGATCCGGCACCTATTGGAGCTTCCTGATCGCACTGTTCGTGCTCGCGGGTGGCATCACGATCCTGCAAGTCGCTGCCAATCCGTTGATCGCAGGGCTCGGCGATCCCGCCGGTGCCAGCAGCCGTCTGACCTTTGCGCAGGCGTTCAATTCGCTCGGGACGACGATCGCACCCTATATCGGCGCGCAGTTGATCCTCGGGTCTGCCGCCAAGGTCGATCCGGCCACAATATCCGCCAGTGCGCTCCCCGCCTTCCGTGCGGCCGAAAGCGAGATCGTCGCTCACATCTATCTCGGGATCGCCGTCGTGTTGGCGGTCATTGCCGTGATATTCTGGACGCAGCGCAAGACGCTGCGTTCGGAACGGCCGGATGAAGTCGGTTTTCGCGACAGCCTCAGGCTCCTGCGCGTGCCGCGCGTACGCTTCGGCGTCATCGCTTTGTTCGCCTATGTCGGCGCCGAGGTTTCGATCGGCAGCGTCCTAGTCAATTACCTCGAGCAGCCGAGCACGCTGGCACTGAGCGCGCAGTCTGCTGGCGAACGGCTGTCCTTCTATTGGGGCGGCGCAATGGTCGGGCGGTTCATTGGCTCCTGGCTGCTCTACCGGATCGCGCCGGGTAGGCTGCTCGCGGTCTTCGCAGGTATCGCGGCGGCGCTGGTCCTGACGTCGATCGTCAGCACCGGCGGCGTCGCGGGCTGGACGCTGATCGCGGTAGGGTTGTTCAATTCGATCATGTTCCCAACGGTGTTCTCGCTGAGTTTGGAAGGGCTTGGGCGCAAGACTGCGGAGGGATCGGGATTGCTCTGCATGGCGATCGTCGGTGGCGCGATCGTGCCGCTGATCACCGGCAGCATCGCCGACGCGTCGACGATCGCGACCGCGTTGATCGTACCCGTCATCTGCTACGGATTGATCGTCGCCTTCGGGCTGTCGGCATCGCGGAAGGTGGCTCAGTGACCCGCCTCCTCACCAGTCTCCACACCAGTCTCCTTGCCGCCGGTACGCTGGCCTCGACCATCGGCAGCCAGGCGTATGCCCAGGAAAAGGCGCCCGTTCCCGAGGCCAGCGCCGCGACCGCACCCGCCGACACGCAGCAGGCCACGGCGCCGGTCCCATTGACGGAAGAACCGCCTGCAGCCCGCCCTTCCACGTTGACGGGGGAGTGGGGCAGATTTCGCACCAGCCTGCGTAACGACGGCGTAGACCTGACGGCGAGCTATGGATCGGAGACCGCGGCGAACGTTTCGGGCGGGGACCGCCATCTCGTGCGCGAGACCGGCCAGTTCGTCTTCGGTGCAACCTTCGACGCGGAAAAGCTGATTGGCATTAAGAGCGGCACGTTTCAGGCGACGGTGACCTATCGGCGTGGCAAGGATCTGGGCGCGGCTGCGAATCTCGGCGTCTTGCAACAGGTTCAGGAGGTGTATGGCCGCGGCCAGACCTGGCGGCTGACTCAGTTCTGGTATCAGCAGAGCTTTGCCAACGGTCATGCCGATCTCAAGCTGGGGCGACTAACTCAAGGCGGGACTTTAACGCGTTCTCGTGCGATTTCATGAACCTCAGCTTTTGCGGTTCGCCGGTCGGCAATATCGCCGGCGATTACTGGTATACCTGGCCGGTCAGTCGGTCCGCCTTCAAGCGCACCGCCATTGCGCGGTCGCGTGTGCATACGGCGATGGCAATGCCCTCCGTCGCGGCCTAGACGATAGGCGGTGCGACCGCCGCCGCGTCGCCAGGAAAGATACCGCGCCAAGCTTATGACCGACCAGACTTTGGCAGACCTTGGCTGGACTGCGCATTTTGCGGACCAGCTGACCGAGGACGAGCGTCTCCACGGCCACCCTGTCCGCGTGATGGCGGTGCACCGTGGCAAGATCGCGGTGTCCGGCGCCAAATCGGACGGTTTCGTCTCGCCCTATATCGCCGGTGCGCAGCCCGAGGACGATCACCCGACGGTCGGCGATTGGCTGCTGATCGACAATCGAACGCAGGAGGCGACGCGAGTCCTTCGCCGCATGAACCTGTTCAAGCGACGCTCGCCGGCCGATCCGCGGAAAGATCAGATGATCGCCGCCAATGTCGACACCGTCTTCATCGTCGCATCGTGCAACCAGGATTTCAGCATCGCCCGCCTCGAGCGCTATCTCGTGCTGGCGCGCGAGGTGGGGGTGCCCCCGGTCGTCGTCCTCACCAAGGCCGACCTGACCGACACGCCCGAGGAGTTCGCGGCTGCTGCGCGCGCGATCGAGCCGGGACTGCTCGTCGAAACCGTCGACGGACGCGACCGGGCGGACGTCAAGCGGCTGGCGGCATGGTGCGGCCCCGGCAAGACCGTCGCGTTCCTCGGCTCGTCCGGCGTCGGCAAATCCACGCTCGTCAACGCGTTGCGGGGATCGGACAGCATCGGAACGCAGGCGGTGCGGGTCAAGGACGGTACCGGCCGCCACACGACGACGGTGCGCGAGATGCACCGGCTCGACCAGGGCGGCTGGCTGCTCGACCTGCCCGGTATGCGCGAGCTGCAATTGTCGGAGGCTGCGACCGGGCTGGCCGAGGTGTTCGACGATATCGCGCTGCTCGCGCAGGAGTGTCGGTTCGCCGACTGTTCGCACGGGGTGGAGCCGGGGTGCGCGATCCAGGCGGCGATCGCGGCCGGGACGCTGGCGCCGGACCGTTTCGAACGCTGGCGCAAGCTCAACGCGGAGGAAAACGGCGCCGCGTCACGGCTGACGAAGCGCCGGACCCGCTGACGGCCGGGATGCCGTTGGGCATCCCGGCGACGTCCACTGGATAGGAACTTGGACGGATCGACATTCGGCTTGAGGTGCTAGGTCAGCGCTTTTCCTGTCATGCCGGACTGGTTCCGGCATCCACGGTGCCGCAAAATCGATAGCATTTAGCATGCGGAACGGTGGGCCCCGGAGCGAGTCCGGGGTGACTGAGTGGTTTTAGGACCGGCGCGCCTCAAGCTGAATATCGATCAGCCCTAAAGACCGTCGCTATTGGCTCGGCGGCATAGGGCAGGCAGCAAACGAAGATGTTTCAAAGTATAGATCGCTGCGGTGAACTATGCCGGACAAGCAAACGCCCGGACCGTTGCCGATCCGGGCGCCTGCGTGACGATCGCTCGTCAGCCCCCATTTTTTTGCTCTCGCATCTCGTCTTGCGACGGAGCGGAAAAGCA